>Ga0073928_10008767_pt1 | contig 12551 bp, 10 predicted proteins | sample PaiPotPPA55metaG_FD_76969 | JGI IMG/M metagenome (GOLD analysis project Ga0073928, IMG submission 76969) | Iron sulfur acid spring bacterial and archeal communities from Banff, Canada, to study Microbial Dark Matter (Phase II) - Paint Pots PPA... ...
TCAGAGGGTCCGCATCGCCGACCAGGCGCTGACCATCGCCGGCGTTCTCCCACCGCTCTTCCACTTTCCGGAGCACAGCGACATCTGGCGTCCCCTGGATGCCGTCGATCGGACTTTGCCGCGCACCAGCATGAGTTTTCTCGCGGTTGCGCGCCTGAAACCGGCCACGACACTGGAACAGGCGCGAGCTCAAGTCACTTCGATCGCCGAGCGGTTGGCGCAACGCTACCCGGATAGCAATCAACGCAGGAGTGTGTATGTCACCAGAATGCGCGACGACATGGTGAGCGAGGTCCGGCTGACGCTTTACCTGCTGCTCGGCGCGGTGTGTCTGGTCCTGCTCATCGCGTGCGCCAACGTGGCGACCTTGCTCCTTACCAAAGCAACCTCGCGCACACGCGAAATTGCCATTCGCGCCGCGATGGGCGCCGGCCGCAGCCGCATCGTACGCCAACTCGTTACCGAAAGCCTGTTGCTGGCTTTGCTGGCGGGCGCCGCGGCATTGATCGTGGCCGCAGCGGGTTTGAGGGCCCTGATCGCGCTCGCTCCGGCCGGTGTGCCGCGCCTGGCGGAAGCCAGTATCGATGGACGAGTGCTCGCGTTCACTCTTGGCGTTTCCGCTTTATCCAGTCTGTTTTTCGGATTGGTCCCCGTGCTATACGCATCGCGCATCGATTTGAACGATGCCCTGAAACAGGGCGGCGGGCGTACCGTGAGCGGCGGCCGGTCGAACCGGCTGCGCGAAGTTCTGGTGGTCGCCGAAGTCGCCTTTTCCGTCATGCTGCTGGCCGGCGCGGGCCTGCTCATAAAGAGCTTCGTAGCCCTCCATAACGTGGCGCTTGGCTTCCGCCCCGAGCAGGTGCTGCTGATGAAGGCCAGCTTGCCAACGTCCGGACCGGAAGGAGACCAACGCGCCCGCTATTTCTTCAAGCAACTGCGCTCCAATCTGTCATCCCTTCCGGGTGTCGCCGCGGTGGGCGCGACGATGGGACCTCCGGGAGATGTCGAATCATCGGGTGGTTACTGGATCGATCATCTCCCTGAGCGGATTAAATCCGGCACGCCGGATGCGGTGTTTTCCGTGGTGACGCCCGGCACCTTCGCGGCGCTTGGTATCCCACTCAGGCGCGGGCGCGATTTCGAGGACCGGGATGCCGCCGGCGCTCCGGATACAGCCGTAATCAACGAAGCCTTGGCCCGCACGGCCTTTCCCGGCCAGGACCCCATCGGACGAAATATTTTTGCGGGATTCGACAGTTTCAAGCCGATGAAAATTGTAGGCATTGTAGGCGATGTGCGGCAGTGGGGTCCGGCGCGTAAACCCGGGGCAGAAATATACATGCCCTACGATCAGCACATCGGCGGGGCCGGAGCGACCTTGCACGTGGTAGTGCGAGCCAGCGCCGCTCCCGAGGATCTCACCAACACGCTGCGGCGGAGGGTGCAACAGCTTTCACCCGATGTACCGCTGAAATTCACCACCATGGAAGCATCGCTCTACCAGGATGTCGCCGTACCTCGCTTCCGCACACTCTTACTCGGAATCTTTGCCGGACTGGCCCTGTGTCTGGCGATGGCGGGCGTTTACGGTGTGACCGCATACACGGTTGGCCATCGCTCGAGCGAGATCGGCCTTCGCATGGCGATGGGCGCCACACCCGGCGATGTGCGCCGGATGATCTTCAAGCAGGGCATGCGACTTGCCGCCGTTGGCATGGTGCTTGGATTCCTGGGCGCGCTCGCCGGTACGCGCCTGATGAGCAGCATGCTTTTTGAAGTGGCGCCGCAAGACCCTGGCACCTACGCCGTAGTGGCCGCCTTACTCGGCCTGATGGTGTTGTCGTCTGTCTATGTACCTGCGCGGCGCGCCGCCAGGCTGGATCCACTGGTGGCGCTCCGGCAGGAGTAATCCGCACATCTGCCCGGGCTATTCAGCGCGTAAAGCATCCACCGGGTTGACCGACGCGGCCCGTCGGGCGGGGATGTAGCTGGCCAGCAGCGATGCGGCACCCAGCACTGCGGCGACCACCAGCAACGTAATTACATCCCAGGATTGAATCCCGAAGAGCAGGTTGCGCATAAGCGTTGTGGCGGCCAACGATCCGGCCAGGCCCATGAAAATGCCGGCCGCGGTCAACCATCCCGCCTCCTTCAAAATAAGCCGGTGGACCATTCCTGGCTCCGCACCGAGCGCCATGCGGACTCCTATTTCACGGGTTCTCTGGCTCACCGAGTATGCAACCACGCCGTAGAGACCCACCACACCCAGCAGCAAAGCCAGGGCCGCGAAACCTCCCACCAGCCAAGCCGAAGAACGGCGGAGATAGGCCGCCGGCGAATCCAGGATGCGCTTCTCCATGGAACTTCCACCCAGCGCCACGATGCCGCGGTCGATGTCGCGAATCGTAGCGCTCAATGATGGCAATATCGACTCGCCCTCCTGCGAGGTGCGAACGATGAGATTGAAGTACGTGTCCGGGCTTTGGTTGAACGGTAGGTATTCGGCGGGCCAGATATCCGAATCCAGTTGTCCTTCGCGGATATCGTCGACCATGCCCACGATGGTCCGGATGGATTTCGGAGATAGGGAGATATCGCCATACTGCTTGCCGATCGGATCTTCGCCCGGGAAGTATTTTCTGGCCAGCGTTTGGTTGATGATGGCCACCATCGGCTTCGACTGATCGTCGGCGTCGGTAAAATAGCGGCCGCGCAATAGCCTGGCGCCCAGCGTCGCGAAAATATCTGAGCTGACATCGCGTTGGTTCACTTCATTGTGCTCGCCGCTGTACGGCTTGCCCACAAACCGGATCCAGTCGGTATTTCCGTTGAAGTTCACAGGGAGCACGCTCACCAGGGCGGCGTGTTTCACGCCCGGCATGTTCGCGACGCGGCTCACGATCTGCCGCGCGAGCGCCACGGCCTGCGGATCCTTGCCATAGCTCGAAGGCGGCGCGGCGACTTCCAGAGTGACCAGGTGGTCGGGCTGGAAACCCGTCTCCACGTGAAGCAGCCGGTACAGGCTCTGGCCCAGCAACCCGGCGCCGACTAATAACACCATGGCGGTGGCCAACTCGAGCACCACCAGTTTAGAACCTACGCGGCGCCAGGTATTGCCCGCCGAACCGCGGCTGCCCTCGACCAGGCCTTCCCGTATTTCCGCGAAGGAAAGACGCAGCGCGGGAGTGAACGCGAACAGCATTGCCGCGAGTAACGCGATGGCGAACGCGAATGCCGAAACACGGCCATTCAAGCCCAGGGTCTGCAGAAAAGGCATGCGAGCCGCCATCTCCGCCGGGATCAAACTGCTGAGCAACCGCATAGACCACGCGGCAGAAATCAGGCCGAGCAGGCCGCCGCAAGCCACCAATACCAGGCCTTCGGTTACGAACTGGCTGACCAATCGCACCCGTGAGGCGCCCAGGGCACTGCGTACGGCCATCTCGCGCCGGCGGCTCTCACTGCGCACCAGCAGCAGGCTGGCTATGTTGACGCATGCGATCAGCAGCAGAAGCGCGGCGCCGCCGAGCAGCACCAGCAGAATCGGACGGATGTCGCCCGTGATCACTGCGGTCAACGGCGCCACATTGGCGCCCTGGCCGCGATTGGTGTCCGGGTACTGCCTTTCCAGTTGCCGCGCAATCAGGGTTGTGTCCGCCAGCGCGGCCTGCAACGAGACTCCATCCTTCAGCCGGGCCACACCATAGAGATTGTGGCAGCCGCGCCTCTGCTCACATTGGCCGGAAGCGTCCAGAGTTGCCCAGTATTCAGCGGACCCCGCCGGCGCGAAATGAAAATCGCGCGGCAATACGCCGATGACCGTGTAGGGAGCACCGTCGAGTGTCACCGGTTGTCCCACCACATCGGGTTTCCCGCCGTAACGCTTGTGCCACATGGCATCGCTTAACATTACGGTGCGGCGCGCTCCCGCAAGATCCTCGCCCGCATAGAAGTCGCGCCCCAGCGCCGTTACCACACCGAGGGCGCGGAAAAACCCTGCGCTGACGCGCGCCGCGTGTGCCGGTTGGGCGCCACCCGCGGTGGTGACTATGAAGCCGGTGTTGTTGTATGCCTCCAGCGAGACGAAAACATGGTTGAGTTTTTTCCAATCCAGATAATCCTGATACGACAGATTGCATTGCGGGCACTTCGGGGCGCTCTCATATACGCCGGCCAGCCGGGAGGGATTCCGGTACGGCAGTGGTTGAATCAGGGCTGCATCCACGAAAGCAAAGATGGCTACACTGGCGCACACGCCGAGAGCCAACATGAGGATGGCCGTGCTGGTGAATACCGGGTTCTTCCGCAACTGCCGCAGGGCAAAGCGGCCGTCCTGCAGCAGATGTTCCAGAACCGGCACGGTAGTTCGCGCGCGATATTCTTCCATGGTGGGATCCATGCCGCCGAGCTTCAGCACGGCGTCCCGGCGCGCCTGCTCCGGAGACATGCCGGCCCGCAGGTTGTCGTCGATGTGCAATTGGAGATGGCTGTGGATCTCGGCGGCCAGTTCGGAATCGCGCCGGCCATGGCCGAACAGGCCGGCCAGCCTGCGGGCCCAGGCGCGTAACGGCTTCATACCGGGTCCTCCGTGGGCGAGAGAAACCGCGCGAGAATGGCGGCGGTTTGCTCCCAATCCCGGGCCTCCTTCGCAATCTGTTTGCGTCCCGCGCGCGTGAGCCGGTAGAATTTGGCCTTGCGATTGTTCTCGGAAACTCCCCAGGCGGAGGCGATAGAGCCTTCCTGCTCCAGTTTCAGCAGTGCGGGATAAAGGGTTCCGTAATTCAACGAGAGCAGGTTTCCGCTGGTTCGTTCAATACGGCGGGCAATTCCGTACCCGTGCAGCGGTCCCATGCTCTCCAGGGTCTTCAATATCATTAAGGCTAAAGTGCCCTGCCTCACATCGGCTTTGGCGTCCATCTGTTCTCCTATTGTGTTCCCATAGAATTATCGCACGGTCTATATGGGAAAACAATAGGACGCCGCGGGCCTAATGCCGCGGCCTCCCTTCGCCGATGAAGAGAGTGTGATGACGGAGGCTGAGAGTCCTTGCCAAGAAACCCCCGCACCCGGCCATGGAAAAGATGCCCTGGCCTATTGGATTGCGAACTTCAGCCAGAATCCGTTTGAGGCCACGCGCAAGATCCGCGAATCGGCCGTCAAGGCGCCGGATGAGCTGGCGGACGTGGCGGTCCCCCTGCTGGTGGAGGGCGGCGGCGGAGAAGCCTCCCCGCTGCTCACGAGTTTGGTCAGCCGCAGCGACCGGATGATGGCCCACCTCTCCAATCCAAACGCTCCCATCGAGGACTCGGTCCGCATCGTGGAGGCGCTGTCGCGGCATGATCCGATGTTTGATACGCATTTCGCCAGGAGCCTGCTCAATGAGCTCCAGGTCGGCGACGATGCGCGGCGCCGGGGTATGGAGATTCTAGCCAGCTTGAATTGCGGCGAGCGGCTGATTCCTGTGTTGATTCAGTTTCTGCGGAATCGCGATGCGCACACGCGGTCTAAAGCAGCCCTCATTCTGGGGCAAGTCACTCAAACGCCCGGCGTAATCGAACGGCTGATGCGGGACGAGAATCCCCGCGTGCGCGCGAATCTGCTGGAAAGCCTCTGGAATTGCCGCACTGGCGACTTCCGCTGGCTGTTCCTGCGGGCCCTGAAAGATCCTAACGCCCGGGTAATCGGCAACGCGCTCATTGGATTGCACAAATTGGCCGAGAGCCACGAAGTGGCAACGAATGTCGCGCAGATGGCGCAGCACCCGGATGCGTCCTTGAGGGCCACAGCCGCGTGGGTCATGGGCGAAATCACAGACAAGCAGTATGTCAACGTGCTGCGGCAGATGATTCGGGATCGGGATTTCGCGGTCCGCCGCAACGCCTACCGTGCTCTCCGGCGCATTCATGCCGCCAGTGCCGGTGAGATCAATCAATCGCCATCGTAACTGTGTTGAGGCTTGCCGCACCCCCGGCACTGATAGTCACCGGGACCGCCGCTCCCGGCGGCGCACTGGCAGGCACCTGAGCATTGATCTGCATCAACCCGGCGGCGAATCCCGGCGCCGCGCCCTGGTAGTTGACATTGGCCGGTTGCCCCCCGATGGTCACTTGGATAGCCGCCGTGGACTGCGGTAGATTGGACGCCGGAATCAGGGTGCCGTCGGCCACTTGCGGATTCAACACGCCGGTTCCGGTGGCGTAAATCGAAACCCACGATCCTCGCGCGGCTGGGCGCCCGGGCGAGTTGACGGAGAAGTCGCCATTCAGGATCGCGCCCTGTCCGGATGTGCCAAGCGCAAAGATCGCCGGAGCGCCGGCACTGACCGGCTCTATGGCGGTGAAACGCTGGCCGCCGGCAGTGGTCACTTCCAACACGGACGTGGACTCGCCCGCAATAGAGAACGGGACCACCGCGTTAATCTGCCCGGCCGAAACGTACAATAGCGGCGCTGCGAAACCGTCAAATGTCACCCTGTATCCCGACAAAAGGGTGGATATGCGGCCCTGCGAATCGATCAGCGGCCCCGCAGGCACAGCCGGTCCAATGCCGTTACCGAAAATCGTGAGCAGTTCACCGGGCGCAATCGTCGAACTGGTGAAGCTGGCCGAATTCACCACGGACACAATTCCGGGGGTGGGAAGCAACCCGTAGACGACCACCTGCTGCGAGCCGGTGGGCACGTAGGCCTTGCCGTTGGCCACCGTGGGATTTGCAAATTTCGTAAAGACTCCAAGGGTGTCGCGGGTGCCCTGCGTGTCGCTGTTCCATAACTCCTGGCTTACGTCCATGGCGTCGAAGGCGTGCAACGTGCCGGGCAAGGGAGCAGTCACGGCGGACGTCGTGGTTGCCCAGAATATTCCGCTTTGCGGCACGAAGGCGTTGGACGAAACGGCCATGCCGCTGAATGGAAGCGCATTTAGCGCCACATTATTGACTGCCAGCGGCGTTTGGTTGAAGGCGCCGTTCTGTATCTGGAATTCTCGTAATACGTCGTGGTTTCCCCAAGTATACAAAATGGGACCATCGGGACGATTCCAAAGAGCTGTATTGAAGATCGCGAACACGTCCGGAACAGCCACAAAGGTTTGCAGAACTCCAGCATCCCCGTCCAGTTCGCGGCCCATGTTAGTAGTATCCACCAACGCTACCAGGCCGGACTTGCCGCCGGCGATCAAAAGGTTGGTCCCAGGCACCAGGATCGGACCGTTGGAGCCAAAATCCATATCCTCGTTGGTCCATCCGGCATATTCCGCCGGCGTAAACCAATCCGCGATATTCAGCGTGGGAGTAAGGCGCAGAACCGACTCGCCCCACGAAGACACGCCGTCATAATTGCCATTTCCCGTCGAGCAATAGATCTCCCCGTTCGGCCCGGCCGCCAAACCTCGTCCACCTTGCCAGATCGCCGAGCCCGCGGTCGAAGGCGTAGTATTGAATACCGCGGTCTGTTGCTGAAGGTTTGTGGCGTTATACGCTATGATCCAGCCGTGCCATGGCGCGTAATCGCCGTGCGAGCCGAACCCCGCATAGATGGAGCCGTTAGCCAGTAACAGTCCGGGCCGCTGAAGGTGATACTCGGGACGGAACGGAAGCTGCCCGTTCGGGGCGCCCTCCAAGCCAGCCCAGCCGGTTCCGGGGACAGTCGCCTGGATTTCGACAGGTCCGTTCAGCTTTTCCGCCCCGGTGGTCAGATCCAGCGCATGAATGTAAAATTCCGGGTAGCCGGGAGCCATGGTTTCATCCACCACATAAATCACACTGGCAGTGCGGTCGATCACGGGCGTACTGAGAATCCCGATCTCCAACTGGATGTCGGTGTACGGAATCGATCCCGGCACCTTGAATGAAGAGGGGTCCACAGAGCTCCCCAGATTTACGTGCCAAAGAGCAGCCGTCCCCGTGGAAGCATCGGCGTCAAAAGCGTATACGCTGTTGTGCATGGTGGCCACGTACAGCACGTTCAGGAGGCCTTTACCTGGCATGTTCATAGCGTGCACATAAAGGGGCTGGGCGTAGATCTGGCCATCCACCGGAAAGCTGTAGAGCTTACCGAACTGGTTGGGATTCACGTTATTGAGATTCAGAATCCCTTCGTTCAGATTGGCGTTGGTGCGATTGTTGTCATAATTCGCGGTTAACACGTCCACCTGCGCGCGGGACGCGCCGGCGGATGCCCCCATCAGGGCCAAGGCAAGGATTCGGCTTTTCATCATCGGTTCAGGATCATAACGTCAAAGGTGTTAACGACGAAAACCAAACTAGTTAGGATACACCAGAAGCCGGAATTTTCTTAGGGGGGATTTACCTGTCTTCTCTAGTGCGCGGAGGGCGTCTCCGGCGCGACCACAGGAGGATGAGCCCCCGCGGGCATCGGCGCCAGCATGTGCTCCTTGCGCAGTATCAGCGTGGACGTGTTGAAGCTGGCTACTTCGAAGCCGTGTCCGTGGGTGATGGCGTCGGTGGGACACGCCTCCACGCAATATCCGCAGAAAATGCAACGGTTGTAGTCGATGTTGTACACCTTGGCGTAGCGCTCGCCGCCGCTGATCCGCAGCTTATCGGTATTCTCGGCAGCCTCTATGTAGATGCAGTTCGAAGGGCAAGCCGCGGCGCACAGAAAACATGCCACGCATTTCTCCAGACCGTTGGCGTCGCGCTGCAATACGTGTATGCCGCGGTAGCGTTCTTCCAGCTTAGGCGGTTCGTCGGGATAGTTCTCCGTCACCGTGGGCGACATCATCTCCTTAAAAGTGACCCCCATGCCCTTGGCGATGGCGGCAGCCGAACCCAACACGTCGAGTTTGTTAGCCATTCGATTTTCCTCTGCGTTCCCCTAAGCGCTCCCGCCGGGAGCTCAGTTCTTGGAGCCTCAACCCGCCTTCCACTCCGGCACGTTTTCATCCGCGCTGAACAGATTCACTCCCGCCGTGGCGGCCATGCCCACGAACTCCCTCTTTACGAATCCTTCCCCGCTCCACGCGATGGTTCCGTCGCGCTCCACCAGGAATAACGATGGCACGTGCGACAGCCCATACGCGTTGGATGCCGGATAGCCGCTCTCCTCGGTATCCAGGAGCATGGGAAAGCCGATACCGAATTGCGCGGTAAACTCACGGGTAGTCTCGGCATCGTCCTGAGAGACACCGTAAATCGTCAGGGAGCCCGGCGTCCGGTTGCGATGAATCCGTTCCACGTAGGGCAGCGTCATCTGGCACACCGGACAGCCAGCCTTGAAAAACACCAACAATATAGGTCCGCCCGAGTGTAGTTCCTTGAGCCTCACGGTCCCGTTCCCCATGCGCTCCAGCGTGAAGTCCGGCGCACGGAGACCGGCGCGCAGAATCTCGCGCTGTGGGGTTGCTGCCATATTATTCCAGTTTAGCGCAGAGCGGGCCAGGTCTTTGATTTGTCAGACTCCGTGCACCTTTTGCCCCGCTGTGCCAATCCATCACACCGCCTGCGTGGCTAACTCCCTGATAATAAAGTGGCTAAAATCTGGTGGCTGGAATGCAATCCGCGCATCATGCAGGTCGCGAAGATTACCGGACAGGGCCTGATATCCATGGTCATCCTGGTGGCCCTCCTGTGGGCCTGCGTCATGGGCGAGCGCATCGTCGTCGCGCGCGCCAATGCGGAGACCTCGCAGACCCTTCGCGCCATGCGATCGCTGCGAATCCGCAACCGGCGGGAACCAGTCGCCATCCCCACGCTCCCATCCATTACCCGGGCGCATCCTCGCGTAGGCTGATCTTAAGCAAGCGGCCTGGTGTCTTATAATGTTATTTAAGGATCGTCACTCGGGATGCCGGAGACTCAGCCGCCGCTTTCGGAGAATTCGCCGCCAGAGGCGCGCTCCGTGCGGACAAGAGGTTTCCATCCGATTTCCTGGATCCGCGATCTGGCGTTATCGATCCTGATTGCGATCGTTTTGATCGTTTTCATCTACCAGCCGGTTAAAGTGGAAGGCACCAGCATGATGCCGGCCCTGCGCGACCAGGAACGCATCTTCATTAACAAATTCAACTACCGTTTCGGAGTGGGTGGGATCGAGCGCGGCGACATGGTGGTCTTTTGGTATCCCCTGGATATCTCCAAATCGTACATCAAGCGAGTAATTGGGCTACCTGGTGACGTCGTGGAGATCGATCATGGAGTCGTACAGGTAAACGGAAAGCCGCTGGCGGAGGTGTACGTTCCTGAGGAATACCGGGATTCCCAATCCCTCGCACCAAGACACATCGGTCCGAACGAGTATTTCGTGCTGGGGGATCATCGCAGTTCATCAAACGACAGCCGCGCATGGGGTACCGTACCCCGCCAGAACATTTATGGCAAAGCTGTATTTGTTTATTGGCCTTTGGACAAGCTAGGGCGCGTACACTGAAATTTTTACCCGATTGAATTCATATGTAGAAAATCGTGGGTAAAAAGTACTTCCGTTCACACCAACCCTATGGCCTTAGGCTGCCGATGCGGCGGTCATGGTTCTTTCGGCCCCCGGGTGTTCAGCGGCCTTGCGTCCCGCCCAGTATTTCCGCATCCGGTCCGAAACCTGCCGCCGTTCTTGTGGGCTCATGAACTTACGGCCTCGCCGCTGCATTAGCAGGGGCGCCGGGGCCGCACTTTCGCCGAGTTGTTCGAGCGAGGCGATGACTTTATCGAGGCGGCTCTTTTCCTGATAGAGTTCCGCAATGGTCTTACTTAAATCCATGCCAATCTTACTGCAATCTGGTTGCCGAAACGTTTTCCATTTCTAACGCCGGAAAAGCCATATAACTAAGGATAAGATCACGCTGAGAAGCAGGCACGTCGCCAGCGGAAAATAGAATGTGATATTCTTTCCGCGCGCGTAAATGTCGCCAGGGAGCCGGCCAAGGTGTAACGGTATTCTTTCGCCCAGCGAAAGAATTAGTCCTAGAAGTACTAGGATTACACCGGAGGCGATAAGTATACGACCAAGATGCATATCAAACCATTATGCGCGGCCTATCCTTAATTCAATATAAGCCGGAGTCGGTTGTTTTTGCGGGACCCCTTCGGCGGCCAGCGCGGCTGATACCATAGATGGGCGAGTATTATGCCAGACTCCGATCAACTCAAAATGGCCGCCGCCGCATCCGCTGTCGCCCAGGTGCGAGACGGCATGATTCTCGGGCTGGGAACGGGATCCACCGCTGCGCCGGCAGTGAACATTCTGGGAGAACGGGTCCGCGCAGGTTTGCGCGTGGTCGGAATCCCGACATCCGAGGCCACCGCTCGTCAGGCCAAGGCGCTGGGTATTCCGCTGGCAACCCTGGATGAGTACCCGGAAATCGACATGACCTTCGACGGCGCCGATGTGGTTGACGAGGGAAGTCTGAACCTTATTAAGGGACGCGGCGGAGCGCTCTTGCGCGAAAAGATCGTGGCTAGCGCCACCCGGCGCCTGGTCATCATGATCCACGATGAAAAGCTGGTGAGTCATCTGTCTGCCCGCGAAGCCATCCCAGTGGAAGTGGTCTCGTTCGGCTGGCAGACCACCGCGCACAGACTTACGGATCTGGGGGCGCGTCCTGTGCTTCGCCGGGATGCCGGCGGCCAGCCCTTCGTGAGCGATGGCGGCCACTTCATATTGGACTGCCCGTTTGAGCCCTCGATTCCGGTGGAAGAGCTGGCCCGGGAACTTGACCACGTGGTCGGCGTGGTGGAGCACGGACTGTTCATCGGTTTGACTTCAGAGGTGCACGTGGCAAGTGCCGGCGGCGTGCGCGTGCTGAAACGCCAGCCAATGCCTCCAGCCGGTTAGAGCCCGCGCGCTTGTTCGCATCCGGGACGCTTCTTCACGAAACCGGACACGCATGCGCGCCTAGGGTGCTTCTTTGCAATCATTTGTGCGTGGCGCTCGGCTTGCTTCTCCGATCGCCCATGGAACGTATCGCGCTCGACGTCCGCCTGGCCCTCCGCCGTCTCCGGCAGAATCCAACATTCTCGGCTGTGGCCATCATAACGCTGGCGCTCGGCATAGGCGCCAATACCGCGATCTTCAGCGTCATTAACGCGGTGCTGCTGCGGCCGCTGCCAATTGCGCGCGCCTCGGAAGTCGTCTCGATCAATGAAACGTTGGGCGGCAACACGTTCCCCACCCTTTCGTTTCCCAACTATCGCGACATGCGCGAACGCAACACGGTACTCTCCGGCATGGCCGCTTATCGCTTCCTTCCGGTGAGCCTCGGCCTGCCGGGAAACAGCCAGAGGCTCTGGGGATATCTGGCAACGGGCAATTATTTCGACCTGCTGGGCGTGGGCGCGGCGCGCGGCCGGATGCTCCGCCAGGACGACGATCTGCGGTCCGGCGGGCACCCCGTGGCTGTCCTGAGCTATGCCTGCTGGCAGAAGCGATTCGGCGGCGACCCTGAGGTGGTGGGACGCACCGTGAAGTTCAACGGTATGGATTTCACGCTCCTGGGCGTGGCGCCGCAAGGCTTCTTCGGCACCGAGCTCTTTTTCGCGCCCGACGTTTTCTTCCCCATGATGATGCAGAAGCAGTTGGAAGGCGGCAGCGGATATCTCGA
>Ga0073928_10008768_pt1 | contig 12546 bp, 8 predicted proteins | sample PaiPotPPA55metaG_FD_76969 | JGI IMG/M metagenome (GOLD analysis project Ga0073928, IMG submission 76969) | Iron sulfur acid spring bacterial and archeal communities from Banff, Canada, to study Microbial Dark Matter (Phase II) - Paint Pots PPA... ...
CGCGCGCCAGATTGCTGAGCTTGCGCGCGACGGACATGAGCTCCTCGTTATTCATGGCGGCGGCAGGATTTTTACCTCCACTCTCGCCCGCATGGGAATTGAGAGCCGCTTCATCAATGGCCTCCGCGTCACCGACCGCCAGACGCGCGACGTTGCCGTCATGGTCTTCGCGGGCCTGCTCAACAAGAAACTCGCTGGCGCGATTTCTCTCTCCGGCCAGCCCGCCGTGGGAATCAGCGCGCCCGATGCCGCATGCTTCCTGGCAGAGCCGATGCAGCTCGACGATTTCGGCGCCAGCCTTGGATTCGTCGGCTATCTCACTGAAGTCAACGTCGATTTTCTTCAATCGCTGTGGCGCGCCGGTATTGTCCCGGTTGCCTCCTGCCTCGGCTTGGGCGCTGACGGCGAGATCTACAACATCAACGCCGACCACATGGCCGCGGCCGCCGCTGAGTTCATTCACGCCGACCGTTTGATTTATCTCACCGACGTGGCTGGCGTCCTCGACGGCGAAAAAGTCCTCAGGGCCGTCCGCGGCACCGACATCGAAGACCTCATCCGGACCAACAAAGTTTCCGGCGGCATGATTCTGAAACTCGAGGCGGCGAAGCGCGCCCTCGCAGCCGGCGTCGCTGAAGTGCGCATCGTCGGCGGAACCCACCCCCGTGCGCTGCTTTCGGCCGCAGGTGGCGGAAGCCGCGTCCCCGGAACTCGCGTTTTGCCGGTGGTTCGCACCACCACCAAGTCCGCGCATGGAGCCGCGCAATAAGCATGGCGAAAAAGAAAAGTTCGGCTTCCGCTCGCGTTTCGCCGTCGAAGATTCGCGCCGATGAAGCGCGTTTCCTCATGAACACTTACCGCCGTCCGCCGGCTGTGTTCACGCACGGACGCGGTTGCCGCCTCTATGATTCGCAGGGGCGCGCGTATCTCGATTTCCTCGGGGGCATTGCCGTCAACGCGTTGGGCCACGCGCATCCGCGTCTGGTTCGCGTGATTAGGCGGGAAGCGGCTCGCGCCGTCCACATCTCGAATCTCTTCCACAATCCTTATCAAGCGCCCCTTGCGCGAAAACTGGTGGCCTGGTCCGGCCTCGACCGAGTTTTTTTCACCAACAGCGGAACCGAAGCGATCGAAGGTGCACTGAAGCTTGCTCGCGCCTATGCCCACCGCAACGCTGCGAATGGCGCCGCGCCAAAGACTCGCATTCTCGCTCTTGAGAACTCGTTCCACGGGCGCACGTTCGGCGCTGTCTCGATTACATTTCCGCCGAAGTACCGCGAGCCGTTTGCCCCGCTCGTCCCAGGCGTCGAGTTCGTTCGCTTCAACGATATAGCGGATCTCGAGTCTAAGTTCGATGGTTCGGTCTGCGCTTTCGTCCTCGAAACCATCCAGGGCGAAGGGGGAGTTTTCCCGGTCAGCCAAGCCTTCTGGCAGTGCGCCCGTTCCCTTGCTACCCAGCATGACGCGGCATTGATCGCCGACGAAATTCAGTGCGGCCTCGGCCGCACAGGCCGGCACTTCGCATACCAGAAATTCGATTCATTGCCCGACGTCGTAACTGTGGCGAAGCCGCTCGCTGGCGGGCTGCCTCTCGGGGCAGTCATCGCAAACGAAAACTTCGCTTCTGCTTTCTCGCCGGGAATGCACGGCACCACGTTCGGCGGCGGTCCTTTGATCTGCGCCACCGCTCTCGAATTTCTTACCGTCATCGAGCAGGAAAAGCTTCTCGCCAATATTCGCGCGCGTAGCGCTGAGCTCCTCGCCGGACTCGAACAGCTCGCCTCGCGTTTCGACTTTATCCGCGAAATTCGCGGTGAGGGCTTGCTTCTCGGCGTTGATCTCTCGATCGACGGAGCGCCATTTGTCGAAGAAGCGCTTCGCCGCGGCCTGCTCATCAACTGCACGCACGAGCACATCCTTCGGCTTCTGCCGCCGTTCATCATCTGCTCGAAGGACGTGGCCGAATTCCTCCGGAAATTTGAAGCGGTGCTCGCAAGCGCTTCCAAAGGCTCGCAGTCATCTGGAAAACCTGTCCCCCAGCAAACGAAAACGCACACGCAGCCTGTCGCTCTGGCTGCCACGAGGTAAACATGAACGCTGCTACAACGCTCACGCTCACAAACGATCTCCTCACCGGCATGGAGTGGAGTCCCTCACAGATCCGCGAACTCTTTCATCTTGCCGCGGATGTGAAGGCTCACCCCGATCGACATCGCGCTGCGCTGGCTGGCCGAGTCTTCGCGCTGATCTTCGAAAAGCCTTCGCTGCGCACGCGCGTCACTTTCGAGGTCGGGATCGCCGGCCTCGGCGGCACCTCGATCTTCCTCGATCACACGGCAAATCACTTGGGTGATCGCGAGCCGGTCGTCGACGTCGCGAAATGCCTCGAGCGCTGGGTGCATTGCATCGTCGCCCGCGTCTTCGCGCAGGAATCGCTCGATCAGCTCGCCACAAACGCTCGCGTCCCCGTCATCAACGCGCTTTCCGACCGCTTTCACCCGTGTCAGGCCCTCGCCGATTTCTTCACTCTCGAAGAGCGTTTCGGCAACCTGCGCGGCCTGAAATTCACCTACATCGGCGACGGCAACAATATGTGCCATTCGCTGCTCTCGATCGCAGCCCGCGTGGGCGCTCACGTGAGAATCGCTACCCCGGCAGGCTACGAACCGGATCCAGCAATCGTCGCTGATGCAAAACGCGCTGCGCGGGAAACGCGCGGAAAAATCGAAATCCTGCGCTCGCCCGAAGACGCCCTTGCCGGCGCCCAGGCGGTCTACACGGACGTGTGGGCTAGCATGGGCCAGGAAGAGGAAGCGGCGGCCCGCGAAGCCGCCTTCGCTGGATATCAAGTCAACGAAGCGCTTCTTTCGCGCGCTGCGTCCGACGCCGTTTTCATGCATTGCCTCCCGGCGCACCGCGGACTCGAAGTTACCGATGGCGTGATGGATTCCCCGCGCTCCATCGTATTCGACCAGGCAGAAAATCGCCTCCACGTTCAGAAGGCGATCCTGCTCACGCTATTGAACTAGAAATCTCGTACGGGCGCTGCTGCGCCCCCTCACCCTCGCTTTGCGAGGTATGATCGGGAATACCGCGAAGGAGAAAGAATTGCCGAAGAGAGTCGTGCTCGCTTACTCCGGAGGTCTCGACACCTCCATCATCATCCCCTGGCTGAAGGAGAACTACAGCGGCTGCGACGTGATCGCCATGATCGGCGATCTCGGTCAGCAGGAGGACCTCGAGGCCGCCCGCAAAAAAGCTCTGGCCACCGGCGCAAGCGCCGCGTACGTCGAAGACCTGCGCGAGGAATTCATCACCGGATATATCTGGCCCACTCTCCGCGCCGGCGCGGTTTACGAACACAAATATCTGCTTGGCACCTCGTTTGCGCGCCCTCTTCTCGCGAAACGCCAAGTTGAAATAGCCAAAAAAGTCGGCGCCGACGCCCTCGCGCACGGCTGTACAGGCAAGGGCAACGATCAGGTGCGCTTCGAGCTCGCCGCGAAAGCGCTTGCGCCCGATCTGAAAATCATCGCGCCTTGGCGCGAATGGAATATCGTTTCGCGGGAACAGGCGATCGACTACGCTCGCTCGCACAACGTCCCCGTCGAGCAAACCACCAAAAACATTTATAGCCGCGACCGCAACATCTGGCACTTGAGCCACGAAGGCGGCGTGCTCGAAGACCCGGCGAACGCCCCCGAAGAATCCATGTGGCAGTGGATTGTCTCGCCCGCCAAGGCGCCGGACCGTTCCACCACCGTCGAGATCGGTTTCGAATCCGGCATCCCTGTTTCAGTCAACGGCACAAAACTTACCCCGCTCGCCTTGATCGAGCAATTGAACGAAATCGCGGCCGCGAACGGCGTCGGCCGTATGGAGCTGGTCGAAAACCGCCTCGTGGGAATCAAGTCGCGCGGCGCGTACGAAACGCCCGGCGGCACGTTGCTCGTCACGGCGCATCGCGAACTCGAATCGCTTTCTCTCGATCGGGAAACCGCGCACTACCAGCAAATCCTTTCGCTGCGCTACGCCGAAATGGTTTACTACGGAATGTGGTTCACGCCGCTGCGCGAAGCGCTCGACGCATTCTTCGCGAAGTCGCAGCAGCGCGTCACCGGCTCCGTCGCGCTCGCGCTCTTCAAGGGCAATGTCAGCGTCGCGTCGCGCCGCTCGCCCTTCTCGCTCTATCGCACCAACCTCGCCAGCTTCACGATGACCGGCTACAACCCGAAGGACGCCGAAGGCTTCATCAATCTTTTCGCGCTTCCCATCACCGTCCCGCTCGAAGCCGAAGTTCCTCGGGCCGCCGAGGTGAAATGAACGCCCCGGGTAACCAGAAAATGTGGGGCGGGCGCTTCGAGCGCGGCCCCGACGCTTCCTTTTACGAATTCGAACGCTCCTGGAGTTTCGATCGTCGCCTGCTCCCCCAGGAATTTGCCCTCGACCGCGCCTGGGCTCGCGCCATCACGGCCGCCGGAATCCTCGCGGACGACGAAGGCCAAAGGATCGTGGCCGCGCTCGACGATCTCGAGCTTCGCGCCCAATCGGACCCTGCCTGGCTCGACAATTCCAAAGCCGAGGACGTTCATCATTTTGTCGAGAGCGCGCTCATCGAAAAGCTCGGCCCGCTGGGCGCAAAACTTCACACCGGCCGCAGCCGCAACGAAATGATCGCCACCGAAATCCGCATGTATATAAAGGATGCGGCTCGTGACGCTCGCCAGGCGCTCGCCGCCTTGGCCCGCGCGGTCCTGAATCAAGCCGAGAAAAATCTCGGCATCCCCATGCCCGGAAATACTCACATGCAGCACGCTCAACCGCTGCTGCTTTCTCACTGGCTGCACGCCCACGGCGAAGCTTTCCTCCGCGACGCCGAACGCATCTCTTCCGCCGCCACCCGCGCGGACGCTTGCCCTCTTGGCTCCGGCGCGCTCGCGGGCTGCGCGTTTCCCATCGACCGGAAAGCGCTCGCTCGCGACCTCGGCTTTTCGCGCCCCACTGCAAACAGCCTCGACGCGGTCAGCGATCGCGACTTCGCGCTCGAATATTTGTTCTCTCTCGCCACGCTGGCCATGCATCTCTCGCGCCTCGCCGAAGACATCATTCTCTTCGCGTCGCCTGAATTCGGTTTCGTCGAACTCCCCGACGAATACTCCACGGGCAGCAGCCTGATGCCCCAGAAAAAAAATCCCGACGTTTGGGAACTGATTCGCGGCAAAACTGGCCGAGTCTATGGCGATCTGTTTGCGCTTTTCACCACATTCAAGGGACTCCCCTCCAGCTACCAACGCGACCTGCAAGAGGACAAGGAGCCGCTGTTCGGCGCGCACGATCAGGCCCTCGCCATGACCCAGATCGCCGCCACCGCGCTCGCAGCCACCAAATTCCGCGAAGCGCGTCTCCGCGAAGCGGCGCAGGATCCAGCCCTCGTCGCCACCGAAGTGGCCGACTATCTCGTCGCGTTCGGTGTCCCATTCCGCGAAGCGCACGAAATCGTGGGCAAGGTTCTGCGCGCGGCCGAGCAGGAAGGCAAATCCATCCGTGAAATGCCGCTCGAACGCCTGAAAGAATTCTCGCCCGCGTTCGACCGCAATCTCAGCACCGCTCTCACGCTCGAATCGGCGCTGGCGCGCCACGCCACGCTGGGCGGAACTGCTCCCGGCGCTGTTCGCGCCGCTCTCGAAGACTTCAAGTCGCGCCTCGTCAAGCTCGAGGAAAATCCATGACGGCTCACTCCGCATGAGCGCGCCGCTCTCGAACTCGGACGTTCCTCACGGCTTCACGTTCGCCGCCACGCACTGCGGCCTGAAGAAATCGCGCCTCGACCTCGCGCTCATCATCAGCGAAGCTCCCGCCAACGCCGCGGCCATCTTCACCACGAACCGCGTGCAAGCCGCCCCAGTTCGCGTCTGCAAGGAGCACCTCAAAGAGTCGCGCGGAAAAGTTCGCGCCGTCATCATCAATTCCGGCAACGCGAATTGCTGCACCGGACCGGAAGGTCTCGCCGCATCTCGTTCCACCGCCGCCGAAGTGGCTCGCGCGCTCCACTGTGCGCCGCGAGAAATTCTCGTCTGCTCCACCGGAGTGATCGGCGCGCAATTGCGCGTCGAAAAAATTCTCCACTCCGTTCCGGCTCTCGCCCTCGCGCTCGACTCCGACGCCAACGCCTTCGAGCAAGTCGCCCGCGCCATCATGACCACCGACACGGTCCCGAAATGGGCCGCCGCCAGGTGCATCATCGGCGGAAAACCCGTGCGCATTCTCGGCTGCGCAAAAGGTTCCGGCATGATTCATCCCAACATGGCGACGACGCTGTCCTACATCGTCACCGACGCCGCAATTTCTCCGGCCCTGCTCTCGCGCGCGCTTCGCGCTGCCGCCGCGCCCACTCTGAACTCGATCACCGTCGACGGCGACACATCCACCAACGACACCTGCGCGGTGCTCGCAAACGGCAAATCCAGCGCGCCAAAAATCGCCGCCACTAGCCGCGACTACAAAAAATTCACCGCCGCGCTCGAGGACGTTTGCAAGTCCCTCGCGCTCGCGATCGTCGAAGACGGCGAAGGCGCGCAGCACGTCATCGAAATCGAAGTTCGCGGCGCCCCCTGCGACCGCGCCGCCGACCAAATCGCGCGCACCATCGCGCAATCCTCGCTCGTAAAAACCGCCTTCGCCGGCGCCGACCCCAACTGGGGCCGCATCCTGGCCGCCGCCGGCCGCTCCGGCGTCGATTTCGATTTCGAGCGCGTCGACATCTGGCTCGCGGGAATCCCCGTCTGTCGCCGCGGCCGCGAACATCCGTTCAACGAGCGCGTCGCGCACGAAAAGATGCTCGCGAAAAATGTCCCCATCGTTGTCGACTTGCGCTCCGGCCGCGGCCGCGCTCGCTTGTGGACCTGCGACTTCACGCAGGAGTACGTCCACATCAACGCCAGCTACCGCACTTGACCCATGCCCTCCTTCCCCCAACGCGGAGTTGTTGACTGCCGGGGGGACTTGCCGCAAGATGCTCCCTGACTTGCTGGGGTGCTCGCTTCAGTCCGGAGCAGCCGGGCCAATTTTGACTGCCCGTGGCCGTGGATCCTGTCTCTTCAGCGTCGGTGTGCCGCGTTTCAAACGCGTTCAGTTCGTCGCGTTTCCAGCGCGCGCCTTTCAGAAGTGTGTGCTCTGTCCTGGGCAGGGCACGAGGAGTGGGACAGTGAAGAAACTCTATGTCGGTAATCTCTCGTTCAAGGCCACGGAAGAGCAGTTGACCGCGCTGTTTTCGGAAGTGGGGTTGCAACCCGATTCGCTCACGCTGCTTCGCGATCGTTTCACGGGACAGCCGCGCGGGTTCGGTTTCGCGGAATTTCAAAATGATGCGGAAGCGGAAAAAGCAGTCACCTCGCTGAACGGCAAAGATTTTCTCGGCCGCGCTCTGGTCGTCAACGAAGCGCGTCCCCGTGAAGGTGGTGGGGGCGGTGGCGGCGGCCGCGGTCATGGTGGCGGCGGGCACGGCGGTGGTGGGGGCGGCGGACGTGGAGGCGGCGGTGGCCGCGGCGGTGGTGGTGGTCGTGGCGGCGGTGGTGGCGACCGCGGCGGCTACGGCGGCCGCGACCGCTAGGCGCCAGCTTCGCGTCGCACCTGTACCGCCAACCTTCAGGTTGGCACAGATTCTCCTCCTGACGGCGGGGCCCTGCGCCCCGCCGTTCTGTTTTCCTCCGTAGGGACCCATGTCTCAGCGCGATTTGTGCGTCCGCCCTCTTCTTGGCGGACCCCGCCGTCGCACCCGCTCTTCGTTGTCATCCCGAACCCAGTCGCGTCGGGTTTCAGGGTTTGTACTTGGCCTGCCCGCCGCGGCGGGCAAACCCTGAGGTGATAGGACGCAAACGGGGGTGAGGGATCTGCTTTCCTGCTTTGCGTCCCCGCCACCGCTTTCTTCTCCTACGTTTGTCATCCCGACCGAAGGCCAGCGCATTTCTGGCCGTAGCGGAGGGACCTCTCTTCCGCCTCTCCACCCGCGCGACCCTCGTGCCACGTAGCGGGTGCGGCGAATATGATCATCGGGGACATTGAATCTCCGGTGCCCTCTCCCCAGCGCCGTAGGCGCGCAACAAGTTAGCCCAGCCTGTAAAGGCTGGGTCCACGATGCAAAACACGCTGAGCGCCGTAGGCAAATCTTCACCTGCCCGCCGTGGCGGGCGCGACACATTTCGCACCGTTGGTTTGCCTCTCTCTGAAATCTGAAATTTCAAAGTTGGAATACTTCCCTGCCCCTGGCGCGCCGAAGCGCTTCGCGCGAAGGCGGCTCGCCCCTCCGCACGCTTGACACCATTGTCTATTCGATCAACGATCCGATCCGTTCCGCCCCTTGCGCAAACCCACTCAAATCGCCCCCGCCCCCGCACTCGACGCCACTGCCCCTGGCGCGCCGAAGCCTTCGGCGAAGACGGCTCGCCCCTCGGACTCGCTTGACGCCACTGCCTCGCCCCAGCTTCCCGCTCCCGTCTTTCACGACCCCGTACACCACATCAAAATCTTTCAGGGCGACTCCCTCGAAATCCTCGCCGGCATTCCCGAAAACTGCGTCGACCTCATTTTCGCCGACCCGCCCTACTTCCTCTCGAACAACGGCATCACCTGCCATGCCGGGCGCATGGTCAGCGTCAATAAAGGCGATTGGGACCGTTCGCGCGGCCCCGACGCCAACCATGAGTTTAATCGCGCTTGGCTCGCCGCCTGCCAGCGCGTCCTGAAACCCAACGGCACCATCTGGGTCAGCGGCACCAGCCACGTCATTCATTCCGTCGGCTTCGCCATGCAGCAGCTCGGCTTCAAGCTGCTCAACGACATCTCCTGGGTCAAGCCCAATCCGCCGCCCAATCTTTCCTGCCGCTATTTCACCCACGCCACCGAAACCATCATCTGGGCCGCAAAAAACTCGAAGAGCCGCCACAAATTCAATTACGCGCACATGAAGGAAATCAACCGCGGCAAGCAAATGAAAAGCGTCTGGGAAATCTTCCCCCCGGCCAAAGACGAAAAGCGCTTCGGCAAGCACCCAACGCAAAAGCCCGTCGCCCTCCTCGAACGCATCCTCCTCGCCGCCTCGGGCGAAGGCGACCTAGTCCTCGACCCGTTCCTCGGCAGCGGCACCACCGCGCTCATTGCGCTTCGCCTTTCCCGCCACGTTGTGGGAGTTGACTTCGAGCAAACTTGGATTCAGTTGGCGCTCGTCCGCCTCTGTTCCGATCTGGTACAGGTGCAGATTTCCACGATCTGCCTTCACTTCGATCTTGATCCGCAACCCGATCCTATGGATCGATCCAGATCGCCCGTGAATGACGTTCCCCGAACTCGGCTCGTTCAGCGCGACCGCAATTTCCATTTCGTCGGCGCTTCGCAACGGGAAATCGTGTTCACGGTCGCAGCAGAAGACTTGAGCGAAGCATGGACAAGATTCCATACCAGCGGAGCGTCCAAAACAGAAGTCCTCTTCGTCATCAAGACCGAAACTGAGATTTATCTCGTCTGACAGCGCATCCGCGGACAGCGCGCAGTGCTCACTCGGTGCGACTTCGAAAGAAGTGTTCCGTTCCCTTATCCACGAAATAAACGTAACAGCCTTTCATGCCGCGCGTCAGCAGGACTCGGTAGGTGTTCTTGACCAGCTTGGTGAAAGTCTCGCCTGACCTCCGAACCACCGGGTCAGCCGACGCTCGCGGGTTACCCCTCCAATCGCCGACCCCTGGCTCGTACACCAAATCGGGACCGAAAATAACTCCTACATAGTCAAATTCGAATCCTTGCGCCGTGTACACGCACCCGACCTGGTTAATGCCATCGGGGCGATACGCCCACAAACTTTCGGGTGGTATCCCCGGGGCGAGATGGCTTTTATCAGACCTCGCATTCCACGGTCGAGCGTACCCTCCGATTACGACGTCAGGTACAAGGGTCCCGTCGGGCCTTGGGTCAGACCACTCCCAACAAAAGCCGGCTGTGACGCGCGCCGTCAGCCCCTGGCTAGCCTTGCCTCGTATCGCTGCCTCCAATGATTCGGGCGAATCAAATATCCTGAAATCGAAATTCTCCGCTCCATTCCAGATGACGTTTGCCGTGCGAGCGATTCCGAGAGTATTGGTAACCCAGTTGACGAAGCCCTCAGAACCGGAACATCGGAATTGCGATTCCAGCAGGTATTCGTGGACTTTGCACCCAAGCGCCTCTGCCCCTTCTCTTATATACTCGACGGAGCCAATTTCTCCCGGCCTCACAAGCTGATTATCGTCCAGAAGAAACACAGCCGTTTTGGTTGCATTCACGAGCTCCGCAATCTGAGGCAGTTTGCTTTTCTTGTCCTTCGGGGTTCGCCATGTGTTGCTCGTCTCGCGGATACGGTGGGCCTCGTCGCATACCACCACATCGATGGCGTTGAAGTCGGCGCCCTTGTAAGCGTCGGTGTATTTCACCTGCGCACTAGCTCTCGAACCCACTATGTCGCGAATCGTTTTTGAAAATGCGCGCGAGCCAGTCACGTAGTGCGTGTTTAGGCCTCTGCTCGACAAGTCGCCTAGCAACTTCAGAGCGACCACTGACTTCCCGGTCCCGGGCCCGCCCTTGACGATAATGACGCTCTTCTTCCTATCTTTTGTCGCAGACGAGGCCAACTGGAAGACACTGTCATAGACCACCAGCTGCTCGTCGAGCAGAACGTACTCGGACTTCCCTTTAATGACCGACGCCACATGGTCAAGCAGTTTCTTTGCCGCGTAGTAGCGGTTCCCCTCAACGCGCTGAACAAGTCGCAGGTCGTCCGCGTTCACCAACTTGGGCCGCATGAAGCCGACGAGCCCGTCGACATGATCACCATCAAAGACCGGAACCTGAGAGACCAACTCGCAAAACTTATCGGCGAAAATGGGGTCATCGGCCTCCGGCATGTAGTTGTGTAAATAGGAGCAAGCGTGGAGGTGTATTGCGTCGTCTCCGGCGAAGGCCGGGTGACAATCCTCAAGATACTCTTTGTATTGGCGCACTTGAGCCGAGGGATGCAGCCTATCCCTCAGTGCACCGCCAATCCATGTCGCTACCTCATTGGGTCCACCCGCTTCAACGCATTTCTGCCACTGCTTTAACTCTACGATGACAGCGTTTGCGTTTTTCTCCTCGTCCCTGCCCGTTACGAGACAGTCGAGCCTCAAGGATGTCAGCGGAAGCTCCAGTTCCAGAATGACGCCGTTCTCCAGCAGTTCTGCGGTCTGGAACACCTGCGAAACCGCGCGAATAGAATTGCCCCACGAACTCACCTCGCTAGGTGCCGGCCTGAAACGGTAATACTGGAAAAAAGCGTCAGACAGTTTCGAGGCGATGCGGTTGTGGACCGAATCGTCGATCAGAGACCTGGTTGTTCCCGAATAAGGTCGCATCCAACGCGGGAAACCACCCGCGGTTCCCCCTCCCGGATGCATACTAATACAGTTTCTTCTCCGACACTAACCTCCGCTTCGCGGAATTCGCTTCCTGTTCTTTGCCACCCTGCTTCCTTCGTTCCGGTCCACGAGTTATAGAACTACTAACGTAGCCGGGTGCCACACGCTTTACGCGGGGTTACAGTTTTGAATTTTAGGGTGCCCGATCCTTCGTGGGGGTTTGAAGGGTCGGGATGTTGCTTCGTCTGCTCTTCCGTGCTTCCCGCCCCTTACCACGCAAACTTATCCTGGAGAGAGGGCGCTCTCCGTTAGTGAGTATTTCCGCCCTCTCGGGCAGGATCATTGTAGCTCGGGTTTGCGATCTCGAAGCAATGCGGAGTTCGTTCGACGCTGGAAGCGGCGAGTGTTTAGTGGTGCGCCGGTTGTATTGTAGGCGATGTGTTCAACCGGCCTGGCGTAGATTTGAAGCCAATCGTTTCCGCGTTACCAGCAGAATTCCGATCCCGATGAGCACGAGGCTGAACGCGCCCGGCTCCGGAGCTGTCGTCTGACCTCCGAGACCCTGAGTGACCCCGTCGCTGAAGCTCAGCGCAAACGCGTCTCGGTAATTGATGTTGGTCCCTGGGATCAGCTCGTCAGCGATCTGCACGATGGGATCGGCAGCCACGTTGAAGGAACCGTTACTCACTCCACCGCCGCAAATCGTGCCTCGCAGATCGCAAGTGCCTCCTGCACTGCCACCTGCCGATATCTTGATAAGCACTTGATCACTGAGATCGGAGATACCGTTTACAAACACAACCCCTGTGGTCACAGGAGTGCTCGCGAAGGTGGTACAACTTGGCGTTGGGCCGTTGGAGACGCACTGCATGGTCTCCGACCCTCCCAGCACATCGCCGACTCCACCAAAGTAAGCATCAACCGTGGCCTCGGCGTCGGCAGCCGCCTCAAGGCCGGAGGCGCTGGCGGTGGCCTGCAATTGGAACTGCAACGTCACAGGCACATCGCAGCCAGCAGATGAGCAATACGGAATTCCCGCTGCAAGAGCGCTCACGTCGGTGTAGTAGGAGACCTGTGAAAGCGCACTGATCCCTCCGAGACCATGCGATTCCCCTTGCACGTGCGCGAA
>Ga0073928_10008769_pt1 | contig 12546 bp, 12 predicted proteins | sample PaiPotPPA55metaG_FD_76969 | JGI IMG/M metagenome (GOLD analysis project Ga0073928, IMG submission 76969) | Iron sulfur acid spring bacterial and archeal communities from Banff, Canada, to study Microbial Dark Matter (Phase II) - Paint Pots PPA... ...
CCATTCGGCGGATGTGTGCCAATGCAGCTCCCGCACACCGCCCGCAGTCAGCCTCATGTTGACGCCAGCCAGCGTCTTGGAGACAGGCAGCTCCCTGACCGTAACTTCGCGTGACCATCCGCCCTTGTAAACACGCTTGTTCGCAAACGAGAACGGGTACTTGAAGTTTTGGACCAGGCTCTTGGAATCCGTGCTCGGCGGCCAGATCGAATCCGGGTTTTGGCCATCAAGAGGCTGATTGGCTGGGCCGGGATCGGTCGGATGATCTGCGCCCACGATTTTTTGCAGCGCCGCAAAGCTGCCTATAGCTACAGCGGTCTTTCCGATGAAACTGCGACGAGTAACTGCGCTCATGATTCTGTCTCCTCAGGGTTTTGAGTTTGTCTGCGTAATTCAAGATTGTTCACGTCAGGCGCTCCACACTGCGCACATGATGGCGATCAAGACAAGCGTCATTCCGCTCCAAACAAGAGTGATCAACTCTTCACGGTTATGTCGGACGACCGGCACGTCGTTCTCAACGGTCGGATCGCGATCGAAGAGTTGGTGTCGCTTTCGGAAGATGAAGCTTCCGACAAGAAGAAAGAAAGTGACTGCGGTGGTAAACGCTACGCGCAGCGCCGGCACGCCAGCTTGTTCAATCGCTGATATCATCAAGAAAATATCCGCTTCCATTTGAAACAGCTTACTCACGCTTTCGATCGGTTGCTGCGATACGTCCGTAGGATTTTTTGCCACATCTGAAGAAAGGATTGCGAATCCCTCTTCCGAGGTAAAGACGAGCGCCATGGTCATTAGTAATTCTCGGCAGCGAAGACAGATTCGGGATCCGAGCCGGAAACTTTTCCCACCTCAATCCAGCCAACGCGACTGACCAGCGCGCCGATTAAGAACGAAATCGCTGCGAATGGAATAAAGGAGAAGAAGCGCAAAACGAGCGCAAGCGGACCCGTCAAAACTTCACCGACCCGAATTAGCCAACCCGTGCCGTGTTCGTGGATCGCGCGATCGGCGACGCCATGTTTATCGACGCTCAACCAAATGAGTAACGCCGTCTCAACCACGGCCGCGTAAACGCCGAGGACGTTCAGCGCGGGGATTCGGTGCCCGAGTAATTCAAGTAGTCCGGCGGCAGATCCTAATCCGGCCGTTCCAAAATGAATGGGCAGCAGCGTTCGATGCAGAAACCACGCTGGAATCGCGGTCGCGCCAATCAACACACCGGTATAAGTCGCGAGTAAGGTTCCAAATATCGCCGAACCCAAAATGAAGATGCCCGCGGCGATGCGAAGAAGTTGATCGAGTGCGCCGGGAAAAAAGTGATGAGCATGGAGCTCGAGCGCGACCAAGCCTGGAACGACGCACGCGCCGAACGCACTCAGAATCCACGCGCCCATAGACATGGCTGATCGATGTTTGAAGACGCGCAACATATTCAGAAAGAGATGTGGTCGACCGAGATCCATGATCAGCAAAATTGGTGAGAGCACTGCTCCGCCGATGGCGGCGAGCCACATGGACGCACGCGCAAGATCCACATGATGCAATCCGATCGCGCCGCTCGCGATCACCGCCGACATTCCGGCCATTCCGCCAAAGAAAAAGTAGAGTGGAATTTCCCATGTCCACACTGGAGGCTTCACCACGGGCTGGCCGTAGTAACCGGGCTTTTTCGGAATTGGTCCGCCGACGACATCGACACCCTTACCCGGAACGACGCCGTCCTTCCACGCTCGCTCGCGCAATTCTTCGAGTCGCTTCTCGGATGGCGAATTGGTCGTCATGAGAAAAACGCGAAGGCAACGACCGCCGCGATGATGGATGCAATCGCAGTCGCGAACGCCGAAGTCCATGCGGACTTCAGATAGATCGTTGGAATCTCTGGCTTGGGGGGAAGTCCGTAAGCTTCAGGTTCGCCGAGAATCAAAAAGAAGGCGTGAATTCCGCGGACCGACGTTTCCGTCGGGTCATAAAGCTGCGCGTCGCTGTAACCGCTTTGTTGCAATTCCTGGACGCGCTGCGCTCCGCGCGCTCGAAGATCGTCCAAGCGACCAAAGACGATTGATTCAGTTGGGCAAACTTTGGCGCACGCCGGAACAAGTCCGCTCTTTTGTCGATCGTAACAAAACGTGCACTTGAAAGCGCCGCCGGTATCGTGAAGCGGTTCAGGCCTGCGATCGATCACGCCGAACGGACACGACACGACGCAGTAACCGCAGCCATTGCAAACATCGTTCTGAACGAGCACCGAACCGACTTCTGTGCGAACAATCGATCCGGTCGGACAGGCTTCGAGACAGCCCGCTTCCTCGCAGTGTTTGCAAACGTCGGACAAGAATACCCAACGGAACGGGTCCTGATCTAATGACATCGGACCGGCGACTTGATTTCCCTTCGGTCGATCTTGCTCGAGAAACATAACGTGTCGCCAGGTCGATGCGCCGAGATGGCCGGTGTTGTCGTAGGAATTTCCCGACCAAATGAATCCGTCATCCGGAACGTGGTTCCATTCTTTGCACGCGACTTCGCAAGCTTTGCATCCGATGCAAACACTCGGATCGGTGAAGAACCCGACTTCGACGTGATCCTGGACGTAAGAATGTTTTCGCTGATTCGTGCTCTGGATTCCTTCGCCGATCATCGGTTGTCGATCTTTCCGTGCAGTCCGTGACCGCCCGCTTCCGGGCCGGGAGATGCGCCCGGCGGCGGTTGCTCTGGATGCAAATTCGGCGGGCCGCCTGTCGGAACATATTTCTTGATCCACTCTTCGTACGCTGGTCCGTGCGGCAACCGGCCGGGCACGATGTTGCAAGCCATCGCTTTGGCTTCCATTATCGTAACGTTCGGCTCCCCCGAAATCGGAACTAGATCGTTAGTTGCGCTGCCTTTGACCGGCCCCGACGTGCCGAAGTGAAATGGCATCGCAATTTGGTGCACCGTTTTCCCGTTGAGGTGCATTGGTCGGATGCGGCGGCTAACGAGCGCCCGCGCTTCGACCGCGCCGCGCAAACTGACGATCGAAATGTAATCGCCATTCTTGAGCTTTAGTAGTGCAGCGAGCTCGGGCGACATTTCCGCGAACAACTCGGGCTGTAATTCCGCGAGATGCGGCAGAAAGCGCGACATCCCGCCGGCAGTGTGGTGTTCGGTCAGGCGATAAGTCGTTAGGACAAATGGAAAGCGCGGATCGCCCGGCGGCGCGAAACGATTCTCGTTTCGCGTAAACCAATTCACGGCCGGATTGGTATCGCGCGAGTAGAGCGCGTTCTTCACCGGTGACTCGAGCGGTTCGTAATGCGTCGGCATCGGCCCGTCCTGCAAACCTTGTGGGACGTGAAGCCAACCGAGCCCATCTTCGTGTGAGATGAACGGCGCGTCGCCGGGAATGCCATCTAGGCCGCTCTCGTTTCCCGTTGGCCGAAACGCTGGCGATTTGTTGGGTGGAAAATCGGGGACGTCGATGCCGCCCCATTTGCCTTGCGCCTCGTCCCACCAAACCAATTTCTTGCGCTCGCTCCATGGCTCACCGGTCGGTTTCGCGCTCGCTCTATTATATATAATGCGACGATCGGCTGGCCAGACGAAGCCCCAGCCGTGGCCAAGATAATCCCTCGAATTGCGCGAGTTCGCCTTGTTGATTTTATCCGGGCCGAGAACGCCGGAGTAAATCCAGGCGCCGCTTGCGGTCGAACCGTCGGCTTTCAGTTTTCCGAATCCGTCAACCTGTGGGCCGTGATGCGGGTTCCCGTCGCGATCGAGTCCGAACACGACTCCTTCTGCGTTGGGTTGCGGTTCGGTGTACCAACCGTTGATCTCCGCCAAGACCGCTTCCATTTTCGGATCGCCCAATTCGTCTTCAGGATACCACCAGTTCAGCGCGCGCAACGGTTCGTCGAGCGGATCGCTTGATTGCTTCGCCTTCGCGATCAAACGCAAGGCAAGCTGATGCATGAACCAGCCTTCCGATCGCGCATCGCCCGGTGGATTGACCGCTTTCTGGCGCCATTGCAACATGCGTTGTGTTTGGGTGAACGCGCCTTCCTTTTCCGCGTGACCGGCTGCTGGAAAAAAGAAAACCTCCGTCTCGATGTCTTCGGCCTTCAATTCGCCGCGCTCGATCTCAGGCGAGTCATACCAAAATGTAGCGCCTTCGATTTCGACCATGTCACGAACGACCAGCCATTTTAGTTTCGAAAGCGACGTGCGCTGAAAACGCGAATTGGCCGCCGCGACCGCGGGGTTCTGGCCCATCATGAACATGCCTTCCATTTTTCCGTCGGCCATGTCGTAGAGATATTCGAAGAACGAATGGTTGCCGGTGAGCTTTGGGATCCAACTGTAACCAAAGTCGTTTTCAGGCGTCGCGTTCTTGCCGTAATAAGCTTTGAGGATGCTGATGAAGTACTTCGGATAATCGTTCCAAAGACCGGTTGGTTTGGTTTGGTGGGCGAGATGATCGTGCAGTGTTTCTTCGCTGCCGTCGCCGCGCGGCATCGCCAGGTAGCCGGGCAAGCTATCGTAGAGCGTCGGAATGTCGGTCGAACCCTGAATCGAAGCGTGACCGCGCAATGCGAGAATCCCGCCGCCCGGACGGCCGATGTTGCCGAGCAAAAGCTGCAGGATGGCCGCGGTGCGAATGATCTGAACGCCCTTGGAATGTTGCGTCCAACCGAGCGCATAGCAGATCGCTGCTGTCTTATCCGGACCCGACGCAGCGACGAGCGCGTCCGCAACTTTGTGGAACAGCGCTGGCGAGATCCCGCAAATTTTCTCCACCATTTCGGGTGTGTAGCGAGCGAAGTGGCGGCGCAGCGTTTGGAAAACGCAGCGCGGATGTTGCAGGGTCAGATCGCGCTCGGGGAAACTGAGATCGGGGTGACCTTCGTAAAACCAGCTGTCTTTGTTATACGTGCGCGTCTGCTCGTTCCAGCCGGAAAAAAAGCCGGTGGCTCCTTCATCGGTGTCGCGAAAATCTTCGCGCAGAATGCAGGACGCGTTGGTGAAGTGCACCACGTAATCACGGAAGAAAAGATTGTTCTCGATAATGTGCCGAACAATGCCTCCAAGAAATGCGATGTCGCCGCCGGCGCGGATTGGCACCCAGATGTCGGCTAGCGCGCTCGTGCGCGAAAATCTTGGATCGACATGGATGATGGTTGCGCCGCGCTCCTTTGCTTTCATGACCCAGCGGAAACCGACCGGGTGCGCTTCCGCCATCGACGAGCCTTCGATTAAAATGCAATCCGCGTTGGCGAGATCTTGTTGCGCAGTCGTAGCTCCGCCCCGGCCGAAGCTGGTGCCCAGACCGGGCACCGTGCTGCTATGTCATATCCGTGCCTGGTTCGAGATGCAGACCATCCCGAGACCAAGCGTAAACAGTTTTCGGATTAAATAATTTTCTTCGTTGTCGAGCGTGGCTCCGCCGAGATGGCAAATCGCGGTGGTGTGATTGATCGTCGCGCCCTTCTCGTTCTTGTGCACGAACGTGCGCTTGCGCGATTCCCACACGCGGTCCGTCACCATGTCCATCGCGCGGTCCAACGGAATTTCGGTCCACTGCTTCGCGCGCGGCGCGCGATATTTCATCTTGGTCTCGCGCCGATCGTGCGTGAGCAATTGATAAGAAGCCGCGCCTTTCGGACAAAGATTCCCCTGACTAATCGGACTCTCCGGATCGCCCTCGATCGAAATTAGTTTTCCGTCCTTGTGAAAGATCAGTTGACCGCACCCGACGCCGCAATACGGACAAACCGACCGCGCGACCTCCGCATTGTCGATCCGCGCGTGCATCACGCGGGTCTTGTCCGACATGGCCTCCAATCCCGTGCCATCCTTCCGCTCGCGGATTTGTCGAACGAGCGGCCACTTCGAGAGCAACGCAGTGAGCGGTGTCATCGTGGTTCCCCCTAATACTTCGGCAACAGCGCCTTCGCGTCGAGCACTAAAAGCTCGTTGATTGGTTATTCCCTCCCGAACGTTCGGACGACCTTATTGCTCGACAAGTGACGCGCGCTCCGAGTCATCCCAGACTGCGGTAAGAGTATAAGTCCTGCCGGGTTCCGCGTTCACCGGAAAGTACGCCGGAGATTGCTCCGAGTAGGTCTTTGGATTTGTGGTTATCGAGACCACATGCTTTCCGGGCGGTAATGCAGCTTGATAATTCTGATTGATCCCGAGGACCGCAACTTGCACGCCGTCGATAGTAAGGTTGATCGACTCGTTTATTCCAAAATCCGCTGATCGGTTTACGATTAAGCGCGCGTTATCGCCAGAGCGCGCTTGGATTGGTGCGATTACGCCGAGGCTGCACGCAACCGCAATCATGACGCTGAGTAGTTTAGTTTTAGTTTTCATATTTTTATCTTTCTAAGACGGAAGGTCACCGAAAAGCCACGCGCTGAGCAGCGCGATGATCATCCCGATCAACGGGCTAAACATCGTGAACCAAATACCGATGCTGGCGATCAAGGGGCCATGTGTGTTCATGAATCTGTTATGCGGCAAGTGGTTGAATCATATTTAGAGCGTCCTCTTTTCGGCTCAGGGCCCGGCGCAGTTTCGCCAAGGCAATATTTTGCAGTTGGCGAATGCGCTCGCGCGTGATGCCGAAATCTCTGCCGACATCTTCCAGCGTCTTTGGCTTTCCACCGTCGAGGCCGAACCGCTGCGAGATAATTTTCTTCTCGCGGCTATCGAGCACCGCGATCAGCTCTTTGACTGCACCGTGCAAATTTTTGTCGCGCAAGAACTCAAACGGCGTTTGCGATTCTTCGTCTCCGATAACCTCGGCAAGTTCGGTCGTATCATCATCGGCAATTGCGGCGTTGAGCGAAGCCGGTCGGATACCTGTAGTTCTTAATCGTGCAACATTTGCGCCCGCGATCCCAAGCTCTTCGCCAAGTTCGTCGTCAGTCGGTTCGCGGCCGAGCTCATCGCTCATCTGCATCGAAACGCGACGGACCTTCGCGACCTTGTCGACCAAGTGCACCGGTAGCCGAATAGTTTTGCTTTGATTGGCCAATGCGCGTTTGATCGATTGTTTGATCCACCACATCGCATACGTGCTCAGCTTGGCGCCCTTCGACGGATCGAACCGCTCGACGGCTTTGGTTAGGCCAATGTTTCCCTCCGAGATCAGGTCGAGCAGGGGAAGGCCGAGATTCGTGTAATCCCGCGCGATCGTGACAACTAATCGTAAATTTGCGTTGATCATCCGTTCGCGCGCCGCGGCATCGCCTTTTTTAATTTTCCGTGCGAGCTCGATTTCGTCTTGCGGCGTCAAAAGAGAAATTCGTCCGATGTCTTGCAAGTATCTATTCAATCCAGAATCGGTTTCGTTCATGACCAGAACCTAGCCGGCCGAGCGACTGCACCGCTATTGCGCGAGCGTGGGATTTTGCGGTGCCACCTACGAGTTGGGGGCCGCTACCTCTTTGGAGATAAGAGATTGCGACCTTGCCAATGCAAACCCTGGGTGCAGATGATTCTTTCGTGAAACTATTGGCTCGGGACCGTGGCGGTTTGGCTGGAACGTAAGCGGGTTTCAGTCGATAGCGCCGCTGAATAAGGCGAACCAGTTCTTCCTTCAGACCTAACGAAAGAGATTAACTTTCGCGAGATCGACAATCTCGTCTCCGCGTCCGCTCAGAACAGCTTTGAGCATGAACAGACCGAAGCCGGTGGCCTGCTCCAACGTAATTGTCGGAGGCATCGACAACTCCTGGCGATGAACGAGCACTTCGACCAGCGCCGGTCCGTCGTGCTTGAGCGCTTGTTGCAGCATCGGTCGCACATCTTTTGCGGCTTCCGCTTTCAGGCCGAGCATCCCGGCGCTTTGCGCGAGTGCGGCGAAGTCCGGGTTTTTCAGCTCGACCCCGAAATCGAGAAAGCCACCCGCTTTCATTTCCAATTCAACGAACGAAAGCGAATCGTTTCTGAAAACAACGACTTTCACCGGCAGCTCGAGTTGATGAAGAGTGAGCAAATCGCCCAGCAGCATCGAGACTCCGCCGTCGCCCGACATCGAAATCACTTGTCGATCCGGCATGGCGAGCTGCGCACCGATCGCCTGCGGTAGAGCGCTGGCCATCGACCCATGCACAAACGACCCCAGCAATCGCCGTTTGCCGTTCATTTTTAGATAACGCGACGCCCAAATCGTTGGTGTTCCGACATCGCAGGTGAAGATGACATCGTCGTTCGCGAGCTCACTGATTACGCGCGCGACAAATTGTGGATGACTGCCTATGCGCTCGTTTCCTTCGGTCGCCAGTTCGTCCAGGGCTTTTCGCGCCTTCCGATAATGTTCAACACTCGCCTTCAAATGCTGATCGTCCGCATTCTGTCTCAATTTCGGCAGGAGCGCCTGCAACGTGACTTTGGTGTCCCCGACCAATCCGTAGTCGAGCTTGGTGCGACGGCCCAGTTGTTCTCCTCGGAGGTCGATTTGAATAACGGTCGCGTGTTTGGGAAAGAATTGTTGATACGGGAAATCAGTGCCGATCATCAGCAACGTGTTGCAGTTCATCATCGCGAAGTAACCGGACGAAAATCCGAGCAGGCCGGTCATGCCGACATCGAATGGATTGTCGTACTCGATGTATTCCTTCCCGCGCAATGCGTGGACGATTGGCGCGTTCAACTTGCCAGCGAGCGTGATCAGTTCGGCATGCGCTTCGGCACAGCCAGCGCCGGCGAGAATCGTGGTCTTTTCCGATTCGTTGAGAACTTTTGCCAGCGTCTCGATCTCGTCATCAGCTGGACATACGGTCGGTTTCGGCGGCGGGAAGTGGAGACGCGGTTCTTGTTCAACCGCGTGACGCAACGCAATGTCCCCCGGGAGCGCGACCACTGAAACTCCGCGTCGTGCGATCGCTGTCTGCATCGCGATCTCCAGCACGCGCGGCATCTGCTCGGGCTGGGAAATCAGTTCACAATAATGACTGCACTGCGCGAATAAATGCTCCGGGTGCGTCTCCTGAAAATAGCCGCTCCCGATTTCTTCGCTCGGGATCTGCGCAGCCAGCGCGAGGACAGGAACGCGACTCCGATGACAATCGTAAAGGCCATTGATCAAATGCAGATTTCCAGGACCGCAACTGCCGGCGCAGACAGTTAGTTGTTCGGTCAACTGCGCTTCGGCGCCGGCGGCGAATGCTGCTGTTTCTTCGTGTCGGACCGGTACCCATTGTAAATTTTTGCGCGGGCGAATCGCATCGGTCACACCGTTGAGCGAATCTCCCACCAGCCCGTAGACTCGCTTGACGCCCGCCGCGACCAGAGTGTCAACCAATACGTCTGCCACTCGCTTCTTAGCCATGGAGTAGGATCAGGGTATTAGCTTTTCCCGAGATGTTCCAACTCTTCCACGGTTGACTGATCGAGCTCAATCAAAGCGGCGGCAGTGTTTTCCTCCAGGTGCTTGACCTTCGAAGTTCCAGGGATCGGAAGCATTACCGGAGATTTCTGAAGCAGCCACGCTAGCGCGATCTGCGCCGGCTTTGCGTTGAGGCGCTTCGCTGCCCGCGTCAACGGACCGTTATGTTTTGCGAGTTCGCCGGTGGCGAGCGGAAACCAGGGGATGAATCCAAGATTTTCCCGCGTGCAATGCTCGAGCACGTCCTCGGAATGTCGATCGACCAAATTGTATCGATTTTGAACTGAAACGATCGGCGTGATGCGCCGGACCGCTTCGATCTGCTTCACGCTTACTTCGGACAGTCCAATATGGCGAATCTTGCCCGTTCGCTGAAGATCGGCCAGCGCGCCAATTTGATCTTCCATCGGAACTTTTGGATCGATCCGGTGCAATTGTAGCAAATCAATTCGATCGAGTTTTAGCCGGCGAAGACTGCCTTCAACTGCCGATTGCAGATGTTCCGGGCGCCCGTCTTCAACCCAACTATCTGGTCCAGGCCGTTGAAAGCCGGCCTTGGTCGCGATCAAATGATTTTCGGGATACGGATGAAGCGCCTCGGCGATCAGCCGCTCGCTAACTTCGGGGCCGTAGGAATCGGCGGTATCGATTAGATTGATTCCCAACTCCAACGCGCGACGCAGGACGGCGATCGCCTCACCATGATCTTCAGGTTCCCCCCAAACGCCGTCACCGGTGAGTTGCATTGCGCCGAACCCGAGCCGGTGCACAGGAATATCGCCAATTACAAATGTTCCGCTCGCTTCAGCCGGGCGGTCGGTCGTAGTCATTGTTGCACTCATATATATAGAGAGATCGCCTAAGCGCCGTGTTTTGTTTCTGACAAAAACCACGTGCGGCGCTCGGTTTCATCGATCCAAACTTCGATCAAACTCGCGGTGGCAATCTCGCGATGCTCGTCGAACACGTTGTGCCGGTCGCGCAGCGGCCGCATTACTCGCGGTGATGAATGTTCTTCGGTCCATTTTTGATTCAACGCAGCATGTCGCTTGAATTACCGAACATGCGAGGCCGCTTCTTCGATAACGGCTGCAACCTCTCTCGGCCTGGAGACGTAGACCGAGTGACTCGCGCCTGAGACCTCGACCGTGTGGCTGCTCGCTCGACTGGCGTACCAGCGTTCGAGGTCGGGGTTAATCGTCCTGTCCTTTGTCGCCACCAGCATCCAACTTGGTTTGTTTCTCCACGCGGGCCTGGTGATGATTGCTTTGAAATTATCAGCGGCGTTCAGCACCTGCGATCGCGCCATCAGAGCGGCCTGCTCGGCCGGCAAGTCGGCTGCGAAGTATTCATGAAACTGCGCGGGGTCGAGATAAGTGAAACCGTCAGCCGTTTTCTTTATTGCATTGGATTTGCTGAGGTCACTTGGAAATCGTTTTCCGTCGTCAGCCTCATTTTCTCCCGCATCCGGCATGTGGGCAGCGACGTAGACCAATCCCGCAACCGACGGATCCGTCCCGGCTTCAGTAATTACAGCTCCGCCATAGCTGTGAGCGACAAGAATGCACGGTCCATCTTGTTGAGAAAGGACACGCTTCGTCGCAGCCACATCTTCTTTAAAGGATGTCTCCGGTTCCTGGACGATGCTGACGTTGTAGCCGTCTTTGACCAAAATGTCGTAAACGCCTTTCCAACCGGAACCATCTGCCCAAGCGCCGTGAACCAGAACAATATTTCGAATGTGGGGTTCTTGAGTTTGCGCTGGGAGCCCGCTGCAAGTTAACAGCAATAATAGGGTGCAGAGGAATTGAGACGCTTGTCGTATTTGCAAAGGCGTCACTGAATCGCTCCATTTGCAAATCAGGCGACCGACTTGTGTTCGTTCGATTGAAAAATGGTGAGGAGTTCCGCCAAGCGCGATTCGTACGACTCGCAGATAGGGGACTCACCGTTTTCCTCGATCCACTCCGGGTGCTGCTCGCGCAGGGCGTCATGAATCTGGTGCTGAAGTTGAACGTAAGAGCCAATGCCGGAGCTGCTCGCATATGTGTTCATTTTCATCTCCAAATTGACCAGCGGTCATGAGACGTCGGCTATTGCGCGTGCGTGGGATTTTCCAATACCATTATAGAGGTAATCCGTAATCCCTCGTTCGAGGGAGAGGGTCTCCGCCCAGAACTGTTGATATTGTAAAGTGGAACGCCTCCATACTCACAAGAGAAGATTGCGATGAGAACTACGTTGACGGTGCATCATAGCGAACATGTCAGCAGCCGATCGTTCGATGAGGTCGTTCGTGCCTTTGAGGCCGCCGTAGGATCTATTGAAAACATTGGACTTGAAGCGCTCTCGGCGTCAGCGAAGAGTGCCGAGGAGTTCGAGGGGCAAGTAAAATCCCGTGAGAGCACGAGCGGTTTCATGCGCTTCTTCACCGCCGATCATGGCGCCTGGATGGCGCGCGTCGGATTGAACGCGAGGGCCAGAATGTACACGATCGGCAATCCGTTGATCGCTCGGACCATGCTCGAACACGATATTGCCGCGGGATTGAATGTTCCGGTGCGATTGATGATCTATGAAGAGCCGGCGAGTCAGACAACTCGGTTGGCCTACGATCTTCCTTCTTCACTAATGAGTGGATTGAAGAATGAGAAGGTCAACGCGGCCGCGAAAAAGCTGGACGCCAAGCTCATTGCTCTGGCCGTTCACGCTACGGGTGCAGAAGCCTAACGAGTTACAAGACATTCGATATGGCGATGCGGATTCTTATCGTCGGCGCCGGGGCCGTTGGTGGTTACTTTGGTGGCCGTTTGGCCGAGGCCGGGCGCGATGTGACTTTTCTCGTGCGCCCATCGCGCGCGAAACAGCTCAGTCGAGATGGCCTCCGAATCATCAGCCCACATGGTGATGCGGTCCTTTCCCCGAAGCTGGTAAGCGCTGATAAGATCGACACGCCTTGCGACGTTGTCTTCCTGAGCGTGAAAGCGTATGCGCTCGAGGCTGCGATGAATGATTTCGCGGCGGCCGTTGGGCCGGGAACGATGATCTTTCCGGTGCTCAATGGCATGCGCCATATCGATCTTTTGGCGAAACGCTTCGGAGAACATGCGGTTATCGGCGGCGTCTGTCTCGTCGCGGCCGAGATCGACGACCAGGGTCGCATCGTCCAG
>Ga0073928_10008771_pt1 | contig 12543 bp, 9 predicted proteins | sample PaiPotPPA55metaG_FD_76969 | JGI IMG/M metagenome (GOLD analysis project Ga0073928, IMG submission 76969) | Iron sulfur acid spring bacterial and archeal communities from Banff, Canada, to study Microbial Dark Matter (Phase II) - Paint Pots PPA... ...
CGCGAGCCGCCGCCGACGATGGCATCGCGTTCGTTGTGAAACGACGCGGTGACATCCATCGCATGTGCGGCGCCGAACTTCCCCTCAAACGCGGGACTTGCCCACTCCCAAAGATAGGCGTAGACCGGCGCGCCGAGCCGATCGGCCTTGCGCTCAGCTTGAGCGTGGGCGAATCGCCGGAACCCCGAATCGGTGACGATCTGTGCGTGCAGCAAATAGGGCGACTTGGCTGGAAAGAGCTGTCGATAGAGCGTCAGCAGGGCGTCTGCCTTCGCTCCGTAGCCGGCCACGAGCATGGCCTTGAGATCGTGTTCGGTCATGGCAAAATTGTCGAAGAACAGACCGGCGTCATCGAGGGTGGTGGAGACGATCAGCGGCACGTCGTTGGATTCCAACGGCGCTTGGGGGTGAAACGGGTCGGTGATGAAGTTGACGCCGTCGAGCACCGGTGAAAACGCATGCGCCCCGACTTCCGTTTGCGCCGCCAATAGCCGGCTCCACGGCAGATGCTGAATATCGCCCAGGGTTGTCGCCGACAATCCGAGCTTTTTGATGAATGCATCGGCCACCTGGGCGCCGCTAGCTCGCGGGAGATGAGTCAGCAGCGAACCGCTTTGCACCGCGGCACGGTGAAACAGCCCGCGCGCCGCCGGCATGCCGAGGAGCGCGCTCACTTTCCAGCCGCCGCCGGACTGCCCGAAGATCATGATGCGACCGGGATCGCCCCCGAAATTGCCGATGTTGTCGCGCACCCACTCGAGCGCGGCAACGAGATCCAACATGCCCGCGGCGCCCGCGTCGGTCCAGGGGCCCGATGGATCCAGGTCGGCCAGATTGAGATAGCCGAAGCTCGCCAATCGGTGCGTGACCGCAACCACGACTACATCGCCAAAGCTTGACAGTTTGGCGCCGTCGTACATCGGGCTATTACCTGAGCCGATGGCAAAGCCGCCGCCGTGAATGGAAAACAGCACCGCACGTTTTTCCTCACAGCGCGTGCCAGGCGTCCAAATGTTCAGATGCAGACAGTCCTCGCTCATTCCTCCGACAGCAACGTTGAGGTCGAACTGTATGAGCCGGGCATAGTCATTGCCCATATCCGATGGGACCTGCGGCGAGACCGGTCCGTAACCGAAGCAGTCGCGCACTCCGGCCCACGGCATCGGACTCTTCGGCCGCCGGAAACGATTGTCGCCTGCGGTCGAGGCGCCGTAGGGCACACCCTTGAATTGGCGAACGCCCGAGCTGACTAAACCCCGTACTTTTCCGCTCGTCGTTTCAACAGTGCAGAAGTCCATGCGATCAGTTGAACTTGTATTTCACCGAAAGGCCGACCGTCCGCGGCTGTGCCAGCACTACAGGGACCGGTGAGGCGGGGTTATATTCATTGGCGAGAACCGAGGCTGACACTTCTCCGGCCTTGTCGAAGACGTTTCTGACGAACAACCCGTACTCCAACCCATGCGGCGCATCGACCGACAGATTGACGTCCGTTATGTTGTAGGAAGCGAGTCTGTATTGCGGACTGATCGGGGTGCCAAAGCCTGCGAGACGTTCGCCCACCCAGCGGTCGGTGACGTTCAGTGCTCCTGAGTAATTCTCGACGATGTTGAAGTTATAGCTCCCCACCAAAGCGAAGTTATAGCGAGGCGACAGGGGCAGGCGAGCGCCTGGGTTCTTCACACCGATGACCGGCGCAGACGAAGTCAGGCGCGCATCGGTATACGCGGCAGACCCTCCCAGAGTCAGCACCGGCAAAACACGGTAGTTGAATGCCAGCTCTGCGCCTGTCACGCGAGCGATACCGGCGTTTTCGAGTTGGTTGACTCCGCCATTGTTGACGGTGACCTGGATGTCCTTCCATAGGATGTCATAGAGATCGAAATCCAGCGTCGCCCTTTTGTCGAGGAAGGCGGATTTCTCGCCGACCTCATAATTCCAAAGTCTGTCAGGGGCGAAAGTGGGATTGCCGAGGCCGGGTGACAACACGAAGTTGGGACCGCCCGGCCGGAAGCCGCTGGCCGCTCGCGCGTATACCATCACATCGTCGGTAATGTGGTATTTCGGGTTGATCAAATAGGTCACCACGCTCTGGTCCGATGTCGCCACGGGCGGCGTAAGGACAGCGGCCGATCCGGTTGCAAGAAGGCCGCTGACGGTTTCCTCGTACGCCTGGCGCTGCTTGCTGTAGCGAACTCCTAGGCCAAGCTCGAACTGCTTGGTCATGAAGACCGTAGCATCCGCATAGGCAGCGTATTCCCGGTAAGTGCTCGGCAAATAGCTCGTGAAGGGCGACAAGCCAAAGAAAGTGCCGCCCGGATTGGCAAAATCGAACAAGTCGACGATTTCGTCGGTTCTTTCGTTGTTGAGATAGCCGCCCACCAACCATTGGAAGTAATTGTTTTCATGAGATGCGAGCCGCACCTCCTCGGTGAATTTCTTCGTGGTCGTGTTGACGTAGAGGCTCCATGGATCCGCGCCGGCGCCCAATGCCCCGAGGGCGGCGTCGTAGATCAAGCTGTTGTCAGTGTTGCTCGTGCCATTGTTGACTTGATAGCCGCTGATCGAGGTGAGCTTGGCCCAAGGCATGTCATAGCTCACGGTGGCTGAATAGAGCGTCAAACTGTAATTGGACGGCTGGAATGTGGGGTACGCCTGATCATAGGTACCGTACGTCGGCCGGCGGGTGACCGGATCACGAAAAGCGACATCGGCGCTTTCGCTGGGAATGTGCTGGGTCGAGGCAGTCAATCGAATATCGAGCTCGTCCGTGGGTTGCAGCAACAGCGAGACTCGGCCGCCTTCAGATCGGTCCCAGCCCTGGTTGTCGCGGTGGTAAACCGGATCCTTCGCGTATCCGGAGTCGTACACCTGATAGCCATCGATGCGCACGGCGCCGATGCCATTGCCGAACGGCAGGTTCGCCATGCCGGTGTAGGCGTGGTTGATGCCGCCGTGCTCGGTGGAGGAGACCTGCGCCCCCGCCTCGAACCTGAAGCTTTTCAGATCGGGCAAGTTGGTAATGTACTTCACCGTGCCGCCGAGCGAAGTGGCGCCATATAAAGTTCCCTGCGGACCATTCAGCACTTCCACCCGGTTCAAGTCGAAGACGTTCACGTTCAGGCTCTGGTATCCAATTCCATTCGAGGTGCTGGCACCGAGCGGTATGTCGTCCAAATATACGCCGGTCGCGCTGCTGAGCTGCGAGCCCGTCGTGATGCCGCGAATCACCAGCAGATTGGTGCTCGGGCCGGTGGATGAGAAGCTCAAGCCGGGCACGAAACCGGCAAAGTCGTTGAAATCGCGAGCATTGATTTGAGTCAAGGCACTCGACGTCAAGGCAGTGACCTGTCCGGCTACATTCTGTATCGATTCCGACCGCCGGGTTGCCGTGACGATGACCTCTGCCAGCCCAGTATCGGGCGCCGCGGTTCCGAGTGGCTGACCGGCGGTCTCAGTCTGAGCGGCGGTTTGTGCCAGTACTTTGGTGGAAAGTGACATCGCGACTCCACAGAGGAGTGCGTACGTAAAGCGTGATGAAGCCATTTCAACTCCCGTGATTCAAGGAATCGTGCCGTACCGGTCGATTCTCTTCTTCAATTCAACGTTCGCTGAAATTATGCCAAGGCTAGCTGCTTGTCAAGAACACGTGAGCAGCTTCCCGCACCGTGGGCGCCGGGCCTCCTCGGTCGCCCCCCGCAATAGGTGTCCGATCCAATAGCAGTCGTTTGATGCTGCAAAATACCAGTCCACCGTCGGTTTGGAACCGCTGCGCGGCGAGTTGCCACGCGCCCGTTCGAGCCGTGGAATATGTCGCCTCTCGTGATCCGGCCGCACGGTTTGCCAAATCGGGTTGGCGCTTATTCAGCGACCGCTAAAATTGATGGTGGCCCAAGGACGTGCGAAACACGCACGCCGGGCGCACATGACCGGCGCATTGCGTGCCAAAATACTCGCCGGCATCGCCGCCAGTCTCGGCACCGGGTTGGTGCTCGAGCCGGCGGAGGTGGGAATGTAAATTCGTCGAGGTGTTGAAAATCTCGCGCCTATAATTCAAAACAGAGCTTGCCGTGACCAACGTCGAACGAAAATCACCATCAAAGATCAAGAAGAAAAGGCCGGGGCGACGGGGCCGCCCCAGCCAATCCGACGGCGGGATCAAGGCACCCGGCCGGCTGCTGGATGCGGCCGAGGGACTGTTCGCGGAGCGCGGATTCTATGGAGTGACGACGCGGCAAGTCGCGATGGCCGCCGGCGTCGACGTCGCACTCATTTACTATCACTTCAAGAACAAATCCGGTCTATTCGATGCGGTATTCGAGCGCCGCGCCCGAGTATTGATCGCGGCGCGTCACGATTCGCTGCGCTCCTATGTCGACGGCGCTCACACGGTCACGGTCGACGGCGCCGTCGCCGCCTTCATCAATCCGATGATCGATTTGTCGCAGCGTGGAGATCCCGGTTGGCAGAGCTACTTCGCGTTGGTGGCGCAAATCGACAACACCCCCTGGGGCGGCGAAATCATCCATCGCTTCTTCGACGACAGCGTGCACGAACTCATCGACATCCTACAGAAGGCGCTGCCCGGCAGTCCGAAGAGAGAGCTGTACTGGGCTTATAATTTTCTCGCCGGCTCGATGATGCTGGCACTGTCCGGCACTGAACGCGTCGATCGGCTGTCCGAAGGGCTGTGCCGCGCGAAGGATCTCGACGCGGTGCGCCTTCGATTGGTGAACTATTGCGCGGGCGGATTTCTCGCCATGGTCACCGCTGAACGCCTGAGTGGGCGGGCGTGAGGGCGACGCTCCCCGGTCGACACGACGTAGGATGACTTTAACCTAGCACCCGGCACTCGCCCGACGATTGCTGCGCGTCGCAAACGCACAATTCGCCGCTCGGATTTCGATGTCGGAACCAGAGACACCGGCGTTCGCTCGATTACGCGCGCCGCCCGGCGCGATCCAATCGCTTAGAAATCCTTTAAGAAAGCATTAGGCAGCCTTCAGGACAAATAACGGTGTCGCGTCGTACATCTACGCCCAAGCCACGGCGATGAAGATGTTCGTGGCGAGATCTAACCATCCGTTTTTCACAGTTAAGGAGATGACCATGAATACCGCCATCCGTACGAAGCTCTGTGCAGCGATCTACTGCCTGTGCGGTGCGACAACTCTGTGCGCACTACAGGCGCCGGCCATCGCCGCCGCCGACAACCTACCTACGCGGCGAGTCAGCTATGCCGATCTCGATATATCGAAGCCGGCGGGCGCCAAGGTACTGTACGGCCGCATCGAAGCGGCAGCGCGAGAGGTCTGTTTGCTGGACACGAGCACGCTTGTGGGTGCAACGGCACGGGACCGCGCCTGCATCAACCAGGCGATCGACATCGCCGTCAAACACGTCAATTCAGTTGCGCTCAGCGAGCTGCACTCGGCCAGGGTGATCCGTCTTGCCGGCAAATAACTGACATCGGTGCCGGCCTCCGCCACTTGCGCGGTTCGCTGTCACCAGGACCCTTTAAACGAATGACGCCATTAGGAGAACTCACATGAACGCCGAAACAAATCAGCATTGCCTTAGCCCTAGCGCATCCGTCCGCGCCGGTGCGATTCTGACGCTGTCCGTCATTGCAGCTGCCGCAGCAGTTGCCGCGCAGTCGTCTGATAGCGCGAACAATACCCGCTCACAAACGGTGTCGGTTGCCGACCTCGACCTCTCGACACCCGAGGGCATGAGCGCGGCTCGCAAGCGCGTGCAAAAAACAGCGCAACGACTGTGTTTTCAGCTTGCGGACCCCGCGGACCTATCGCACCAGGCAAACTACGTCAAATGCGTGGATGAGGCGGTCACCGGTGCGATGCATCAAGTCACCGGATCCGCGCTAGGCTCTGTCGCGCAGTCGCGTGCGGGACAGCACGACGCGCGTTGATGCGCGGCCGGACCACGGAGATCAGGCACCTTGTAGTCGACGCTGTGCCGGCTGCAAGGTGCCGTCAGGCACGATTCCCTGCAAAGACAGCCAAACGAATTCCCCCTAGAAATACAGTAAATCAGTCAGCTACCACATCGCGTGCGGAATATACTGATTGTCGGAGGATTCTTGGAGATGTCTGCAGACAAATCCAGCGCCCCGGTTCAGGTCGGCGATTGGATCGTCGAACCCGCACTCGACACGATTTCGCGCGATGGCGAGATTCAGAAACTCGAACCGCGAACCATGCGGCTGCTCATCTGCCTGATCGACTCCGCCGGTGGCGTGGTCAGCATCGAGCGCCTTCTGAGCGAAGTATGGACCGGCGTCATTGTCGGATCGGCCTCCGTTTATCAGGCGGTTTCGCAACTGCGTAAGATCCTTGGCGACACGGATCCGGAACCGACCTACATCGCCACGGTGCCGCGCAAGGGATATCGGCTCATCGCTTCGGTGGGGCCGGTCGAACCGCCGAGACCCGTGACGACGGCGGACCCGCCGCCTGCCGCAACAGCGCGCGTGACTTCGGCGGCGTCACCGCGTCGATTGTGGCTCACCGCAATGTGCGGGATCGTACTTGTTGCGCTGATGCTGGTTGCGTGGTGGCGGATGCCAAAACCTCCACCCGTGCAAGCCACAACCGCCTCGATTGTCGTTCTGCCATTCGTCGACATGACTGCGGAGAAGAACGACCAGCCCTTTTGCGACGGCCTCACGGAGGAACTGTCCAGCTGGCTGGCACAGCTTCCTACATTGCGCGTCGTGGCGCGCACGTCGGCGTTTGCGTTCCGTGGACGGGGAGAAGACGTTCGCAAGATCGGCAAGGCGCTCGACACGAACCACATACTCGAAGGCTCGATGCGGCGCTCCGGCGATCGTATGCGGGTGACGGTGCAGCTGATCGACGCCCGGAGCGGCTATCACCTTTGGTCGGCGAACTATGACCGAGCGATGGCTGACACGATCAAGATGCAGGAAGACATCTCGCGTTCGGTGGCCGAGAATCTGGAGATACGGCTGACGGCGGATACGTCGCAGCGATTTGCCGCACGGCGCAGCGAGAGTCCGCAGGCTTATCGATTGTATCTGCTCGCCCGCCACTATCAGCAGGAACGCACCGGGCAATCCAACGAACGCGCAATCCAACTGTACCGGCAAGTACTGACCGCGGATCCGAAGTTTTTGTTGGCCCATGTGGGTTTGGCCTACGCCTTGCTCAACGAAAACTGGCTTGGCGATCGCCCAATCAACGAAATTGCCGCCGAGGCGGAGCCGCTGTTGGACACGGCCGTCCGGCTGGACCCGGGTGTGTCCGACATCTACGCCGTTCGGGGCGCGTTGGAAGCGGAACAATTCCACGACGATGCGGCATTGCGTGACTTCGCCCGTGCGGTACTGCTGAACCCGAATGATAGTGCGGCCTTTACAGAAATGGGTCGGCTATTCCTGATCAACAAAGGCCAACCTCGCGATGCGTTGTATAACTACACACAGGCAGCTGCCCTGGATCCATTGAACTATCAGCCCCAAGCTCAGCGCTGCGTCGCCCTGCAGGATTTGGGGCAGTACGATGAAGCAGCGAGTGCTTGCGGCCGCGCCCGCGCATTGCAGCCTCAAGCATATTGGCCGTTGACCGTCACGAGTTGGCTGGCGTCGGCGCAAGGGCGGCTCGACGAAGCACTTCAATGGAATGAAATGGCGAGCAAGGCGGCGCCGGATGTTTTTGCCCTCTACAGGGAACGCGCCGTTTGGTTCCTGACTCTGGGACTCCCGGCCCGCGCCCGTGAAGCATTGGAGGCTGGTCGAGCCAAGAGCAAGGAAGAGAATGCCGCTAACGATGCATTGGCGGACGTTGCCTACTATGAAGGCGGGGCGGCGGCACTGCGGGCTCATCTTGCGACTGCTCGCGTTGAAGAGTCTTCTCACTCCGGCACGCTTTTGTCAGCCGCGTACCATCGACTTTTGATCGGCGATGCGGCCGCCGCGAGGCTGTTGATCGAGCGCGCCCTCAAGGCCGCAGACTTTATGCCCGGCACTCTCGAGAGCCCATGGGACGCCGCACGATGGGGTCATTCAGACGATCTGACCATAGCAATGGTCGAACTGCAGAACGGAGACAAACCGTCAGCGATGCGCCGCCTGGATGCTGTTTCGGCGACGCTCGATCGGCTCGTACGCAATGGTGATAAGCGTTATGGGGTTGATGAGCTTCGAGCCACAGTGCTGGCGCTGCGCGGCGACGGCGATGGAGCAATGCGTTCTCTCTCGCGTGCGGCGGATCTGGGTTGGCGACGCGCTTGGTGGGCGGAGCGTGAACCAGACCTGTCCGCGCTTTGGACACGCAGCGACTTCCGTGCGCTGATGACGCGCGTCAACGAATCGAATGCCGAACTGCGAAAAACGGCAATTCGGTAGTATGGCTAGCGATTACCCAGAATCGCGAGGGTAGTTCCCATCGTCTTCGGGTCAACGGCCGTCAAATAGTGAAAGACCAAATCCAAACGATGAGGTCCGCCTCCACCCCTGGGGCCTTGCATCAAGTCCGAAATGTTGAGTTGCTGCCCGAACTTCCCGGCTACTGCAGTCAATAGTGCGTAGAGCACTGTGTGAGTCTGCTGCAGTGTGTCCGCAGCCGGTAAGTCGGTTGGAAATTTGCTCTTTCTGAGAAGGTCGACGAATTCAATCGCAAAAGCGTTACCGTTGGACATATGCGTTCCTCCCGGTTGTGTTTGATGAGAGCAAATGTGAGCTGTCTGGCACGCTAGGCGTATCGACTCTGCGACGACATGTAAAGGGACGCCAATTCTCGATCAATCAGTAAGTTGTTGATTCCAATGGAGTTAACGAGCCCGGTCTTGTCGATTTAATCCCGACAGAACGCGGATGAGGCGGTGCTCCCCGAGGCCCACATAGGTTTCCTCTCGATAGACGACCGTGTCACCCACGTGTATTTCCACTTTGTGGGCCCCGGCCGCGACGTTCAGAACCTGCGTATGATCGTTGAGCGCCGTTGGCTGTCCGGATTGCAAACCATCCACGAATACGATCGAACCCGCTGGGGCGCCGGTCACGATGATCTCGGTTGGATCCGGCACCTGCGTTTTCCTCGAAGCGAACCAACTGCAGGCTGACAGGCAGGCCAATGTCGCTAGTACGAAGACTCTCAATCGCAACTCCCTTGGCCTCGCTACGAAGGCATCAGCGTATCACGCAGGGCCGCCGGCAGCCGCCTTTCTCCTGAAACTTCCGGGACCTGCAGGCGAGTTCCCGACCCTGGACGAGAGCGAATTCGCCCGCATGGGGTAGGATTGAGCTCTACCAATCAATCATTACGAGGGATGCCATGACTTTTTCGCTCTACGCCGCCACTGTCCCGTCCTATCGACAGATCTTGGGCGCCGTTTCCGGCCTACTCGACACGGCGGAGGCGTTCTGCGCGGAGAAGGGAATCGCGCCTCATAGCTTGATCCAGGCCCGCCTCGCCGAAGACATGCATCCCTTCGCCTATCAAGTGAAGTCGACGGCGGTGCACTCGCTCGGCGCCATCGAGGGTGTGCGCAGGGGTGTCTTTTCTCCCGATTCGACGCCACCCCCTGAGACCTTTGCGGCGCTCAAGACGAGAATCGCCGAAACGCTCGCCGCGCTCGAGGCAGTCGACGCGGCGGAGGTCGACGCCTTCGTCGGCCGGGACATGCGGTTTGCGTTCGGTGACCGCCACGTCGACTACACTGCCGAGGATTTCCTGCTCTCATTCTCGCAGCCCAATTTTTATTTCCACGCTGCGACTGCCTACGACATCCTGCGCTGGAAGGGGCTCCCGATCGGCAAGCGTGACTTCACGGGCAAGACGCGCAGGAAAAAATCGGCCTAAATGATATAGTGATGAGTGCTCCGATAATCCAGGACGATCCGCCGTTCTATGAACATCGTCGAATATTTTGAGATGCGCAAGCGCGAAGTCGAGGAACAGCTGGACGCAATCGAATCCGGCCGCGTGCTTCGGCTGGTTTGCGAAACAAAGGCAGGCTCAGTCGACGTGACAGAGCAAGAAAAGCAACGGCTGCGCCAAGCAAGCAAAGACTACTGGCGCGCGGCAGAGAACCTGCGCCGCATCAACTCCAGCCAACAGTAAGCTGGCCGGGCATCTATCGCCCTCTCGCGGCTCGTCAGCGAGCGCGCTTCAGTGTGCGTGGGGGAGAGGAGAAAATCATAAGCAGTATTGAGAATGAGCGAGATGTCGGAATCGCGGGCTTGCCAGCGGTGACAGCTCAGTATGATTACCGGATGACGCCCTATCTGGGCTCGCTTTTGCGGGAACGTGCCCATGACGATCCCTTGGCATTGCAGTTTCTGCCCGATGAACGCGAGTTGCATGCGCTGTCGTACGAGACGCCGGATCCCATTGGAGATTTTCCGAATAGCCCTGTGAAGGGAATAGTGCACCGCTACCCTGACAGGGTACTTCTAAAGGTGGCGCACTCTTGTCCGGTCTATTGTCGGTTTTGCTTTCGCCGCGAGATGATCGGCAGTAAAGGTGACGCTCTGCAGGGAGTCGAGCTGGATGCAGCAATAGACTACGTTCGCGAGCATCGGGAGGTGTGGGAAGTCATTCTTACCGGCGGCGATCCGCTATCGCTGTCAAGTAGGCGGCTGGCTGACATTCTCGGCAGGCTGGCGTTGATCGATCACCTGGGCGTGCTTCGCATCCATTCTCGGGTGCCCGTCGTGGCCCCGAACTCGATCGACGAAACTTATGCCAGAGCGTTAGTTCAGTCGAAGCCGGTTTATCTTGCGGTACATGTAAACCACCCAGAGGAAGTTACCGAGCCTGTTGTCGCAGCTCTGCGCCGACTGTCGGAGTCTGGAGTGGTTCTGCTCGGTCAAACGGTGCTACTGAAGGGCGTTAACGACAGCGCGCCGGTACTCGATGCTCTATTTCGCAAATTGGTGCTTCTCAAAGTGCGTCCGTACTATCTGCACCACCCGGATTTAGCGCCGGGCACCTCGCATTTCCGGGTTCCAATTGAAGTGGGACAAGAGCTGATGCGGGTCTTGAGAGGTCGGCTGTCCGGTTTGTGCCTGCCCACCTATGTGCTCGATATACCGGGTGGATTTGGCAAGGTGCCGATTGGCCCGGCATACGTCAGCGGTAAATCAGCTTCCGGTTCCAGGGAGCTGCTCGACAATCAAGGAATTCCGCACCGCTATCCTGAATGAGTTTCGCGGCAGCGAGCCTGAACCTGCGCCCCATTCCTGCCGCAGCTACAATCGCGCATCGATCAGGCTGATCGATAAGCGACGCCACGCGGCAAGCTATTGAATTTACTCTTCTTGCTGGCCGCTCTCATCTCAAGTCCGTCCCGGTCTGATCGTGCCCTCGCATACTATGCAAAGTCTTTCAAGAGCGACTAGAATCTTGGCGAACAAGAATCGAACGGTTTTGCAGGGGGGAACTTGGTTGCCGTACGGCGAATCCCGCACTTTTCACAGGCCTTTGCAGTAGGCCTCGTACTGTGCTTTGGCGGCAGGAGCGGCGCCTTGGCCGACCCACCGGCCAGCACACCAACGAGCGCGCCGGCGAACTCCTCTTCGAGCGACGCGCCGACGTCACTTCCCCAGCAGAGCTTTTTTTCCTCACTGAAACAGGCCTTCAATAAGGACTTCGATCACGAAGTGGTGCGTGGGCATTTCGACATCGGTTCACCGCCGAACGAACACCGCTACTATTGTCTGGTCGACCCTAAGACCGGCAAGAGGGAACCCAACGGCGTTCTGGGCCAGCCAGTCCCGGTGGCTGAGGGGATGACGGGCATCAAGGGCAGTTCTGTCTCGCTCTACAGCTGCGATAACGCAGACAAGCAAGGAATGCTGGTTACCACGGGATACGTAGTAAAGGGGGGCGCCGGACGCCTGATTGCCCCGCCGTCGCAGGCCCAGGAATCTGCGCCGGCGCAGATACCAGCGCCGGCGCAGATTCCAGCGGGAGTTCCCGCGTTGGCCGACGTATCGCCGGACAAGGTAGACGTCGCCGGCGTGAAACTGGGAATGTCGCCCGATGAAGTGCGCGCGATTCTCAAATCCAAGAAGTTGTGGAACTACTATGAGTCGACGGAAACACTGGGCCAAATTGACTCGACCAAAGACGCCCAGCAGCCGGTAGCCGGCGGGCGCTTTGTGAATGTCATTGCTGCCTGGACTGCGCCGCCGTCTTCTTCCGCCGGCGACGCCCGTGGAGAGGACGGGGAATCGTACGAGGTCATGTTCACACCGGTCCCAGGCAAGGAGCGGGCGATGGCTGTCGTCCACTCGGTGGGATACTCACCCGCAAATGCCATTCGCGAGACCGCTCTCCAGCATGGGTTGGTAAAGAAGTACGGCGGCTTTGCCACATCTGATGTCTTGCCGGGTTCTCCCACTTGGCGTTTTCAGAGCGGCGGCAATGTGCAGGTCGGTGATCCTTGCAATCGTCGCGGAATATTTGGCGGGCTGAGCGGATTGAACGTCGATACCGCAACCCGGCAGAATCTTGCTCTGAAGACGACGCTCGATGAGTTCCGATTCCAGATGGACCG
>Ga0073928_10008772_pt1 | contig 12543 bp, 10 predicted proteins | sample PaiPotPPA55metaG_FD_76969 | JGI IMG/M metagenome (GOLD analysis project Ga0073928, IMG submission 76969) | Iron sulfur acid spring bacterial and archeal communities from Banff, Canada, to study Microbial Dark Matter (Phase II) - Paint Pots PPA... ...
CGAGCGTCCGTGGCCGCGGGCGTCCCAGGCGAAGACATGGAAGTCCGCCAACCCCAGCTCGCGCACAACGTCCTGAAATCGCCCCGAGTGCTCGTGGCCACGGTGGAACAAGAGAATCGCCTTTTGCGAGGGGAGGGTGGGTTTCCAATACCGGTAGAATAATTCGGCGCCGTCCCACGACTTCATCGTGTGCGCTGAGCACGTGGACGGGGCGGTTGCCTGTTCCGCGGACAAGAGCGCCGTCATCCGGGGCCTCCCGACATCGTGGCGGACGATGAGAGCGCCGGCTTGGGCACAGGTTGGCTCCCCGCGGTGAACTGACCCTCTTGGAGCTGCTCGACGGCGCATTGCAGCTCGCGGCAGATCTGGAGGACCGATCCTTTGTCGCGCGGACGATCCGCATACGACCGGGGCGCGCCTATTGTGAGGATGATCCGCCTCGGCTTCGGCAGCCACGAGCCTTTGCACATCGCTTCCCGCGCACCGGAGAGGTAACACGGGACGGCGGCAAACGTAGTGCCCGCAAGCAACAACCCGATGCCAGGCCTGAATCGGCGGATTTCTCTCGTGACGGAGCGCGTTCCTTCGGGAAACAGGACCAGAATGTTCCCTTGCGTCAACAGATGTTGGCAAAGGGCCAGGCTCCGCCGTGTGCGGCCCTGGCGATTGAACGGCAGCGCATTGATCAGCAGCGCCGACAGCACCATCCGCGGGAGGTTGACAAAGAAGTAGTCCTCGGCGGCGGCGGGAAAAGTTTCGTGCAGCCGCCGCAACGGAACCGACGAGAGCAGGCAGAGCGCATCGAGATGGCTGCTATGGTTCGAGAGCAGGACATACGGGCCGGTGGCCGGCAGGTTTTCCCGGCCGATGATCGTAAAGCGATGGTAGCAGGCGAGCCACGCCCGCAGCGCCAGCGCCGATGCCGAGCGGATGCCGTAACAGAGCATGTCCGGCTCGCGCGGGAAACGCCGGAGGCGCTGCAGCAGCGACTGCTCGAGATCGCTGACCGGCTGGTAATGCCATTCGTCCATCGCGGGTCTCCCCAAGTGTAGCGCCGGTGGCGGGTGCCATGGTTCATACGAGACCGTTGAAATACTTTACCATGTGGAAGAAGAGGGGGGTTACGAAAATCAGGCTGTCGATGCGATCGAGCACGCCGCCGTGGCCGGGCAGGGCGGCGCCCATGTCCTTGATGCCGATGTCGCGTTTGATGACGCTGATGCACAAGTCGCCCAGTTGGCCGCCGATCCCGACGATCAGGCCGGTCACCACAAGTTCGAAGGCGGAGAAATGAGGAAAGGAGAATCGCAGCGCCCAGGGCATTAGCATCGAGACGCCCGCCGCGCCCAGCGCTCCTTCCCAGGTCTTGCGCGGGCTGATGTTGCTGCGGAGCGGGTGGCGGCCCAGCAACTTGCCGAATGTGAACGCCGCGATGTCGTTCACCTCCGTCGCCAGCAGAACATAGAGGACGTAGCCGTAGGCGTGGCCGGCGTTGGCGAGAAAACCGAGATGCCCGAACATCCAACCGATGTAGATAAACCCGAGGATCGACAGCGACATGGCCTGGAGTTGGCCGTGCGTCTTGTTGCGGATGACCGGGATGATCAACAGGAAACTGATCGCGTAGACGGGCAGCGCCAGGAACAGCCCGAGCCAGCCAGGCGCGCGGGTCGCCGGGTCCGGCGCGAGCGATGCCGCGCCGACTGCCGCGATCGCGAGATAGACAGCTCCGGTCATCCACCAGTCGCGGTAGAGCCCCGTGGCCCGGGCCAGCTCTTTGAAGCCCAAGATTGACAGCAGCGTCGTGCCGATGATCACCGCCTCGCGGCCCAGGAACACAACCGCGCCCATGGCCGGCACGATCGCCAGCCAACTGCGGTAAATAATCCAGACCGAGCGTACGTTCTTCTTCAGCAGGACGCGCAGCGACAGCAGTACGATCGCCGCGATGGTCAGCAGGCCGAACGTCAGAAGGACGTAGTCGCGGAAGACAGGGCTGTGCAGGGCCGCCCGTGGTGACATTCACTTCCCCCATCCCGATGCATTTCCCTCGTGTAGCGCACGCAGGGTGCTTCGCAGGCGGGCCCAAATCGTCTGAATGCAGCCCAGGATGATGAGGCAGCAGGTCCAGTCCAGCGCCGTCAGTCCCCCGAGGCGGATGCCGCGGCCTGACCACATCAGCCCCAGCGTCACCCATGCCCCGACGTGCAGCATGACCATTCGCCACGGCTTGGACATGACGCCGGCGAACTGTCGCCCAACTCCGATCGCCTGGCCGAAAATGCCGACGTAGGCGGTAAGGAGTGCGAAGATGATGACCCAGTAGGCGCTGATTGGACTTGCGAGTCCGCTATGAGCGACGCCGGCGAAGATGAGGACGTCGGAAGCGCGGTCGGGCAGGTCGTTCAGGATCTCGCCCCGCTTGTTGGCTTTTCCGGAAGCCAGCGCCACCATTCCGTCCAACATATTGAGCCAGAGCCGGACGTAGCAGAGCAGCGGGGCGGCGATGAGCAGCAGCGGGTGCTTTCCCGAGCGCCAGAAACAGATCCCCGCCAGGGCCGAGACGACGATCGACGAGTAGGAGATCGCATCCGGGTGGACGCCGGCCCAGAGGCAGAAGCCGACCGCCTTGTGGGCGGTCCGACGAAAGATCCCGGCAATCGGGCGCCGCGCCAACGGCCGGTAAGCGGCGGAAATCAAGCGAACGGATTATCCCCCACCCCGGCAGGAACGCCAGCCGCCTTTCGCGTGCAAGTCCGGCGTTGGCGCCGCAAGAGCCGAGGGAGGACTCACGCTGGTCGCCAAATGTCGGTTCGCCGCGTCCCTTGACCCTCAGTCCTGAAGATTGTGTATTCATCGTGTAGACGAAAGCAATGAATGCCGCTCTACCCGGAGGATCAAGTGGCCACGAGGGTACAGAAATGGGGCAACGGACTGGGGATCAGGATTCCCAAGTCCGTCGCCGAGCAGATGAATCTCAAAGAGGGCACCAATGTGGTATTTGCCACGGCGGGCGACGTGCTGACGGTCCGTCCGAGGCGAAAGCCTCGGCTTTCGCTCGCCCAGTTACTGGCCAGGGCAAAGGGCCCCAGCCCGCACCGCGGACTTGACCGCGGCGGCCCTGTCGGCCGGGAGCTGCTGTGAGCTACAAAACCTACCGTCCACTATCCGACTCAACAATCGGAGCATTCGAGTCCACGACGCCACTCCTCCGCTGGACACCGAGTTGGCCGCCACGTTCGGAATCATGGCCGAGCTGGGGCTGAAGGTGCAGAACGCTTCTGGCAATTGCGATGGTGTTCGTGTACACGTCTACAGCGTCCACTGAGGCTTCGGCGGTGGAAGAGCCTGTGTCTAACGGTGGCCAATGATCGAGGAGAGATTCGATGTCTCGTTCGTCGCGGACCTCGCGCTCCGCGAGAAACAAATTCAACAGAACTACCGCCCAATCATTGCCGTTCACAAGTGGTTCGCTCGCAGACCGGGCACACTCTTCCGATCCCTTCTGCTCTCAGAATTCGCCGAGCAACCACTTCGAGAAGCATACTTCCGCGACCACCAACTCACGGGGATAAGCGTCGCTGATCCGTTCATGGGCGGGGGCACTCCGTTGCTGGAAAGCAATCGACTCGGATGTGACGTCTACGGCTACGACATCAACCCCATGTCGTACTGGATCGTGCGGCAGGAGATCGAGCACTTGGACCTAGCGAGCTACCGCCGTGCTGCCGATCGTCTTCGAGCGAATCTTGAGTCGCAGATCGGCCACCTGTACCGAACCCGGTGCCTCAAGTGTGGCTCGCCGGACGCATATGTGAAGTATTTTCTCTGGGTGAAAACGCTGGGCTGTAAGGCGTGCGGACACGACCTTGATTTGTTCCCGGGCTACTTGATCGCGGAGGACGTCCGCCACCCGATGAATGTATTGGTGTGCCCGTCCTGTGGGGAGCTGAACGAGCGTAGGGATCGAAAGTCGCCAGGCCCATGTTCGCACTGTCAGGCCGCGTTGTCTTTGAAGGGTCCGGCCGCACGGAGCGGCTGCCGATGCGAGCGCTGCAAAACGGTCCACAAGTACCCCGACCCCGCACGGGGCGCACCTGCGCACCGCATGTTCGCAATCGAATATTATTGCCCATCTTGCAAGCCGAGTCATAAGGGCAGGTTCTTCAAGAAGCCCGACGCCGACGACGTGAGGCGCTACGCCGATGCGGAGGCCGCCCTTGGCGGCGTCGCAACGCGATTCGTGCCTGATGAGACAATTCCCAGCGGCGACGAGACGAACCGTCTCCATCGCTGGGGATACCGGTTTTACCGGGAAATGTTCAATTCTCGCCAGTTGTTTGGCCTCGAGCAGAGTTGCCGACTCATCGTAGCCGAAAAGGACGAGCGCGTTCGCCACGCACTCTCGACCAACCTGTCCGATCTGTTGCGCTACCAGAACATGCTCTGTCGCTACGATACGATGGCGCTCAAATCGTTGGACATTTTCTCTGTTCATGGATTTCCGGTGGGGCTGATCCAGTGCGAATCGAATTTGCTTGGCATACCTGGTGAGTCAGTTGGAACCAGTGTTGGGAGCGGCGGCTGGTGCAATATCGCGGATAAGTTCGAGAAGGCGAAGGCGTATTGCGACGAGCCGTTCGAGGTTCGTCACGTCGCGGGACGTAAGGTCAAGGTATGGTTGTCCGGCGAGTGGATCGGCGACCGCCGAAACGGGAACGGCAGCCCCGAACAACGCCGCGTTGAAATTCGCTGCGGCGACGCCAAGCTCGCAGAACTCCCCCCGCACAGTTTGGATGCCGTGCTGACTGATCCTCCATATTATGGCTCGGTTCAATACGCCGAGCTGATGGACTTCTGCTATGTCTGGCTGCGTCGATTGGTGCCGTCCGGCGATGAGGCGTTCAAGGCGGTTACGACCCGCCACACTGGCGAGCTCACCGAGAACGACGACATGGACAGGGGGATTGAGACGTTCGCCAGGGGCCTTTCAGCCGTGTTCGCCCGAATGGCGGAGGCGTTGAAGCCGAACGCTCCCCTCGTGTTCACGTATCACCACAACAAGCTGGAGGCGTACATACCTGTCGCTATCGCGATCCTCGACAGCGGCCTCACCTGCTCGGCGGCCGTTCCGTGTCCGGCGGAAATGGAAGCGTCCATCCACATCAACGGCACCGGCTCGTCGATAGTGGACACGGTGTTCGTATGCAGGAAGACGTTGGTGCCGGCAAGCCAGCCAGTTGCCCACACACCCGACGAACTCGCGAGCATCGTGACCGCCGACGTGCAAAGCCTTCGCGAGGCGGGCTTCGAGACGTCGGCAGGCGACGTTCGTTGCCTGATTCACGGGCATCTTACCCGCAACACTGTGGCCCGGTTACGCGATCGATGGGATAAGAGCCGCCTAATTACAGCCAAGGTTGTAGGAGTTACACATTCGTTAAACAGCATCGGAATGAACGCCGTTCTTGCGCACCTAAAGCGGGTGTCGGAAGCGCCGGAGAGGGTTGAGGATGGCTGTCTTCCCTTTTGAGGCCACAGCCGAGGAACTCACGGCAGAGCCGGAGATCTTCGTCAAGGCCGTTTGCAAGCTGCTCGAATCGGAATTCCTGGTTCTACCAAAGGGTGATGGCTTCATCGATTATCCAACCTTCGACAAGGCGTACGAATCTTTGAAGAAGGCAACCATTGCCTTCACGAACATTAAATCGGACGTCGTGTACGGCGTCGCCCTTTCCGTTCCGGTTTCCTTCGTCGTATTGCGATCGATGCTCGGATTCACGCCACCAGAGTGGGCGTACGTCACCACGCAGCAGACCGGGTTGGAAATCCCGCAGAATTTCGCTCGCGCTCTGGATCGCTACGTCCGCATCACGCCAAGCTCGCCAATGCAGACGCCGTCGGAGTTGAAAGCACGGCGAATCAAGGCCATGGTCGACACCGCATGTCAACTCCTACGCGATGGATCGCCCGCCGTCAGAGAGGACAAGATTCACCGGCTCGACAAGGCGGACACCAAGGCCGGCGCCGACAGCATCCAACTGCTCGCTGACGTCGGCGTGCCCTACTCGATGCTGCTGTACGAACGATTCCTGGGGCGCCCATTCGCCGGTCACAGAGACGCGGTCAGCGAACTTGTCGACGGGAACCTTGAAGCCAAGATTGAGGATGTGCTGACGGCGGCGGGCATCTCCTTCGTAAAGACCAAGCGCGCGCAGCGGGTCCCTGGCTTCGACCAAGCTCCCGATTTCATTATCCCGAGCCAGTTGAATCCTGAGATCGTCATCGAAGCGAAGATTACGGAGGACGATGGCACGGCTCGCGATAAAATCACGCGAATCCAACATCTCGCCGCCTTGAGCATGGGCGGCGTTGCTCCCGGAGCCGAGCCCAAATTTGAAGTAATCGCCTGCATCGGCGGCCGCGGTTTTGGCGTCCGGCGAGAAGACATGAAGAAGCTGCTTCTTGCAACCCGGGGAAAGGTGTTCACGGTAAAACAGATCGATCAATTGATCGATCATACAAAGCTGGCGCGGTTCAGGACCAAGTGATCTGGAATGCGATACGACGTCATGCCGCAACTCGCGGCGGCAGACCGTTCGTCCCAGCACCCCCGGTTCCCGGCTGCCAGAGTTCACCAGCCGCGGCCGCTAATGAGAATCCTTCAATCCGCGAAATTCCAATACTCGTGGATCGCGTCGACGCCGGTTTGGTCGTCCTCCAGGTTCCATTTGAGCGGCTTGTTGTCGCCGCCCAGGACCTGTAGCTCCACGAGGTAATCGGTAACGTGGCGCACCGGGTTGCCGGCGGCTTGGGGGATGTACTCGGTTTCCAGTTCCTTGACCCGGATGACGGTCTGATCGTCGTTGGTCGGCTCGATCTGCTGCTCTTCCCACTGGCCCTTGTTGTTCTTGACCAGGACGTTGTTGCGGGTGAGCTTGAGCTTGGAATAGATCTTGATGTCGTTGCCGTAGTGCTCGCCGAAGGTGAGGCCGACGGGGTCGAGGCGTTTGACCAGTTTGCCGCCGTTGTTCCAGATGATGAGGGTGAACTGGCCGCCGTAGTGGTCGGTGTTGGTTTCGCGGGAGTAGATCTTCTTGATGTCCTTGACGACGCCCTGGTCGGCCTTGAGGGTGGTCTCGGCCAGCTTCTTCAGATCATCCGCCGAGCCGAGCTTGGGCTGCTTCCACTGCGGCAATTGCTGATCGGCCTCGTTCAACTTCTGAAGGAATTGCTGATTGCGGGCCTGATCCTCGCCTTTGCCCTGCATGAGCGTGACGGTGAGGACCACGAACTGGCCATCGTCCAGGTCGCCCTTCCAGAGCTGGACGGGCTTGTCATCGGTGACGGCCGGCTGCTTGGCGCCTGCCGGCCATGTACCGGTCTGGGGAAGGCGCTGGGCGATCGGCTTTCCATCGGCGACCCCGGTGACCATCACGTATGCCGCGTCTGCGGCGTTCTGGCCAACGGCGTAGGTCTGGATCGCACGAATGGATGTGCAGTTGACGGTAACCGGAACGCTCGCGGCACGCCCCATCGCGGCCCCGAAGCCGATGACCGACAGCGCGAGGGACAACCCAACCGAACCAAGCTTCATCGCAAAACTCCTCATCAGGTAAAACCGGCCACGGCTTCAACGACCGCGCCTGTTGCAGGCGGCGCGGATTATCCAAGGCGAATTACCGCTCCGCAACTGCCAAATCAACTCGAGCGACCGCCGGCCGGGTTCTCGACGACCTCGCGCACGGGCTGGGGGCACCCGGCCCATGTCGATCGGTAAGTCGCCTCCAGCGGCGCCGGGACATAGATGCGCTGGTCGAGGAAGATCGGCAGGGCGGGAAGCTCGTCACCGATCGCCACAGGCTCGACGTAGGCCGCCTTCGGTTCTCCAGCCGAGTAGGCGGCGACGGTCAGCGGCTTGTCCCGGGGCAGCTCGAATGGCTCATCGCAAATCTCATCCCAGATCGCCTTGTGGATCCCCTGCCGGTCGCGTTGTGAGGGGGGAAACAAATCGACGATCAGCAGGTTAATCCCCTGGCGCAGCAGCTCGGCAGCCTTTTCCACCAAGGAGCGCAGCGCATGCTGGCTGCTCTTGTTTCCTGGCGAGACGATCTCAATCACAGCGACGATCCGGCCCAGGCGGTGCTTTATCGCGATGCGGTTGGCCCTGCTGGCATATAGGTCAGGTTCAGCGAAGGTCACGAACCGCGCCCGCGGCGGCGCGTCGGCGACCGCCAAGGCGCCCGAGTCGGGCGTCTCGGTCGCTGGCGTCCGCCGTTGCAACGTCACAACATCGGGGACCGGGCCGCTAATAACTTGTTCAGCCAGGGCGAAAAAACCAGGCGGCAGCACGCCGCCATTCAGCGCGTTGCGGATCCCGATCGTCCACGCCTGGTGGAAGTCGTGAAAGATGCCCGGATCAACCTGGCTCCAATCGTGGATCGGCATGGTCTTTTCCGTCGCGAACCCGAAACGCGCTCAAACCTGATTGTACCCCATCTTCGTCCCGTTTACTTGGGCCGCTCCACCTCCGTGCGTAGCCCCAGTCGCCGACTTGGGGCGAGGCCTTGAAGGACTTGATCGGAAAGGCGCAGGGCCCGCCGGCTGACATGGCCTGCAACCACAATCACTGCATTCATGGTACGAGGAAGCGATGGCGGGCGGGGTGGTGGGTACGCGTCGGGCTCGTGGACGCGGCCGGGTAGGAGGACAATGAGGGGGACGACGCGACTTGAGCCGTCGCTGGCGTGACTGGGGCGAAGTCCGAGGGTGACACGACCTTCCCATAGTTGCGAGCCAGCAGCACCAAGTCGTCGAAGCCGACTTGGCCGTCGCCGTTCAGGTCGCCCGTGGCGAAGGTGCCGGGGTGGCTGTAGTTGCGGGCCAGCGTCACCAGGTAGTTGAAGTCGAGCGTGACCTTGGTTGGGGCCGGGCCGGGGGAGGAGCGGATGAACCAACCGTTGCTGTCAGCGCCGCCGGCGTCGAGGTTGCCCGACGGATCGACAGTGAATCCCCCCCAGTACCCGGCTGAGCCGAGGGTGCCGGGCGGATAATCGTCCACCGTCGTCCACCTTCCGCCCGCGTTGCTGCGGATGATCGCGCGCCCCCCTAGCGCGCCGCTGTCGTACCCTCCGCCCGCAACGTACATATTGCCGGCCAGATCGGCCCCGATCGCCAGCTTCTCAGCACCATGGCCGTCCAGGTAGACATCATCGGTTGACCAGGAGGCGCCGCCATCGACGCTCTTCCTCACAACCCAGTATGCACCGCCGGTCCCGTCACCCGCGACATATACATTTCCGGATTGGTCGCCGGCGACCGCCCATGCTGTGCTCGTCGAGTGTGAGTTCGGATCGTATCGGAACCTATCGACCTGATTCCACGTGCTTCCGCCGTCTTCGCTCTTGCGGACGGTCCATACCCACGCGTTGGCGACAACGTCGTAGACCTTCCCGACGGCATAGATGCCGGCCGAACTGCCGCTGTTAATTGCGGTCACGCCGAAAGCAACGGCGTTGGGCCCAACCTGATCGACGGTGGTGAAGGTCCATTGATTGGTTGATGGGTCGTAGGTTCCCTTGCGGACTGTCCAAGATCGCGTGGTTGGTCCCGTGACCCCGCTGCCCACCGCATAAACGTTGCCGCTCGCATCGACGGCCAAACCACTTTCCTCGTCGCCGATAAAGCCCTCGCTAGAGGCATTATCCACCACCGTTAAGCCATCCGGCCCTGCCCCCGCGGGCAGTTGCCAAACCGTCGCGCCACCGGCGTTGCCGCCGCCAATGAACACATTCCCATTTCTATCAACGGCGGCGGATTCGAACTGCGCGTGAGGGACCGTCGCGATGGTCGTCCAACTGCCGGGCATGTCCGGGCTGGTGCCGAGCTTCTCACGAACGATGCCAGTTTGCCCGGACCCGTAGCCGACCGCGTAGACGTTGCCCGCCCAGTCGGCAGCCATGCCTTGGACCGAGTAGTAACCGCCGATGTTGTTGTCCACCGTGCTCCAGGCGGATAGGAGCGTTCGCGGCTCCAGTTTTTCGACGCGTGATTCGCAATGCGATTTCATTACCACTCCTCCGAGCTACGTGGACGTGCTGGCGCTGGCCGTATTCGACGGGGCCGATGCGCCCGTCGCGTTAAGTAGCGCGATCACGTAATAGAAATAGGTCGTTGCCGGCGCCAGTCCGGTGTCGCTGAATGTGGTGGCGCTGGCCCCGACGCTCGCGACCGCCGTGAAGTTGATCCCATCGGTCGAGCGGTAGATCGCAAAGCCCGTCTCGTCGCTGCCCGCCGTGTTGGTCCACGAGAGGTCGATCTGCGATGACGGGAGCATCGGATCGGGAGTAGCCGTCAGGCGCGTCGGCCCCGCTGGGAGAGAGCGGATGAGCCAGCTCCCCGAGCCGGCATCGTCATGGCCGCCGGCATAGAGATTGCCGGATGCGTCGGCGGCGAAGCCATAGTAAAGCGCGCCTGAAGTCCCCGTGTAATCGTCCGCCGTGGCCCAACTCCCGCCGGCATTGGTGCGGACGACGGCATGAATGACGCCGGCGCTGTCGCTCGCCCTGCCGACGGCGTACATGTTCCCCGCCGGACCGGCCCCGATCGTTTCCGCTTCCGCGGTTTGCGACGATTGCGGATATTGATAATCGTCATTGGTCGACCATGAAGCCCCGCCATCGGCGCTTTTTCGGACGAGCCAGTGGGTCGCGTAGCTGTAGGTGGCCCGGCCCTTGACGTAGCCCGTGAACGTGCCCTTCACGCCCCATCCCGCGGAATAGACATCTCCGGTCGAATCGCCGGCGATGGAGTACGGAACGGAATTTGCGCTTCCGGTCGAGTCGTAGCGGAAGCTGTCGATCGTGGTCCAAGTGCCGGCCGTGCCACTGGTGCTTTTGCGGGCGACCCAATCTGAGCCAACGTTGCCGACGACATACACGCCGCTTGATGGCGCGCCGTTGATCGTCGTTGTCACTAGCCCCACGCCGCGGGCGGCGGAGCCAGCCGTGGCACTGGTCGCGACCTGGTCGACCGTGCTGAACGCCCACGTGCCCGATGAAGGGTTGTAGGCTCCTTTGCGCACCGTCCATTCATACTCGGAGGTGGACTGATTCTTGCTGATCTGCACAGTAACGAGCTGTCTTCCGACCGCGTAAACGTTCCCCGCGGAATCGATAGCCAAGGCGTTGGCGTTCGACTGGGGGCCCCCATCATCGAGTTGGGCGAAGCTGGTTGATCCCTTCGGTAGCTCCCAGGTGAGCCAATGCCCCGACTGGCCGTTCACGGTTCCGTCGCCGGTCACGAAGACGTCGCCAGTCGCGTCGACGGCCACAGCCCGGAAAATAGCGCCCGGAGGCTCGGTTGCGATAGTCGTCCACCCAGAGCTACCGGCCGGCTTCTCGCGCAGGCCGTAAGTCGCGAGGCTGCCTTGGGGGGCCGTCTCGCCGACCGCGTAGACGTTTCCCGCCGCGTCGGCGGCCATTCCTTGGACACTACCGCCCGGAAAGCTGTCCACCGTGCTCCAGGCGGACAGGAGGGTCCGCGACTCCAGCGGCTCGATTCTGAACGGGAGCGGCGGGCGACGGTGAGTGGGCTTGCCGGATCGTAATGTGCGGGTGTGCATACGGTTTCCTTCTTGTTCGTGACGAGTTGAACGGCCCAGTGGCGGCGGCGGGCCGTGCGACGCCTGCCACCGGCTTTCATGTCTATCTACGCCCTTGGCTCGGTCAGCCTGCGCGCTATGTTTTTTTGTTGGAACGACGATGGCTCGGTACAATGCGGAGTGGGCAGTTCTTTCGGGGATAGCCGGACATGTCCGAGGGCGCGCGAAATCGCTTTCCCACGACGCGGTGGACGCTGGTCGAGCGGGCCGGCGAGCGGGGCTCCAGCGGGGCCGACGCCCTGGGGCAGCTCGTGACGCGGTACCTGGCGCCGCTTCGCGCCTACCTGGTCCTGCAAAAGCGCTTTCCGTCGGAAGCGGTGGACGACCTGCTCCAGGGATTCATCTCGGACAAGGTGCTGGACCGCGACCTGGTCGGCGGCGCCGTCCGCGAGAAGGGGCGATTCCGCACGTTCCTGCTGGTGGCGCAGGACCGCTACGTGAGCGACCAGGCCCGCAGCGCAAGTCGAAAGCGGCGGTCGCCGGACGGGCAGGTGTCGCTCCAGGAATCCCCCGACGCCGCCGACCCCACTCCCAGCCCCAGCGGCATCTTCGAGGCGGCCTGGGCCAGACAGGTCCTGGCGAACGCCGCCCGGTTGATGCGCGAGGAGTGCGACGCCTCCGGCCGCCCGGATATTTGGGCGGTCTTCGAGGGGCGGGTCCTTTCTCCCACGCTGGAAGGCGCCCAGCCGGTGCCGTACCCCCAGCTTGTCGAGCGGCTCTCGCTGACTTCGGCGGATGCCGCCTCGAATCGAGTCTATAGCCAGGGCCATCGCATTTGGAATATCACATTATTGCGCTTGCGCCTTCGGATCGTGCCTGTTAGGCTTCGCCTTGGTTTTGGAAGGCGAAGCTTCGCAGAGTTTAATCCTCTAACGAAAGAA
>Ga0073928_10008773_pt1 | contig 12543 bp, 12 predicted proteins | sample PaiPotPPA55metaG_FD_76969 | JGI IMG/M metagenome (GOLD analysis project Ga0073928, IMG submission 76969) | Iron sulfur acid spring bacterial and archeal communities from Banff, Canada, to study Microbial Dark Matter (Phase II) - Paint Pots PPA... ...
ACTACGTTCTATACTCGTCACGGCGATTGGTTCGCCTATCTGTGTGCGATAATTTCGATAGCGACGCTGTTGGTGCGGTTTGTCCGCGGTGAAGTGAAAGCCGGTAAATAGGACGCAGCAAGGTAGTGTCTCAATCCATATTCTCGTGTCCTTCCGAGGAGCGGAGCGACGAGGAATCTAGGTTTTGCTGGCGGCACCGAGAACCTAGATCCCTCGCTCTGCTCGGGATGACAGCAAGGCTTGGGGGCTGCAAGGCGGGTCGCGCAAAAATCGCAAGAGGAAAAACTCATGGTTGAAGAACTTGAAAAAGAATATGCAGTCCTGAAAGATAAGGTTCGCGAACTTCGGGAGTATCTTTGACGCGGGCAATCTGCGCCAGCGCCTGACCGAGATCGAAAAGCAAGCCTCCGATCCTAATCTCTGGTCGAATCCACAAAAATCCCAGACGGTCATGCGCGAGAAAAAGCGCCTGGAAGATATGTTGGCCAACGAGGCCAACCTCATCCGCCACAGCAACGACATTTCCGCATACTTCGACTTGGCTCGCGAAGGCGAAAGCGTCGACGCCGACCTGCGTCGCGAAATCGACTCGCTGCGCCAACTGGTCGATCGCCTGGAAACTGAGACTTTGCTCTCGGGCGAGAATGATGCTCGCAACGCGATCGTCACGATTCATCCCGGCGCTGGAGGCACCGAGTCGCAGGATTGGGCTGACATGCTGCTGCGAATGTATTTGCGATGGGCCGAGCGTCAAGGTTTTGAGACTGTGCTCTACGACTATCAACCCGGCGAAGAAGCGGGCCTGAAATCCGCGACGTTCGCGGTCAATGGCGAATATGCATTTGGTCTATTGACCAGCGAAATCGGAGTCCACCGCCTGGTACGGATTTCCCCGTTCGATCAAGCCAAGCGCCGGCACACGTCTTTCGCCAGCGTCTTTGTCTCGCCAGAAATTGATGACAGCATCGAAATTGTCATTAAGCCAGAAGACCTGCGCATCGATACCTACCGCTCCAGCGGCAAGGGCGGACAGCACGTCAATACCACTGATTCGGCCGTGCGCATCACACACATTCCCACTGGGCTCGTGGCTGCTTGCCAGAACGAGCGTTCACAGCACAAAAACAAAGATCGTGCCATGAGTATGCTCCGGTCCAAGCTCTACGAAAATGAGCTGGAGAAAAAACGTGCAGCGACTAAGAAGATCGAAGACTCAAAGCTCGACATCGACTTCGGCTCACAAATTCGTTCCTACACTCTGCAACCCTATCGTCTAATTAAAGACCATCGCACGAAGATGGAGGTCGGGGACGTCGACCGCGTGATCGACGGGGATCTGCAGCCTTTTATGCGTGCCTACCTACAGATGCGGCGCAGCGAAAAACAAGCATAGCAGTGACTTAGTCCTGATCAACAATGTAAGGTAGCCTGACCTGTTGATGAAACCCAAAAGCAAAACAGTCACGCTTGGCCCACGCTTCGAGGAAGGCTTGCTCTTTGCCAAGCGCAAGCACGACGGCCAGACTCGCAAAGCTACGGCTGTTCCTTACATTGCGCATCTGTTGAGTGTTGCCGGTCTCGTGCTCGAAGCTGGAGGCGATGAAGACCTGGCCATCGCCGCGCTCCTGCACGATGTGGTCGAAGACTGCGGCGGCGCGCCCATGCTTGAGGAAGTTCGTCGCCGCTTCGGCGAGCGCATCGCGCATGTAGTCGAAGGCTGCACTGACACCGATCTCGATCCTAAGCCGCCATGGCGGCAGCGCAAAGAAGATTACTTGAAGCATTTGCAAACCGCAGACGCAGATATCCGCCTGGTTTCCGCCGCTGATAAATTGCACAATGCGCGTTCCGTTCTCGCGGACTATCGCGAGGTCGGCGAATCGGTGTGGGAGCGGTTTCAAGGGAAACGCGATGGCACGCTCTGGTACTACCGGTCTTTAGTCGATGAATTTCGGAAGCGGGATGTGAATTCTCTGGTCAATCAACTGGAGCGAGTGGTTAGAGAACTCGAAGCCGCCGCATAGGCTTTTGCTCTTAGGTGAGTGTCATCCCGAGCGCCGCGAGGGATTTCGGTTCTGGCATGCACCACCGGTAGCGCATGCAAACACCTAGATCCCTCGCTTCGCTCGGGATGACAAGTTCGATTTATGAGAGAAAGTCTCAGTGATCGCTGTCTACGTGATCGCGGCCGCCATCGAAGTGCCTTTCGTAACATGATCGCGGCGCAAAATGCTAGCAAAAGAGTGCGCTCTGGCTTGATCCTGTAGTGTCCGGCATTTTACGGAGCCAACTTACAATATGCCACGCATGATCGATGTCATTCGTTCCTCGGGCGCGTCGTCGAACGTAATGCAAACCGCTGCCCGCGGCGCGCTACACGTTCCTCCTCAGGAGATGATCGAAATTCTGGTTTATCTGGCGACACAGACCAAAATTTTCGCCGAGCGCGCCCGTCTCACCCTGGCAGGATGGGACGAGGCGTCTTCGCTGGCGGCGGCATCCGATCCGCGTACGCCGAAAGAAGTGCTGGCGTACATGGTCGCTCCAGGAAATCTTCGACCAACGTTGCTTCCCGCGTTACTCGGGAACCCGGCCGTGCCTGAGGAATGGCTGGTTGAACTGGCTGCTGCCGCTTCGCGGTATATGATCGAAACCCTGCTCAAGAGCGAGCGAATCAATAAGTCTCAGAAAATTCTGAACTCGCTTAGCTCTAATGCGCACACTAACCCGACGCAATCGGCGGCTGTAGCGGCGAAACTTTCCGCGTTAGCTCCAGTAGTGACGAAAGCCTCGGAAGTGGCTGCGGCACCGAAACAGACGAACGCAGTGGAGCAAAGCGCTCCCAGCGCGGTCGACACTGAACCAGCCGTGGAGGTTCCTGACGAACACGTCGCGGCATACCTGGCCGAGCACGCCGCTGAAATCGCAGCCGACGCCAATAAACCTTTCCAACCGATCGGGGGAATCGAGGAAATTGCGTACGTTTCTTCCGATGCTCCCGAAGAACCACAGGACGAAGCGCAACCTCAGACTGTTGCTTCCAGCGCATCGCCTGGCGCAGCCGCAGCCGTCAAAAAAGCTGTGGTGAAGAAAAAGGTTTTCTTGAGCGCCGAAGAAGAGCGAGGCAGCGCGCTGCAAAAAATCGCCAAACTCGACATTAAGGGACGCATTCAGCTGGCGATGAAAGGCACCAAAGAAGAACGTTCGCTGCTTATTCGTGACGGCACGAAAATGGTCGCGCTGGCCGTGCTTGAATCTCCGAAGGTTACCGACAGTGAGGTTGAGAAGTTTGCCAACCAGAAGAATGTGCTTGAGGCCGTGCTGCGCGGCATCACGATGAAGCGGCGCTTCATAAAGCAATACGCCATACTTCGGAATCTTACGTTCAACCCGCGCACGCCGATTGATGTTTCTCTGGGCCTGATAAAACACCTCCTCACCGCCGATCTGAGAAATCTTTCAGGCAACAAAGAGGTCTCGGACACGGTGCGCAAACTGGCAACCAGAATGTTTCGACAGAAGCTCGAAACATCCGGCAAAGATTAAGGTGCCAGCACAGCTGTTTGTGGCAAGCGACGTGAGTGAATTGGCATCCGGTTACGGCCGTCGCTACAATAGCCTCCTATGTCCACGTCGACGAAAGCTGATGCCATTGCCGAACTGCTAAAGCGCTCCAAAACAATCGCGGTCGTCGGACTCTCGAACAATCCCTTGCGTCCAAGCTATGGAGTATCTGCCTACATGCAGACGAACGGCTACCGCATCATTCCGGTTAATCCGAAAATCAAAGGCGCTCTCGGCGAGAAGGCGTACCCGTCGCTGCTCGATGTTCCCGAGAAAATCGATATCGTGAATATCTTTCGCCGGCCGGAGTTCGTGGACGAGGCCGTGGATCAGGCGATTCAGCTGAAAGTTCCGGCGATCTGGATGCAGGAGGAAGTGGTCAACGAAAAGGCTGCGGAGAAAGCTCGCAAGGCGGGGATTTTCGTAATTATGGATCGCTGCATTCTCAAAGATCATAAGGCGCGGGCCGGGTAAAAGTTTTTATGTACCCGTGTAAAGCTGAAATGGCGCCCAGTAGAACGGCTTGTGAAAATCATTGGAGTGAAGTAAAGAAAGCTTTGCCGAACGAAGCGCCGCTTGCGAGCTTTGGCCTTTTTTGAGTTCAGCATAGAGTTGGTCCATAAGCCGCGGGGTGGAAGCGTCGCTGACTTCCCACAGTGCGCCAATTACGTTATGCGCCCCGGCGAACAGAAAAGCCCACGAGAGTCCCACTAATCCCTCGCCGGTATAAGCGCGAGTCCCTGCACCGTAGCAAGTCGAAATAGTTACCAGCTGCGCATGCAATGGGTGGCGGATAATATCGCGCGCGTACAGCTTGAATGAATCTTCCTGGGCCGAAGCCTTCGACAAAATTACGGCGGAGTCTAGCGGGCTCAATCGGCTGGCGGTTCCATGCGCTACGAAATGGATATACGCGAACTGTTCCGGAGAACCGCTCAGATAGGCCGGAGCAGTGGCTCGCGCTCGCGTGAGAATTTCGCGGCTCGCTGCGGGAAAATGTTTTTCGATATTCTCGATTTCGATTTCTGCTTTGGGCAATTCTCCGTATTCGGGGTTGGGGGCGACCGCGTCGCCTATGAGCAGAAGCTTGGCAGTCGTCTGTGGTGAAGAATGATGCGAGGCTGCCAGCAGGCGGAGTGAGCTGGCGTCGGCGATGGTCGCATCTTCAATCCAGTAGTGCAGCTTGGGCTCGGGCACTAACAGCGTTTCAAAATTCAGATTGTTCAAGCTGCCATCCGGAATGATGAAGACCGGCGCGTCTTTCGGCAGCAGAGACTGCGCAGGGGCGACAAGCATTCTGTAGAGCGCGATGCCATCAGCATTGGCGGTCTCAAGCACATCTTGCGGACCAACCAGAGCTTTTTGATAGCGCTGCACCGCCGCGTCGATTTCCGATTTAGAAGGCAGCGGAAACAGACTCGTCTTCCGGGATGTGATCGCCCACAGATACGATTGCTTCTCGCCCAGCCAATAAAAAAGAATTGCGCCACCGGCGCGTTTCGCCGCCTGTTGCGCATTCAGCGGATCGGGAGCGAATGAGCTGGTTTTGGGCAACAATCCCAATCCTTCGGTAAGGGTGCGGGCGCGGCTGTAGTCGGCAACTTGCAACGCTTGGCTAGTCTCTCCCCGAGTGATCAGAAAATGAATGTAGTCGTCGTAGATGCGGGAAGCGTTGGTAAGAAATGGCAGCCGGGAATCTTCGTGCTGGAGTTCAGAGCGGGCTGCCTCAAAGGTGCTGAGGGCAGTCCGGTATTCCCGCTCGGCCGGGTCTGGCTGATTTTCGACTTCGTAGAGCCGGCCGAGCGAGCGCTCCGCCTCCCACTGCAGAAACACCGGGCTATCCTCAGACTGGGAGACCTCGCGGAACGCGCTCTCCGCGGCGGCGACGTCATGCTGTTGCGCAGCAACTTGTCCCTGGACCAGCCGGGGATACACTTCGTCGCGCTTGTTGCCATCAACTTTCGCCATGGAAAGTGCCTCGGCTGCGTAGTGTTTCGCGTCGTCCAGTTTTCCGGTTTGCTCAGAAACAAATGCCAGCCCGATCAGTGAATTGATGATGTCTTCTTTGCTGTTGATTTGTTTTGCGAGTTTGATTGATTGTTGGAAGGACTGTTCTGCGACTGAGAATCTCCCAGCATCAAGATCAATGTATGCGGCGTTGGTCAGCCATCCGACGTAGCTTGCTACCTGGCCTAGCTTCTCGGCTTGTTTGCCGGCCTCGGTAAACATGTCTTGTGCCTTGTCGGAGTCGCCTAGCTTGTAGTAGGCCCAACCCATGTTACCAAGGGCTTTTTGTGCTACGTTCCCAAAGTTCCGGGGTACCGAAATTTGCCGAGCAGCGTTAGCCCAGTCGAGCGCTTCATCGAAATGTTCTTGCGCGACTGCGGACCAGCTCAAGTCCAGCAATGCGTTGGCCTCCCACAATGGATCACCGCTCGCCCGGGCCGAAGCAAGAACACGTTCGAAAAGGCCCTGCGCTTGAGAGTAGTGTCCGCGCTCCATTTGGAGGGCGCCCTCGGCGTTGAGTACATCCGCGCAGTCAGGACTGTCAGTGCCAGCGCAGATCCGTTCGGCCTCGGCTAGATTCTGCTCCGCTTCAGGAAACTTGTGTAGGGAAACATACGCTAAGCCCTTCCACATTAGTTCTTGGACAACCAGTTCCCCTGAGGGGAGGGGGTTAGACTCGGAGGTGAGGAGCTTTACCGCTTCCTCATTCATGCCACGCAAATGCAACGCCCTTGCCTCGAGAATCGTGAATTTCCAGGCCCACTGAGGACCAGCAGTGTGAAAATCTTTATAACCTTTTTCCGCTTCCGAGGCTGCTGCCACCGCGTCTCCCTTACGGAGGGTTTGCTTTGCATGATCGAAAGCGGCCTGAGGATCGCGGCGGCGGCACGAGGACAGGCAAAATAAGGTGAGAACAAGCAGGACCTCTGTCAATTCGCGAGTTTTGAAAAGACCTTCGGTTCCGGCTCGCACACAGGCGTGTCGGATTTTCCGCAGGAAAGACATTGCAGGTCCACTTGCCGACCGATTCTAATTGAAAAGCCGGAAAGCGTCTTTCGCAACAAGCGCACCTGCAGAAAGGTAATCCGGACTACGCGAGGATCAATGCGCGGCGAATGCACCGACGGCCGCTCAGTGTCCGCCGCCGCTGCCTTGGCCGTTCGACTCGCCGGTCGAGACGCCGCCCGTCCCCTGCGCCAGGCACCCCAACTCCATGCGGATCATGGTCAGGTGGAAGCTATACTTTTCGGGGCCCGGTCCGCCGTTTTTCTCACGCTTCAGGGTCAGCTCGGCGAGAAATATCTTGCCAAAGTGGGGTATGTCGAGCACGTGTCCAAATTGTATTCCCGGCGCGCCCGTCACGCTGTTCACCAATGAGCATTTCACTTGGCCCTTTCTAAGCGCAACGTCCGGGTCCCATTGGTATTGCTCGCCCGCCCAGTCGGGGAGATTCCTTGTCTTGTTAATGTTTTTATATTGAGAGGAAATTCGGTCGAAGACCTCTCCTTCATCAAAGTAGGATTTCTCATTGGCGGGTTTGGGTCCGAGAATATCCAGGTGCCGTTCCAGTTCGACTTTGTGGCCGCCAATTCTCAGATTGTCGAAGCGCGTCCCCAAAAATGTCACCGACGGCACCGCGTCAGTTTGTCCATTTTCAGGATCGTAAACAGGATGCTCCGTGGAAATCTGCGCCACTACGCGATCGGCCGTGATCACATCGAGTACGTTGATGTCCTCGACGACCGATGTCGAGAGCGTGGTAAAGCCGTGACCCGGTTTTGGACTCTTGTGTCCGGCGACCTGGGTGTATCCGGAGCGGTAGGAAATTAGTCCGTCCAAGCGGAAAGGATCAGCCTGTTTAAATTGGTAGTGCCCGTCCTTGGGCAACTTCACGTAAGCGCGCGGCGCGATCCGCTCACGCAATGGTTCTTCGAATTCGGCGCTTAGAAGATCGGCAGTGGCGTAGTAAGTGTGGGCTGGCTGTTTGGTGGGTAGCAGTGACTTCACTAGTGTAGCCATTTGGTTTTCTCCGCTCGATTGAGCTACTTCTGGATTTGTACTTCAACCGAATAATGGCCGAGGTCAGAACTTTCACCGCTGGCAGTATTACCGCGTACCGCTAATTTATAAATGCCTTGCTCCTGATTCGCTCCGGGAACATAGATTGACCGGGCCTCGTCGGATGAGGCCGCGGGAACAGTGCGCGACCATTCTAGTCTTCCTGAGGGGCTGGACAAGTTAAAAGTGTATGAAGAGTAGTGGCTGTCCGGGGGGATGTTCACCAGCAGATGAAAACCTTCTCCAGCGCGTGGCGAGATCTGGATCGTATTTGTGCCACGCGTGCTCACGCTGATCGAGGCCCAGGGCAGAATCTGCGGGCTGCTGGCTAATTGCTTTAGCTGGGGATAGGTCACCAGATTCTGATACGCAACCACGATTAACAGGGCAGCCAAAACCGGCACGATCAATGCCGGACGGAACCATCTGGACCAATTGGCGGTCGCGGGAACCGGAATCCTGGCTGGAGATACGGCAACGGGTTCCGCCAACACGACTTTACTGTGCTCTACGAACGCGGCACCGGCTCGCACGTCGAGCGCGCACTCCTGGCAGTCAAAAAAATGTTCTTCGAATTGTCCTTGTAGATCCGGCGTAAGCTCTCCCAGTAAGTATTTCTCCGCAGCCATTAAGCGAATTGACTCGCTATGGTCCATTCTTTACTTCCCCCTCGTATGGATAGTGCAAAAACTACGCAGACCGTTTCATCCTAACTTGCCGCGGACCTGGTTATTCCGGAAGGCAAGTTCTTCAAATAGACCGCCTTAAACGCCTGCTTGGCGCGATGCAGCAGCACCCGAAGGTAGTCCCGGTCTACGCCGAAGTCCCGGCACACCGCGTCTTTGTCGCGTTCTTCGAGAAATATCTCTCGCAAAAGGCGCCGGTCGCGCTCCGACAATTCGTCCAGAACCTGGCGGACTTTCTGCTGCATTTCTTTATGCGAGAGAATCGCAACCACATCCAGCGATGGATCTGGGATGTTTGCGCCGTCTTCCTCTTCACCCGGATTCTCCCGGCTAGCCGACCGATAGTGCTCAAGCAATACGTTGTTGCAAACGGAGTTCACAAAGGCTCCTAACCGTTCCGGCTGTCTTATCCCCTGGCTACGCAAAGTGGCGAAGACGCGGGCGAAAGTTTCCTGGCGCAAGTCTTCCACTGCCTGAGGAGATTTGACCCGGGAACGCAGCTTCAATTGGATCAGTTCACTGAAATAGGCGACAAAATGGGTCTCCGTTCGGAAGTCACCGGAACAGAGCCGCTCCAGGTAAACCTCATTGAATTCGTGGAATTGCAAGGCCTGGCCTCGAGGTGCGCCTAAGTGGCAGCTATTCTACACCTGCGTCACCGGAGATCAAGGAATGCGAAGGATCCTGACCGAGGTCATTCCAAAGCCCGCGCCTCCACTAGCGCGGCGCGGAATCCCGCGTTGCGCGAAAACGGGATCACTAACGCTTCGATTGAAACGAGGTTTTTCGAAAATGCACTATTGCGATAGCAAAGCAAAACTAGACTGATGAAGACCTGCCTATGACCCAAGCTTTCCTACGTAAACACTTTCGGCAATCGTCTTTGATGGAAAAGGGAAGTATTTCATCTGCAATGATGCAGGTCGTGTTGCTACATGCTTTGCAATTGCAGCGAGGTTGTCGAGAGGTGTTTCTGCTATGTGATGTTCAACGGCACAGCCTGGCGGAAGCGGCTCTAATTCTGGGCGTCAGCCAAGTGACAGCCAAACGAAGGTTACTGTCGGCTCGTCAGCGAATGCAGGACGCCACCGAACATTTGTACAGGCTAATACCACTGAATCACACTGAACCTAGTCGGAAATTGAATCATGATGACGGTGTTGTTATCAGTTCGTAGGACGATGTGAGTTCGATCGCCTTGTGCAAGGTGCGATAGAGCGGACACTTCATCGGATAGACCGCGTGTGCGCGCTCTACCTTCTCTCTGGCATCTTCCGATGCTGCCAACTTCATGGCAACGTGAATCCGGCGGATGACCAGCACCCCTTCCTCTTCTTCCACCTCTCCCGTCACGTCTGCGGTGAGCCTACCCTCGCTGGCATTAATTTGACGCGCTTCCAGCGCGCCTCCGAAGGTGCCCATCATTCAACCCGCCGTCGCGGAAATAACGTAGTCGATGGTAGCAGCATGGGATTCTTTCAAGGTCGCGGGATCGATTCTGTAATGCTCAGCTATCGCTCCATGCACGCTGTACACGACGGGTTGAGGCTCGCCCGGCAAATGCGCGATGCGCAAGGGCCCACGTTTGCGTTCGATAGTCGACTTAGACACGTAAACGACTTTACTCATGGCTTGCTCCCAAACCGGTGTAACCATCGGTGGTCGCCCCTTGGATTAAGGGGGGATAATTTGTGAATTTTGGTGCGGAAGTGGGGATTCTATTACCGCCCTTTTCCAGCAAGTCATGGTGATTCCTACAGTTAGTGAGTTTAGCCTGTGTTTATGCTGGTTGCAAGCATGTTCAATAACTTAGGCTGTTGTTTCCACAGTTTCCCTAGTTGCCTGCGGTTTCACGGTTTTCGGTATCACTGGTATCAGTGGCTTGGTGGTTCTAGCCGCTTCTTGGAATCGGGCGCTGGCGTCCAGCAGCGCGGTCTTCAATAGCAGGTGCTCTGCATCTGTGGTTTCCTTCAGTCTCTTCACTTCCCTCACACGCTCGTACAGGGAATCATCGCGGAACACTCTGCCGACGCTTTCAATGACCGTCTTGACGTAGGAAGCACGGGCCGCTTCTTTTCGCTCTGCTTCTTTAGCTCTCTCCGCACGCTGACTCTCAAGACTTTCTTTACGTTGTTTCTCATTGGCTCTCCACAGCTTTGCATCGGCCCTGCGTTTCTTCTCGCGGTCCTTCCGCTTCTGCTCGTTAGCTTCACGCTCTGCCTTCCAACGGTCGGCCTCAGCTATGATCTCTGACAGCGTCCATGTGCTCCTTGCGCAGGCGGTCTATCCTACCCTTGTCGGCCTTCTCAGCGGCCCTGATAGCAGCAAGCTTTTGAATTTCTTGCCGCAGTGAAGTTTACGCTGCGGCGTCCCTCGACTTCGCGTTGCGGTTCGCTCTGCGAGCTATTGGTTCCGGATGAATGCCCATCGTTACTGATGTGTAGGGGTTCATATTCGCGTTGACGGCATAGCAGCGCGGGCGAAAACCTAAGTCCCTCGCGCTGCTCTGGATGACAACATTAGGCGTTGCTCTCGATGACAACGTTTAAGACGAACATCGAAGCTAACCCTAAACCGCATGCTGCATCTAAGCCTCGGTATGACTGGCCAAACCAAGAACGGCTATAAACTAAGGAGGGATTTGATGACGAAGGCAGGACTGGCAATCAGCACTATTCTCAGCGCGGCATTGTTCTGCGGAGTGGCGCTCGCGCAGGAACCGGTGGAAGACATTAACAAGAACGTGCATCCCGTGCTGGCAGCCGCTCAGCACCATGTCGTTGAAGCCAACAACAACGTTGCGGCCGCGCAGAAAGACAACCGCTACGATATGCAAGGGCATGCGGAGAAGGCAAGAGACCTCTTGGTGCAGGCAAACCAGGAACTGAAGGCCGCTGCCCAGGCTGCGGACGCGGCCCACGCAAACGGCGCCGCACAAAAAAGAAAATAGTTCGAGGATTTATTCCAACCGTCACAACTGGCACCGAGACTCGGCTCTCGGTGCCCAAGCTTTTTTGCGGAGAGCTTACCTTGCTGCCATCAGGTGGCAGGAGTGTGTCTTGACGATCAACCAGACTTCGCGTCCGGGCTGAAGCGCGAGTGAGTCGCGGGCGGCCAGAGTGAGATGTACTTCCATTTCCACGCCGCAATTTACGCGAACAACTACTATGACGTCACGTTGCGCTAATGACAGTACGCGCCCGGGAATGACATTGCGCGCGCTCAATCCGACGGGCTGAACCGTAGCTAGCAGGATGTCGCCAGCTCGAATTCCGATAAGAAGTTTGGATGCTTGTTCTGCGCGCAACAGCGGCGTTTCTAACTCTACATTGCTGTCGGCGATGCGGCATGTCATGGTTCCGCGCTCTTCGTGAGCAGCGGCGACTACCGCGTGAAAAATGTTCTCGAAGCCGACGAGTTGCGCCATCGATTCCCGCCGTGGCGCCGTCATTATTTCATGCGGAGTGCCATTGGCAATGATGCGGCCGTTTTCCAGGACGAGCACGCGGTCTCCTAGAGCGAAGACCTCTTCGCGGTTATGAGTTACGTACAGGATGGGGATGTTGTGGAGCGCGTTCCAGACACGGAGGTCGGCGATGATCTTTGATTTGGTTGCGGCATCGAGCGCGGCCATGGGCTCATCGAGCAGCAAGACACAGGGGTCGGTAACAAGGGCGCGGGCCAGAGCAACTCTTTGACGTTCGCCGCCAGAAATCTCGCTCGGCTTGCGATGGCGTAGATCAGAGATGCGAAAAGATTCGAGGACGGCGTCACTCTTTTTTCTTCGTTCTTTGTTCGGAGCGGTGAGGCCGTACTCCACATTTTTTCCTACAGTGAGGTGAGGAAAGAGTGCGAGATCCTGAAAAACATAACCAGCGTTTCGATTCTGAACGGGAATATTCGTTCCGGAAGCTTGGTCGAAGAGAACGCCGTCACCGACGGCAATTCTGCCGGACTCGGGAATTGCCAGACCTGCGACGCAATCTAGCAGCGTGGTTTTTCCCGCTCCCGAAGGCCCGAAAATTATAGTGATGCCCGGCGCAATAGTGAATGCAACATCCAGCGTGAAATGGCTCGCACCGTTCGAGAAGCGTTTGCGGAGAGCAACTGCGAGGCCACTGGGCGACGCGTAGTTTGGGAGAGGGTTTTTGCTTTCCGTTCTCATCAGGGCGCGGTCTCAGCGAAAACGAAAAAGTCAGACACCGGCGACCCACTGCACACGCAAGAG
>Ga0073928_10008775_pt1 | contig 12543 bp, 9 predicted proteins | sample PaiPotPPA55metaG_FD_76969 | JGI IMG/M metagenome (GOLD analysis project Ga0073928, IMG submission 76969) | Iron sulfur acid spring bacterial and archeal communities from Banff, Canada, to study Microbial Dark Matter (Phase II) - Paint Pots PPA... ...
AGCGCGGACATCGCCGCGACCGCCGCTGGTGACCCATCCGGACTCGACGCCTGTGGTTTGCTGCGAAGGTGTGGAAACCGTGAAAGGGCTAGGTGTAGCGGAAGCCGCGGCAATCGGGAAACCGGACACTCTCGGAGTTTGCCTTCCGGCAGAACGCCCGAGGCTCCGGCCATTTTGGCTGAAGAACGGCGAACCAGATCCAGGACTGCTCGCCTACCGGCACCAAGCGTCGTAGCCCGCCCGGTCGCACAAGCCCCGGGCGCGTTTGCAACGCGAGCCGCCGGCTCTTCACGCTCTTGCTTGTTGAGCAAGAGCAGGCCAATCGAAGCAGTACAGGTCAAGTCATTTTCGGATGGATAGATTAAGTCGTTTTCGAACGATGTGTCGACAATCCCGTCGTAAGCAAAGCACAATCTGGAGTGAGGCATGAACCTATACCGCTCAATCGGAATGGATTGCAAAGAGCAGCGGTCGTCTGAGGTGCGAGGGCGCCGTGGACGTTCGAGCGGAATGCTCGCCGTCGCGGTCATTGCTGCGTCGCTGATGACCGGCTGCGCAGAGAACTCCGCTCCGGACGGGCGGTCGGCGTCATCGGATGGATCCGGCGGCAGCAACCCGCCGGCCTACGACTATCCAGATCCGTATCATTACCGCTGTACGGGTGCGTGCATAGAGGATTTCTGACAGCGGACAACGAGGATGAAGCTGATGCTCAGATACACTTCGAGCGCTATCCCGGCTGTCGCAGACTCGGCGCTTCCGTCGGGTCGCGCGCTATCGCCGTCTCGCAGTATGTCTGCGGCGAGGACGACCGCAGCGATGCTCGCCACCGCGCTTTGGGTTGGCGCCTGCGCCGGCGCGGACTATCGGCCCGTGGTCGACATGCGCGGCCATACCGAGGCGCAGTACGATCGTGACCTTGCCGAATGCCAGCATACGGCGCGCACCACGCGCAACAACACCAAGGAAGCCGAAAACGCCGGCATCGGCGCCGCCGCCGGCGGCGCCGGCGGCGCCGTGCTCGGCGCGATCGGCGGCGACCCTCTGCTGGGCGCCGGCGTCGGAGCGCTCGCCGGGTTGGTTGGCACCGGCGGATATGAGGAGGCTAACACCGAGAAGCGCGAACAGAAAATCGTCAGGAATTGCATACGCGCCCGAGGCTACGACATTCTCGGCTAGGTCGGTGAGGTTTATGGAAGGACGGCCACCAATGAAACGCGGACAAGCCGTCGAGCTTCGCAAGGCGCGACCTAAACAGAGCCTTGCATTGCTGCTCTGCTGCTCCGTTGTGATCGGCTTCGCGCAGGCTGGGTGCGCCGAGACGGATCAAGCCGCGTCCGGAGCGGATCAGAGTATGGCCGGAATAGCGCCGCCGGACTCCCCGCCGGCTCCCGAGCAAGCGCAACAATTGGACCAGCTCGTCGCGCCGATTGCGTTGTACCCGGACGCGCTGGTTGCGCAGATCCTCGCAGCCTCGACCTATCCAGCCGAGATTGTGGAAGCGGAGCGATGGATGCAGGCGCATTCCAGCTTGAAAGGAGATGCGCTTGCCCAGGAAGTCAACAAACAGTCCTGGGATCCCAGCGTAAAAGCGCTCACGCAGGTTCCGGCGGTTCTGGCAAACATGAACAAGAACCTGTCTTGGACGTCGGCGCTGGGCGATGCCTATGAGAATTAGGCGCAGGACGTCCTCAACGCGGTTCAGCTGATGCGTCAGCGGGCGCAGCAGGCGGGCAACTTGAAGAGCACCGCGCAGGAGACGGTCACGACCGAGGGACAGACGATCGCCATTCAGCCGGCGAGTCCCGATCTTGTCTACGTGCCGGAATACGATCCCTGGCTCGTCTACGGCCCTCCGCTGGTGGAATATCCAGGCTGGGCGCCCTATCCGGGCCTCTTCCTTGCGGAACCGGGGTTTGCCTGGGGCTTAAGCTTCGGCATCGTTGCCGGCTATGGCTGGGGATGGCACCATTGGGGGGCCGACTGGCACGACCACCGGCTCGACTTCGATCACCATGCCTACGTCTCTCGGAGCAGAACCTTCGTCGGCCGCGGCGGCGGATTTCATGGCGGCTCTTTCCACGGCTTCGCGGGACGGCCTGATCAGCGTGGCATCCATTCCGGCGCGTTCAGCGGTTTCGATCATGGCGGCGTCGCGAGAACCTACTCGTCCCGCGGCGGGTCGAGTGTCGCCGGCGGCTTCCATGGTGGCTTCGCCGGAGGTTTTCATGGCGGTGGCTTTCACGGCGGTGGGTTCCATGGTGGTGGCGGTGGCGGCCATGGTGGTGGCGGCGGAGGCCATCGATAGTGCGCTGCCATTGTTATTGGCGTCACCGCTGCTCTGAGGAAAAACCATGCGTCGCATGACTCTCACGTTTACGAAATATGCTGACCGCGGGCGCGCGGCAGCCGTTGCAATGGGCATGATCGCGTTGCTGGCCCAACCTGGCCTCGCCAGGCAAGCCTCCCACGAGACGTTCTCATCGGCAGAAGCAGCCACTCACGCCCTCTACCTCGCCGTAAAAAAGCAGGACGAGCAGACCGTCACGGCAATCCTCGGCGCTGAAAAGGATCTCGTCAGCGCTGGCGACGAAGCTCTGGACAAACTCGAGCGCGAGCGGTTTGCGCAGAAATATCGAGAGATGCATCGCCTCGTCTCGGAGCCCGATGGCCATACCGTTCTCTACATCGGCGCGGAGAACTGGCCTTTCCCGATCCCGCTCGTCGCGCAGAACGGTGCCTGGCGTTTCGATGCGGATGCCGGACGGGAGGAAGTGCTGTGGCGGCGGATCGGCCAGAACGAACTCACCGCGATCGAAGCCTGCCATGCTCTCGTCGCAGCGAAAAGACAGGACAATGCCAAGCCACCCGCCGGCGACGCGGATATACCGGTCGCTGCGCTGCTGGCGAGCGCGCAGAAGGGCAAATCTTCCCAACCGTTCCACGGCTACTACTTCCGCATCCTCGCGAGCCGGACGACCGGCGGGCCGGGCCCGGCCAGCGGCCCGGTCGCCGACGGAAAGCCGGGTGGCGCAGTCGCCTTCCTCGCCTATCCGGCGGCGTACCGATCATCTGGCGTGATGACGTTCATCGTCGACGGAGACGATGTCGTGTACGAAAAGGATCTTGGTCCCGACACGGCGAAGCTGGCACGAGCGATGACCGACTACAGCCCCGATCCAACCTGGTCGGTCTCTAACGATGAACCCTAGGCCCGACCGAAGCATGCCCTCTTGATGGTGTCGCCAATGCGAATCTCACGCGTGTCCCTCATTCAGTCCCTGCGACCGCAATCGACAACGCCGCCCATCGCCATAGCCCTTGTCTTGGCGGCCTCCTCGCCGGCGCTTGCCCAGAGCGACCCGACTTCCGGCGGCGGGGCAGCGCCGCCGGCGCGCGAGGGCAACATCTATGATCATAGAGATCATCAACCGACGGAAGCTGATGTAGAGAGAGCCACTGGAACCGAATCGCCTTCCTCGGGCGCCAATCGGCAGGTCGAGGACGAAGTCAAGGCGCTGTTGCAGCAGACCGACAAGCTCGACAAGCAGTCGGAGCAACAGGACCAAGATTATCCCAGCGGTTCTTCGTCCGGGCCGAAAGGCGGGCAGTGATCCGTACACGTCGGTAGTCTCTCGGCCAGCGCGCTAGGTCAGACGAACCGGTCACCGGACGTCGCGACAAGGCTGCATGCGATGCCGGTGCGAGCCGGCGACACGCTCCTCGCGAGACTTCTATTGATGATCGTCGCGGGTCGGGAGACTCGCTGTCGTGGGCGCAGCGGGCGGCTCGTCGTCTTTCCAGCCGCCGCCGAGGGCATTGAACAGGCTGACGAGCGCTTGCATATGGGCAATGCGGTCCTGCGCCAGGAGGTCGTCCGCCGTGAACAGCGCGTTCTCGGTGTTGAGGACCGTCAGCAGGTCGACGCTGCCGACGCGGTATTGCGCCTGGGCGACCTCGTAGGCCCTCCGTGCCTGCGCCACCGCAATTTCCTCGGCTGCCTGCTGCTCCGCGGTCCGCCGCGTCGCGGCGAGTGCGTCCTCGACATTGCTGAACGCCGCCACGACCGCCTTGCGGTAATCCCAAAGCAGCTCCTCGTATCGCGCCTTGGTATTGGCGAGCTGTCCCTCGAGCAGGCCTCCCTCGAAGATCGGCTGAGTGACCGATGCGGCGAGAGAGTAGATGCCGGTCCCCATGGACAGGAACCTCGACACCGCCAGGCTCTGGAAACCGCCCTCCGCGGTCAGCGACACGCTGGGGAAGAACTGCGCGCGCGCCACCTTGATGTTGGCATTGGCCGAGACGAGCTGCGCCTCCGCCTCGCGCACATCCGGACGGCGCGCCAGCAGCTCCGACGGCAGCCCCGGCGCGACCGACGGCGCCGACAACGGCGCCAGCGAGCGCGCGGCAAGCTTCACTTCGTCCGGCGGCTCGACCAGTAGGATCGCCAGCGCGTCAAGCGCCTGGGCGAGTTGCTGCTCGAGCGGCGGAATGGCCGCGCGCAGCCCGGCGACGACCGTTGCCTGCTGGGCCACATCGAGATCCGAGGCCGTGCCGATCCGCCGGCGCCCGAGAATGATCGCCAGCACGTCCTCGGCATTGGCGAGGTTGTCGCGCGCGACCTGCAGCCGGTCCTGGAGGCCGAGCGCCAGGAAGTACGTTGTCGCCACGCTGGAGACCACGCTCAGGGTGACGACCTCCTCGTCGTAGCGGGTGGCGACGGCCGTGGCCTTGGCGGCAGTCAATGCCGCGGCGTTCTTGCCCCAGAAATCGATCTCGTAGGAGGCGCTGACCGCCGCGGTGTAGGTCGAGTAATGGATCTGGCTGCGGGAAAATGGCGTTGAGATCTGTTGCGTCGCGGCGCCGCCCGTGGCCTCGATCGACGGCAGGAGCGGGGCCCCGGCGATGCGCGCCTGGGCGTCGGCTTCCTTGACCCGTGCGACCGCCGCGCCGAGATCGGCATTGGCCCGCTGCGCCTCGGCCATCAGCCCGTTGAGCTCGGTCGAGCCGAATCCCTGCCACCAGTCCGGCGCCGGCCATTGAGCGGCCTGCGCGGCGTCGCCTTCGCGCCATCCGGCGGGCGTCGCGGTCTCGGGGTGCCGATAGTCGGGACCGAGGTGACAAGCGCCGAGCGTCACGGTGGCGGCTACGAGAGCAATCGTGCTCGGGCCTCGCATCGAGCGCCCGCTCATGGCGACCGTGTCGCGCCGTTACTGTGGATCTCGACCCGGCTGCCTTCCGCAAGATTGACGGTCGGATTGAGGACGACCTGCTCGCCGTTTGTGACGCCCTCGCTGGCCTCGACCTCGGTACCCAGATCGCGCACGACGGTGATTTTTTTGATATGGACCTTGCCGTCCTCGACCGCGGCGACCTGCAGGCCCTCGCGATTGAAGATGATGGCGGCGCCGGGGACGACGAAAGACGGCGACCGCCGCGGGATCTTGAGCTCGACGGTGCAGTAGATTCCCGGCCTCAGCAGCCCGTCGGGATTGGGCACGTCGATCTCCGTCAAGAGTGTGCGCGTGCCAGGTTGCAGCGCATCGGCGATGCGCGTCACCTTGCCGGGAAAGTCGTGGCCGGGGATTTCCGGCACATGCACGACCGCATCGACGCCGGGCGTCAGGCCATAGGCGTTGTCTTGCGGCACATAGAGCTGAACGCGGATGACGTTGCTATGGACCATGCTGAAGAGCGCGGTGCCGCTCGCCGCGTCCGCTTGGACGAGGCTGCCGACGTCGATGTTCCGCTGCGTAACGACGCCATCGAACGGGGCAACGACCTGCTGATACACCTTCTGCTGGCCCAACACCGTCAACTGGGCCTGCTGCGCTTTGATGGCGGCTTGCGCCACCGCCGCCGCATGTTGCTGGGCCAGATAGTTGAGGCGATCGGTATCGGCCTGCTGATGCGACGTGTAGCCTTGCGGAGCGAGCGCTGCCGAGCGCGCCGCGGTGATGCGCGCGAGCTCGAGATTCGCGGTCGTCTGGCCCAGCGTTGCCTCGTCCTGGGCGAGCGTGGCCTCTGCTTGCCTGATCTGGTCTTCGATCTCGGGAGCGGCGATTTGGACGAGCAGATCTCCCGCCTTAACCTGCGATCCGATATCGACAAGGCGCTTCGCGATATAGCCGCTGGCGCGGCCATAGATGTTGGCCGTCTCGAAGCCGAGAGTGGTCGCCGGCAGAGAGACGACGATCGTGTTGCCGCTGGCGCGGACCTCGTCGACCTGGACCGTGGGAACGAAATCGCGCAGCGCCTGATTGGTCGCCGTGACCTGCCGATGACGCTGGTAGTGCTGCCACGTCCCGAACGCGAGCGATCCCAGGAGAATGGCCAGCACGACGAGGCCGAACAGCCGCCGGCCGACTTTGCGGCCTGACCGACGCAGCGCCGGCGATTCTCGTCCGGGCACGGGTTCCAAGGCGATCGGCGGCCTCTCCGGCGGGACTTGCCGCTCGTCTGGCATCAGCCGATCTCCTGGAAGACGCCATGCGCGGGCTTGCCGTCATTGCCCTTGCGCAGCAGGGCGAAGAGGTAGGGCACGACCAGCAGCGTCGTCGGCGTGGCGAAGAGCAGGCCGCCGATGACGGCGCGCGCCAACGCGGCGTTCTGCTCCTCGCCCGCGCCGCCGATCGCCATCGGAATCATGCCGACGATCATCGCCGCCGCGGTCATCAGGACCGGGCGGATGCGGGTGTGCCCGGCGCCGATCGCGGCCTCATAGGCGGACTTTCCGGCGAGCTGCTCCTCGCGTGCGAAGGTGACGAGAAGAATGGAGTTCGCCGAGGCGACGCCGACGGCCATGATCGCGCCCATCAGCGACGGGACGCTCAGGGTCGTGCCGGTGATATAGAGCATCGTGACGATGCCGCACATGGTGATCGGCAGAGCCAGGATGACGACGAAGGGCTCGCCGAAATTCTGGTAATTGACAACCATGAGCAGGTAGACGAAGACCGCCGCGAAGAGCAGGCCGATGGCGAGATTGCGGAAGGCGCTGTTCATGCTCTCGATCTGGCCGATAACCTGGATCGTGTTACCCGGCGATAACTGCGGGCTGAGCTCGGCGACGACCTTGCCGATGTCGCCGGCGACGCTGCCGAGATCCCGGTCCTGCGTGGAGGCATAGACCTCGTAGACCGGCTGGATGTTCGATTGGTTGGCGTTGGTCGGCGTCGAGGCGCGGGTAACCGTCGCCATGTTGCCGAGCAACAGGGGCACGGGACCGGCGGGCGGGTTGGGAACGGAGCTCATCGGCGTGTCGGCGAGGTCGTTGAGCGAATGCACCTGCGGCTCCGGCGTCTGGACGGCGATGTAATAGGGGATGCCCGAGGTCGGATCGGTCCAGAAATTGGGACTGACTTGCTCGGATGAGCTCAAGCTCACATTGACATTCGTCGCGATCTGGTTGGCGTTCAGCCCGAACTCGGCTGCGCGGGCGCGGTCGATCGCGACAAAGAATTCGGGAGCGGACACTTCCTGCTGCAGATGCGCGTCGGCGACGCCCGGAATAACTGCGATCCGCCGCTGAAGCTCGCGCGCGATGCGCAGGTTCTTGGCGCGGTCATAGCCAACGGTGCGGACGTCGATCTGTGCGGGAAGGCCGAAATTGAGGATCTGCGTGACCATGTCCGCGGCCTGGAAATAGAAGGTATCCTCGGGAAACGCCTGCGGAAGGACCTGCCGGAGCTTGCGGACGTAATCCGCGGTCGGCGCGTGGCCTTCCTTGAGCGAGACGAGGATCACGCCGTCATTGACGCCGATCGTCGATCCGTCGGCGAAAGCCAGGTTGTAGACGCGCGCCGGCAGGCCGATGTTGTCGACGATGAGTTCCCGCTCCTTGTCGGGGATCACCTGCCGGATCTTGTCCTCGACCGCCTGGAAGATCCTTGCGGTCTCCTCGATGCGTGTCGCCGGTGGTGCACGGACATGAAGTTGGATCTGCCCGCCGTCGATCAAGGGGAAGAAATCGCGGCCGACCGAAATGAACATGATGGCCCCGAGCGCCAGGACGAGCGCGATGACCGCCGGCACGATGAGGCGGCGCTTGAGCAGCAGCACGAGAACCTCCGCGTATTCGTGGCGCAGGCGCTCGAAGCCGCGCTCGAAACGGTCCTGAAGCCGGGCGAAGCGGCCGCCCGCGCCGGGCCCGCCATGATGTTCTCCCTTGAGCAGAAGGCCGATGGTGATCGGCGTCAGCGTGCGCGACAAGCCGTAGGAAGCGAGCATGGCAAAGACCACGGCGAGGCCGAGCGGCGTGAACAGATACTTGGCCGGCCCGTCGAGGAACACGACCGAGGTGAAGACGCAGCTGATGGCGAGCGTCGACACCAGGGTCGGCATCGCGATGCCGGCGGAGCCGTAGAGGGTCGCCTCGGGCAGCGGCTTATGCTCCTCCGTGAGCAGGCGATGAGTGTTCTCGATAGTGACCGTCGAATCGTCCACCAGGATGCCGACGGCAAGCGCGAGGCCCCCTAGCGTCATCGTGTTCAGCGTCTCGCCGAGGAAGTAGAGCACAACGATAGAGGAGAGGATCGCCAGCGGGATCGAGATCATGACGATCAGCGTCGAGCGCCACGATCCCAGGAAGACCAGGATCATGAGCGCCGTCAGTCCTGCGGCGATCACGCCTTCGCGCACCACGCCCATCACGGCAGAGACGACGAAAATCGACTGGTCGAACAGCTCGTTGATGACCATGCCGCTCGGCGCCGCCGCGCGCGCGACGCGCAACGCGTCCTTGACGGCATTGACCACGGTGAGCGTCGAGGCATTGCCATTCTTGATGATGCTGAGCAGCACCGAGGCAGCGCCCTCGTCGCGCACGATGTTCTGCTGCACCGCGGCGCCGTCGTGGACGTGACCGATGTCGCGCAGGAACACCGTTGCGCCGTTGCTGTATTTCACCGGGATGGCGTTGAGCTCGTCGATGGTGTGCGGCATCGCGTTGGTCTGCACGGTGTATTGCGTATCACCGATCTTGGCGGTACCGGAGGGCAAGGTGAGGTTCTGGGCGTTCACGGCATTGACCACGTCGAGCGGCGTCAGCCCCTTGGCATTGAGCTTTACCGGATCGATGTCGACCATGATCTGCCGATACTTGCCGCCGGCGGGGGTGGGCAGCGTGATGCCGTGGATCGGTGCCAACTGCTGACGCAGTTTGTAAATCCCGTAGTCGTAGAGCTGTGTCTGGTTGAGCCTGTCGGAGCTCAGACTGATCTGCAGCACGGGAACGCTTGACGCGTTGAATTGCACGACGATCGGCGGCTGAATCCCCGCTGGCAAGAGCGCGCGGATCGCATTTGTCGCCGCGACAACCTGCGCAATCGCCAGGTCGAGATTGACGTCCGGCTGTAAATAGATCTTCTGGACCGAGATGCCGTTGAGCGTCTGCGCCTCGATGTCCCGGATGTTGTTGACGTTGGCGCTGATCGCGTACTGGCTGTAGGTGGTGACGCGCTGCTCCATCTCGGTGGTGCTGAGGCCGGTTTCCTGCCAGATGACCGTGATGACGGGGATGTTGATCTGCGGGAAGATGTCCGTCGGCATGGTGAGAATCGCCGCCGCGCCGAGGAACAGAATCAGGATGGCGAGCACATAGAAGGTGTGCGGTAACCTCAGCGCGAAGCGGACGATGCCCATGTCAGGTGTCCTGAGTCCGCCTGGGACGGGACGTCGCGAACACGCTGGCGGTGTTCGGCATCAGCGCCGAGGGCAGACGACACATAGCGGGGCGCAGGGCGAGTTGCATCACACGCGATCCTACCGGCTGCTGAGAACGCTCAGATCCATCTCGCCGAAGCGATAGTGCGAACCGCCGGCCGCATAGACGGGTGCACAGCGCTGCGGCTGGCCGCGCCATTGCAGGCAGAGAGCGCCGTTCTCGTCGAACTGCCAACGACCAAACGCCGCGGAAACGCCATTGACCGTGGCGACGCCGTTCTGGGCGAAATGTATGAAGGACGTCTTTCCATTTTCCGTGGCGACGACCGTGCGATCGACGAGTTCGCCACGAACCACCAGCGGCGACAGTGGTTGATCCAAGCTCTGCGACCCGACGCACGCCGTCAACGCCATGGCGGCGGCCAAAAGGCCTCCCGCCAGCCCAAGCGTCCCTCCCTTTGGGTCACGATCGTGATCCAACGCGCTCTCTATTTGTATTTGTGTGCATTGCCGCCTGCACCTTGTCGGGCGTGAACGGCACCGAACGCAGCCGCGCGCCGGTAGCATCGAACACGGCGTTCGAGATCGCCGATGGCACCACAGCCGCCGAGGGCTCTCCCGCGCCCCACGGCTTCTGATCGGGCCGGTCGATGAGCTCGATGGCGATCTCGGGCACTTCGGTGAAGGTGAGGATGGGATAGCTCGCCCAGTCTAGGCTGGTCACCGCGGACCGGTCGAAGGTCACCTGCTCCTTCATGGCGCGACTTACCGTCTGGACAATATTACCTTCGACCTGGTTCCTGACGCCGTCGGGATTGATGATCTGACCGCAGTCTTGAACGACGCTGAAGCGGATGACCTTGATGGCGCCCGTCTGCCGGTTCACTTCGACCTCGGCAACGGCGCCGACATAGATGCGCACCAGCTCATATTTGATGTAAGAGAGGCCGCGGCCGGTGACGACATCGCCATGCTGGCCCCGAGGGGACGGACGCTGTTCCCATTTCGCGAGCTTGGCCAATCGCTGCAGGACTTCGGCGCCGCGTGCGTCGCTCAGGTGGCGTAAACGGAACTCGAGCGGATCGGCACCCGCCGCCGCCGCCAGCTCGTCCAGGAAGGATTCGTTTGCAAAGGTGTTCTGCAGACGTCCCGGCGAGCGGATCCAAGATGGACGCAACGGTGTCTCTGCCAGTCGGTGAGCCACCGTCCGGACATTAGACAGCCGATAGGGGATGGCGGTGTCGTTGAGGATATTGCCCGGGGCCAGCGCCGTCTCGTGCGGCAATCCCGCGAACTCGGCCGCCAGCAGCTTCACATTGCTGGCGATGCCCTCGGGAATGAAGAACTGCGAATTCCATGAGACAATATTGCCGCTCCGGTCGAGCGCGGCCTCGAGGTCGATGAGCGCAGGGGCGCCCTTCGGGTCCCAGCCATGCTCGTCCTCGCGCATCCACTGGACCCGCACCGGGCGGCCGGTCGCCTGAGCCAAAAGCGCGGCATCGGCGGCGGCGTCCTCATGCCCGTTCCGGCCATAGCAGCCCGAGCCGTCGATATAGATGGCGCGCACGTTCTCCGGCGCCATGCTCAGCATCGCCGCGAGCTGCTTGCGCAAATTGTGCGTCGCCTGCGAAGCGGACCAGCAGGTGAGCTTGCCGTCCTTGATGTCGACGATGGCGCAGGAAGGCCCGATCGAGCCGTGGGTGTGGATGGCGAAGTCATAGGTCGCCTTGAGCCGCTTGGCGCCCTTGTCGAGTACGCCGTCCGCGTCGCCGACATTGCTGGTGACCTCGTCCTTGGTGACCTTGGTCGCGCGCACATGCTCCCAGAGCTGGCTCTGCTCCGGCAGGCCGTCCCAGCTCGTCCAGCTCGCCTTCAGCTGCCGCATCGCCTTGATCGCGGCCCATTCATCCTTGGCGACGACGCCGAGGAAATTGCCGTCGCGGACCACGCGCACGTCGGGAATGTCGCGCACCGAGCTTTCATCGACGCCGGTCAGCGTGGCGCCGATGGCGGGCGGGCGCACGACGCGGCCATGCAGCATGTCCGGCACGCGGAAATCCTGCATGTAGGTGAAGCGGCCCGTCGCCTTGTCGGGGATGTCGAGGCGGGGCGCCGAGGTGCCCACGAGCCTGTAGCTCTTCGGATCCTTGGCCGGCGCGTCCTTGTCGAGCTTCAGCGCGAAATTGCGACCGCCGACGAGTTCGCCATAGGACACGGCCTTGCCGGTGGACTTGGCGGTGATCGCGCCGTCCGCGACGGCGAGATCGTCGGGCTTGGTGCCGAGCTGCTGCGCCGCCTGCTGCAGCAGGGCGCGCCGCGCCGTCGCCGCCGCCTGGCGCAGCTGCATGCCGCCATTCTGGATCGACAAGCTGCCGGAGCTCACGCCTTGGTCCGGCGTCAGGGCCGTGTCGCCCTGGATGACCGAGACGCGGGCCATCGGCACGTCGAGCTCCTCGGCGACGATCTGCGTCAGCGCCGTGCACACGCCGGTGCCGAGATCGACCTTGCCGGAATAGACGGTGACCGCGCCCTGGCCGTCGATGGCGAGGAAGCCGTCGACTTCGTCTGATGCCACGCTCTTGCCCATGGCAGCTTCGGCAAAGGCGGGCGAGAGACGGCCCGCGATCGCGAAGGTGACGACGAGCGCGCCGCTGCTCTTGAGGAAGCCGCGGCGGGTTTGGCTGAGCCGGTCGAGCATGTCTGCCTCCCCGCTCAGATGTTGGCCGCGGCGCGCTTCACCGCGCGCAGGATGCGCACGTGGGTCCCGCAGCGGCAGAGATTGTCGGCGAGCGCCTCCTTGATCTGATCCTCGCTCGGGTGCTTGGTCTTGGCGAGGAAGGCGGCCGACTGCATGATCATGCCGTTGATGCAATAGCCGCA
>Ga0073928_10008776_pt1 | contig 12542 bp, 9 predicted proteins | sample PaiPotPPA55metaG_FD_76969 | JGI IMG/M metagenome (GOLD analysis project Ga0073928, IMG submission 76969) | Iron sulfur acid spring bacterial and archeal communities from Banff, Canada, to study Microbial Dark Matter (Phase II) - Paint Pots PPA... ...
GGATTTCAATCCAGCTTATGTCGCAGATGGGTCAAAAGCGACCGAAATGGACTGTCCGCTCCATGTCCGCTTAGCCCTCGACCGAAATAACGGACATCGCGGAGCGGCTCACGGACTATCCTTCTACCGGTAACTCGCGGCGATCACGCCGCCTTGCCGCGTCCAACCGTCTGGCGCACCTCGAACCCCTCGAATTGCGGGTGATCAAGATACAGCGGTTTGTTGTCTCCTGCGCGACTATGCGCTGCCCGGAACGCCTCTGATTTGGTCCATGCCTCGAACACAGCCCGGTTTTCCCACACAGTGTGGGAGGCGTAGAGCGTGTGATCCTCAGCTTCGGGACCCTTGAGAAGGTGAAACTCTACAAAGCCCGGCACTTTGTCGAGATGAGTGTCGCGCGACATCCAGACCTGCTCGAAGGCCGCCTCAGACCCTTTGGCTACTCGGAAGCGGTTCATGGCGATGAACATCTGAAATCCTCTTTTATTGGTCCCGGTATCAAGAAGGGTTGTTATCAACCGGTGCAGTTTCCGACGCTGACGCAGCCAAAAGTCTTTCTCGATACGCTTCTAAGCCTCGGCGCCAGTCTTTTCCTTCGATCCATTCGCCCTTTTCATCCATAACGCCTGCCTCAAGCATTGCCGCAGCACATTGCCAATGAAGATCGACCCGGCGATCTATCCGGGTATCTGGCATTTCGTTGTCGCGGCAGATACTTCTGCTGATCTCGCGAGCGATAGGTTCGATGTTGGACGTCATCGGCCGTCGACCCATCTATCTGAGACGGATATAATAAGCCGCTTTTTGTTCGCTTTGCGACCGCACTCGCGTCGCTCGCGCCAGCGAAACTTTCTATCTAAATCCCGGCACTGCTGCTTGGCGAGCGACCTCGGCGCCGCAACCGGCAAGCACCGCCGCCGAATGATGTAGCAAGGTGCAAAGGTGAAACGCTCTCGCGATACTTAGATTGTCTGACCGAGACCCCCGTAACGGTGACACGGTTTTGCCTTTTACGCGGCGCGGTGGGTCCTTTGGTTCCACGTGCAAGGATGCTGGTCAAGGCGAGGCCCCGCAATCCCCCGGAGTTCTGTTCTTGCCCGGCACCCCAACAACGGACATGCGGTGACAGCACCGCCCTGACCGTTTCGTGCCAATTTCAGACTCACGCACTGCAGCGCCAGCAGTTTCATTCGACCACCTCGTCGGCGGTAGCGATCAGCGAGGGCGGCATTGTGAGGCCGAGCGTCTTGGCGGTCTCGAGGTTGATCACCATCTTGATTTAGTCGGCGCCTGCACCGGCAAGTCTGCCGGCTTCTCACCCTTGACTTAGACGGCAGCGCGCCGGAACTCATTGAGATAGTCAGGCCCGTGGGAGATCAAGCCGCCTCCGCCAACGAAGAAGCGTTCGTAAAAGACCGCGGGCAGTTTGTGCCGGGCCGCAAGCGTAAGCGGTGGGGAGCGGCTTTAGGCCGCTCAAGAAACAGGCGTCAAATCGACTGTTGTTCGAGGTGGCCTGGTGGTAATATCGAAGCTGCGTAAGGTGGCGATGAGAATGAATATCCAAGTAACAGGTAACAAGGTAGCGACGAGAATGGATATTCAAGTAACAGGTAAGATGGATGCCACGAATCATGTCGCGCGATGGGACGGGGATTTTTTCGCCAGATCGCCGTGATGTCCTCAAGAGGGGCGCCAGCCTGGCCGGTGCAGTCGCGCTACCTGGCGGAGTAATTTCTAATGCCATCGCTGCGACCAGCACCACATTGGTGATTGCAGCACCCGCAACGCCACAGAGCCTCGACTGTAATTTTGACGTCAGCCTCGGCACTTTCGAAGCGATCGCGGCCCTGTACGACAACCTGCTCGAATTTAAGAAGATTCCAGATCCGAAGCAGCCGGGCGCGTCTCGCGAGGACATCGCCGACCATCCGGACATGCCCGCAGGTATCGCCGTCCAGGGCAAGTTAGCCGAGTCGTTCGAGCTCGATCCAGCCGGCAAATTTATCCGATTTCAGCTGCGTCAGGGCATCAAGAGCAACTGGGGTAACGAACTTACGGCAGAAGACGTGAAATGGACGTGGGACCGCAAGTTCGGCCTTGGCGCAATCGGCGCCTTCTATCTGTCTACGCTCGGTCTTGAGAATAAAGAAGGCGTCAAGGTCGAGGGGAAGTACACCGTTTCCATCAATCTTGACCACCCAAATCCGCTGCTCGCCAAGCTGCAACCCAACCTCTACGCCCCGATCATCGATTCGACGAAGTGCAAACAAGAGTCGACCACTGACGACCCCTGGGCGCGCAAGTTCCTTGAGAACAACTCGGCCGGGTTCGGCCCATATCGGCTGGAGCAGCTGCAGCGAGGGCAACAAGCGGTCTTCAAAGCGAGAGAAAATTACTATCGCGGCAAACCTGCGATGGATACGGTGATCTTTCGGGAAGTGCCGACTTCGGCCACAAGGGCCTCGCTGCTGCAAGGGGGCGCGGTCGATATCGCCCAATACCTGCAGCCGCTCGAGATCATCAAATTGCGCAACGAGAAGGGAGTGGCGGTCGACAGCGTCAACGCCTCCTTCATGATCTGGCTAGAACTCAACGCACAGATCGAGCCGTTCGGCAACCCGAAGGTACGGAAGGCCATGAACTTCGCCTTCCCGCAAGAGCAGGTTTTGAAGACGGTATTTCAGGGACTTGCATCACCACTCAACGGCTGCATGCCTAACATCTACCCCGGTTTCACCGACAAGTTCTGGACATACAAATACGATCCCGAGATGGCCCAAGCGCTACTCAAGGAGGCCGGCCTGTCGTCGGGTTTTAAGACCAGCATCGCTTACAACGCGGGTGACCCGGTACAGGAGCCGATTGCGATCCTCTACCAGACTGCGCGCTGCGCAACATCGGTGTGGAGTTAGAGCTTAAAAAAATTCCGCCGGCCACGTTCTATAACGCAGTGTCGGAACGCAAGCAGCCCATAATATTTTACGTAGATAGCCCATGGTGCCCGGATGTTGGCTATTCGATGACGCTCTACTTCAACTCGAAATCATTCGTCAACTACAGCAACTACAAGAACGATGATGTCGACGCCCTGATCCGCGACACTGCGCGGACCAACGATCAGGCAAAGCGCCTCACGATGATGACCAATGCACAGCAGACGGTCATGTCGGAAGCGCCCTGGGTCTTCATCGCCTATCCGGGCTATCACATGACCCGGCGTGCAAATCTCAAGGGGTTTACCTACTATACCTCGAACAACATTCGATTCCAGGATTTCAGCCGGGAAGCATGAGCAGCATTGCGAGATCCGGGCCTGTCCCGCCGACGGTGCCGCGAGCCCCTAAGGGTAGCGAAGCACGGTTCCAGCGATTGCGATTCTTTTTCGCCATCTTGCGCGCGCGTCCGAGTTTTGCTGTGGGATACGGTATTGTTGCGACCGTGGTCGTCATCGCGCTCCTCGCACCCTGGCTGGCGCCCTACGGACCGATGACCGCCGATCCGAGCGTGTATCTCCTGCCGCCGGGCGGCAACCATCTGTTGGGTACCGATGGAACCGGAATGGATATCTTCAGCCGGGTGCTGTTCGCGCCGCGGATAGATCTTGCCATCGCAATCGTCGGCACCTTTGTTTCAGCTACGATCGGTGGAGGGGTCGGCGCACTAGTCGGCTACTATGAGGGCCAGCAAACATGGCGCCGTGCCGTGAGCACGATGGTCATGCGCTCTGCCGATGTGCTCCAGGCGTTCCCGGTCTTCGTGTTCGCGATTGCGCTGGTCGCGGTGTTCGGGCAAAGTGTGAAGAGCATCATCCTAGCGATCGCATTCGTGAATACGCCGATTTACCTGAGGCTGATGCGAATTCAGGTTCGATCGATCAGACAACTGCGCTACGTCGAAGCTGCTTATGTAGCCGGTGCTTCCGATCTGGCGATTCTGCGGCGGCACGTCATCCCCAATAGCATCGCGCCCTTGGTGGCACAGCTGTCTGTTAGCATCGGCTGGTCGGTGTTGCTGACGGCCGGGCTGAGCTTCGTCGGCGCGGGCGTCGTAGCGCCGACTCCGGAATGGGGCAGCATGATCGCCATGGGCTTTCAGAACGTCGTTACCGGCCAGTGGTGGCCATCGGTGTTCCCCGGAATCGCCCTCTGCATCACCGTCGTTGGCTTCGCGCTCGTCGGCGAGAGCCTCGAAGTGTTGGCGGATCCTGAGCGCCGTCGGGTGCTCTCTGGCTCGCTGCGCTGACCATGTTGCGCTACATCGCCCGCCGCATTCTTTACGTGATCCCGCAATTGTTCGGGATCATCCTGGTGAGCTTTCTTTTGGTGAAACTGATCCCAGGAGATCCTGCTGTGATGATGCTCGGCCCCACCGCGAGCGAACAGAGCTTGGCCGCATTGCGCGACAAGATGGGCTATAGCAAACCGCTGTGGCAGCAATTCACGTACTATATCGGCGCCGTGGTCCACGGAGACTTCGGCTCGTCCTGGCAGACGACCAGGCCCGTCACGGAAGACCTGTTTCAGCGCTTTCCTGCGACCTTAGAACTGGTCACATTCGGCCTCCTGGCAGCGATCGCGATCGGCTTTCCGCTCGGCGTCGCGGCGGCACGCCTTCAGTCCGGGCCGGTGCGCAAGTTTGCCGGCTATTACGGCCTGCTCGCGGGAGCGATACCGGACTTCTGGCTGGCGCTGGTGCTTATATACGTTTTCTACACGCACTTGGGGTGGAGTGCGCCTCCGCTGGGACGCATCGACATGGCCGTTGCGCCGCCAAAGACGGTCACGGGCAGTCTAGTCATCGATAGTCTCATCGTAGGTGACGTTGACGCACTCGCTTCGTCAATTGGACATTTGGTGTTGCCGGTGCTCACGCTCGGGATCGTCAATGCCGGACCGATACTGAAGATGACGCAAATCACGATGACCCGCGCTTTCTCGTCCGAATTCGTCCGCTACGCCGAAATGTTCGGCTTGCCGCGGCGCGTGGTGCTGCGCCAAGCGGTACGCGCCGCTCTCCCCGCGGTCGTTACAATCATCAGCGTGCTGTACGGTTTCTTGATCGGCGGCGCGGTGCTGGTCGAGATCGTCTTCTCGTGGGGCGGCGCCGGCCAGTATGCAGTACAGGGTGTACTCAACGCCGATGTCAATCCGGTCCTGGGCTTCGTCGTCTTCTCTGCGGTACTTTCATTGATCATCTATCTAGTCGTCGACCTGATCTACTTCGCGCTTGATCCGCGGACGCGTAGCTAAGTGCATGGCCGAGTCAACGAAGCCGATTCTCGAGATTTCGGAACTGTGGGTCACCTTTCCGGCCTATCGCGCAGAGGCGATTCACGCCCTCAAAGGCATCGACTTGCGTATCGATCAAGGCGAATTCATCGGTCTCGTCGGCGAATCCGGGTCCGGAAAAACTACGCTTGCCCGCGCCGTAATGGGTCTCGTGCCGCCGCCCGGCCGGGTCGAACGCGGCCGAGTGCTCTTCAATGGGCGCGACCTGACCCGTCTCGACGATGACGCGCGCCGTGCGGTGCTGGGGCGCGAACTTGCCATGGTGATCGCCAATCCGCGCGCCGAGCTCAACCCCGTCATCCCAGTCGGTCGCCAGATCTCGAACGTCGCGTACTACCATTTGGGTATGAGGCGCGCAGAGACCGACAGCCTCGCGTTGAATATGCTACGCGCGGTGCGTATTCCCGACCCGGAGCGACGCTTTAATGCTTATCCGCACGAGCTCAGCAGCGGCATGGCCCAGCGCGTGGCGATCGCCATGGCGCTGATATGTTCGCCCAAGCTGGTGATTTCGGACGATGCCACGAGCGGTCTCGACGTCACCGTTCAGGCGCAGGTGCTCGATCTGCTGCAGAGGATGGTCGGCGAGAAAGGAGCGGCCGCACTGTTCATCACCCGCGACATTGCGATCACCGCGCACTTTTGTTCACGCATTGCGATTATCTATGCTGAGAAATCGTGGAGCTTGCCGAAACGTCCGCATTCTTCATACGCCCGGCGCATCCGTACAGTATCATGCTGCTCGCCGCCTTTTCGCACAGCCCCGCATTGCGCGCCCGCTGGACCCGAGTCCCCAGTGACGGAGAGACGGCCACCACCGGCGGGTGCACCTTCGCGCCGCGCTGCGTGCGGCGGCAGAACCGCTGTGTTGTCGAGGCGCCGGCCCTTCGCGACCTTACCGGCGGCCGCAGGGTGCGTTGCCATTTTCCAGTCGAGTCGGATACCGCATGAGCGCGCTGCTCGAAGTGCAGAATCTGGTGAAGCTGTTTCCGGTAAGCGGTTCGCGTAAAGTCGTGCAGGCGGTCAACGGAGTTGACTTTGCCATCAACCGCGGCGAGACGCTTGCGCTCGTCGGCGAATCTGGCTCTGGCAAGACCACGGTAGGCCGCGCCGTCGTCGGTTTGATGGAAGCGACTGCGGGCGAAATCTGGTTTGACGGCAAGCGGATGGGACGCGGCCGCAATATCCGTTCCAGCGATCTGCGGGGACGCATCCAACTGGTGTTCCAGGAGCCGGCAGAATCGCTCGATCCGCGTATCCGCGTTGGAGAGACGCTGGGCGAACCCCTGCGCTATCTCGGCCTGTCGCGGGCGGACCGGGATGCTCGCGTGCGCGACGTCGTCTCGCAGATCGGCTTAGCCGAGCGGGTCGTCGACCAGTTTCCGCTGGAGTTGAGCGCCGGCCAACAGCAACGCGTTGGCATCGGCCGCGCTATCGTCACCAAACCGGAGTTCATCGTGCTCGACGAGCCGACCTCTGCGCTCGATCCCACCGCGCGCGCCGAAATTGTCGACCTTTTAATACGGCTGCAGCGTGACCTTGGCACCGCGTACCTCTTCATTTCCCACGATCTGAGTACCGTTCGGTTTTTGAGCCATCGGATCGCGGTGTTTTATCTCGGCATGATTGTCGAGGAGGCGGAATCCGAGGAACTGTTTGCGAGGCCGTTGCATCCGTATTCGGCGGGCTTGCTCGCCTCCGTTCTGCTGCCGGACCCGAAACTGAAACAGGCGAAAACGATCATGCTTGAAGGCGAGATCCCGAGCCCGATCGACCTGCCGTCCGGCTGCCCGCTTGCGGGTCGCTGTCCATTCGCGGACGCGCAGTGCCGCCTCGCGCTACCGCCTGCGACTGCAGTGGGACTGACGCATTATGTCCGCTGCTATCATCACGACAGAGTTGCAGCCCTCGACCAGACGGTCGACCATTTCGCACGCCTCCAAACGGACATGAACAAGCTGCTCCGTGCCGGAGCGAGCTGACGAACTTCAAGACACGCAACACGAAAGGTTCAGGATTATGGATAAACTTAGCGGCAAAGTGGCATTCGTTACCGGCGGGGCGAGCGGAATTGGGCGCGCAATTGTTGGGGCGTTGACGCCTGTTCTTTGGACGGCTTACCGGCGCAACCTCATGACGCGTGGCCAGCATTCACCGGCAGGGTGAACTGAAAGGTGGCACCGTGGGGTAGGTTCGCCGTGGCCCACAGCCGGCCATCGTGGGCTTCCACGATCGAACGGCAGATCGAAAGTCCCATACCCATGCCGCTGGATTTGGTGGTGAAGAAGGCGTTGAACAGCCGCTCCGAATTCTCGGCGGAGATCCCGACGCCGCAATCCGTCACACTTGCGAGCACTAGCTGCTTCTCGTCCTGGCGGGATCGGATCACGAGTTCGCGTGGCCGATCCGTGACGGATTGCATGGCCTCAGTGCCATTCATCACCAAGTTGATGATTACCTGTTGCAGTTGGACCCGATCTCCCAGGATCGTGGGGAGAGCCGGTGCTAACTCCATACGCAACAAGACCTGATGGCTGATCAACTCACGCCGCACCAACGGGATGGTCTCCCTCACGATGTCATTGACGTCGAGCGGCACCTTCTCAAGGCTGGTCTTGTTCGCGAGCGCCCGGACGCGCCGGATCACCTCGCTTGCCCGATTGCTGTCGTCGATAATCCATTCCAACGATCGGCACGCTGCTTCCGGGTCGGGAGTTCCGCGGCGGAGCCAGCGCAGACCGGCCTCGGCGTTGGAGACGACACCGGCGAGCGGCTGGTTCACTTCATGGGCGATAGATGCCGCCAGTTCGCCCAGGGTTGTTATGCGCGTTACGTGTGCGAGCTCCATCTGAGCATCGAGGAAGCGCTGTTCGCTGGCGCGCAGCCTCTCTTCCGCTCGCTTGCGGTCGGTCATGTCGATGACAAAGGAAATCCCTTCATCTGGTTTCCACTCGAAAAGCGCGCGGGCGACCAGAACCGGCACGCGGCTGCCGTCTTTGCGAAAGTACTCTTTCTCACGCGGATGGAGGGTTCCAACCGCCTTTAGCTCTGCGATGATCTGTTCGTCGGCGTCGCGCCATTCAGCCGGCGTCAGCTCCGTCCATCGCAGCCGACCCGAGACGAGATCTTCCTGGGCATATCCGACAATATCGAGAAAGGCTTGGTTGGCATCGATGATCCGGCCCTGAACATCCCAAAACACGATCCCGACGATGTTCGAATCGACCAGGCGCCGAATCCTGGCCTCGCGCTCCCCGAGATCGTTATACAGACGGGCGTTCTCCAGCGAGATCGCGGCTTGCGACGCCAGCAATTCCAGCACCGAGATCCGGGCGGGCGTGAACACGTGCGATGCCAGGTTGTTCTCGAGATAGAGCACCCCGATCAGCTTGGCCTGCTTCACCAGGGGCAGACAGAGCACCGACCGAGCACGCTTCTGGCAAATGTACTCATCTGCCGAGAACGGATTCTGCGCGAGGGCGTCATCAAGGATCACGCTTTCCCGCGTCCGGATCACGGTGTAGAGTACGGATTCGGGAAGCTCGGCTGGTGAGGCGGCCGTTTGGCGTAGCGTGACCTCAACCTGGCCGCGGCCGGTTATCGCGTCCGCCGCGATCCGTGGCTCGTCGCCCGGGAACAGGATGAGCAAGCCCCGCTCGGCGCCGGCATGTTCGACCGCGATCCGCAGCAGCGTCTTGATGAGGTCACCGAGGACGATCTCACCGGACACCGCCTGCGAGGCCTTGACTACCGTCCCGACATCCAGCCGCTCGACCGGCGCGCCAATGGTGGTGGTGGGAGATGCAGGCACTGCAGCGTCGCGAAGATGCGGATGAAGCTGTTCGAGTTGCCGCACCTTGCCATCGGCTCCCCAACGCAGATAGCCGTCGCGCGCATTCCGCAGATAGACATGCGCAAACCCTTCGAACCCACGCGCCGCGTAGAAGCGCGCGGCCACTTCGTAGGCGAGCGCCTCATTGTGAATAAAGCCGCTGGCGCGGGACGAGCGGATGGCCTGTTCGTAGAGGCGCTCGGCATCGAGCTCCCGGCCTCCGACCCGCGCGATCTCGGCGCCGACCAGCGCGGCGCGGTTCTCGAAATTGTCCGGACAATTCGTCGCCCAGAGCTGGAGCTGCCGGTGGTGAGCGGCCAATGTGTCAACATGCTGCTGCCGCTGGTCCGCCGGCGCGGCGTCGCAGGATGCGGCGTGGGACAGCGCGCTGTAAAATACGTATTCGGCCATTTCGAAGTAGGATGGCGATGTCCACAGCAGCCGTTGCGCCCGCGACGAGGCCTCAATGGCCGACGCATAGTTGCCGGCAAAGAAGCGCGCCTGCAGCTTGCGGACCCAGTACCAGCACTCGACAAACGCCAAATCCGGATTTTCTGAAAGATGGCGCTCGAACCGAGGCTCATCAAACTGCTCATCGTCGAAGGAGCCGAATGTCGGCGTCAAGCCGCGTAGCGTCCGGATCAGCGCGAGCTGGGTGACGATGCGGTCAACGACAAACCCGAACCGCGCCTTCTGCGCGAACGCGAGGCCCTGCTCGGCTTCGCGTTCCACCTCGGCAAGCGGATCGCCCGCCGCGAGAAGGTTCGTGTTCAACTGGTTGCCGCAGTAGGCGGCGTAAGTGAGGTCGCCGACCTTGTTCGCGGTCTCGAACGCGCGGCGCACCAGATCGCGGCCAGCCCGGACATGTTTTGTCCAGGGCAGAACGACATTGCCAAAGTCCAGATAGGTCCTGGCCTGGAAACGCGTCAGTCCGCGTCCTTCGACCAGATCACAGCCGAGCTGGCCGAAGCGGTATGCCTCCCGATAGGCGCCGAAGCGGGGGCCCGCGATAATACCAAGGAACGCATAGGCGGCGCACGAAGCGTCGCAGTTGCCGCGCTCGAGGCTGAGATTGACCGCTCGGCAGGTGACCAGGGCAAGCAGGTTCGCATCGGTATACAATGCAGGCACGATGATCTTGGTCAGAACGTCCAACGTCGCGAGGGATGCCGGGTCGCTCATCAAAGGTAGCCCGATCAGAGTCTCGATCGTGCGGCTCCCGAGCTGCGACCAGATCCGCTCGTATTCGCGTCGCGCTTCCTCTTCCGTCGGATGCGGCGACCAGTCGATGCCTAGATGCCGGAGGTAGTCGAGACCGACGGCCATGGCGCGGCTGCCCTGATCGAGGGTCGTGTATAGATCTGCGCGCAAGCACGCGACCGTGGCTCGTTCCACCGTATTTGCGGCGCGGGTCGACAGCGCCGCCAGGCGCTGCTCGGCTTCCGCCAGCGCGCCGGTGAGGAACTCGCATTCGCCCCGGTGTAGCTCCAGCGCAAAGGTGAGCTCGTGCCGGCGCTTCCACGAGTCTTCCGGCAACAGGGCCGTACCGGCGGTGAGATAGGTGAGCGCCGAAGTGTAGGCACTAGTGGCCTTGGCGCGCTGGCCCGCGAGCAGGTTGAGCTCGGCCAACTGCTCACGCTCGTCTTGTGAGGTGACCAAGGCCGCTCCGCGGTTGAGCTGATTGACGATTTCGAAGATGGCCTCTTCGCGTTTTCCCGCAGGGGTATGCGCGGCGAGCAGCCTTCCGATGCGGAGGTGCGCCTCGGCGCGCAGCCGCTCCGGTATGAGCGAATAGGCGGCCTCCTGGACACGGTCGTGGATGAACTTGTACGAGCCCTCCAAGTGCTCGACCAGCTCCAGACGAACGGCTTCCCAGAGATCCGAACGGACGTCCTCGTTCGATTTCCCGAGAACGATCGAAAGCATCGTGATCTCGGCAACGTTGCCGAGGCAGGCGAGCTGCTGCAACGCCGCCCGGGTCTCGACGGGGCAGACGGGTCAATCTTCCGACCATGAGGTCCACAACGTTGTCGGTGTACCCCTTGGCGTGAAGGCGTTCGAGCTCCCAGCGCCAGCGCGCCCCGTCATGATCGAAGCGCAGGAGCCCCTCCTCGGCGAGCGCAGAAATGAACTGAATGGCGAAAAGCGGATTGCCAGCCGTCTTCTCCTGCACCAGCCGGGCCAGCGGGACGGCACGGCCCGGCGTGCAGCTAAGTGTATCCGCAATGAGCCGCCCCAGGTCTTCGTGGGCGAGCGGCGCAAGACTGATCTCCTGCACAAACGCTCCCGCCTTGCGGATAGTATCGAGCGTGCGCAGAAGCGGATGAGAGGGACTGACCTCGTTGTCCCGGTACGCGCCGACCAGCAGCAGGTGACGCACTTCCGAATGCGTAACCAGATGCCCGAGGAGGTCGAGCGTTGCTGAATCCAGCCATTGCAAATCATCGAGGAACAGCGCGAGCGGATGCTCCTTACGCGCGAACACCCCGAGGAAGCGACGGAACACCATTTGGAAGCGGTTCTGCGCGTCCTGCGGCGGCAGGTCCGCGACCGCCGGCTGTTTCCCAATCACGAGCTCCAGTTCGGGGACGAGGTTGACGATGAGCTGGCCATTCGGACCCAACGCCTCGCGCAGGGAATCCCGCCACCGGCCAAGCTCGGTCTCGCTCTGGCTCAGGAGCGCGCGGACAAGGCTCTGGAAGGCTTGGCCCAGGGTGGTGTATGGGATGTCGCGCTTATACTGATCGAATTTGCCGGACGCGAACAGGCCCCGCGGCGGGACGAGTGCCTTGTGCAGCTCATTCACTACCGAGGATTTGCCGATGCCGGAATGGCCGGAGACGAGCACGAGCTCCAAGGTGCCGTTCGCCACGACCCGGTCAAAGGAAGCGAGTAGAATGTCGATCTCGCGCTCCCGGCCGTACAAACGCTCCGGGATCAGCAACCGATCCGACCCGTCGTGCTTGCCAAGCGGAAACTGGTCGATGCGGCGATATGCCTCCCAAGCTGCGAGACATCTTCGAAGATCGGCCTCCACACCGGCGGTAGTCTGGTAGCGTTCCTCGGCGGTCTTGGCGAGGAGCTTCATCACGATTGCAGACAACGGCGCCGGCACGCCTGCGCCCTGCTCGTTGGGCGGCACCGGTTGCCGCGCGACGTGACAGTGCACCCACTCCATCGGATCGGCTGCCGTGAAGGGGAGCTGCCCCGTCAACATTTCGTAGAAGGTGACACCCAGGGCATAGAGATCGCTGCGGGAGTCGACCGAGCGGTTCATCCTGCCGGTTTGTTCCGGCGCCATGTAGGCCAGCGTCCCGGCGATCACCTCCGGTGGCGCGGGGGCCTGGTGCTCGCGCGGCAGACGCGAGGCAATGCCGAACCCCGTCAGCCACACGCCGCCGCTTGCCGCGTCCACCAGGATA
>Ga0073928_10008777_pt1 | contig 12541 bp, 11 predicted proteins | sample PaiPotPPA55metaG_FD_76969 | JGI IMG/M metagenome (GOLD analysis project Ga0073928, IMG submission 76969) | Iron sulfur acid spring bacterial and archeal communities from Banff, Canada, to study Microbial Dark Matter (Phase II) - Paint Pots PPA... ...
CGGCTCGGCCGCCATCGCGGCTACGCGCTTTTGCGGCGGACCAGTGACGCGACATAGCCGGCGAGGTCCTGGCTGATCTTGTCCAGCAAGCGGCAGACCGCGCTCTGCGAGCTGGCGATGGCAGGTTCCTACGCGGCGGAGGCGATCATTGCCTTGAGCGCCTCGGTAACCAGCGCCGAGCGGTTCAGGCCGCGCCGTTTGGCCAGGGCGTCGGTTCGTTTGAGCAGGTCCTTCTCCAGGCCGACGGAGACGATCTTCACGCCTTTACCCATTCTGGGCCGCCCGGCCTTCCGCTTGAACCGCCGCCAGACTTTGCGCTCCGCGGCATTGAGAGGCCGGGATCGCGCCCGGAGCTGCTCGGGCGTCAAACGGTCAATCTCCTGCCAGATCTGCTCCTTCTTCGAGTCCGGCAGGGCTTCGAAAGCCGCAATGGGATCTTTCCGTCTTGCCATGAACTTCACCTTCGGCGTCGTCTGCGTCGGGTCGTCAGCGGCATCGCATGAATGACGTACTGTCGGCTTCACTCAGATATCTTATTAAGAAACAAGAACAGGTCAATACCGGGGGCTCAAGCTGGATGGCGAGACCCGCTCCCGAATGATCGCGAAAGCACACGGGGTCAGCGCTTGATTTGACGCGATGTCACAAGATCGCGGCACCGCCGCAGCGGTCACGCGCTTTTGCGGCGGACCAGTGAGGCTACATAGCCGGCCGGGTCCTGGCTGATCTTGTCCAGCAAGCGGCAGACGACGCTCCGCCGGTCGGCGGAGGCCGCGTTTAGCCCTGGAGACGGCCCTCCTCCATTTCAGCGCAGATCCGGAAGCAGCAAAACGGGTAGACCGGTAATTGGAGCGAAGAGCCGATCGTTGGTGAGGAAGGTCGTGCACTCTTGGGCAATCGAGGTGGCGGCGTGAATGGCGTCCGGGAGCTTGAGCGATGACGTCGCGCGCAGCCGTGAGGTAGAGAGTCTGGCCCGTGACGTTTAGCGATCCCATGAGTCGCGCTCGCTACGGATGAAGGCATCGGCCTCCTGGACGCTGGCGTACACGCCCTTGGCGGCCCCTCGGAAGCTTGAAAGCGTCCGCTGCGGGGAAATCGTCGGCTCGACCAGCACGATAACCTCGGCCCGGCTGCCGGGCTCAAGCTCGGGCGAGCGGATCTCGATGACCCCGCCGCTCTTCACTGTCACGAGTTGTCGAATGGCGGCGACCATGAGAGAAGTATACGTGGCGTGGGGTTGCGAGCAACGTGCGGCGGGCACGTCACGCGAGCGAGCAGGCGCGATTTTTGCGGAAGTCGACGACGTTGCCCCGGCGTCTTCGCGGTGAAATGGATTGCTCCACCAACCAATCGCGGCGACCCCGGCGGGATGGGGAGCCCGATGTTAGCCGCCCCGCTTGCGGGCGGTTAATAAAGTGTAGAGAAAGCCGGTTGACGCCGGGCAGTACTTTGCGCTAGCAATAACACGACAATACCCAGATAAATCTGCGGCACCCCGATTGCAGTCGATTGTATTTGTCATAATATACTATTTAACAAGCACTTATAGACGACATAGGTGGCAGATACACGTCGCGCCGGTGTTCACTCCAGTTCATTTTTGTCCGCCCCGCTTGCAGGTCGCCGGCGTCGCGCTGGGGAGGCGATCGGGGGGTGAGACGAACACTGAGACGCGGCGGATGCTGTCTCACCTGTTGGCCAAGCCGCCGGATTCGCAAAGCTCGCGGGCGGCAGGAGGTTACGTTCTGTTTACGTGGCGTCCCATGAGATAAATGAGACGGATTTTGAGAAGGCACGGAGGCACGAGGGGACGGAGGCACGGAGGGACGCGGCGGACGCGGCGCTTCGCCGAACGGGCGCCGTTCCGTTAAGATGCTGGTTTATTCCACCCTTAGGGTAGAGGAGGTCTGGTCATGAAAGCGAAATCGGGTCGCATGGTGTTTGGAGTGGCGTGCGTCGCCGCGATGGGGTTGGCCGGGGCGCTGGCGGTGGCACAGGAGCGGGCAGGACCGCAGCAGCCGTGGTCGAAGTTCAAGGTACACGACATGAGCCGGCCCGCGCCGCCGGTGGTGACGCCGGGCACGTCGAGCACGCCGGAGCAGCCCGGCAAGCCGCCGTCGGATGCGATCGTGCTCTTCGGAGGCAAAGAGAGCGATCTGTCCAACTGGCAGGCGGCGGGCGGCGGGGAGCCGACTTTCAAAGTCGCGGACGGCGTGATGCTGTCGTACGGACCCAGGAACTGCCAGACCAAGCAGCAGTTCGGCGACGCCCAGCTCCACGTCGAGTGGGCCGAGCCGACGCCCCCAAAAGGCGACAGCCAGGGACGCGGCAACAGCGGCGTGTTCATGATGGGCCTCTTCGAGACGCAGGTCCTGGACAACTTTGACAACCCGACCTATCCGGACGGGCAGTGCGGCGGCATTTATGGCCAGTACCCCCCGCAGGTCAACGTCTGCCGGCCGCCCGGCGAGTGGCAGGCCTACGACATCGTCTTCCATCATCCGCGCTACAAGGGCGACCAACTCAGCGCGCCGGCATACATCACCACGTTTCAGAACGGCGTGCTGATTCAGGACCACCAGCGGATCGAAGGCCCGACCGGTCACATGATCGTGGCCAAGTACCCGGACCGCAAACTGGAAAAGGGCCCGGTCGAGCTTCAGTTCCACGGCAACCCGGTCCGCTTCCGCAACATCTGGATCCGCCCGCTGGAGGCGCTCTCGCGGCAGCAGCACACCGGTCAGGTCGCCCAAGCCGCGGCGCAGACGGAACAGCAGAAGCAGTAAGTCACGACTAGGCCTTCATTCTTCGCGAAATGAGCCCTGAGCCGAATCCATCGCCGCCGGGGCGTCGATGGCCTGCGCGCTGATTCAATGGGTCCAGAAGCATGATCAAATCCCAGCGCAAGCTGCTTCGAGGCACAGGCCTGCTGGGCGTGTTGCTGACGCTGTTCGTGGTGATGCTGGAGGAGGTCGGGGCGCTCACGCCGCTGGAACGCCTGCTGTACGACATGCGGGCGAAGTATTGCCAAATCTTCGTTCCGGAGCCGACCGACAAAATCGTCCACTTTGACATCGACGACGCGGCTATTGCCTCGCTGGGGAGGTGGCCGTGGCCCAGAACGCTGCTCGCCCGCTTGACGGAGGAATTGCACCGAGCCGGGGCAAAGGTGGTGGCGTTCGATGTAACCTTTCCCGACACAGACGGACCGGGGCCGACGGGGGCGTTTGACGACGCTCTGGATCCGTCGCCGCCCGATCGCGCGTTCGCTGAGGCGCTCAGGTCGTGTGGACGCGCGGTACTTGCGGTGTCGTTGGAATTCCAGTCAGCCCGGGCGCCGGACCCGTTGCACGACGCGATAGTCCGGGAGCTGCGCCAGGACCTGGAATTGCGCCCGGAGGATCTGTCGCAGCGGCTCGCGCGGCGCGGCATCACGAACGTCCTGCCCGAGAAGCTCATCCGCGAATTCGTCCAAACTCGCGAGGAGGTGATGCTCGACCGGCTCCTCGATACCGCCGCCCAGGGCTACGGTTTGCAGGAGTTGAAGTCACGACTGCTTCCCCATGCTGAAATGCTTTCGCGATCGCCCACGCTACGACTGTTACGGCGGCAGTACGATTTGGCGCGGGCGATCACGTCGCTGGAGCGCAAGGCTCGGCCGATTTCCGCGGGGTTGCCCCCGTTGCTCCACTGCTCCAACGCGCAGCCTCCGGTGGCAGTGATCGGTGACGCCGCACAGTTCGCCGGATTCGTCAATTACCTGCCGCTCGACGACGGCGTGGTCCGCAGAATGCCGCTCTGGGTGGAATACCGCGGCAAGCTCGTCCCGCAGATCGGCTTTCTGCTCGCGTGCGCGATGCTCGACGTCGACGTGACCGATGGCCGTCAGGTGGAATTGTCGGCAGACCGGATCATCATCCATCCGCCGCACGACGCGCCAATAGTGATCCCGGTCCGCACCTACCCGACCGCCGAGTACGGGGAGGTTGGCATGCAGATCAACATCCCCTGGGCGGGGAGAAAGGGATGGAGAAGCCTTTACGGTACGGACGCCGACGGCAACCCGCGCCGCCATCTATCGATGAACATCGTCTGGGACCTGTGCAACAAGCGCGACGCGATTGTGATCAACGGCCGAAATGCCGACCTGGCGCTCGACCTCCTGCTCGGATCGATTGATCGGGAGAGGCAGAAAAGCTACCGTGACCATCCCCTTCCGTTGGACGAGATCGACTTGCGGCAGAAACGCGTGCGCGACGCTATCGCTATTGCCGATGCCCTTTTCATGGACGATTTCCGACGCAAGCCGCCGCAGGAGCGGGCGCAGGCCACGAACCAGGAGCTGAACTATGTCACTACATACAATGCGCTCGTTGCGATCAAACAGCAATACCCGATTCTGCGTCAGGAGCGGGACGTGCTCTCCCATCGGCTGCGGCGCGAGGTGGACAGGAGGGCGGTGCTGATCGGCTCCGCCGCGACGGCCGGCGACGCGGTCCCCACCAGCATCGACCCGATGTGCCCAGGACCGGTCGTTCACGGCACTATTTTCAACGGCATCATGACCGGCCGTTTGCTGTGGGAAGCGCCCCACTGGGCCACGATCGTGATCGCTATAGCGCTCGGCCTCCTGACTACCTCGGCGGTGATGTTCATGTCCCCATGGGTGGCCATGGCATCGGTTGCCGCGACGTGCACGTCATATCTCGCGCTCAACGGCATCCTGCTGTACGACCGGCGCCACATGATTTTCGGTCTGGCTGCGCCGGTGATGGCGACGGCGGTCGTGTGGGCCGGGTGTACGTTGTTCCGCTATGTCCTCGACCGGGCTGAAAGGGCGCGCATCACCCGCCGGTTCCGTAGTTACGTCGATCCGGCCCTGGTCAATTATGTGATCGAGAACCCCGACAAGGTCCGCCTGGAGGGCGAGAAGAAGGAACTCAGCATCGTCTTTACCGACTTGAGAGATTTCACCCGGCTGACCGAGCGGCTTGGCGAGGGGGTGGTCGGCGTGCTCAGCGAGTACATGGGCGAGATGGTGCCGGTGATCCGCGGCTGCCGGGGATATGTCAATAAATTCCTGGGGGATGGCATCATGTGTCTGTTCGGTGCGCCCATCTGGCACCCAGACCACGCCGGTGACGCCCTCGCAGCCGTGACGCAGATGAACAGGGCGCTCGCTTCTTTTAACGATCGCCTCAAAGCCCGCGACCTTCCGCGGCTGACCATGCGCGCCGGCATCAACACGGCTCAGGTGATCGTGGGGGATGCGGGCGCCGACGCCACGGATTACACCGCCCTGGGCGATGGCGTCAATGTTGCCTTCCGGCTCGAGTCGGCCAACAAGGCGCTGGGCACGAGCACCCTGATCGGCGCCCGCACCGCCGAGTTGGTCAATGGGCGCTATCTGCTCCGGCCGGTCGGCCGACTGCACGTGGTCGGGAAGACCGAGCCGCTCATGACCTATGAGCCTCTCGCCCCGGCCGAGGAGGCGACCGACGAGCAGCGGCGGATCGTGGAGGAAACTGAGAAGGTGGTGCGACTTTACCAGTCGGGCAGTTTCGGCGAATGCCTCGAGGCGATCGTCGCCGCCGAGCGCCGCCTCGGGTGCTCGGGCCGGCTATTTGAGCTTTACCGCCAACTCTGTGAACGGTATAAATCACAGATTCCTATCGACTTCCGAGGGCAGATCATCCTCGAGGAGAAATAGCACAAAGGGAGGATTCAATGCGATTCAATTCAAATGACTTTGCGCCTCGGGCCAGAAAGAGGTCGGCGCCCACCGTCGCGCGGGTGGAATCGTTGGAGCGGCGCGCGCTGCTGTCCGTCACCGTCTTTCACCTGGACCCCTCCCGCAGCTCCGTGGCCGCCAGCGGAAACGCCGCCGGCTTCCCGCTGGAAGAGCAGGCGCCCGGGAGCCTGACCACGATGTACCAGGGAGACATTACCGCCGACGTGACCCCCGGCTCGATCGCGTTCAACGGCCCGGCGTCGATCGCGGCGGAAGACAACGGCTCGTGGCAGCCGGGCGGCACATCCGGGAACTACGGCGGTACATTCAACGGGGGATTCGTCGGCTCCATCGTGGCCGCCGTCCGCGGCCTGTCGCTGAGCCTCTCGTCTAATGCGATTCCCGTCGCGGCCGACGGGACGTTCCCGTCCGCGGGCGAGAACTTCACCGCCACCGCCGGCCACGTCGATTACGACGGGCTGGCGTCCGGCACCGCCGATTTCAAAGGCCAATCGTCGAACAATCCGTCGCAGCCGTCCTCGCAGTACCTGGTGAATAATGGCGTCGCGACGCTCACCATCCCGATCGACGCGACGTTGACTTTCATGACGCTCTCGCCAGACGACACGCAGATCACCCTGAGCGGGACATTAGTGGCGACGGCGGACCTGCGCCCGCTGGCCGTCACCTCCGCCGCGTTCAGTTACGACCAGTTGCCGCAGGCGGTCTCGCTCACGTTCAACAAGGACGTCTCCGCCAGCCTGACGGCGGCGGCGGCGCTGCAAGTGCAGAACCTGACCACGGGCACGATGGTGCCGGCGGCCGACATGAGCTACGACATGGGGACCAACACTGCCACGTTCCACTTCGCCGGCCAACTCGCTGACGGCCGATATCGCGCCGTGCTGCCCGCCGCCTCCGTCGCCGATGTCGGCGGCAATCACCTGGCCGCCGACTATTCCTACAACTTCTTCTTCCTGGCCGGTGATGTGGACCACAATGGCACGGTCGATTTCAACGACCTGCTCATCCTCGCGCGGCATTACGGCCAGCAGGGAACGTACAGTCAGGGTGACGTCGACTACGACGGCCAGGTCGATTTCAAGGACCTCGTGCTTCTGGCCAGAAATTTCGGCCACTCACTTCCTCAAGCGGCGCTGTTGCCGGCCCGGCATGTCATCCGCTCAGCCTTCCGCGGAATACGGTGACTGAGGCCGCGGGGAAGGTGTGACGGTCGGCCGGCTCCCAAGGCTGGGTCTGCGGCCGCAGGGTCTGCGGCGACTCGAAGGTATTGTGCGCCGTCAGTTCCGGATGCGTCAGGACCGAAATCGTGGCCTCGCGCAAATCGGCCCCGCGCAGGTCGAGCTGCGCCTCGGCCGGCAGGGTCGCGTGCGGGTTGACCACGCTCAGGGTCAGCAGATCGGCCTTCACCGACGCCGAACCGGCCAATCCCGGCAACTGCCGCTTCTGCTCGCCGACCGCGAAGGAGACCGGCGGGCTGTCGAAACTCGCCCGCAGGACCCGCGCCCCCTGGTGCGAGCGGTAGAGCTCGAACACGTGGTACGTCGGCGTGGTGAGCATCTGCGGCCCTTGCGTCAGGATCATGGCCTGGAGCACGTTGACCGCCTGCGAGATGTTGGCCATCACCAGCTTGTCGCTGTTGCGATTGAAAATGTCGAGCGTCAGGGCCGCCGCCAGCGCATCCCGCAGCGTGTTTTGCTGCCAGAGATGAGCGGGGTTGCGGCCGGGCGTTGGTAGATGCCACGTCCCCCACTCGTCAATCACCAGTCCGATTCGCCGCTGCGGGTCGAACTCGTCGAGCAGGGCACGCTGCTCGTGGATCAGCTTCTCGATGCGTGTGGCTTTCTCCAGCAGTTCATACCACTGATTGACGTCGAACTCGGTCGCGGAGGGACCGGCGGTGCCGCAGTAGTAATGGGGGGCAAAGCCCGAGATGAGAGGAAGATGAGGAAGTTTCCGGAAAAATCGCCGGGGCCAGTCGAGGTCGTTTCCGTCCGGGCCGCAGGCGATGAGGTACGGCGTGACGCCGCTGAATTCCCTCACGTAGTTGGCGAAGCGTTTGTATTCGGCCGCATAGTCTTCCGGATCGAAGCGGCCGCCGCACCCCCAGGCTTCGTTGCCGATGCCCCAGTAGCGGACGCCGAATGGCACCGGTGAGCCGTTGGCCGCCCGACGCTTGGCCAACGTGCTGTCACCGGCGAAGTTGCAGTACTCCACCCACTCGCGCAATTCCCTGGGGCTGCCGCTGCCGAGATTGGCTGCAAAATAAGACTCGGCACCGAGGGTGCGGCAGACTTGGATGAATTCGTGGGTGCCGAAGGCATTGGTTTCGATGTTCTGGCCCCACCAGAGGTTAACGCGACGAGGCCGGCCCGGGCGCGCGCCCACGCCGTCTTCCCAGTGGTAGTCGTCCGCGTAGCACCCGCCGGGCCAGCGGAGGACCGGCGGGTGCAATTGCCGCAGCGCGTCCAGGACGTCGGTCCGGATGCCCCCGAAATTCGGGATTGCGGACTCCTCGCCAACCCAAATTCCTTCGTCGATGCACGCCCCGAGGTGCTCGATGAAATGCCCATACAACTCGGGCCGAATGATCCCAAGCGGCTCCTGCGGGTATACCGTAATCCTGGCGCCGGCCAATGGTCCTCCCAGATGTCGCCCCCGCCACCGAATGTACCCGCCGGGGCGGGAATCGGTTGAGTGGCTGGCGATATCGCAAAGAATACTTGGAATTTAGCAAATAATCCCGTACAGTGTCGTCACGATGAATGGGCTTCAAACAAAGACCGGACGCACCGGCCGAGATGGCGCCGCCGATGACGTCCGCGAGGTGCTGGATTCGATCCGGCAGATCGTGCGCCTGCTGCGGCTGTCTTCCCGCGAGGCCGAGCGCGAGGTCGGGCTTACCGGGGCACAACTGTTCGTGCTCCAGAAGCTCTCCGAGGCCAAAGGGGTCTTGTCGGTCAACGACCTGGCCGATCGGACACACACGCACCAGAGTTCGGTGTCGGTGGTCGCCCAGGTATTGGTGGACAAGGGCCTGATCGCGCGAGCCCGGGCGGCGGACGACGGACGCCGGCTGGAGCTCTCGCTCACCTCCACGGCTAAGACCTTGCTGCGCAAGGCCCCGGGCGCCGCCCAGGACAAGTTGATCGAGGCCCTGGAGCGTCTGCCCGCCGCGACCCGCAAGCAACTGGCCAAGGGCCTGGGCCGCCTGGTCGAGGAGGCCGGGATCGGCGATGAGGAAGCGCCCATGGCATTCGAGGATGCGCCCCCCGCGCGACGAGCCGCGAGCTCTCGGGGCCGCGGCTGACGTGCACTTCTCTCGGCGACGCGCCTCGAACGCCCCGGAATCTCTGCCGATTTATCTCCAGCATGGGTCCGACGTTGCGGGAAGCAGACGTTGCGGACGAGAGATGCTCCACATCCGTCGAACCATGTTCATCGGCCACGGGCGCGCAGGAACACGTCCGCGATCCCCAGCGTCCCTACCGCCACGCTGAGAATCCCATTCATCGCGAAGAATGCCACTCCCAGCCGCGAGAGGTCGTTCTCACGGACAAGACGGTGTTCGACAACCAGCAGCACCACGGCCAGCGCCACGCCCGCGAAATATAGCAGACCAAGGAACGGCGACGAGAACCCGAGCAGAACCAGCGCCGCCACGCTGACCGCGTGCGAGAGGCGGGCAACCCAGAGCGCGCGGCCCACGCCTAGCTTGGCCGGGATCGAATACACTCCGCATCGCACGTCCGCCTCGTAGTCCTGGCAGCCATAGATGATGTCGAACCCCGCCGTCCAGAACAGCACGGCAATGAACATGAGGATCGGCGGCAGCTCGATGTCCCCCTTGATCGCGACCCACGCACAGATCGGCGCCAGCGCCAGCGCCGCGCCCAGATAGTAATGGCACAGCGTGCTGAATCGCTTGAGCAGTGGATAAGCGCTGATGAACAGCAGCACCGGTACGGAGAAGACCAGTGGCCAGGGATTGTGATACAGCAACTGGAACAACGCCGTCGCGGCGACGAACGCGGCGGCGCACGCGACAACCACCGCGCCAAAGAACATGCGGGACAACGCCCCAGTGGGAATGGCCCGGCGAGCCGTCCGCGGGTTTTGCGCATCCAGGTCCGCGTCCAGAAGTCGATTGGCCGACATCGCCACCGTCCGGGCCGTCACCATGCAAACCAGGATCAGCAGGAGCTTGATGGGCGCCGGCATCCCCCCCGCCGCCAGGAACGTGCTCAATAGCGCGAACGGCAGCGCGAAGACCGTGTGGTGGACCTTGATGTCGCGGGCGAAGAGCGCGAGCTTGGCGGCGATTGCCGATTGCCGATTGCCGATCGCCGATTGAAAACCATGGGCCGTCGTCAATCGATCATCGCGCTCGTCCATTCGGCATTCGGCATTCGGCATTCGGCAATTACCCGGGTTTCCACCGCGTCTCGAACGCGTGCGGCACGCCAATGAGGTCCAGCAGCTTGCCGGCGACAAACTCCGCGACTTCGTCGACCGTCGCGGGGTTGAGATAGAAACCGGGATTGCATGGGGCCAGAACTACGCCGGCATCGCTCAAGACTTTGTAATTGTTCACGTCGATCGGCGACAGCGGCATCTCGCGGTGAGCGACGACGAGCTTTCGCCGTTCCTTGAGCGTCACGGCGGCCGCCCGGGCCACCAGGTTGTCGCCGATCCCGTGGGCCACCTCGGCCAGCGTGTTGCTGCTGCACGGGACGATCACCATCCCATCGTGCAGGAACGACCCGCTGGCCAGCCGGCACCCCACGTCGTTGTAGTTGTACAGCGTGATCGTGTGCCTGTCGGCCCCCCCCAAGGCCGGCAAGTCCACCGCTTCCATCCCCAGTTCTTCGTGCAGCAGCCGCCGTCCCAGCGGCGAGACGATCAAATGAACGTCCACCCCAGCCGCCACCAGCCCGTGCAGAAACCGCTGCGCATACAGCGCCCCGCTGGCCCCGGTGATGGCCGTGACGATGTTCATACTTCGAGCATCATACCTGAAGCCCATTCTACCTGCGCCGCCAGACGGCCTGTTGCGGGTCGAAGACGGCGGCGACGCCCGCCTGGTCAATGAGTGCCGAGAATCCGGGCGGCAGCGCCAGCAGGTCTCTCAAATCCGGTCGGGCCGTCAGGAGGTCCGCCATGCGAATGGCCTGCCAAGGGCGCGGCGCGTCCGCGTCGGCGGGGGCGATCGACCAGCCGCTGTCCTCTTCGGAGGAAGGCTGCGCGCGGTGGAGAAAGATCCGCGTCGCGGCATCGGTGGTCGCGGCGACGAATACTTTGGCATCGCCGGCAGGTTCGGTCTGCGCCGCAGATAATGCGGACAAGACGCCCGCGTCGGCCGGTGGGAAATGCAATTGTACCTCCGTTGCCGGAGCGGCGGCGGACCGCTGCTCGGCAGAAGGAATCGTGGCAAGGAGCCGTGCCAGCTCATCATCCGCGGACGGCGCCAGTGCGACCGCGCCGCGGGCCATCGATGGCTCGGAGACGGCGGCGGATGGCTCGGCGGCAGCACCGCCGCCGAAACCGCCCGCCTGCACGGACACGTAGGCGTCGAGCTTGGCCGAGAGGTTTTCCAAGTGAGCGGCGGCAGCGGGCAGCTCCGACTGGACGTCGGTGGCGAAGCGCTGCACCGACCCCTTGTACATCTCCACTTCCTTCTGAAGCGCCCGCGTCCAGCGTTTGACGTTGAGAAGCTTCTGCTCGGCCTCAGCCACCTGCCGCAGCGCCGCCTGGAGCGCCTTTTGCTCCTCGATGGCCGTGGGCTGGCGGCCGGCCGCGTCCTTGAAAACCTGCTTCATCCGCACCGCTTCCCTGGCGCGGGCGACCGCCTCCTGCCGCTTGCGGATCTGCCCTTGCCAATAGGCCCCCTGTTCGGTCTCGAGCCAGACGAGGACGCGGTGCATCTCCGACTCGGCGTCCCCGAGCGCGACTGCGGCCGCTTCCTGGAATTTCCAAATCGCGACCTTGAACTGTCGCAACGCATCGATCGAATCGACCCGCGCGCCTTCGGCCATGGTTCTGTCACCCCCTCACCTTGTCACCTTGTCACGTTGTCACGTTGTCATCCCCCACTACCGCTGTTTCAGATAATCCTCCACATGCTGGGCCTTTTTGGCGAGGAACTTCACGTGTTCGTGGGAAGCCTCCAGAAAATTGCCGAGCACCTTCACGGTGGTCTCGAACGCCTCAGTGAACTTCCTCTGTTCCTGGTCCTTCCACGAGCTCTCCAGCCCACGCAGGCGGGCGTGCAGGCCGGAGACCAGGCCCTGCAGGTCATTGTTGAAACGGTTGAGATCCTGGGCAAACCGCCGCAACTCGGCGGGATCGACGCTGGCTTTGGCCATGGGGAGTTGCTCCGATAGGATTGTATCGAACAGGATCCGCCGGTGGCGACTAACCTGGCGACGGGAGTTCTGTCTTAAAGGATGCCCGTGCCCGCTGTCCGGGCCGGCACAAAGGAGCTGGAATTATGAGACTCTCGTGGCTGGTGGGAGTGGCGGCGATGGGACTTCCCGCGGTGGCGCAGGCGCATACGCGATTCTCCATCGGGGTCGGATTCGGGCTCTCGGCGGGCTTCGGCCCAAGTTACGGGTGCTACTCGCCTTACCGCTGGGGGCCGAGGTACTATTACGCGCCGGCGCCTCCAGTAGTCTATTATGCTCCGCCGCCGGTGTATGCGGAGCCAGCGCAGGTATATGCGGCGCCCCCGGTTACGTACTCGGCTCCGGCAGTGGTGTATGCGCCACCGCCAGTCGTGTACGCGGCGCC
>Ga0073928_10008778_pt1 | contig 12541 bp, 11 predicted proteins | sample PaiPotPPA55metaG_FD_76969 | JGI IMG/M metagenome (GOLD analysis project Ga0073928, IMG submission 76969) | Iron sulfur acid spring bacterial and archeal communities from Banff, Canada, to study Microbial Dark Matter (Phase II) - Paint Pots PPA... ...
TCGTCGAGGATCATGGCGGCGAATACGGCCTCGGCCATCAGAGTGCCGCCGACCTTGGCCTTGCCCTCGAATTTCCAGACGTTGGCGCGGTGGCGCTGCTTGGTGACGTGCACGTAGAGGCGATCGCCGGGAAACACCGGGCGGCGAAAGCGGGCGTTGTCGACGCTCATGAAATATACCAGCTTGCCTTCGGATTCCGGCCCGAGCGTGTGTACCACCAACACCGCTGCGGTCTGCGCCATCGACTCGTTCATCAGGACCCCCGGCATCACCGGGCGCGCCGGAAAGTGACCCTGAAAGTAGTTTTCGTTGATCGAGACGTTCTTGATGCCGGTCGCCCGCTGGTTCGCCACCACGTCAACGACCCGATCGATCATCAGAAACGGGGGGCGATGCGGGATCATCTCCATGATCCGCTGGACGTCGATCTGGGTGACCTCTGGCTCCGCGCAGACCGGATCGATCATTGCCCGCCCTTCTTTTTGGCGAGACGCTGCAACGCCACCTGCTGCCGGAAGAACTCGGTCATCCGTATCGCCGGGCTGCCGCATACCGTCTCCCCGGCCGAAACGTCGCGCATGACGCCGCTCCTGCCGGCAATACGCGCGCCGCTGCCGATGTGCAAATGCCCGGCCAGCCCCGCCTGCCCGCCGATCATGACAAAATCGCCGAGGCTGGTGCTGCCGGCGATCCCGACCTGAGCGGCAAGCACGCAGCACCGGCCGAGGACCACGTTGTGCCCGATCTGCACCAGATTATCAATCATCGAGCCGGCGCCGATCACGGTGTCGTGGCCCGATCCGCGATCGATCGTGGTGTTGGCGCCGACATCGACGTCGTCGCCGAGAATGACGCGTCCCAATTGCGGGACCTTGACCGGGGCGTCCCGATCGGGGGCGAAGCCGAACCCGTCCTGGCCGATGCGCACGCCCGGATGCAAGACGACGCGTGCGCCGACCAGGCAGTGGCTCAAGCTGACATTGGCTCCGATCCGGCAATCGTCGCCGATCTCGACACCGGCGCCGATCACGGTATTCGGGCCGACGCGGCAATTCCGGCCGAGCCGCGCCGCGCGCGCGATCACGACGTTGGCGCCGATCTCGCAGTCCTCGGGCACGAATGCCGTCGGGTCGATGAGCGCCGACGGCGCCCGCCCGGCTGCTCCCGGCGGCGCCGGATAGAACGCCTGGGCGGCGAGCGCGTAGGCTTTGTAAGGCTCGCCGGAGACAAGCAGCGCCATGCCGGGAGGCGCTGCGACGGCGAATTTCTGATCGACGCAGGCTGCGCCTGCCCGGCAACACGCGAACGCCTCGCGGTATCGCGGGTTGTCGAGAAATGTCAATTCGTCGGCACCCGCCGTCTCGAGCGGGGCGACATCGCGCAACACCCGGCCGCCCTCCTCCGGGCGCAGCAGCCGCGCACCGCACAGCTGCGCGAGCGCGGCAAGAGTGAACGGCCCGGCGCGGTCGAAAAAGCGTGGATCGGCCATCTGCCGGGCCCGCTGCCGCGCCGCCGCGTTACTTCTTCTTTTTGGGGGCCGGAGTGGGAGCGTTCGGCGCGGCCGGCGCCTCGGCGCTCGCCGTCGGGGCGGTCGGGGCCACGAAGTTGACGGTCAAGCTCGGCATCTGCTCGTCCAGTTTCTGCAAGACCTCGTCGGTCACGTCGAACGACTGGTCGAACAACACCAGTTCCGAACGCTGAAACACCAAATTGGCCTTACGGTCCTTGGCGATGTCGGCGATGATCTTCAGCATCACTTCCTGGATTTTGGAGAGCGCCTCGCCGTTGGATTTTTCGAGGGCCTGGCGCTTGCCCTGCACGTTCTTGTCGAGCTCGTTGACCTTTTGCTGGAAATCGCGGCCCTTCTGGTTCAGCGCATCGGCCGACAGCGAGGCCTGCTGCCGCTGCAGAGCATCGCGCTCGGTGCGCAAGACCTCCTCCTGGTGCGCAATCTCCTTGGTATATTCGGCCCGCTTCTGCTCGATCTGGCTGCGCACCATCTTGGCGGCCTTCGAGTTCTGCAACAGTGCCTGGACATCGACGACCATGACGCTAAGGGTCTGCGGCGTAGGCGCGGGAGCGGGCGCCGGCGGCGTCTGGGCCAGGCCGTTGCCGGCGAGGGCGCAGCAGGAGACGACAAGCAGGACCCCGAAGCGAATGCGCGACACAAACATCAAAACCTCGTACCAAAGCTGACGCGGAAGAACTGCGTCTTGTCGAAGGATTCCTTGCGGACCGGTACCGCCAGATCGACCCGGATCGGGCCCACCGGCGATTTCCACGAAACGCCGACGCCGGCGCTGGCGCGAATTGCGGTCGAGTCCATGACTACCGGCTGCAACCCGCCGGTTGACGCCAATTGCGCGGGCGTCAGCACGAGGTTCTTCTGATCGTTCGAATATAGCGAGCCGAAATCGCTAAAGATGCGGCCGCTGAGCCCGAGTTCCTTCGGCAGCCCGAGCGGAACCCCGAGCGCCACCGAGCCGAGATAGTATTTGTTGCCGCCGAGCGCGTCCTGGGTGATCGAGTCACGGGGACCGATGCCGGCGGTGGCGAAACCACGCAGATTGTCGCCGCCGACAAAGAAGCGGTCCTGGATCAGCACCTTGTCGCTGCTCCAGCCAAAGACATCGCCGGCCTCGGCGCTAAAGCTCAACACCCATTCCGGCAAGACTGGATAGTAATAGCCGAAATTGACCTTGTTACGGATGTAGTGGACGCCGAAGCCCACCCCGGCAAGGTCGTTGCCGATCGAGGCGAAATAGCCGCTCGTCGGATCGAGCCGGTCGTCGCGGCGATCGTACAGCAGCACCTGGCCGATCGACGAGGTGACGTGGGTGCCCGACTGTAGCTGGATGAACAGCGAGGAATCGCTCTGCACGTTGGTGATGTCGTCCGAGCGCGCCGTATATTTAAACGTTTGGCGCAAGTTCTCGCTGATCTGATAGCCGGCCCGCAACGACCCGCCATACGAAAACTGCTGGTATGCTGGCGTCACGCCAGAGAAGAACGAGGCTGTCGGGCTGGTCTTGACTTCGAACAAATCGAACCCTGCCGCCAGGTTCCGGTCGAGGAAATAGGGTTCGGTATAGCTGAGGTCGACCTGTTGGGAACGGAAGGACAGCACCGTGGCGATACGCAGATCCTGGCCGCGGCCCAGGAAGTTGCGCTCATGGACCGAGACGTCGACCAAGGGACCGTCGGTGGTCGAAAAGCCCAGCCCCAAGGAAAGTTCGCCGGTCGACTGCTCCTCGACCTCGACCGTCACGACGGTCTTGTCGGGCGCCGATCCCGGCGCGTTGTTGACCTCGACTTTCTTGAAGAAGCCGAGAGTCTTGATGCGCTGCTGCGAGCGCTGCATCCGCGTCGTGTTGAAGGCGTCGCCCTCGACGAGTTGGAATTCGCGACGGATCACCTTGTCGAGGGTGCGCACGTTACCGACGATGTCGATCCGCTCGACAAAGACCTGCGGCCCCTCGGCGACATCGAAGGCGACATCGATCGTCCGCTCCTCGCGGTTTCGGGTGACGCGCGGTTTGATGTCGACAAACGCGTAGCCGCGATTGCCGACCGCGTCGGTCAACAGCGAGATCGAATGCTCGACCGCCTCGGCATCGTACCATTCCCCGGGTATCAGCGTCAGCAGCGGGTCCAGCGACTCGCTAGGGACGTCCTTGATCGCGCTGACGACACCGATCTTGCCGAAGCGGTAGCGCTCGCCTTCGTCGAGCGTGAAGGTGATGACGAACCCGTCGCGCTCCGGCGTCAGCTCGGCAACCGCCGAGACCACCCGGAAATCCGCATAGCCCTGCGACAGGTAGAACCGTCGCAGCAGCTCACGGTCGTAGGTCAGGCGATCGGGGTCGTAGGTGTCGCTGGTGCTCAGAAACCGGTACCAGCGGCTCTCCTTGGTCGCGATCGTGCCGCGCAACTTGCTGTCGCCGTAGTTCCGGTCGCCAACGAAATTGATGCTCTTGACGCCGGTGAACTCGCCTTCGTTGATCTCGAAGACGAGATCGACGCGGTTTTCCGTCAGCTGGATGACCTTGGGCTCGACCGTGGCGCCGAAGCGGCCATGGCGGCGATACAGATCGAGGATGCGTCGCACGTCGTTCTGCACCCGCGTGCGCGTATAGACGACGCGCGGGCGCAGCTGAATCTCGGCATTGAGATCCTTCTCGCCGATTTTGCCGTTTCCCTCGAAGGCGATGCGGTTGATGATCGGGTTCTCGACCACCTTGACGACGAGGGCGTCGCCGACGCGGCTCAAATCGACATCGGCGAAGAGCCCGGTGGCGAACAGTGCCTTCAGCGACCGGTCGACCTTTTCGTTATCCCATTTGTCGCCGGGCTGGATCAGAAGATAGGAGCGTATCGTCTCCGGCTCGATGCGCTGCACCCCCTCGATCCGGATGTCCCCGACCGTGCCGCCGGCCTGCGCGAGCTGCAAGGGCTGCTCGGGCGGCCGCGCCGTCGCCGGTTGCACCGGCCAGCCGAGCGCCAGCGCGAACATCGCGCCGATGATGCCCGACCGGATCGCGGCCAAATAAATGCGATGCAAAACGCCCCCGCCCCCTGGATTCCCCCGAACCTGGGCCGTGACCCGGTCAGGTCACCAGGCCTTTGACAAACTCCACGATACGCAGATGGACGATATCGTTCCAGGTGGCGAAGACCATCAAGGTGAGCACGAGGGCCAACCCGATGCGGAACCCGTACTCCTGAGCGCGCTGGCCCAGCGGCCGGCCGCGGATCGCCTCGGCGGCGTAGAACAACAGATGCCCGCCGTCGAGTACCGGGATCGGGAACAGGTTGATCAGCCCGAGATTGATCGAGAGCACCGCCATGAACCACAGCACCGCGACGACCCCGCCCTGCGCGACCTCTCCCGACATCTGCGCGATGCGCAGCGGCCCGCCGAGTTCGTCGGTGGTGCGGGTACCGATCGCGATCTGCCACACCGCCGTCACGGTCGACACCGACAGGTTCCAGGTCTCGGCCCCCGCCTGCAAGACCGCCGTTGCCGGATCCCGCCTGATGTACTCGACCCCGCTGCGGCTGATGCCGAGCAATCCGACCTGATAGTTGTTGCCGAACCGGTCGGTCATCTTGGTCTGCGTCGGGGTGGCCTCGAGGTTCAGCTGCTGGCCGTCGCGCTTGACGACCAGCGTCATCTTGACGCCCGGGTTGAGGCGCACCGCCTGCTGAATGTCCTCGAAACGCCGGACCGGCTGGCCGTTGATGCCGAGGATCACATCGCCCGGCACGATGCCGGCCTGCGCCGCCGCGCTGCCGGGCGACACCTGTCCGACCTCGGCCGGCGTGAACGGCTGGCCCCAGGTCATGAACAGGCCCGCGAGCACCACCACCGCGAACAAAAAATTCGCCGCCGGTCCGGCGGCGACGATCGCCGCGCGCTGGCCGAGCCGCTTGCCGTGAAACGACACCTCCCGTTCGGCCTGCGCCATCCCGGCGATGCCAGCGGTCGGCAACAGCGAGCTGCCGTCGCTGTCGCCGAACATCTTGACGTAGCCGCCCAGCGGGATGGCGCTGAATTTCCAGCGCGTCCCGGCGCGATCCCACCAGCCGAACAGCTCCGGGCCGAAGCCGATCGAAAAGATCTCGATCCGTACCCCGTTCCGCCGCGCGACCCAGTAATGACCAAACTCGTGCACGAAGACCAGCACGGTCAGGATGACGAGGAACGGGATGACGTAATTGAACCCGTTGTGCAGGAAACCGATCATTTCAAATCCATAGGTTCGACGAGCGGAGCATTGGCGCGCATCCGGGGGGAGCCGCGCGCAATCTCACGCGCCATTGTGTCGAAATGATAGACGTCGTCGAGCGATTCAAGTTTCCCGCCGGGGATCTGGTCGAGCGTGCGCTCGACCGTCGCGGCGATCTCGAGAAACCCGATCCGTCCGTCGAGAAAGGCGTGCACCGCCACCTCGTTGGCCGCGTTCAGCACCGTCGGATAAGCCTCGCCTTGCATCAGCGCCTGTCTGGCGACCCGCAGTGCCGGAAAGCGGCGCTCGTCGGGCGGCTCGAAGGTGAGCCGCCCCACCGCCGCCAAGTCAAGCCGCTTTGTTGGCGCAGCCATGCGGTTCGGCCACCCGAGCGTGTAGGCGATCGGCGTGCGCATGTCGGGCGAGCCGAGCTGGGCCAAGACCGACCCGTCGCGATAGGCGACCAGCGAATGCACGATCGATTGCGGGTGCACGACGATGTCGATCCGGTCCGGCGGCAGCCGGAACAGGTGATGCGCCTCGATCAGCTCGAGCCCCTTGTTCATCATCGTCGCGGAATCGACCGAGATCTTCGCCCCCATGTCCCAATTGGGGTGGGCGACGGCTTGCTTCGGCGTGACGTCGCGCATGCGCTCCAGGCTCAATTCGCGGAACGGGCCGCCGCTCGCGGTCAGGATGATGCGGTCGATCGCCTCGCGCTGGTCGAAGTCGAAGCACTGCCAGATCGCGTTGTGCTCGCTGTCGACCGGCAGCAGGGTGGCGCCGCAGCGCACGACCTCCTGGGTCACCAGCGGCCCGGCGCAGACCAGGACCTCCTTGTTGGCGAGCGCGACGATCGCGCCGCGCCGGATCGCCGCCAGGGTCGGCGCCAGCCCGGCGGCGCCGACGATCGCCGCCATGACCCACCCGGCCGGCCGCGTTGCCGCCTCGATCAGTGCATCGCGCCCCGAGGCCGCCTCGATCCCGGTGCCGGCAAGCGCCGCCTTCAGCGGCGCGTAAGATGCCGGGTCGGCGATCGCGGCGAAACGCGCGCCGACGGCGCGCGCCTGCCGCGCCAGCAGCTCGGCGTTGGTGTTGGCGGTCAGCGCCTCGACCGCGAAAGCGCCTGGATTGCGCTGCAACAGGTCGATCGTGTTCTGGCCGACCGAGCCCGACGAGCCGAGGATCGTCACATGCCGCGGGCCATCGCTGCGCGGCTGCGTCGCTTGCGGCATCATCGCCCCCCCAGCACGCTGCGGCCGCCGATCGCGGTCAACAATGCCACCGCAGGGAGTACCGCGAGAAGGCCATCGAGCCTGTCGAGGAGCCCGCCATGCCCAGGAATGAGGCCGCTCGAGTCCTTCACGCCGAACCTGCGCTTGGCCGCCGATTCCGCAAGATCGCCGAACTGCTCTACAATCGCAAGTGCTGCACTGACGAGGACCAGCGGCAGCACCGGATGAACCGCAAGCCAGGCCGCCGTCGCCCAGCCGGCAAGCGCGGCGCACATGGTGCCGCCGACGAGCCCGGCCCAGGTCTTGCGCGGGCTCCAGCGGGGCGCCAGGAGCGGTCCGCCGAGGCTGCGCCCGATCGCGTAGGCGCCGATGTCGGTCGCCCATACCAGGGCGAGGATCCACAGCAAGGTCGCGCGTCCCGTCGGGTCGGCGCGCGCCAGCCACAATAAACACACGCAGGGCAGCGCCACCCACAGCACGCCGGCAGCGCTCCAGCCGGGGGCGCTCTCGTGCCGCCGCCGCGCCGTGCACAACACCGCGCCGGCGCCGGCGAGCGCCACTGCGATGGCGATGCCGGTCAATCCCAAGGCGGCGCTGGCGACGGCGGCGAGCACCGCGAAGACGAGCACCGCCCCGGCCGCGCCGGACCGCCCGCCCTGGCACAGCCGGGCCCATTCCCACGCCATCACGGCGGCGGCGAGCGCGGTCAGCAATGGCAGCCACGGCCAGCCGAACCACACCGCGGCGAGCGGCAGCGGCATCAGCGCGACGCCCGACAAGATGCGCAGGCGCAGCGAGCCGGGCTCAGCGCGAGCCGAGCGAGGCGCCGTATCGCCGTTCCCGGCCGCAGTAGTCATCGATCGCCTGCTCGAGGTCGCTCTTCGCGAAATCCGGCCACAGGGTCTTGGTGAACACCAGTTCCGAATAGGCGCACTGCCACAACAGGAAGTTGCTGATGCGCTGCTCGCCGCTGGTGCGGATCAACAGGTCCGGGTCCGGCAGATCGGCGGTGAACAGGTGGCGCGCGATGCATTCCTCGGTCACCGCCTCCGGGGCGAGCAGGCCCTGCGCCGCCTGCGCGGCAATCGCGCGGACGGCAGCGGTGATCTCGGCGCGCCCGCCATAGGACAGCGCGATCGTCAGGTTGATGCCGGAATTGTCGCGCGTCAGCGCCTCCGCCTTCTCGATCATCGCGACGATGTCCCGCGCGAGGCGGCTCAATTGGCCGATGACCTTGAGGCGGACGCCGTTCTTGTGCAATTCGGCGATCTCGCCGCGCAGGTAATGGCGCAACAGCGCCATCAAATCGTGCACCTCCTCAGACGGCCGCTTCCAGTTCTCCGAGGAAAAGCCGAACAGCGTCAGATAGGGGATGCCGAGTTCGCCGGCGGCGGCGACGGTGCGCCGCACCGCCTCGGCGCCGCTGCGGTGCCCGGCGATGCGCGGCAGACCGCGCGCCCGGGCCCAGCGGCCGTTGCCGTCCATGATGATCGCGATGTGCCGCGGCAGCGCCCGCGGCGGCGCGGCGGCGCTCATCAGACCTGCAGGATCTCTTTGTCCTTTTGCGCCAGCGCCTCGTCGATGCGCTTGACGTAGTCGTCGGTCAGGTGCTGCACCTCCTGCTGCAATTTGCGCGCTTCGTCCTGCGGGATCTCGCCGTCTTTCTCCTGGCGCCGCAGCGCCTCGATCCCGTCGCGGCGCACGTTGCGCACCGAGACCCGCGCCTGCTCGGCATAGCGGGCCGTGACCCGGGTCAGCTCGCGCCGCCGCTCTTCGGACAGGTCCGGGATCGGCACCCGGATCACCTGGCCTTCGGTCTGCGGGTTGAGGCCGAGCCCGGATTCGCGGATCGCGCGGTCGACCGCCTTGACGACGCTGCGATCGTAGACCTGCACCGTGATCAGCCGCGGCTCCGGCACGCTGATATTGCCGAGCTGATTGAGGGGCATCGTGCTGCCATAGGCCGGCACGTTGATCGGCTCGAGCAGGCTCGCCGACGCCCGCCCCGTCCGTAGGCCGCCGAACTCCTTGCGCAACACCTCGACGGCGCCATCCATGCGGCGCCGCAGGCCGGTGATCAGCGAATTCTCCTCCATGGCCTATCTCTCTTCGATGATCGTGAACCGTCCTCGACCGCGCACGACCTCCGCGAATCCGCCGTTTTCAAAGATCGAGAACACGAGGATCGGGATTCGGTTCTCGCGCGCGAGGGTAATCGCCGACGCGTCCATGACTTGCAGTTCGCGCGACAGCACCTCGAGATAGCCGAGCCGATCGAAGCGCTTGGCACCTGGCACCCGAGCCGGGTCGGCGTCGTAGACGCCATCCACCTTGGTCGCCTTCAACAAGACCTCGCAACCCATCTCGGAGGCGCGCAGCGCCGCCGCCGTGTCGGTCGTGAAGAACGGGTTGCCGGTGCCGGCGGCGAAGATCACGATGCGCTTCTTTTCCAGATGACGCAGGGCGCGGCGGCGGATGTAGGGCTCGCAGATTGCCTGCATCGAGATCGCCGACTGCACGCGCGTCGTCGAGCCGCGGCGCTCCAGCTCGTCCTGCATCGCCAGCGAGTTTATGACCGTCGCCAGCATGCCCATGTAGTCGGCGGAGGCGCGCTCCATGCCGGCGGCGGCGCCGCTGAGACCGCGGAAGATGTTGCCGCCGCCGATGACCAGGCACAATTCGACGCCGAGGGCATGCACCGAATGGATCTCGTCGGCGATGCGCGCGACCATCTCGGGATCGAAACCCGAGTCGCGGTTTCCCATCAGCGCTTCGCCGGAAACCTTGAGCAGGACGCGGCGGAACCTGAGGCGGCCCGTTTCCCGATACACTTCTTCGCGCGCCTTATCGGCTGGCATGCGGCCTGCGCTCGTCCGAATAGTCCTGCCCATCGTGTAGGCAGAGGCAAGATACACCAATCCGCCTGCGCCGTACCGCGTTTCCTGCGATCGTACCCCCTATCCGCGCCAATTGCGGGTCCTTCCCTCTCCCCGCTTGGCGGGGAGAGGATCCGGGGTGAGGGGCTACCAGCGGCCTAATGCGCCAGCTGAGCGGCGACCTCGGCGGCGAAATCGGTGCGCGGGCGCTCGATGCCCTCGCCGAGCGCGAAGCGCTCGAAGGCGCTGAGGCGAATCGGCGCGCCGGCCGCCTTCGCCGCCGTCTCGATGACCTGGGCGATGCGGGTTTTCTGGTCGACGACAAAGATCTGTTCGAGCAGCACGACCTCCTCGTAGAATTTGCGCAGCCGCCCTTGGAGCATCTGCTCGACGATGCTCTCGGGCTTGCCGCTCGCTCGCGCTTGCTCGCGCAACACCTCGCGCTCGCGCTCGAGCGCCGATGGCGGTACCGAGGCGATGTCGAGATAGAGCGGGCTCGCCGCCGCGACGTGCATCGCCAGCTGCCGGCCGAGCGCCGCGAGCTGGTCGGCGGGCGCCGCCGATTCGAGCGCCGCCAGCACGCCGATCTTGCCGAGCCCCGGGCCCAGGCTGTTGTGGACATAGGAGACGACGCTGCCCTCCCGCACCGACAGCCGCCGCATCCGCCGCAATACCAGATTCTCGCCGATCGTCGAGATCAGGTGGGTCAGCTCCTCTTCGACCAGGCGGCCGGAACCCTGCACCCGCGCCGCCTTCAGCGACTCGAGCTCGCCGTTGCCGTCGAGCGCGAGCCCGGCGACGGCCCGGACGAATTCCTGGAAGGTGGCGTTGCGCGCAACGAAATCGGTTTCGCTGTTGACCTCGACGACGGCGCCGGCGACGGCGCGCGTCGCCACCCCGATCAATCCCTCGGCGGCAACCCGCCCGGCGCGCTTGGCCGCCGCCGCCAGACCCTTCTTGCGCAGCCAGTCGACCGCGGCTTCGAGGTCGCCGCCGGTGTCGTCGAGCGCGCGCTTGCAATCCATCATGCCGGCGCCGGTTTTCTCGCGCAGCTCCTTGACCAGCGCGGCGGTTACCACCTCGGCCATCCTCTGATCCTCTCGTCAAAACGCATATCGAATATGGGGGGCGGCGCGGCGAAAATCGCCGCCGCGCCTCGCCTGCATGGAAATTTCCCCAGTCTAGGCCGGTGCAGTCGGCCGCGAGACGCTGCGGCTTACTCCGCCGCCGGCGTTGCTTCCGTCGCGGCTTCGGCTTCGAATGCCGGCTCCGGCACGACGCTGGTTTCGGCTTCAGCCTCGGCGCTCGGCTCCGGCTCGAATTCCGGTTCGGGTTCGGCCTCCGCCGGCGCCTCGCCCCGGATCTCGGCTCGGGCGCCGACATCGACGCCGGAGGCGGCCAGCTCCGCCTGCAACCCGTCGAGCACCGAGTTGGCGACCAGGTCGCAATAGAGGTGGATCGCGCGCATCGCGTCGTCGTTGCCCGGGATCGGATAGGCGATGCCGTCGGGTGAGGAGTTGGAATCGAGGATCGCGACAACCGGGATGCGCAGGGCGTTGGCCTCCTGCACCGCGATCGCCTCCTTGTTGGTGTCGATCACGAACAGGATGTCGGGCAGTCCGCCCATTTCCTTGATGCCGCCCAATGCGCGTTCGAGCTTGTCGCGGGCGCGCGTCAACTCCAACAGCTCGCGCTTGGTCAGCCCCGACTGATCCTGGGTGATGCGCTCGTCGAACTCGCGCAGCCGCTTGATCGACTGCGAGATCGTCTTGAAGTTGGTCAGCATGCCGCCGAGCCAACGGTAGTTGACGTAGTACTGGCCGCAGCGCTTGGCCGCCTCGGCGACCGGCTCCTGCGCCTGGCGCTTGGTGCCGACCAGCAGCACCCGCCCGCCGCTGGCGACGACGTCGCGGATCGCCTGCAAGCCCTGGTGGAGCATCGGCACGGTCTGCTCGAGATCGATGACGTGGATCCCGTTGCGCACCCCGAACAGATAGGGCGACATCTTCGGGTTCCAGCGCCTGGTATGGTGGCCAAAATGGACGCCCGCTTCCAACAGCTGGCGCATCGAGTAGGTCGGCATCGCCATGGATTCGCTCCTTTTCCGGTTACGCCGCCGCAGGGGAAATCGGCTCTCACCGACACCGGAGCGGCCTCCCATCGGGGAAACCGCGGCCCTGCGTGAGGGTTCGCGCGATTAGGTAAGGCCGGCCGCACGATTTGGCAAGCCAATCCGGCCGCGGGGTCGTAGCCTCAAACGGTTTATGTCGGTAGATTCTTACTTATACAGGGGTGCGCGCAGTCGCCCATATACGCCGCCACGGTGACGTCGCGATGACCACCGATGCCATCATGGCGCTGACCCTCTGCGACTGAACGGCCGCCATATTGGTCGACAGCGCGTCCCTGGACGCCGGCGCAGCCCCATCAGATATCGTGCACGTCGACGACGCCGGGCAAAGACTTGACGGCGGCGCGGATCTTGGGGTCGACGCGGAAGCCGCCGGGGATCGCGATCTCGACCTCGCGGCTCGGCAGGTCGAGGACCACCGTGACGCGGCCGCGGCCGCCCGCCTCGCGGCCGATCAGGCCGCGCAGCGGCGACAAGGCCTGCGCCTCGCCGAGAAAGACGCGCAGCCCCGCCCCGACATGCGCGACGACATCGTCGAGCGGCTCGACCTGCTGCGCGGTCAGCCGCAGA
>Ga0073928_10008779_pt1 | contig 12539 bp, 11 predicted proteins | sample PaiPotPPA55metaG_FD_76969 | JGI IMG/M metagenome (GOLD analysis project Ga0073928, IMG submission 76969) | Iron sulfur acid spring bacterial and archeal communities from Banff, Canada, to study Microbial Dark Matter (Phase II) - Paint Pots PPA... ...
CATCCCCAAACTCAACCGCGCCTCACGCAAGGTGCGCTCCACCAAACTAAGATGACAATAGCTCTTCGCCATGCGCAACTATCTCCTTTTTTGGAAATGTTGCACTTGGACCTTGAGACCGCCAACCCCCGTATTAGTTTTTGCTGTTGCTTGTTTTTATCTGGTGCTCCAGCCCGATTTTTGGGACAAGTGATTTAGACCCTTGTCTCTTCACGCCAACCCACACCAAACCATCACAAATCTGTGAAATTCCAAAGAAACCTATATCCTAGACAGAAAGCCTCACACGAAAGATGGAAACCATGGTTGATCAGGCAACACCCGTAGCACCAGACCTTCGCACCACATCCTTCCCGCCGGAGTTCACTCCCGGCGCGCGCAACGCGGTCACCACCTGCCTGCGCATCCAGCCCGACGAAAAGGTCACCCTCATCACCGACGAGCGTTGCCTCACCATCGCCGCCTCCCTTGCGAGCGAGCTGGACCGAATCGGTTGCGATTGGAACGCCTTCGTCCTCGAGGCCATCGCCCCCCGCCCCCTCACCGCAATGCCGCCATCCGTGCTCGATGACATGGAGACCTCGCAGGTCAGCATCTTCGCCGTCTCCGTCCAGCCCAACGAACTGCACAGCCGCATGCAGATGACCGACGTCGTCAACCGCCGCCGCATGCGTCACGCCCACATGGTCAACATCACTCCCGAGATCATGACCCAGGGCATGCGCGCCGACTTCCTCGCCATCGACCGCCTCTCCCAGGCCGTCCTCGACAAGGTCCGCGCCGCCACCTACGTCCGCGCCACCACCCCCGCCGGCACCGACATCCACGCGCAGCTCAACCCCGAATACCGCTGGTTCAAAACCTCCGGCATCATCAGCACCGAAAAGTGGGGCAACCTCCCTGGCGGCGAGTGCTTCACCGCACCCGGCGAGGTCAACGGCGTCTTCGTCGTCGACGGCGTCGTCGGCGACTTCCTCTGCGCCCGCTACGGCATCCTCCGCGCCCACCCCCTCACCATCAACATCGAAGGCAACCGCATCACTCGCGTGGCCTCTTCCAACAAGGAGCTCGAGCGCGACTTCTGGGCCTACACCCACACCGACGAAAACTCCGACCGCGTCGGTGAGTTCGCCATCGGCACCAACATCGGCGTCGAGCGTGTCATCGGCAACATCCTCCAGGACGAAAAATTCCCCGGCATCCACATAGCCTTCGGCGACCCCTACGGCGCGCACACCGGAGCTCCATGGAAGTCCTCCACCCACATCGACGTAGTCGGTCTCGATTTCAGCATCTGGCTAGGCGACGCCGATGGCGAAGAACAAATCATGCGCGACGGTCAATTTCTCCTCGACGCATAAACGAATCACTTCTATCTGACAGTTGTCATTCTGAGCGCAGCGAAGAACCCCTGTCTTTCGCCTCTGCTTTTGTCGTTGCCTATTCTTCGCTTTTGCTTTTCTTGTTGTCATCCTCGAAGGGGATCTGCTTTTGCCGTTGTAGTAGTCGTTGTAATTGCCCTTGTTTTCCTGCCAAATCTAAAAATCGTCATTTCGACCGAAGCTGCTCACAGCCTCATCGTGAGCAGCGCAGTGGAGAAATCCGCTTCTCTCCCACTGCTCTCTGCGAACAAATTTTCACGTACCGTGACGCTTCGGAACCAACCTGAGCGTCCAATCAATCATGGACAAGAAACAACTCGGCAACTCAGACTTATCCCTCTCCCCCATCGGCTTCGGCGCATGGGCCATCGGAGGAGGCGACTGGGCCTTCGCATGGGGCCCGCAGGACGACAACGACTCCATCGCCGCCATCCACAAGGCTCTCAACCTAGGCATCAACTGGATTGACACAGCCGCCGTCTACGGTCTCGGCCACTCCGAAGAGGTTGTCGCCCGCGCCATCAAATCTTCTTCGCGCAAACCGTACATCTTCACCAAGTGCTCGATGGTCTGGGACGAGAAGGGCGAGATCACCAACTCCCAAAATCAAATCCGGCGCGAGTGCGAAGGCAGCCTCCGCCGCCTGCAAGTCGAAACCATCGACCTCTACCAGGTCCACTGGCCCAAGCCCGATGAAGACATCGAAGAGGGCTGGTCCACCATGGCCGACCTCCAGCGCGAAGGCAAAGTCCGCTGGATCGGCGTCTCCAACTTCTCGGTCGCCCAGATGGAGCGCGTCATGAAGATCGCCCCCATCACCTCGCAGCAACCGCCTTACTCTATGCTCAACCGCACTTACGAGGCCGAAAACCTCCCCTTCTGCCTCAAGCACAACATCGGCGTCCTCAACTACGCCCCCATGCACTCCGGCCTGTTAACCGGCGCCATGTCCAAAGAGCGAGTCGCCGCCTTCCCCGCAAACGACTTCCGCCGCAACGCAAAGAACTACCAGGAGCCTCTGCTCTCCCGCAACCTCGCCGTCGCCGACAAGCTAAAAGAAATCGGCGCCCGCCACAACGTCTCCGCCGGCGTCATCGCCATCGCGTGGACTCTCCACAACCCAGCCATCACCGCAGCCATCGTCGGTGGCCGCAACGCTAAACAAGTCGAAGGCGTCATCCCCGCCGCAACCTTCCGCCTCACCGAAGCAGAATACGCTGAGATCAACGCCTTTCTGGCCGCACATCCATAGAGCTGAACGGAAAGTCCTGTAACCTGTACCGCTGAGCACCCACGACCCTCTCAGGAAAGCGAGAGAAGAATCCTCGACCCTTACCTCCGCATGGGTCGGAAAAGGTAGGCCGCCTACGCGCGTTCAGCGAGTAGGCTTTGGCCTTTTGTGTATCGTTTGTATTGGTGCGACAGCGTTGTTTGGCAGCGGTTTTATCGATCTATTGAAAGCCAGAGAACTCAATGCAATCTACTTTTGCGGCATAACAGTTCTATTCCTCTTTTTGGCTATTTTCGCTATTCGCAATGTTTTTCGAAGCTGATGGTGACAACGGAGATAAGGCCCACGAACTGTTGATGAATGTACTTGGTATTGCGGGTAGCAGCTACACTAACTCCCATGCTGCAGCCCTACCGCGACCAATTCAACGCGCACTTCACGCCAGCGAAGTACACCGACCTGCTCGCGCGTCTCACTCACCTCACCCGCACCAACATCGAATTCCGCGTAGCCGAAACTCCCTGTTTCTTCTCCCGCGAACTCATAAACGAACTCACCGAAGCCGGTGCAACCCTCACGCACCAGCTCCTCCACAACCCCGCCTACCTCCAGGCCTCCAACCAAACCATCCCTGACCAATACAACGTCCCCAACGAGAACCCTAAGCCCAACTTCATGACCGTAGACTTCGGCCTCGTCCGCAACCCCGACGGCACCCTAAGCCCAAAGCTGGTAGAGCTACAAGCCTTCCCCTCCATCTTCGGCTATCAGGACATCCTCGCCCGCCAATACATCGAGAACTATAACCTCGACCCCAACCTGACCTGGCACCTCGGCGGCCTCAACGAGCAAACCTACTGGCAACTCCTCCACCAGGTCATCGTCGGCGACCACGACCCCGAAAACGTAGTCCTCCTCGACATTGACCCCGACCATCAAAAAACCCTCCCCGACTTCCATGTATACGAAGACAAGCTCCACATCGCCACCGTCGACATCGCCCAACTCCGCAAGCAGGGCAACCGCCTCTTCTATCAGCGCGAAGGCCGCGACATCCCCATCCACCGAATCTATAACCGGGCCATCGTCGACGAGCTCGAACGCAAACACATTCAGCTCCCCTTCGACTATCGCGACTCACTCGATGTCGAGTGGGCCGGCCACCCCAACTGGTACTTCCGCATCAGCAAATTCTCCCTCCCATTCCTCAACCACTCGTCCGTCCCCAAAGCCGTGTTCCTCGACGACTGGTTCGCCCATCGCAACCTCGAAGGCCTTTCCCATCAACGCGAAAACCTCCTCCTCAAGCCCCTCTACTCCTTCGCGGGCAAGGGAATTCAGTTCGCCCCCACCGACGCCGACCTCAACGCCATCCCCATCGCGGATCGTCCACTTTATCTATTACAGGAGCGCGTCGCCTTCGAACCTACCATCCAAACTCCCTATGGCCCGACCCAGGCGGAGATCCGCATCATGTACCTCTGGCCCGACAGCGGCGCCCTCCAGCCGGCCATCGCCCTCGTCCGCCTCGGCCGCGGATTGATGATGGGCGTCGACCACAACCGCGACCAGCAATGGGTAGGCAGCTCGGCCGCGCTTACCCCTCCGTTGTAATCTGCATCTATAGAAAAATGACGGAACTCGCGCTTCGTGGGGTACACTCCAGTGTGTTACTAAAGGCCCATCGTAGGGCGGTACCCCGCGAAGCGGTGAAGAGGAGGACGAGTGGCTCAGTGGCAGATGCCAACCGGAGACAATCCAGTTCGCACAGCAGTTCGTTTCCCAATGAAGCTAGCCATCCGCCTGCAGACCGATCAGGGCGAGATGGAAGCCATGACAGAGAACATCTCCGCTAATGGTCTGCTCTTCGTCGGAGAAGAGCTTCCGCCGTTAGAGGCAAAGATCGAGTTCACCATTGCAATGCCTTCGGCTGTCATGGGGACCGAAAAGGATGTAACCATACACTGCATCGGCCGCGTCGTACGTCACTATCTGCAAGGTGGACAGAAAAAAGCGGCCGCAGTGATCGACGAGTATTTTCTAAAGGCATGACGACTATGACTGTTGTAAACATCGATCCATCCCGGAGTAACGAAGACCTTCCAGAAGAAGGCGCAACACCTGTTGGCATCCGCGTCATCCTCGCCGACTCCCAGGCCATCTATCGTGTCGGCATGAAGAAGGTCTTCGCCCTCGAAGACGACATCCGCGTTGTCGCCCAGGTTGAAACCCTCACCAACCTCTACGCCGCCCTCCAGCGCTATCCCACCGACGTCGTCGTCCTCGAAGGCCAGCTCATCGCCGGCACCATCGACGCCATCCCCGAGCTCGTCCGCCAGCACCCCGAAGCCAAGCTGATCGTCCAGGTCAGCGAAGCCGACGAGGCCAACACCGTCGAGCTCTACCGCCGCGGCGTTCGCGGCGTCGTTCCCCGCTCCATCTCCCCCGACCTCCTCATCAAGTGCGTCCGCAAGATTGCCGAGGGCGAAACCTGGATTGACAATCAATCCATCAGCTGGGTCATCGAGGCCTACCGCTCCCAGGCCACCAGCCTCACCGATCCCAAGGTCCAGCCCAAGCTCTCCAAAAAAGAGCTGGCCATCATCAGCTGCATCACCCGCGGCATGCGCAACAAGGAAATCGCTTACCAGATCGGTACCACCGAGCAGGTCATCAAAAACTACCTCCGCAAGGTCTACGACAAGCTTGGCGTCTCCGACCGCCTGGAACTCGCCCTGTACTGCCTCCACCACGAGTTGCTGAAGAAGTACCTCGCCGACGAACCCGCAATCCCCGCTCACACCGAGCCGATGCAGCCCCTCCGCGCCAAGATGTAGTCCGCTCCTGCGTCGGACCTCAGCAACCTTCGTTCTCTGAAATACCCCTCTGAAATGTTAGTCACCAGAATAATTGTCCTCTGTCGGCGAAAGCCGGAGGACCTGCTTTTGTTGTGCTGCAGCCGTCGCCGCAAGAAAGCACTCAGTAGGCGCCAGACGAGTTGCTTCCACCCGCGCAGACCACCCGCCATTGGACACGACCACTCCCATTGGCTTACCGTCTAACCACAGCGGCCTCAACGCTAACTGCAACCGCGAAAGGTAGACGTCCTCTCTAATGCTTGATCGCAGAACCTTCCTCCAATACGCAGCAAAGACCGCAACCATCACCGCCGCCACCACCCCTCTGCACCAACTTTTCGCTCAATCGTCCCCACCCGCGCCACGCTCCCCCAACGACACCATCCAGCTCGCACTCATCGGCGCTGGCATACAGGGCCAGGGCGACACCCGCACGGCGCTTCAGGTTCCCGGCGTCAAGCTGGTCGCCGTCGCCGACTGTTACGACGGCCGCCTCGCCCACGCCAAAGAGTTGTGGGGTTCTGACATCTTCACCACCCGCGACTACCGCGAAATCCTCACCCGCAACGACGTCGACGCCGTCCTCATCGCCACGCCCGACCACTGGCACAAACAGGCTGCCATCGACGCCCTCCATGCCGGCAAAGACGTCTACCTCGAAAAGCCGATGATCCACCTGTACTCGGACGGGCCAGAGATCATCGCCGCTGTCCGCTCTACCAACCGCATCCTCCAGGTCGGCAGTCAGCGCGTCAGCTCGATCGTCTACGCCAAGGCCAAAGAGATGCTCGCCTCCGGCGCCATCGGCAAGCTCAACATGGTCACTGCCCGCTGGGACCGCAACTCCTCCATCGGCGCCTGGAACTACTCCATCCCGCTTGATGCCTCAACCACAACCTGCGACTGGCCACGCTTCCTCGGCTCCGCGCCGAACATCCCTTTCTCCGCCGAGCGCTTCTTCCAATGGCGCAAATGGAAAGACTACGGCTCCGGCGTCGCCGGCGACCTCTTCGTCCATCTCTTCAGCGGCACTCACTTCATCACCGGAGCCAACGGCCCTACCCGCGCCATGGCCACCGGCGGCCTGCGCTTCTGGAACGACGGCCGCGACGCCAACGATGTTCTTCTCGCGCTCTTCGACTATCCCCAGGGCTTCAACCTCAGCCTCCGCGTTAACTTCGTCGATGGCGGCGAAGAGAGCGAGGGCTTCCTCTTCACTGGCTCCGAAGGCCTCATGGAGATCGCCGGCAATACCGTCACCGTCACCCGCACTCCGCTCGCGACCGAGCCCGGTTACACCGTCTCCACCTTCGCGAATGCCATGCAGCAACAGTACCTCGAGCAGTACCGCAAGAAATATCCCATTAAGCATCCCGACGGTCCGCCATCGCAGGCAGTTGAAAAGTTCGTCGCCCCCACCGGCTACTCCGACAGCTACGATCACTTCCACAACTTCTTCAACGCCGTCCGCACCCGCAATCAGCCGGTCGAGGACGCAACCTTCGGCTTCCGCGCCGCGGGTGCCGCCCTCCTCAGCAACCTAAGCGCCGAGCGCGGCAACATCGTCCACTGGAATCCCGAAACCATGAAACTCGCCTGACGCATTTCACAAACGCTAGCGGCAAGAAAATATTGCAATCTTGAAAAACGCGATGGCGCACAAATTTTCACAAACGCCACAGAGGAAAAAAGTTGTCATTCTGAGCGGAGCGAAGAACCCCTGTATTTTGTTCTAGCTTTTTCTTAGTCTCTACATCGAATTCGTTTAGCGCACCAACGCACCGGAGTCTCCCCTTGAAGATCAAATTCGCTCTCCTGCTTCTCGCTTTCACCGCAGTGGCCCAAGCCCAGGACCCAGCCCACGCCACCGAATTCCGTATGCAGCATCCAGGCAACGGCCCAGACGGCAAGCCGCGAATCGCCTTCCTCGCCCATCGTCTCGGCACCGACCACGCCGAGGGAATCTCCCTCCTCGACATGAACAACGACGGCTTCCTCGACATCCTCAGCGGAGCCTACTGGTACGAAAACCCCGGCGCGAACGGCGGCGAATGGAAGCAGCATCAGTTCCGCACCGTCGGCATCCACAACGAGTTCGTCAGCGACTGCGGCGAGTGGATCGTCGACGTCGACCACGACGGCCTCCCCGATCTCGTCACCACCGGCTGGATCTCGAACGGCCTCTGGTGGTATCGCAACCCTGGCCCAGAAGCCACCGCCGCCGGCGCCATGTGGAAGGCCGAAAAGATCACCGACAGCTTCGACACCGAAGGTGGCGCCTTCGCCGACATCAACGGCGACGGCAAACCTGACCTCGCCCTCGCTCACTACAATCGCTCCGGCGTAATCTGGGTCGACTTCAGTGGAGCCAGACCCAACGTCCACCACCTCCGCGGCCGAGAGCAAGACGGCCACGGCATCGGCATCGCCGATATCAACGGCGACGGCAAAGCAGACGTACTCACAACCCACGGCTGGTTCGAGCAGATCGACGCCAACAACGACAAGTGGCAATGGCACGCAGACTGGGAGCTCGGCGACGCCGGATTTCCCATCCTCGGCTACGATGTCAACCACGACGGCAAACTCGATCTCATCTACGGCCAGGGCCACGGCTACGGCCTCTACTGGCTCGAGCAATCCGGCACGCCCCAGCATCGCACGTGGATTCGTCACACCATCGACGAGTCCTTCTCCCAATCCCACGCTCTCGCCCTCGTCGACATCGACGGCGACGGCACGCCCGAGCTCATCACCGGCAAGCGTTACCGCGGCCACTCCGGCAACGACCCCGGCTCCTACGATCAAGTAGTCGTCTACGCCTACAAACTCCCGGCCAAAGAAGCATTCGCCCACGCAAAAGCGCACACTGCCAAACCGACAGGAAACTCAGGCAGCATGCCGATCGCCGACAGCGCATCCGACCCCGCCTTCACCCGCATCGCCCTCTCGGTTAACGGGACCGCCAGCGCCGGCACTCAGTTTGTCGCCGCCGACCTCGACCACGATGGCGACATCGACATCGCCAGCGCCGGCAAGCTAGGGGTTCACGTCCTCGAAAACCTGAAGATCAACAACGTTCCCAAACCCGTCCGCGAAGAGACGCAGCCCCTCAACCGCAAGTGGCCATTCCCCGGCGAAGGCGAAGAGGTCCCCCAGGAAGACGGCCCCAAACCCCAGTAGATAATCTCTTCTCCAACCATTCCAACAATCGTCATTTCGACTCCAACATTTCAACCCAACAACCGTCATTTCGACCGAAGGCTGCTCACGGCCTTATTGTCAAGTTCCAGGAGATCCTTTACACCTTTTTATCAGGACATCCTTTACAGGTAGGGAACGGGTTGGCTGCTGCTCGGTCCCCTGGTAGGGGACCGAGCAGCAGCCAAGTTGATTTCGCGGATCAAGGTGTGGCAGAAAAAGATCAGCACACGCTGGTCGATCCATTTGAGTTGGACCGTCTCCCTGCGCGGGGCCTTGACCAAATACCATTTTTGTTTTCCAAGGTGCAGGCTTCCGTCGGAGTTGAGGGTTCGTAGTTCGGCGCCTGCGCCATAGTTCCAGGGGGTGGGGTCTGGATCGTAGAGGCGCGGACTGGGCTGCCAGAGACTGGCGGGGGTACGCATGCCCAGCGCTTGGTGCGGACGCAGATGGTTGTACTCCTGGCGGAAGGCATCTAGCCAGCCTTGCTCCAGCCAGGCCTCTGCTCCAGGAAGCGCCCTGTGGCTTGCTGACGACTCTCCTGGTCCAGGACCAGGTCGTGCCGCACCAGCACTCGATGCACTGTGATGACCGGCAGGATCATACCTTCACGCTCCAGCAGGATGGCCAGCTTGCGCGCTCCCAGTCCGGTCGCTGACGGCGCAAAGCCACAATCCGCGCCTCGATCGGCAAGGCTGTCCGCTGCGGACTCAAAAGCGGCCGGCGGCTGCGCTCCTCCACCCCGGCCACGCCCTGCTCGCGAAACCGCTTCTGCCACACATAGCCTGTCAGACGGCTGATCCCATACTCCCGGCACAGGCCGCTCAAAGACTCGCCTCGGCTCGCACGCACCACGAACTCTACCCGCTGATCTCGCACATCCACTAGCCTCCATGACATCCCAACACCCCCAAGCCAATCCATCTGAACCTGTAAAGGATGTCCTGATAGCGATGTGTAAAGGCATGTCATGATACCGAACAGTCTCACCGTGAGCAGCTTCGACCGGGATGACGCAGTTCTTTAGGCGCTAAGGGTTCACTATGGGTTGAAGAACAGGCAACAGCAACGGCAAAATCAACTCGGACTATCTAGGAATGAGGGTGAAGCTTTGAATGGAGACTTTTGCGCCGCCGCGCGCCCGTTCTTTGGCAGGCAGGAAGACTATGGTGATTTCGTTGAACTGGCGCATGAGTGCGGCTCGTGAGATGGGGAATCGCAGTATCTCTTTGACCGGCGGACGGTTCATGGGGATCTGGTCGGCTTCACTCGAGACAATTGTCTGTTCTCCGAGCGCCCGCCATGGTTTTCCGCTGGAATTTGAATCGGTGAGTACTATGCCCAGCGCTATCTTTCCGGGGCGGGTGTCGGCGTTGGTAATGGCGACGTCGATCTCGCTGCAACATGCCAGATCGATCGTTGAGCCCAGATTCTGGTGCGCCTCCATCAGCAGGGGCGCCCAGTCGGACGAACGGACGGTGACATCCGTGGGCTTCCCGTGAGCGATGTGGGCATGGGGACCAGGTCTCTTGCTGGGCGCTTTGAAGTACCAGTACGGCCCATCGAATGGAATGACTACTGGTTTGGCTGCGCCTCCAATCGCGAAGGAATGGTCGCGCGGCAGGGGAGGAATGATCTCCTTCTTTACAGGTGGTGGCCATAAGACGATGCCGACATATTCGGAGCCGGGTTTGTCGGGCTCCGCGGGATGAGCAAGAGACGGCGGCTTACGAGTTAGATTGCCGGTGCCGAAAGCGCCAAGCGCTCGTCCGTCGGTCGGAGGAATTAGTTCAAACATTGTAAGTAAGACGGCGAATGCACTGAGCAGAAGCTGCGGTCTCCTGACTGCAAACTTTCTTGTCGCGCTGCTATCCAAGGCGATCCATCGCCATACCAGCAGGGACAGGGAAGTCGATAGCAAAATCCCTGCTAGAAAGAGAGATCCCGTGATGGCAAAGACGAGCGTCCCTTGAGCGCATAGCGCTATGAAGAACTCGCGCAAGGGCCGGAAGGCGGCTATCGGCAGGCCATAAAGGGTTGGCAGGTCATCTGGGAGCTTTCTTTGATCTGATTCAACGCCCAATGGAAAAAGCCGACGGAGACTGAATACGACGGACACAGTAGTGACAGCCAGCACCAACAACATCCAGGGCGACTCCCGGCGATAGAGCAATGTGATGCAAGGGAGAAATACCCAGCCTATCCCGACCTTCTTCGACAGGAAGGCTACGCCGAACGAATGTTTTGCTCTGAGAAAGAGCCATGGAATCCACATTCCTAAGAAACCTGCCGCTGCGGTGAGTGCGATGTACACGGCGGATCGCAGGAAAAGCGTGGCCCACAAGAGCGTATGCGGCAACGGCGATCGGCAAAGCAGGCCAGCCATGAAGGCCGCCGAAAGGAAACCGGTGACGATCAGTAGCCAGGTTTCAGTTGAATCTGTGGTGCCATACGTGTCTTCAGTGTTAGGCTCTTCTGCGCTGAACACAACTTTCGCGTTGGAGTCTGCAGACTCTTCTTGTGATGCGGGAGGCAGTGGCGGTCGATTCATAGCCAGGGGTTCAACGAGCAAGTGTGCCGATTGAAAATTTCGCTCCCTTCCGCCGCGGCTCATTCTCGTAGCTGGATATTGCAAGCTGCTTCATACCATATCAAATAGTATTCTACATAGCCAATGTTATTGGCCTGACCGAAAACCGTTTTCCAGTCACCTCGTTTCTTCCCTCATGGAATGGAGCGAACTGTTCAGTCAAACTGACGTTAGTCGCCTTCAACTGTGTCGAACAACGCCATTTCGCTGTAGAAATGTCTCAACGCTGCTGCGACATAGGTCCGGATACAATAACCACATCTGGTGGCCCGAGTCGGGAAACACGATGTGTTGATTGGCCGGTAGAAGTTGCGTGAGCCGCTCATCGATGAGGCCAAGAAATGGATAGGATTTTCCACCTGACAGCAAGAGAACAGGAATGGAGATTTTGTGAATCGATGCTGGGTCAATCTCCGGAAACAGAGTGCCGGTCGTCATCATCACGTCCCACTCATGAGCATCGCGCAAGGTCTCGTCACGGGAGGCTTGCGACATCTTTGACCACGCGTCAGGGTCATTGAAGACGTAACCCATGAACACACCGATCCCGGCGTTTCGGTCACCTTTGGCGAAAGCGGCTTTCATCGGCGAAACCATGCGGGTCTGAATATCATGGAACATCGCTTTGCCGGTGGCGGCCCGTTCCCCTGATAAATGATTCAGTAGCGAAACAGCAGGCGGCTCGGCAAGAACCATCGCAAGCACAAGCTCAGGATGGCGTATCGCGAGGAATAGTGCGGTAAACGCACCGTAGGAGTGGCCAACTACAACGATCTTGCCCATCCCCAGCGCTCGTACCAACTTCGCCAGGTCGTCGGCGTCGGTGATGGCTGAATACCCGGTACGTTCTGGATTTTTATTAGGAAAGTTATAACGCCGGCTATAGGCGATGGCGTGGTATTGGGCGGCGAATGGCTCCATTTGGCCCTGCCAGTAGGTGTAATCGCTCAGTGAACCATGTACGAATATGACGGGCGTTCCACTACCGCTCTCCACATAATTGAGTTGGATTCCCTCGCAGATATCGGCCACCTTTGGCGACTGGACAGTTGTTGCAATCGCCATCGTTCGCAGTCGCGGGAGCGCCAAGCTGATGAGGGTGGTCAGGCCGAATTGTCTACGAGAAACTTTCATGTTGCGGAGTATAGACTCACGTTCCCGCAAAGTCGTGCCGGCTCAGACGGTCGACGCAACACTTGCTTGCAGTCTAGCTGCAGGAGTTTGGAAACCCAAGGTTTTTCTAGGACGTTGATTCAAGCGCAGCGCGACCTGGTCGA
>Ga0073928_10008782_pt1 | contig 12537 bp, 9 predicted proteins | sample PaiPotPPA55metaG_FD_76969 | JGI IMG/M metagenome (GOLD analysis project Ga0073928, IMG submission 76969) | Iron sulfur acid spring bacterial and archeal communities from Banff, Canada, to study Microbial Dark Matter (Phase II) - Paint Pots PPA... ...
AAGCCGGCCTGGCGGATGTCGGCGAGCAGGGCGTCCTCGTCGGTGGGGGCGAAGCCGGGGAGGCGTTCGAACGCCTTGATCTCGTCCCGGTTGGTGCTGATCAGCAGGGGAATGTGTGCGGTGGCGCCGCCCCGCACGGCGTCGGCGGGGTGGTGCGGGAGTACGGTTCCGTCGAGCACGATGCCCCAGGCGCGGGCGCCGGGCAGGTTGCGGCGTGCGATGTCTGATTCGGTGACCGTGCCCTGCATCTCGAGCAGCCGGGTGGTGGGCACGTCGGCCAATTCCTCGAGCGAGCAGACTCCGAGTGCGGCCATCAGGTCCTTGGCAATGGCGGTGGCGGTCTCGGTGGGAAAGACCCGGTCGGTGCTGCCGCTGCTGAGGATCGCGCGGTGGAAGGTGCCTGCGGCGCTGGGTGCGGCGAGCAGCGCGCCAATGGAGAACGCCCCGGCGGATTCTCCGGCGACGGTGATGTTGTGCGGGTCGCCGCCGAATGCGGAGATGTTCTCGCGCACCCAGTGCAGGGCGGCGATCTGGTCCTGCAGGCCGAGGTTCGTGGACCCGGCCCACTCCGGCCCGCCGAGCTCGGCCAGGTGCAGCCAGCCGAGCGCGCCGACGCGGTAGTTGACGGCGACCACCACGGTATCGGTTGCGCGGGCGAGGGCGGCGACGTCGGTCATCGGCGGGGAGGCCGTGCCGACCTCGAATCCGCCGCCGAAGATCCACACGATCACCGGGCGTGCGCCGTCCAGGGCCGGGGTGAACAAGTTGAGGTAGAGGCAGTCTTCGTCGTTGGCCCACTTCATCTGTTCGGCGGCCAGCGTGGTGCGGCCCTGCGCGGGGGCCGGGGGGAAGGTGTCGGCCTCGCGTACCCCGGTCCAGGGCTCGACCGGCTGGGGCGGACGCAGCCGCAACTCGCCTACCGGCGGCTGGGCGAAGGGGATCCCCGCGAACAGGATGCCGCCTTCTTCCTGCCTGCCGCGCAATCGCCCGGCCTTGGCGGTGATCGTGAAGAGGTCGGTCATCTCGGCTCCAGTGGTTCGGGAACTTTCATCTCAAGCATGTGGAAGGTGCCGAATGCACCGAGTTCCTCAGGGCTCGGGGTCACGAGTGTCACGGCTCTCCCTTCTCGGGTGCGGGGTCTGATGCGGCCGGATGGTCGACGGGCGCGGTCAGTTGGCGGAGCAGTGCCAGGATCATGCGGGTGCCCGGTCCGGCCGTGTCACCGCGTCCTGCCGCCTGACTGGTGAGGGCTTGGACGACGGCGCCCTCATTGGCCGCGACGAGCATCGCCGCGAGATCTTGGACCGGTAGGAGCGGCACTCGCCCCATGGATTCGAGTGCCGCGGTCAGCAGTCCGGCCAGTTCGCTGCGGATGCGTGTCTCGTGGTCGGCCAGCAGGGCCGCGACCTGCGGTCGGCGGATGGCGTGCAGGGTGAACTCCATGGAGATCAGAAACCAGCGGCGCTCGGTCTCGTCGAAGTCCATGCCCGCAGGGGCGGATCCCGTGCGCACGGCCTCGGCCAGTGCCTCGGTGTCGGCGAGCATCGCCCGTACCCGCGCCGCGCGAGTGGCGGCCTGGCGGTCGAACAGCGCGAGGAACAGTGCTTCCTTGTCCGCGAAGTTCGAGTAGAACGCGCCCTTCGTCAATCCGGCCCGAGCGCAGATCTCCGGGATCGAACTCGCCCCGAACCCCTGCTCCGTGAACAGGTCCAGCGCCGCATCCAGCAATGCGGCCACGGTCACCGGCCGTCGTTTGGTCACTCCCCTGGGCATGCGCCCACCGTAACACATACCGACCGGTATCGCATACTGATCGGTATGCGATGAGGCTGCGCATGAGACGCTTCGCGTCGGTATGCGGGCAGCTCGCGCCTATCTGGTGTTGGGCTGCGTCTCGAACAATTCCTGATGCCGGGAGAGTCCGACGCGGGTGCGGCAGCGCAATGTCGCGCCGTGGCGGATCCGAGCCCGCCTGACAACCGCCGGCTTCTGGCAATAATCAGACATGTCTATGCGCGCTCAAACCTGCGAAACCGCCCGGCGATATCGGGTTGATAACCATAGATCTGGATGTACTGATCGTGCGGCGATGGGGCTCGTCGTGCGGCATGGATGCTCCGGAGGGAGTGCAGGGGAAGGGCCCGGGGTCAGGCGCGCAGCAGCAATTTGGCGATGCCGTTCTTTTGGATCTCGGAGGTGCCGGTCAGCACCCGGAACATCCGGACCTTGCGGAAGAGGTATTCGACCTCGTTGCCCTGGGTCAGTCCTTCCTTGCCGTGGATCTGGACGGCCTGGTCGAGGATGCGGAAGGCGGACTCGGCGACGAAGAGCTTGCACATGAACGCCTCTAGGCGCGGCACGGTGCCGGAGTCGAGGGCGGCGAGGGCGGCGTAGGTCATGGCGCGCGCGGCGTAGTAGTCCGCGGCCATGTCGGCGAGCTTGTGCTGGATCGCCTGGAGATCGCCGAGCGGGGCGCCGGCCACGGTGCGGGTGCGGGCGCGCTCGGTGGTCAGTTCGATCGCGCGGCGGGTCATGCCGAGCACGCTGGGGCAGTGCAGCAGCCTGTTGACGTTGACTCGGCCCAGGCCCAGGCGTAACCCGTCGCCTTCGGAACCCAGCAGGTTGGCGGCCGGGACGAAGCAGTCCTTGAGGACGATGTCGCTCTCGATGTGCTCGCCCGACATCGGGATCGAGCCCTCGAGGGCCTGGCAGCCGGCGGAGTCCAGATCGACGATGAACGCGCAGTAGGTGCGCTCGGTGCCGGCCAGGCGGGCGATGACGATGGCGAAGTCGGCGACCGGTCCGGCGCTGGAGAAGACCTTGTGCCCGGTCAGGCGGTAGCCACCGCCGTCGGGTACTGCTTCGGTGCGCATGGCGCGCACGTCCGATCCGGCGTCGGCCTCGGTCATCGAGAAGCAGCAGGCACGCTCGCCGCGCACGACGGGCAGGAAGTAGGTCTGCAGTTGGTGTTCGGTGGCCGCGCCGAGGATGTCGCCGACGCGCAGCGGTCCGCCCATCTCGCCGAGGACGCTGTGCGCCAGGGCTCGGCCGCTCGCGCCGACCTCTTCCTTGAGGGCCGCGAGCTGAGTGTAGGTCAGGCCTTGGCCGCCGAGCTCGGGTGGCAGGTGGATGCCGTAGAAGCCGAGTTCGCGGCTGCGTCGCCAGACGGGCTCGAGGAGCGCCCGGGTGATCGGTGTCTCAGGGCGCACGCCTCGGTCGCGCTCGTAGTCGGCGAGTTCGCCCTCGAGGTAGTCGCGCAGCCTGGTCACCAGGTCGTTCAGCAGCGGGTCGGAGACATAGTCGGGGCGTAGGGAGAAGAGCATGGTGGGTGTCCTGTTCCGTGGACGTTCAGTGGACGCGCCGGTCGGCTCCGGCCCAGTAGGGCTCGCGGATGGCCCGGCGGTCGATCTTGCCGTTGGGGTTGTGCGGGAGGGCGGGGACGAAGTCGATGGAGCGGGGTTTCTTCATCCGCGCGAGGTGCTCGGCGCAGAAGTCGATCAGCTCGCGCTCGGTCAGGGTGCTGCCGTCACGCCGGACGACGACGGCCTTGACGGCCTCGCCCCACTGCGGGTCCGGTACGCCGACGACGGCGGCTTCGTAGACCTCGGGATGCCGGTGCAGGGCGGATTCGACTTCGACGGCGTAGATGTTGAAGCCACCGGAGATGATCATGTCCTTCTTCCGGTCGACGATGAAGACGTAGCCGTCGGCGCGCCGACGGGCGAGGTCACCGGTGTGGAACCAGCCGCCGCGGAAGCTTTTGCGGGTCAGTTCGGGGTTGTTGAAGTAGCCTGCGACCACGTCGGGGCCGCGCACCGCGATCTCGCCGATCTGACCGTCGGGGACGGGGTGGCCCTGTTCGTCGACGACGGCGACCTCGGCTTCGGCCAGGGGTCGCCCGCAGGAAAGCAGCAGTTCCTCGTCGCCGTCTTCGATCGCGCGTCGGTGGTCCTCGGTGGAGAGAAACAGCACGCCGGAGGTGGTTTCGCCGCAGCCGTAGCCCTGGGAGAGTACGGGGCCGAAGAACTCCCAGGCCTCGCGGATGCGTGCCGGTGCCATCGGCGCGGCGCCGTAGAGGAGTTGGCGCAGGCTGGAGCGGTCGAACGCGTCGCGCTCGGGCAGCGCGAGGACCATGTTGACCATTGTGGGAATGAGGAAGGCGTGGGTCGCGCGCTCGCGCTCGACGGTAGCGAGGAACTCCCTGGCGTCCCAGCGCGGGAGCACAACGGCACAGCCGCCGGCGAAGAAGACACCCATGAGCGGCATCCCGGAGGCGTGGGTGACGGGTCCGGCCAGGATCTGCCGGCAGCCGGGTCCGATGCGGGTATCCGGGCTCATCACCGTCTTGCGCAGCACGGCCATGCGGTTGCCGTAGGTCTGCACCGCGGCTTTGAGTTTGCCCGTGGAGCCCGAGGTGAAGTGCAGCACGGCGGGCTCGTGCTCGAGGCAGTCGACGTCCACCGGCTCGGGCAGCACCTCATCGAGTAGTTGCCGGTATCCGGGCCCGAATTCGCTGCTGCCGTCCAGTCCGATCACGCTGGGCACGGCGGTTTCGGCCAGGGCGGCGCGCACGGTGTCGTGGTGCGCGGCGTCGACGAGCAGGGCTCGGGCGCCGGACTCGCGCAGCAGGTGCGCCACCTCCCCGGCGCCGAGCCTGGCGTTGATCGGGGCGCGCACCAGGCCGGCCTTGTAGAGGGCGACCTCGGCGACCACGAGTTCCACCCGGTTCACGGACAAGGTGGCCACGCACTCGCCCTTGACCAGACCCAGGCGGTGCAGTGCGGTGGCGAGGCGATCGCTCTGTTCGTCGAGCTCGGCGTAGGTCAATCGGTCCTGGCCGCAGACCAGCGCCTGCGCGCCGCCGTGGTGGGCTGCGGTGCGCCGTACGTACCGTCCCGGATTCATGGCAGCTCCTAGTAATTAGACGTGATGTCTGGAAACGTTCATCGCGTTCGGTACCGTAGTATGGCTGCCGTTCACGGTCAACGGTTCGGCGGAGGGCGGTCGGCATGAAGGAAGGCGGCGATCGCCGGGTACGCAGGTCCCGGCGCGCCCTGCGGGACGCGTTCGTGGCGCTCGTCCTGGACAAGGGCTTCGCCGCGGTCACCGTGGACGAGGTCGCCGAGCGTGCGGACGTGGCCAGGGCCACCTTCTACGCGCACTATCGGGACAAGGACGACCTGCTCCTGGACGTGGTCCGGGAACTGGCGCAAGACCGCGAGCGACTGCTGCCGGCCATGGAGCAGGCCCAGGCCAGGGGGTTCACCGGGCTGCCCGTGCTGTACATCTTCCAGCACGCCGAACAGGAGCGGCCCGTCTACCGCGTGGTGCTGCGCGGCGAGGGCGACGGCCGCGCGCTACGCGAGTTGACCGAGCTGACCTGCGCCCGCGTAGAGCAGGTGTTCCGCGAGCGCACCACGCACCTCGGGGTCGGCCCCCGGGTGCCGCTCGAGATCGTCGCCCGCGCCTGGACCGGCGAACTGCTCGGCGTGCTGGGCTGGTGGGTGGAGAACGACACCGGTTACAGCGCCGTCGAGATCACCCGCCACCTGCGCGATCTGTCCGTCTACGGCCGCGTCTGGGCCACCGGGCTCGCCCCCGGCGACGCGCCCGGCGCCCAGGATCCCCTCACCGAGCCGACCGCGGCCACGGGGAACGGCGGCGATTAATCGGTCTCAGTTCGCGGCCTACCCGCGTTACCAGACATCATGTATGGTAACTCGCGATCGGGATCCCGAGGATCCCGCGCGAAGCCGAGGTGGAAGCATGACTGCGGAGCCGTCCGTACTGGAGCTGGGCTGGGCCCGGGGAATGACCGATCCGGCCTGGGTCCGCCGCCAGGTCACCGCACAGCGCGAACCACTGCCCGCCCGCCAGGTCTGGCGCGGCACACGCCCGCCGCACGCGTTCCCCGCCGCCCCGGTCGACCTGGACGAGTTGCCGATCTCCCTGGCAGACGGCCGCACACAGCAGCTTTGCGAAGTCCTCGCGGCCGCCGAGACCGACGCCATCGCGGTCGTGCACCGCGGCCGCCTCGTCTACGAGCGCTACCTACACGGCTACCAGTCCCACCATCCGCACTTCAACGCCTCGGCCGCCAAGTCCTACCTCGGGCTGCTCGCCGCGATCCTGATCCGCCAGGGCGTGCTCGAGCGCGGGGCCAAAGTGGCGGGCATCGTGCCCGAACTGGCCGGAACGGCATTCGGCGAGGCCACCGTGGACCACCTGCTGCACATGGGCACCCTGATGAGCTACGCGGGCCGCCCGTACGACAAGGAACTTGAAGCCCAACGGTTCTTCGCCCTGCTCGCTCCCCGGCTGCGCCTGCAAGCACACCAGGGCCCGAACACCATCCTCGAGCACCTCGCCACCGCTCGTCCCACCGGCGAACCCGGCAGCGAATTCCGTTACGAGAACGGCAACGTCGAGGCCCTCGCCGAAGTACTCCGGCGCACCACCGGCACCACCATCTCAGCGCTGATGGGCGAACTGCTCTGGTCGCGGATCGGTGCCGAGCAGGACGCCTACTACGTGCTCGACGCGGCCGGGGCGGAAGCCGCCGGCGGGGGATTCAGCGCCACCCTCCGAGACGTAGCGCGCCTCGGAGACATGCTGTGCCACGGCGGCGCCGCAGGCGGTGCGCAGATCGTGCCCGAGCCGGTGGTCGCCGGCATCACCGAGGACGTCCCCGACGGCCCTGCCCGACGCGTGCGCAGCGTCAGGACCCCCAACGCGCCGGCGGCCATGTCTTACCACGACTACTGGTGGCTGCCCAACGACCCGTTCGGCTCGTTCACCGCCAACGGAATCCACGGCCAACGGCTCTTCGTCTCCCCGGCGCTCGACCTGGTCGTCGTCCACTACGGCGCGCACGTGATGTCCCCCTCGGTGCCCGTACCGCCGTTCATCCAGACCTTCCTGCACATCGGCATCCACCTCAACGACCTCCCGCCCATACAGCCCTGATGCCCCCGCCGCCGGCACCCGGCTACGCGGGACGGTCGGCGATCGGCAGGTCGTTCATCACGGCGACGCACCCCAACCCTACTGTCCATGCCCTGACATTCACGGTCTTCAGGAGACACGAAATGAACCGTCGCGCTGTCCTTACCGGCGCCGTGACCGCCGCCGTCCCGCTACTTGGCGCGGGCACCGCCCAGGCGGCCGCGGCCCCGACGGGGCCGACCGATCCCAGCCTGACCGACGGCGCTCTCGAGCAGCTGATCGCGGCAAAGCTGGCAACCGCACCGTCAGCACACGACATCGCCGGGATCTTCACCACGATGCTGCTTGAGCGCCAGCCGCCTACCCGCCCCGCCTCCGCCCTCGACTTGGTGATCGCCTTCTCCTTCGGCAACCGCGTCGCGGCCGACGGCACCACCTACAGCGGACCAGGGCCGGTCAACGCCGAACTCGCCACCGTGGTCGAGCAGGTGATGGGCAAGGTGCGACCCGGCACGCCCGTCTACGTGCAGTGGGAGATAGCCCAGGTCCTCACCTCGCGCGGCGTCACCGGCTTCACCACGATCGACGAACAGACCGGTGCGAACGGCCAGATCGTTTACCTCTCGACCGACGGCGTGGCGACAGCGGCCCTTACCGATTTCGCGGCCACCGGCGCCAAATCGGGCACGGCCGGGGTCATCGGGCACCACGACCATGTCGGCCGATGCGCGCTCACCGTGGACTCCCACGCCAGTACGTCCGGAGTGACGGCGTATGCGCCGAGGGGCATCGCGATGCCCGCCGACTACGACCCGGACTCGGGCCAGGTCTGGACCCGCAGCGCCGAGCTTTACCTGATCGCCGACGAACTGGATCGCCTCGGGCTCGCAGCTCCCGTCCTGGAGGCGCTGCTCATCGCTAAGGCGAGCTGAGCCGCTGCGCCGCACGTCCGGCCGGCGCACTTCCGCTCAATAGCTGCACCGCCGGCCGGGCACGCCAACCGCGACCGAGGGTTGTCAATGGGCGATGGTCGAATACCGCCAAGGACAGTCTCAATGCTCATGAACCGCGGCTACGCTTCACGCGTGGATACCGGAAAGCACACGGACGGCTCCGCGGCCGGGGGAGTGACCCTCGGCACGATCGCCTTGGCCCTCGGTGTCAGAGTGCTGCCCGCGCGCTCCGCCGCCGCCCCCGCGGCGTCGGCGGAACCGCTGATCTCCCAGGTCGCCGTCGTCGACCCGACCGAGGAGCCGAGCTGCGGTCCTGGCGACCTCGCCTTCGTGGTGGGCGCCCGCGGCGTGGCCGCGATACGCGCGGCGTGCGGCGCCGAAGCCGCCGTGATCAAGCTGGCAGCCGAGGACACCGACGACGCGCTGTGCTCGGCGGCCGGCGACGCCGGACTGCGCGCACTCGCCATCCTCGCGCCCGAGGCGCGATGGGACCACGTCGAGTCCATCGCGCGCGCTCTGCTCGAAGGCGCCGACCAGCAGGAGGCGGGCGCCGGCGACCTGTTCTCCCTCATGCAGACCGTCGCCCAGCTCACCGGCGGCATCGTCAGCCTCGAGGACACCGGCAACCACGTGGTCGCCTACTCGCGCTCCGCGCAGGAGGCGGACGAGTTGCGCCGCCTGTCGATCATGGGGCACACCTGCCCCGAGTCTTACCTGGACCTGCTCCGCCAGCATGGTGTCTACAAGAGCATATATAGCTCAGATGAGCCTGTTCGGGTCGAGCCGCGACCGGAGCTTGGCGCACGCCGCCGCCTGGCGGTGGGCGTTCTGCTCGGCCCCCGCCCGCTCGGCTCGATCTGGGTGCAGGAGGGCGCCGCCCCGCTGCACGAGGGCTCTGCCGAGGTGCTGCGCGGCGCCGCTCGCGTCGCCGCCCGGCACATGGTCGGGCTGCGCAACGGCCAACGCGGCACCGGAATCCGCCAGACTCTCACCGACACCCTGCTCACCGGCAGGTTCAACGCCAAACACATGGCCGCCGAGCTCGGCGTGGACACCGACAGTCCGGTCGCCGTCATCGCCCTCGACCTGCGCGACAGCGCCGAGCGGGTCCTCGCCGCCGACCGCAGGGTACAGGCCGCGCAGATCGCCGGTGTGCATGCGGCGGCCTTCCGTCCCGACGCACTGGTCGCAGAGGCCTGCGGCCAGATCTATGTGCTGCTGCCCGGCGCGCACGCCGATCACGCTCTCGCCGGCTTCGCCCACGAACTCGTCACGGTTCTGCGACGTGTGCTCGCCACCCCGGCGCAGGCCGCCGTCGGGCCCGCCGCCCGCACGGTGGCTCAGGTTCCCGAGGCCAAGCACGCGGCCTGGGAGATGACCGAGATGATCGCGGGCGACCCCGCGCGCACCGTGGCGCTGCACGAGGAACTACGCGTGTCCCTGACGTTGCGGCGCATGCTCTCCCAGCTCACCGGGCCGGACGCACCGCGCCTGGACGCCGTGGCCTCGCTCGTGCTGGACGAGCGCGGCAGCGGCAGGACCATCGCGCAGACCCTGCGGCTCTACCTCGAGTGCCTCGGCAGCGTCTCCGACGTCGCGGAGCGGATGCACGTGCACGCCAATACGGTTCGATACCGCATCCGCCGTGCGGAGAACCTCACCGGCATGGACTTCACGAATCCCGACCACCAGCTCGCGGCACTCATCCAGCTCCGGCTCTCCGAGCCCGGCGGGACGGGCGCCGAGGCGTAGCTTGTCCGATCGGACAAGCTACGCCGCCCAGACTTTGGACTTCTCGCTCTCGGCCTGTGGACCTGCACGGACTTACGCTCTGCTGCACTTGAGTCCCTCAATCCGAACGCGCCGCACCCCGGCCTCGCCGCGACTTCACGCCGCCGGCGGGGCCGGAGCCGACGCGTCCCCTCCCGGGAGGTCCCATGCGTAAAACCGTTCTGCTCCGGCTCGGCGCCTGCGCCGCAGCCGGCTCGTTGGCCCTGTCTGCGTGCGGCTCACGGAGTGCGTCGACTACCAGCACAGGAGCCTCCGCGGTCACCGTGACCATCGCCTTCGACGCCCCGCTGTCCACCTCCGCCTCCTCGGTCGGCATCGGGATGGAGAATTCCGCACAGCTCGCCGTGGACCTCGCGAACAAGAACGGCGAGGTGCCCGGGGTCACCTTCAAGCTCGAGGCGAAAGACGACCAGTCGACCCCGGCGATCGGCGCGCAGAACGCCACCGCGTTCACCTCGGACGCGAGCGTCGTCGGCGTGGTCGGACCGTACAACTCCTCGGTCGCCCAGTCGATGCAGCCGATCTTCCAAAGCGCCGGCCTGGTCGAGGTCTCACCCGCCAACACCAACCCGACCCTGACCATGGGCACGGACTGGCAGACCGCGCCCAAGCGTCAGTACCCGGTGTACTTTCGCACCATCACCACCGACGCGACGCAGGGCCCGTACGCGGCGGACTACGCGGTGAAGAAGCTCGGCATCAAGAAGGTCTTCTACATCGACGACGGTCTGACCTACGGCGCCGGCCTGGCCGCGACCTTCGTGGAAGAATTCACCAAGGACGGCGGCGCGGTCCTTGGCCACCAGCAGGTGACCGACGGCCAGACCGACTTCTCCGCGGTCGTCGCGGCGGTGAAGGCATCCGGCGCGAACGCCGTCTACTACGGCGGCCAGTATGCCGAGGCCGGGCCGCTCAAGAAGCAGCTGGTGGCCGCGGGCTTCACCGGCGACATGATCGCCGGAGACGCGGTCAAGGACCCGACCTTCGTCCAGTTGGCCGGGCCCGCCGCCTCGAACGCGACCACCTACGTCACCTCCGACGGCGTCCCGCCGGGCGGCACGGCCGCAGGCCAGGCGTACGTCAGTGCGTACAACAGCGAACTGAGTGCCGGCAAGTTCGGCAATTCGCAGGCCTACGGCACCTTCGGACCGTTCGCCTACTCCGCGGCGTGGGCGATCATCGAGGCCGTCAAGGCCGCGAAGGCGGCGAACGGCGGCACGCTGCCGAGCGGCACCGCGCTGCGCGCGGCCGTCGTGAAGGCCATGGCGGGAGTGGACTTCCAGGGCCCGACCGGCGAGGTCGCCTTCAACCAGTACGGCGACGACGTCGACCAGGCCGTGACCATGAACGAGGTCGAGAACGGCGCGTTCACCGCCATCTACACCGGAAAGATCAGCTAGTTCGCGGCGAGGGCGGGGGCGGCGTGCGGGCCGCCCCCGCCCCGGGGGCACCGCCTGCACCTTTCCGGCTGCACCGAACCCAGGACGCTCTCTGTGACATTCACCTATCTCCTCCAACTGCTGGAAGACGGGGTCGTGCTCGGCGCGATCTACGGTCTGATAGCCATCGGATACACGATGGTCTACGGCATCGTCCAGCTCATCAACTTCGCACACGGCGACATCTTCATGCTCGGCGGCTTCGCCTCCCTCGCGGTATACGCCTGGGTCACCCCGCTCCAGCACATCTCCGTCTGGCTCGCGCTGCCCGTGATGCTCGCGGCCGGCGTCCTCACCTCGGTGCTCGCCGCGGTCGGCGCCGAACGCTTCGCTTACCGGCCGCTGCGCACCGCGCCGCGACTCGCCCCGCTGATCACCGCGATCGGGCTGTCCATCGCCATCGAGCAGTTCGTGCGGCTGGTCTACCCGGTGCACGCGGCGGGCGGGGTGACCTACGGCGTCGGCGCACCGGTCGCCTTCCCCGGGCTACCCGGCCGGGCCTTCAGCATCGGCGGGGTGCTGATCCAGCGGGCCGACGTGTTCACCGTCGGCGTCGCGATCGTATGCATGGCCGCGCTCTCCCTCTACGTCAAGCGCTCGCGCACCGGCCGCGCCATGCGGGCCACGGCTCAGGACCCGGATACCGCACGGCTGATGGGCATCGACACCGACAAGGTGATCGTGGCGGCCTTCGCCCTCGGCGGCGCGCTGGCCGCGGTGGCCTGCCTCACCCAGGGGCTGCACGACGGCCAACTCTCCTTCGACATGGGTTTCCTGGCCGGGCTCAAGGCGTTTACCGCGGCCGTACTCGGCGGCATCGGCGACATCAACGGCGCGATGCTCGGCGGCGTCGTGCTCGGCGTGGTGCAGTCGCTGGCCACCGGCGGCCTGGTGAAGATCCCCGTGCTCGCCCAGTACGGCGGCGGCGCCTGGCAGGACGTGTGGGCTTTCGTGGTCCTCATCCTGGTGTTGCTGATCCGACCGCAGGGCCTGCTCGGCCGACGCGTGACGGACAGGGCGTGAATCCGATGTCGCATATGCCTGCCCTGCTCATCCAGGTGTTCGCGGTGCTCGCGGCGTGGCTGGTACTCGCTCTCATCGGCGTGGCCGCCCACCGCACGCCGATGGACCTGCTGCGCAACGCCCGCCGCGGCGCGGTCCGGCTGCTCGAGATCCCCGTCCCCAGGTCAGCCGCGGTCCCCGTGCTGTTGCTCGGCGCGGGCATCAGCGCCGCCTCCGCCCTCCTGGCCTGGACCTGGACGCCGAATTTCGCCGACGATCTCGCGGTGTCCGGCTCGCCGATCGGCGAGCAGTCGATCACGCTAGTCCTGGCCGTCGCGATCGGGCTGCACGGCCTGGCACGCGCGGGCGTGCCAGGGCTGCGCTGGCTCGCACCGCAAGGCGCGACG
>Ga0073928_10008783_pt1 | contig 12537 bp, 10 predicted proteins | sample PaiPotPPA55metaG_FD_76969 | JGI IMG/M metagenome (GOLD analysis project Ga0073928, IMG submission 76969) | Iron sulfur acid spring bacterial and archeal communities from Banff, Canada, to study Microbial Dark Matter (Phase II) - Paint Pots PPA... ...
GAGCGCATGTACCGCGACGCCCGCGTCCTCACAATTTACGAAGGCACCAGCGAAATCCAGCGCATGATCATTGCCCGCGACCTGCTGCAGCGTTCCAACGCCGCATAAGGCGCTCAGAACGTTTTGCTGTTCTGAATTTGTTTTGCTCTTGAGTTGACTCTTGTTTTTTGACTTTGGGTGCCCCACCCTAGGTTTTTTAGGGTGGGGGTTTAGATTACCGTGTAACCCGAACGTCAACCATCAGGGCCCTTGATTTTGATTTGTTTTTTGTTTTTGATCCTTTTTTTGACTCCGGGTGCCGCACCCTTTGTGATTTTCAAAGGGTGCGGGTTTTGATTATACGGAACCGGAATTTATCGATTACGCAAGGATCGATCTTGGCCTCCAGCACCACCTCAAAAAGAAAACGCGTCGTTAGCGGCATGCGCCCCACCGGCCGCCTGCACATCGGCCACTACTTCGGCGCGCTGGAAAACTGGGTCCGCCTCCAAGCCGACCCCGATTACGATTGCTTGTACTTCATCGCCGACTGGCACGCTCTAACCAGCGACTACGCCGACGCCAGCGCCGTAGCTCAAAACACCATCGAAATCACCACCGACTACCTTGCCGCCGGACTCGACCCCGGTAAATCCGTGATCTTCCAGCAATCACTCGTACGCGAACACGCCGAGCTCCACCTCCTCTTATCCATGGTCACGCCCCTCGGTTGGCTCGAACGCGTCCCCACCTACAAAGAAGCCCTCGAAAACGTAAAAGACAAAGACCTCCACACCTATGGCTTCCTAGGCTACCCCACTCTCCAAACCGCCGACATCGTCATCTACACCGCCGAAAATACCGACCTCTTCGTCCCCGTTGGCGAAGACCAGGTCTCCCACGTCGAACTAAGCCGCGAAATCGTCCGCCGCTTCAATCTTTACTATGGTTTTTACATTGATCGAGCTTTATTCGATCCCAAGAATCGCGGAGCGCTGAACATCGTCCTCAAGACGTCAAAGATTTCTCTATCTGTTAGACCACCATCAGAAGTTGAATCTGATGTTGACGCGATGCTTGAGCAGGCGCTGAGAGACAGTGCAGCAGAAGCCGGAGTGAGTAATTTTCTTGAGAAGGTTCCTCTCCCTTATCGCGATCAGTTCTTCGCGCAAAAGCACGTGCTTAACGAACCCCAAGTGATGCTCACCCAAACTCCGCGCATCCCCGGCCTCGACGGCCGCAAAATGTCCAAGAGTTACGGCAACGCCATTACCCTAAGCGAATCCGACGCCGAGATCCGCGCCAAAACCAAAGTCATGGTCACCGACCCGGCCCGCAAGCGTCGCACCGACCCCGGCAATCCCGACGTGTGTCCCGTCTACGACTGGCATAAACTGTTCTCGCCGCCGCCCACGCTCGAATGGGCCGCCAACGGCTGCCGCACCGCCGGAATCGGCTGCATCGAATGCAAAAGCGCCATGGCCGACAATTTAATTAAATGGATTGAGCCCATACGCGAGCGTCGTATCGAACATGAAAAAAATCCGGCGAGGGTCCTGGAAATCTTGAACGACGGTTCCAGTAAGGCGCGCGACCAAGCTCAGAAAACCATGGCACGCGTTCGCGAAGCCGTCTTCGGCTGGGACAGCAAAAGAAAGGAAATCTTCGGTACCGCAGGGGAATAAAGACAAATGGCCTCACCCTACAAAATAAACATCCCCATGTACGAAGGTCCCCTCGACCTGCTTCTCGATCTCATCAAGAAGCACGAGATGAACATCCACGACATCCAGATTTCCACCATCACCTCGCAATACCTCGACTACCTTCACAAACTCGAAGAACTCGACGTCAACGTCTCCGCCGAATTCGTCTACATGGCCGCCACGCTCATCTACATCAAATCCAAAATGCTTCTCCCGCCCGATCCCACAGCCGGTCAGGAAGCAGAATCCAGCGATCCCCGCGCCGAATTAGTCCAGCGCCTCGTCGAACACGAAAAATTCAAGAACGCCGCACAGCTCCTCTACCAGAAACAGCAAATCGAAGAAAACGTCTGGTCCAAGCCCGACAAATCCCTCTACAACGATGAAGGCACCGACGCCGACCTGGTCGTCTCCCTCGTCGATCTCGTTAAAGTTTTCCAGCAAGTCCTCGAGCGCCGCAAAGAAGTCTCCCGCATCGATCTGCGCCACGAAGAATTTACCGTTGCGCAAATGATCGCCCAGCTGCGCGCGCAAATCCTGGCCAGCGAAGATAACACCCTCAATCTCATCCAATTCTTCGAAGCCTGCCCCTCGCGCCACGCCATGATCGTCGCCTTCCTCGCCGTTCTCGAAATGGTTAAGCTCCAGGCCGTTGCCCTCGTGCAGGAAAAGCAGTTTGGCGCTATTCTTCTTCGCAAGCACAAGATGTTCGACTTGATCTTTGACGAGCAAGGAGGCATCCGCCAGATCGATGAGCAGTATCAGTAATAGGCGCGCCGCTGCGACAGCCTCGGGTGCCGCACCCTTCGATTCTGAGGGTGCGGGTTTTGAGTTTCAGGACATGGCGTGGAACGCAGTAAACGCGGTAAACACAACGCTACCAGGTGCTAAAAACTAGATGACCAATGAAGAACGAAAAGCCGCTCTGGAAGCCATCATTTACGCCGCCGACGAGCCTGCCACCCTCGACCAGCTCGCCTCTGCCATCGGCGACGAAAAGCTGGCCGTCCAATCCTCTCTCGATGAACTCGTCGCCAGCTACGCCAGCGAAGATCACGGCATCGAAATTCGCGAAGTAGCCGGCGGTTTCAAGCTCTACACCAAGCCTCAGCAGCACGATGTTGTTCGCCGCTTCATAAAAAGTTTGCGCCCGCCGCTGCGCCTCACCATGCCCGCGCTCGAGACCCTGGCGGTCATTTCCTACAAGCAGCCCGTCACCGGCCCGGAAATCGGCGAAATTCGCGGCGTGAACACCAGCGGCGTCCTGAAGACTCTTCTCGACAAGCGTCTGATCACCACCGCGGGCCGCAAGGAAGTCATCGGCCGCCCCATCCTCTATCGCACCTCCAAAGAATTTCTAATGCGCTTCGGTCTCAGCGACTTGGGCGAATTGCCCAGCCTCAAAGAATTTGAAGCCCTCGCACGCGAAGCCCTCGGCAGCGACGAAGGCGTGGTCCCCGACGAGGTACCAGCTGACGAGCTCGACGAAGTTCTCGACTCCCCGGAAAATACCGGCGCGGGCGTTGAACCCGCTTCTGACGGTGCCAATCACGACCGCAAGGAACCCCGAAACCCCTTCGGCGACACCTTCGCATCCAAGCTGCAGAGAGGAAACATGGCCACCAAGAACTTTCCCAGTAATCAGTCGGACGAAAACGAAGAAATAGCCGCCGAGGTCAATGCCACTGGCGAGGGCATGCCCGCAGGCGAAATCGACGAAGCCCCCCAAGATCCCGAACTCGTGCAGTCCCCCAACGCCTTCGACGAAGAAAATAACCGCAAGAATCTCGCAGGGAAGAGCGCCAACAAACCCAGCGGATCAAAGGGAGCTGCCGCCGGCGAATAACCCGCGACCAGGCAAGTCCGCGTAACCACCCTCGAAGAACTTCCGCGCGTGCAAAACCTGTCAATTCGACCGGAGTGGCCCCACGCTTTTATTCTCATTCGACTCGCAAAATAAACACCCCAAGGCGAAACGCCCCACCCGCAAACATTCAGCGCACAAACTGTCATTTCGACCGGAGCGGTCCGACGCCTTTTTCTTCTCATTCGCTCCTGCGAATGAGTCGGGCCGCGTAGTGGAGCGACTGTCTACTTTGTCAAGCGTTTTGCCCGACCAGCCCGGCACAGCTGAATGCTGCTCGCGCCTCGCGCGCCCGCGCGTTCAGTCGCACTAACAACTTATGCGCCAAGGCCACCCGAATCACTCGCTTAGGTTTTCCTTTGGCCGGCATCCGTTCTGCAAACGCTGCAAAGTCCGGGTTGTATCGGCGCACCACGCCGGCCCCCACATACAGGCGCTCGCACATTGCGGCGACCTCCGCGCACCGCTCGTTTGCCTTCGCGCTTGCCGCTGTCTTTCGCCAGCGGTGCCACTCCCGCTACCTTCGACGCCGCTTTGTTCGACAACGTTCCGATCTCCGGCAGAACCCGCCAGTACTCGCGCCACCGTTCGTCCCGCCACTCCCTTGATCGAGCGCAGCGCCTCTTCCAGCTTTCGCCACAGCGGGTCGCTCGCCAACAATCCCGCGATTTCTGCTTCCACTTCGCGCATCTGCTGCTTGGCAACTTTTAGCACCGCGTCGAAGGTCCTAAGCACCCGCGGCTCGTCCACCAAGTTTCGCTGATTTTTCTGATCGGCCGCCAACCTTGACAGCTGCTGCAGCCTCCCGGACAGCGCCTTTAGACATTGTTGTTCCGCGCTGGTCGGCACGCTCGCTTCACACTTTTTTACTTCCGCAAACCGGGCGATCACTTGGGCATCGATCCGATCGGTCTTCTCCAGCAGCCCCAGTGACTTCGCAAACTCCCGTACCCTCGCGGATTCCGCACCGCCACTCCCACTCCTTCCGCCCACAGCCTCGGCGCTGCTTTTTCTCGTATCCCCCGGTGGCTTCCATCGCCACCAGCTCCACCTGCTGCTGCTGGCAGAACTCCAGCAGCGCGGTGATCCCTTCCACCGTGTTGTGGAAGCAACCTGTCGCTCCCTTCGGAGCGACAAAGGCTTCCAACAAAGATGGAAGAAACATCCACTCCACAAATAATTCGAGCCACGGTAACCCTCCTTGTGCGTGCGATGGAATCGTCTGGCGACTGTTCGGTCGTGCGTGACTGCAGCGGGGGTCCCTAAGCTCACTTCGGTTGATCGCACCCCGCACAGCGACATTCTCACCTAGCGTGCCGCCTCCACCTAGATACAAGAAATCTCTCTTCGATCTCTCCGGAGCATCACCAAACCTCGTCCGTGACGCCACTTCTGAGCCTCTCTTTAACAGTGCGGTTTCCACGAAATCCGTTCACAATAGATAGCGCACACCACCGGACTAGAAAAAAAATGCTCGAACGCCTTCAAAAAATAATCGCCCGCGCCGGTATCGCCTCTCGCCGCCACGCCGAACAACTCATCCTCAGCGGACAAGTCCGCGTCAACGGCCAACTCATCACCGAACTCGGTTCGAAAGCCGATGCCAAAGAAGATCGCATCGAAGCCGCAGGCAAACTCGTCGAAGCCAACGAACGCCGCGTCTACATCATCTTGAACAAGCCCCCAGAAGTAGTTTCCACGATGGCCGACCCCGAAGGCCGAAAGACGCTAAGAAATTGCCTCAAAGGTTTGCCCGAGCGCGTATATCCCGTCGGCCGTCTCGACTACGACGCGAGCGGTTTGGTTTTTTTAACCAACGACGGCGATCTCGCCGCCGAAATGCTGAAAGATTGGGGCAACCTTCAGCAGCATTACCACATAAAAATCAAAGGCCGTCTCATGATGGGAGATCTAGAGCGCCTCGGCCGCAATGCTGCCGCTACAATTCGCACCGTTCGCCAACCCGACGCTACCCGCGGTCACGCCGAAAATTTCTGGTATGAAGTCGCTTTGCAGGATTCCAAAAAAGACATTCTCCGCCGCGTCCTCTTTGCCGAAAAACATCCCGTCGAAAAATTAAAACGCATCGCCCTGGGCCCACTCACGCTGGAAGGCTTGCCACAAGGCCGCTACCGTTTGCTTATCGATAAAGAAGTCGACGAACTCCGCCGCGCGCTAAAAATTATTCCAAAGCCGCGTGTGCCGTACACCCCGCCCCAGGAATCGGTCACGCAAAACGACACAACGGTCATCCACGCCGCACCACAACCTCCCGCAAATAAATATTTTGAAAAGCGCCGCCCGGAAAATAATTATCGCCCCGCCGCTGCGAATCGTCCCGTCCACCGAAAGCACGGCCCAAGACCGAGCCGTCCACCCTCAACCCAGGATCGCCAGGGTTATCCGAACCAGGAATCGGCTTCAGATCACCCGCCAACGGATCGACGTCCAAGCTGGGGTCAAAATCATCGTCCAACCAGTCCCGAAAAACGAACTGAGCAGCGACCTGCCCATCGCTCCGGGTCTGGGCGTCCGGCCACTCCCGGTCGCCCCACAAAATGGAATCAGAATCACCCATCGCAACACACTGGCCCCAGAACTCACGGCTCCGGCCCGCGCCGCCCCGCCAATCCAGGTCGACCCACAAATTCGCGCCAAGGGAAAAATCCTAACAAGCCCTTCCGCCCTAATCCTAAGAGATCTCCTCGATAATTTCGGCGTGCGTGAACAAAGAGCATCGCCATGAAAACATCCATCCCCGAAAATTGGCCGCACAGCAACGACCTAATCGCCGACATCCTCAAAAACTATAAGACCATCGCGGTAGTCGGCCTCTCATCAAATTCCAGGCGCCCCAGTTTCGGCGTCGCTAAATACATACAATCTGCCGGCTACCGCATCATTCCCGTAAATCCCAACGAAACCGAAGTTCTCGGTGAAAAATCCTACCCACGCCTCGAAGAGGTTCCAAAATCTCAACACATCGAAATCGTCGACATCTTCCGCCGCTCCGAAGACATTCCGCCCGCCGTCGACAGCGCCATTGCCATCGGCGCAAAAGTTATCTGGATGCAGCAGGGAATCGAAAACCAAAACGCCGCCGCCAAAGCCCGCGCCTCCGGCCTCTTCGTAATCGAAGACGCCTGCATCCTCATCGAACACCGCCTCCGCCGTTAAGTCAGTCGAGAAAGCAAAGTCAGTTTAAGAAATAAAAATGTAGGAATACGCGGAGGGCGCCCCAGGCTCGATTTTCAGCCTGGGTCTTGGGTTTGGGTTGTGTCAACTAACCACGAAGCTCAGTCCAATTCCCGTTTTTCTTTCTCTACTGCACCGACAAAGGAAACACCGACAAATTGTGTTTCCCCACTCCAATAACTCCAAGCAACTTCCCGTCCCCCGAAATCGCAAAATCCCGAAATCCAATCTCCCGCAAAATCGGCCGCGGAGCAGGCTGCGCCAACGCAATCTCTTTCCCGTCCGTTATCTCAGTAAGTTCCGGCAAGTCGACCCACACCAGCTCCCCAGTCTTTTTCTCCACCGCCCGCTTCAGCAACACCCGCTGCTCATCCGGCGCCCAGTGAAATACCCCCAGTCCCGCACGCACACGCGCCACCCGATGCGGAGAACTCACATCCCGAATCTCCAACACTTCTTTGTCAATGTAATACGCAACTTTTTTTCCGCTCGGTGAAACCGAAAGCCCGCCACCAAAGTCCTGTAGCGTAGCCAACTCCTTATCGTCCTGCGCCAGCAAATCAAGGCGCAGCAATCGCGGCGGCCCCGTTTGCGCCCGATCTTGCTCCACCACAATCGCTACATTAGTACCGCCGATCGCGTCCGCATCCAAAAACGTCCGGCCCTCAAAAGCCGCGCCCGCCGGCCCCGTCGCCACATTCGTATATTGAAACGAATACAGCGCCCGCGGCTTCACTGCCTCCGTCATAGACACAATAGTCCCGTTATCCTTCAGCCAGAAAGCATTCGCCGAATCCCGTATCACGTTATCGCCGCCGTTAATGCGCACTTCCTTGCCATTCTCGTCCAGCACTACCGTCATGAACGAATCCTGGGTCTTCCCACTTTCGTCAACCACGGAAGTCACGAAAAGCCGCGCCAGCATGAAGCGTCCATTCGGTGACCACCGAAACGAATCCACCGCGTAGCTGAACGGCGTGCTCCCATATTTGAATTTATCTCCCTGCAGCAACCGCCGCTTCTTCCCATTCATCTCCAGCAGCCAGATATCGTCGTGCTCCAGGTCATACAATTTTGTCTTCACGTTGCGCCGCACGGAATAAACAACGCGTCCATCCGTCCCGAATGCAAACGCGCTGATGTCTTCATCAATGGTCTGCAGCGGCTTCTCAAAATCCACCACCTGCGCCCTCGCAGGCGGAATCGTGCAGCAGCCAAAAAAAACGCACACCAGCGCACACAGGCGGCGTAGCCACCGATGTCGGCTGGGACAAAAGCAAATCACAAGTTGTCTCTGGTATTCACTACCGTTTGAATGTGATCACCACCAAATTCAATTCAGTCGCTCACCTTCTCGTAACTTGTCGCTAACTCCGGCACTTGAAAAAACGCCTGAAAAAGAACTCCCCCGTGGCCACGCGCTCCTCAAACCCCGCCGAATCTTTCAAGCCCGCCTCAATCTTTCAAACCCGGGGTCAAAACAGTTATTCCGAGCGGAGCAGACCTCCACCTAGTTACAAGGAATCTCTCTTCGATCTCTCGCGCAGCCACGCTATACCTGTCCCTCCCACTCCCTCATTCCTTCGCCGCCGCCCCTCGCGTCTTCAACTTCCGAATCTCCTCTAACCTCTGTCGCAATCGCGCTTCAAACCCTTGATCCGTCGGCTTGTAATAAGTCCGCCCCGCCAGTTTGTCCGGCAAGCACGTCATGTCCGCAACTTTTTCCTCGAAGTTATGCGCATACTTGTATCCTGCTCCATATCCAACATTTTTCATCAGTCCCGTCACCGCGTTTCGCAAGTGCAGCGGCACCGGATCAGCTTCCGTTTTCGCTACATCCTCCACCGCCTCGCCATGCGCCGTATACAGCGCATTTGACTTCGGCGCCAACGACAAATAAACCGCTGCCTGCGCCAGCGCCAAATGGCCTTCCGGTGCGCCCAGAAAATCAAACGCATCTTTAGCCGCCAACGTCACCGCCAGCGCCCCCGGCTCTGCCAATCCAATATCTTCACTGGCCATGCGCACCAGCCGCCGCGCCAGGTACAGCGCATCCTCGCCCGATTCCAGCATGCGCGTCAGCCAATATAACGCCGCATCCGGATCGGAATTGCGCACCGACTTATGCAGCGCCGAAATTAAATTAAAATGTTCTTCGCCGGCCTTGTCATATCGCAACAACTTCCGCTGCAAAATATCTTCAAGCAGCAGCGGCGTAATCGACAGCACTCCATTCCTGTCCCGTATCGCGCTTCGTGCCGCAAGCTCCAGCGTGTTGTACGCCGACCGCGCGTCGCCATTCGCGAACGAAGCGATACGCATCAACACATCATCGCTCGCCTCAAATTGTTCGTTGCCCAGTCCATGCTCTTTGTCCTGCAGCGCGCGCCGCAACAGTTCCGCAATCAATGGCGTTGGCAGCGCCGCCAGAATGTATACCTTGGTCCGCGACAACAGCGGTGAAATCACCTCAAATGAAGGATTCTCGGTCGTCGCGCCGATAAACGTAATATGTCCGGCTTCCACATACGGCAAAAACGCATCCTGCTGCGCTTTGTTAAAGCGGTGCACCTCATCCACAAAAACAATCGTCCGGTGCCCTGACCGCGATTTGCGCTCCGCCACCGCCATCACTTCTTTTATTTCTTTGATCCCCGCCAGCACTGCGCTGAACGACACAAATTCTGAGCGCGTCAGCCGCGCAATCAATCTCGCCAGCGTAGTCTTCCCGCATCCGGGAGGCCCCCACAGCAGCATCGACCCGATATCGTCATTTTCAATTTGCGTGCGAAGCGGCTTGCCGGGCCCCAGCAATTTCTCTTGCCCAATAAATTCGTCCAGCGTGCGCGGGCGCATGCGCTCCGCCAACGGTTGATGCGCCGCGGGCACCTCCGACTCCAGCGAGTTTCCGCCCGGCCCCAATGGTATTTTGTTGAATAAGCTCACGGCTGTTGGATGTTACGCGTACGCACGGAGTTGCGCTGCCGTGCCGCTTCATAAAACAACACTGCCGCCGCAGCCGCAGCGTTCAGCGACTCCACGCCGCTAGCCATCGGGATCCGTATGCGTGCATCCGCGCTGCGCTCCACTTCTACCGGGAGTCCGGATCCTTCATTACCCACCAGCAACGCCGAAGCCTCGCACCAATCCACGTCCCACGGCGCCAGCAGCGGTTGCTCACCGGTCGCCGGCTCGTGCACACTCGACGCTAGCATTCGAAATCCCGCCACCTTCAATTGCGTCATCAAAATTGGCAGCGGAGTTCCCGACAACACCGCCAGGTGTAGCGCCGCTCCCGCCGATGCGCGCAACGCTTTAGGTGAAAACGGACTCGCCGTCCCACTTTGTCCCGACGCGGAAATCGCCGCTCCGGTAGCGCCAAACGCCGTCGCAGTCCGCAAAATCGTCCCCACGTTCCCGGGATCTTGCACCCCGGCCAATACGACCAGCAGCGGGGAGCAAACCCCCTCCGGCACGCGCACCAAATCATCAAACGTCGTGACCCGCGGCTCTACGAGCGCCGCCACTCCCTGCGGATGCTCAGTATCCGCCAGCCCCTCAAAAAGCCGGTCCGTCGTCTGCAATACCGGAAATCCAATTTCCGGCCGCCCAATAAAAGGCGCCAACCGTTCGCGATATCGCGCGCCAGTTTCGCTGAAGATCACCGCATCGATTCGACATCCCGAACGCAACGCTTCTTCCACCAACCTCACGCCCTCCGCGCCAACGAATCCCGACTCCGTTGGAATTCCTCCGCGCAACGCCATGCGAAATTGTTTCAGCCATCGATTATCACGGCTAGTAAGTACCGCGCCAGCCGCCCGCACTGCAGGCACCAGCCCCGCTGCCGATCGTGGTGCCCGCGCCTTACGGGGCGCGTTCGGTGGCGCTCCCGGTGCTCCTGGAGGTGTGCTCATCGCCCGAAAGCGTAGCATCCTTCGCCAGCGAAACGCACTTCACCAATCACCTGAGACACCTGTCTACATGCTTTTTTTATTTATTTGAGAATCAGCGCCGGATCGGGATTCAGGGAAGTGTCGGCCAATGTACCAGCACGGAAACGTGAATACGCCGCCGCGGCAATCATCGCGGCGTTGTCTGTAGAGAGCGCCCGGCTCGGGAAAAATACTTCTACTCCAGATGAGCTTGCGCGCATTTCAAACGCGACCCGCAGCTCGCTGTTTGCCGCCACCCCGCCGGATACCAGTATGGACTCCGCCGAAATTGTCTCCGCCGCGGCCATGGTTTGGTGCACCAGCGTCCGTACCACCGATCTCTGAAATTCGCGGATCAAGGCCAAGGTCTGCGCGTCACACAACGGCAACAATTTCTCGAAGCTATTGTCGCCGCGTTCCAGAGCGGCTTGGCGAACGCCGATGGCTGTGGAATATTCAGTATGTTCACGCAAATGATAGAGCACCGCAGTCTTCAAGCCGCTAAAACTGAAATCCAGCGCATTGCCCCTCATTTTTGTCGGCCCAAATCTTACCGGGGGCGCAGCTCCGTTACTTACACCATTTCCGGCATTAGCCAAGCGATCGAGAATCGGCCCGCCAGGGTACCCTAGCGCCAAAAGCTTCGCCACCTTATCATAAGCTTCGCCCGCGGCATCATCCCGAGTCTGCCCGATTTTGCGATAGCTCAGAACTTTGAAATCCTCTGGCTTCTGTCTCTGCGTCTCCGTCACTTCGTAAAGAACCGTGTGTCCTCCCGAGACAATCAAGCACACCACAGGAAATTTCACCGTGCGACCCGCGCGGTGCGCCTCCAAAAAAACGGCATGCACGTGCCCTTCCAGGTGATTCACCGGTATCAAAGGTTTCTGCAGCGCAGCCGCAAGTGTTTTTCCATACGTGATCCCCACCAGCAAAGCTCCCACCAACCCCGGTCCTTGTGTCACCGCGATGGCATCCAGTTCCGACAGCTGTATGTTCGCCCGCGCGAGCGCCTCGCGCACGACCGGCACGATCTGCCGCAAGTGTTCGCGAGACGCCAGCTCCGGCACCACCCCGCCATATTTTTTATGAATCTCGATCTGCGACGCGACCACGTTCGATAACACTTCGAGCCCGTCCGTAACCACCGCGGCCGCTGTTTCGTCACAGGACGATTCAATTCCCAGAATCCGCGTATTCATAACTTGTTCTCTGATGATGCTGATTCATTGTTCTACAGTGACGGTTGGATTGACAAATCCAGACCCCTGCAGCTACTTTCATGAAACCTTATGACCATCGATAAGAATTTCACGACTGCTAACTCTCCAGAGCATACCCGACAAAAACATCAGAATGTCCGAAAAGCAGTTTTACCCGCCGCCGGACTTGGCACACGCTTTCTACCTGCCACCAAAGCTCAACCCAAAGAAATGCTCACCGTAGTTGACAAGCCGCAAATTCAATACGTCGTAGAAGAATGCGTGGCCGCAGGCATCGAGCACATCATTATCGTTACCGGTAGAGGAAAGAGCTCCATTGAAGACCACTTCGATTCCTCGCCGCTGCTGGAAAAATTTCTTGAGGACAAAGGCAAGACCGACCAGGTAGAGATGGTGCGCAGTATCAGCGACATGGTGCAGATTAGCTACACGCGGCAGAAAGAGCCGCTGGGACTGGGCCACGCCGTTCTCGTCGCGCGTGACCTCGTCGGCGACGAACCTTTTGCGGTGCTCTTGGGAGATGTCCTCATTCCCGGCAAAAATCCAGCGACCAAGCAATTGATCGACGTGTACGAGGCCACCGGCGTAGGCGCAATTGCCGTCGAAGAAGTTCCGAAGAATCGAACTCATCTCTA
>Ga0073928_10008784_pt1 | contig 12536 bp, 16 predicted proteins | sample PaiPotPPA55metaG_FD_76969 | JGI IMG/M metagenome (GOLD analysis project Ga0073928, IMG submission 76969) | Iron sulfur acid spring bacterial and archeal communities from Banff, Canada, to study Microbial Dark Matter (Phase II) - Paint Pots PPA... ...
CAGCATCCTTGAAGCGTATTCTTGGGACTTCTGGGAAAACGTACTCAACACGCTGTGCCCTCTATCGACCAAAAAAATCTGCGCTTTGCTCACATCCAGGTCCTTGTACACGTCTTTAAGCAGTCGTTGAGTCATATCCCCGAGTGTACCGGCCGTTTCTGCACCGGTGGGACCTGCTCCCACGATCACGAAATTCAACGCTCCTTTGGCGATTAGTGAGGGGTCCCGATCAGCCGACTCCAAGACGGCGATTAACCGAGATCGCAGCAACTCCGCGTCACGAAGTGAATACAAAGGGTATGTATGTTGATCGGCTCCAGGCGTGCCAAAGAAATTTACCTGTGACCCTGCGGCAAGGACCAGGTAGTCGCCTTGGTATTTTTGTCCCTCCGCAGTTTCAACGGTTCGCGTCTTGAGATCAACCGAGACCACTTCGCCCAGCTTCACATCCACGTTGGAGTGACGTTTGAGAACCCCGCGCAAGGCAAAGGCCGCATTGCTAGGCGCCAATATTGCGGTCGCCACCTGGTAGAGCAAAGGCTGGAACTGCTGATAGTTATTCTTATCGATCAGCGTGATCCGAATATCAGAGTGCGCTGCAAGTTTACGCGCACAGTTCAGACCGGCGAACCCGCCACCGACGATAACGACGTGCTTCATAGGGGGTCCTTTCCGATCCGCTTGATCAGCCATGGAAGCAAGTAAACTTACACGGAACGATGATCATTCTTTAAGGAATGCGAGTAAGTCTTTGCTAATTTCGTCCTTCGCCGTTGGGATCAGGGTGTGGGGTGCACCTGGGTTTCTTTGAAGCGCGTCAGGAGTTAGTTAGGGACGGGACCACAAGGGACGGATCTTTAAACGGCGTGTTGCCCAAATAGAGTCCCACACAGCAAGACCACAAAGGACACCAAGAAAGGCGGGTTGAACAGGAGGAAAAGGAGGCAACAGAGGTAAAAGACTTGCACCTGCTGGCAAGGCATCGTGTGGGGCTTTTCTCCGTTTCCTCTGTTTGCTCCTGTTCAAAAGATTCATCTTCGCGCCCTCTGTGCGGCCCCCTGTTTTGAATCCAATTGGGCAACAACCCCTTTTATTGCGAAGCGCTGTAGGAAAGAAGAAAAGCGGACCTTAGTAGTCGGCCCTGAACAACGATAGACGGCCTCCGGGTGTGCCCTATATTCTATCTTGGACTCGCCCTAAACTTTTCCTTCGCGATCCCATCCGCCGCGGAGAGTGGGAAGGGAGGAAGATAGAGGCGATCCGCGAGAAGGTGCAATTCAGAGCAGAGAAGAAGAACCACGCGCGCTAGGCCCAGAGCGGCCGTGAGAAGTGAGAGGTGAGAAGGGGAGGGGATTGGTGAAAGGTGAAAAGTAAAAGTTGAAAGGTGATCGGTGATTGGTGCGCGGCATGAGCAATAATTCAGTCGCCGCGCTATGAAGCTGAAACCGAACGAGACAGAGCTGATCGGTAGGTGGGAAATCGTGGGAGCGAAATGCACGGAGGCGGTCGGCCGCGGCTAAGTGTGTTGAGTACCGAGAAAGCCCCATGCGAAGTACCAATTCACGCAGTCGGCTAGTAGTGATAGTTCTTAAGCCGATCGGTGCATTGACGCGGAGTTAACAGGGCTAATTCCCGCGTAATGTATTAGTACCTCTGATCATTCAACCTTCAGGCTATTCAGCCGGCTTACCAGATCAGCGACCAACGTCCTTAAAAGGTTGCGCTCGATGTTCGTGGCCTTTTCGTTGACCCATTCTTGGAATGGGCTCGAATCACAGAGCTGTTGAGCGAGTTTGATCGAGATACGACTTTCGTATAGCAGTTTTCTCACGTCGAAATACGGACGTTTTTCGCTATTAATTGGTGGACGCCAAGACTCGAGTAAACGGACCGCCTGCATAACATCGGCGCCGGTCGGGGCTTTACCCACTGGTTTTACGCTGCAAGTCAGTTCCCAGGCATAAACGCGCAAAAATCCGGCCTCTAATCGCATCAGAGGGCGGCATTGATTTTCGTTGTAGGGAAGGTGCACACAGCCTGCCTCAAATAGCTCTGAAGCGATACCGGAACATTGAATCCGTCGTTCAGCTTGATGCACTGATATGTGTAATTCTCCGCGGCAAAAATCAGCCCAGGTCTCATACTCGGTCCTAAAAAGTTCGCGATCGCGAATGGTTCGCATACTCTTTCCAAACGCGATCAGATGAAAACGATTTGGGTTCTTGCACCGAACGAGATTCCATTCGTAGGAGTTTTGTTCCAACTCACTGGATCCTCTGTCCAACGTTCCATGCCGGTCCTGTTCTGAAGCCGTCTCGGAGCGAAGCGGGGGATGCTCCACGGGTTTGATCATTAACCGATACAGGTACCGATACTTACATGAACAGCAACCGATCTTTTGGTGACATTGTGCTCCAAATCAAAGTTTTTGAGTCGTTACTTACTGACAGTGGCGGTCGTTGATGCCTGCGGGTGTTTGTCGGTCCTCAAACGTGAGGATGGCAGCGGCGGCCTCCGATCGGATTTGCCTATGCGAAAGCGTGGGGATCCGTTGGGATGGGTATCGGAGGCCGGGCGATGGCGAAGCGAGCCGAGGCGACCCCAGAGTTCTGGGCCGCTTTGAGCTCGATCTCACATCCGCCATTTGTCATTTCTGGGCGGGCTCTTTTTTTGGGTCGATTCCAGTCCTGTTCTCGGAGGCGAAGTGCTTCAGCCTTTTCGTACACAAACCGCAGTTTCTTCTGCGGATCCTTGATTGCGTCTCGCTGCTTCAGCCAAGCCTCTTCTTCGATCTTTAGTTGTTCTTTACCCTTCGCGTCCAAGAGGCCGCGCACGGCGAGGTACGCGTCATTGAGATCACCGTCCGCGTTTTCTGAGGAAGGCTAAGGCACCGTTATTGGGCGCCTATTGCGAGGACCCAGGTAACGCTTTCTCGTCGTAGCTCACCCAAGCCCTACTGCCGGAATTATCTGGGTAGTCGGCTGGCGGTCCCAGCAGGTCGATGTCCAAAAAAGTATCTCTTACCTTCATCCCTGCTCGCATGGGCTCGTCTAAGGGGAACGCCAGGCGCTTTGCTATCTTTCGCGCTGCCAACAAAACATCTTGTCCGCGCTTCGTCATGAGTTGCCGGGATACTTGGGTAAAGTGGATGATTATGAGACACGCCGGCTCGAAAGTGCCGTCAAAGACCGTAATTTCATAAACCCGCTGCAAGCTACGACTGTTTGATGCCTCGCTCATTCGCCATTAGTCGGAAGAGTTGTTTTCGGGGGTTCGGCGTTTTGTAACTCTTTCAACCCCAAAGTGTTCGGGTCCACGGGGCCGAGTGGTCGTGAGCTCCGGAGGAAAAAATGAGGCCTCACGAGGCGTTTTTGCCACAATAGGCCGTTAGATCATTCGGATCGTCCGGAGAAAAGAGCGGCTTCCGGGTACTTGTCTTAAATCCCCTGACGAGAAGCTCTTGGATGATATCGAAGTGCTCCTATATTGTGATCCTGAATTTGATCGCCACTTTGTCATTTCTTTATCATAAATCCACAAACACGCGCCTGATTCCCATTGACTGATCCTGATCATCTCAAATCCGCTGCCGAGTATCTTCTTCAAGTCGCGCGCAATTCTGACGGGCGTCGCTACCGTAAACAGCCCAAGATTGAAGCGTTGAGGCAATACAAGGAAGAGATCCTGGAAGCGCATCGTAGCGGTCTCAGCGTCCATCGGATCGCGCAGATTTTCAGAGAACGTGGCGTTGACATTTCCGTGCCGCATTTGGTGCGGACCGTCCGGCGTTTTGTCGACGAAGAAGAGAGAGTGGGTGGCCGGTCCCCCGCTCCGTTCCGCCCAGCGAGTCCCATAGCAAAGGAACGCCATCCGGAATCGGCCGCCGCTGAAGAAACGAAGCCAAAGATCCCAGCCACGTACCAGGTTTCTGAATAACCTTCCGCCAGAGTCCAGGAGGAAGAATTTGCGAAGCAATTGCGGCTGGCGCGCTACCTGGCCGCGGGAGGCTCGCCGCCATCGCGGCCACTGGAGCCGGCTCCTGAGGCAAAAACGACTAAGCGAGGGCGACCCGTCGCAAGGGCGGGGACTAAAGCCAAGACGGGAACGTTGGCCAAGAAAGCTCCGGAGGAAGAATTGGCGAAAGAAAGGCGGCGGGTGGGCAGGGCGGGTCGCAAGCTGCCATCTTCCGATCCGCGCCGAGGAGAGAAGCAGCGGACTTCGCCTGGTCGTTAGATTAATTAAAAGCTGGTCCATAAATAACCGCGACTTCGACCGGGCTACAGAAGCCGGAAAGGGAAGTAGAAAGCTCGAAGGAGAAGGGAAGACCGACTCCCGCAAATGGCGAGCGACATCTAAAGCCCAACCCCCCGCGGGATCGGCTTCCGGATACGCAAAGGGACTCAATAGAGTCCCTTTTGTAGTGGCTCCTCGACAACGCCGCTAAAATCGTTCCGCAAGGTTTACGCCTTGAGAACCCGTGCACCGGCCGATACTACTTTCTCACGCTGCCTCTAATTGCGATTGTTGCAGCTGCAACCGCCAAGAGCGCCGAGATGATCAGCGCGGCGCGCAGTCCGGACAAGTCCTGGGCCGCCCCAGCTTTTCCGTGGCTACCGGCGCCGCGAGGGCAGCTGGTGTTACCTAACAGCTTCTGTAACCAGGCCGGGGGTCAATGAATGTCCGGCGACAACGGAAGCGCGCGCTCCTTCGGGGCTCGTCCGGTCGCGACGAGCCAGCAACCCGTCAGCGCGCCGGCCTTCGGCTCGAGAATGGGGAGGCCTGTCTTTTTGGAAAGCAACGCGCGTAGAGGCGAGACGAGACCACCCGCCGCGAAAAGTGGCACATCCGGACCCGCGATGACGGCAATCAAAGCCGCAAGATGCTCGACCGCGCGATCCCGTATGCGTCGAGCAGCCTCATCGCCCGCGACAGCCTGTTCGAGCACCAACGGCGCGAGTGCGGCCAGGCGGTCCGGACCGAGGTCCCGCATCCATCCCTCGCGCAGCTTCTCGACGCCGCCGATCGCGCGAAGAGTCTCGCGGCTGAGCGCGTCTTTCGGCACAACGCCGTCGAGTGCGGCGAAGCAATGTCGCAACGCCTTCCGGCCGATCCAACTCCCCCCTCCCCGATCCCCGCCGATCCATCCCCATGCACCGCGCTGAATCGAGCGGCCATTGGCATACAACCGATGTCCAGCGACGCCGGTGCCGATGATCAACAGACTGCAAGGCGCCCCGAAGTCCGCTCCGATGAGCGCCGCATACCCATCGCTCATCAAGCAAGACCGCGCAAAGGGCGGACAAGCGGCCAAAAACTCCTTGCCGACATCGATGTAGGTGCCCGCTGCGCCAACCGCAAAGACGACCCCTTCAAACTGGTTGTTGGGTCGGCCGATCACAAAGCAGCAGTGGCTCCAAAGATCGACGATGCTCGCAACCGCCCTCTCCAGATTCGTCGATGGATTGCATGGACCTCCCTTCGCCTCGGCGAACACTGTTCCCTCGATGTCGACGAACCGTCCTCGGCTGCGGGAGCCGCCACCGTCCACGCAGAAGTAGAGTTCGCCTTTCCTAGCTTGGATCATGCGCAAAAATCAGCGTCTTCAAGTGCGCCGGACGGGCCACGGGTCTGGCGAACCGACTCGGGCATGTCGAGCAGGGTGAGAATGCTGTTCATCGCGGTTAGGATCAACGCACCGATGATGGTGCCCCAATATCCGCCGCGACCGGCGAAGATCGAGGTTCCAACGATGTCCGCAACGCGCTTCATCGAAGGTCTAAAGACAGCGGTCGACTCTTCGATGGTCGACTGTATTCCCATGTGAGCCCTCATTAGAGAATCGTTGTAACGTGTATCAAATTCGAACGCGACGAAGGTGCCCTTCGATCCCTGAAGCAGGCTACCAACACCGGCAGGATAGCGGGCGTAGAAATTATTTTCAAGACTTGCCAACGATATGAAAAAACTTGATGAGCCGCTTCCTGCTGCCTATGGTCCGCGCGTTCGCGTCATTTTGCGCGCGACATCAATCACCAGGGAGAAATTGAGATGGCAGTGCGGCGAACCGGGGTTTCCGTGGTGTTAGCGGTTGGACTTTGCAGACTGAAGCTCGCGATCTCGGCACCCGCTCTCGCCCAGGGCAAGAAGGAGGCGCAAGGACTCGAGGCTGGCTACGAGAAACCGGTCGGCCCTACTGCTCCGGGCAGCATCCTGCCAAAAAGGGAGTCCACCTGATGGCCGTCTCGCCCGCAGAGTATCAGGCCCTCATGTCAGAGCTCGAGCATCTGATCTCCGAGGAGCGAAATCCGAATACTATGGAAATCGACCTGCTACCCACCGCAGAGCTTCTGCGCGCCATTAATCGCGAGGACAGATCGGTGCCGGATGCGGTCGGAAAAGTGATCGCGGAAATTACTCGCGCCGTTGACCGCATTGTTGATGCCTTAGGCAAGGGAGGGCGGCTCATATATATGGGAGCGGGCACTAGCGGACGGTTGGGCGTTCTAGATGCTGCTGAATGTCCCCCGACCTTCAGCGTTCCCAGTGACATGGTAATAGGTTTGATTGCCGGCGGCGCGGATGCTCTTGCCAGAGCAACAGAAGGCGCCGAGGACGATGCCGAAGAGGGCGTGGCGGTGCTAAAGGGCATCGGCCTAACCCAAAAGGACGTTGTCGTCGGCATTGCCGTCAGCGGCCGAACGCCGTATGTGGTGGGCGGGCTGACCTATGCCAAAGCCCTTGGCGCGACGACGGTCGCCCTGTCTTGCAATCAAGACTCCGCCATCGCGCACATCGCCGACATCGCTATCTTGCCTGTAGTCGGGCCCGAGGTTCTGGCTGGCTCGACCCGTTTGAAATCGGGTACGGCGCAAAAGCTTGTGCTCAATATGCTTACGACTGCGAGCATGATTCGCCTGGGAAAGTGCTACCAGAACCTGATGGTTGACCTTAGTCCGACCAACATGAAGCTCATTGCCCGGGCGGCGCGCATCGTCATGCTGGCAACGGGTTGCGCAGCGGAACAGGCCCAAGAGGCGCTCAAGCGGACAGACAACGATGTCAAGCTCGCGATCCTGATGACGGTTACTGGTATGCCTATCGAAGCGGCTAAGTTGGCTCTACGTAGCGCAGGCGGCTTCCTTCGTAAGGCGATTGCTGACTCGATCTAACAACAATGAGGATCAACTGACCATGGAAAGTCCAGGGGGCCAAGGGTCAGGTGTTAAGTTTAAGTTTCAAGGTTCAGAATTCCGCTGGCTCCTGCATCCTCGAATCTAAGAATTTCTGATTCAAGTCCTTGTTCCTCCGGGCACCCCGAGTTTCGATCGGAAGCCATGCCTGGCGTCGCTGCTCCCCTAGACGCTGAACCGTTAATTGTGGCGTCCTAAGACAGCCGATGAAAACCACTTGGCAGCGCGTACGGGACTCGAACACTTAGCAGCACTATCAATAGCGCCACTAAGATTTGCACGTCGCTCATATCTTGTGCCTTTCTTCGGTTGCCGCGGAGCTCTCACCCCGCGTAAGAGGAGAATCGCGGCCAGGGCCATAGCTCATTCCGGACGGAGACAGGCCGCTTGCCACATCACGGACATCCTTGCGGGATTACTTCCCGCGCAGATCAGCCGCCGCCTTTCGCCAGGTACGCTGAAGCTACAACTGTTTTAGCTTAGATGCACTGGAGCCTGCCCTGAGCCTGCCGAATGGGCCAACCGCCTCTACATTTTGCTCTTCTACATGGACGCGCGGTCGCTTGCTCTGGTTTAATTGCCGGGAGGTTCTTGTTTATGAAACGTCTCCTGATTGACGCCCTGTTCACCGCGGTCGTTAGTCTCGGCGCGAGTTCCGCGTTGGCCGATGAAAAAGTCGATGTCTCCGCAGTCACCACCAAAGCCGACGCGGGAAAAATCCTCGGCGTGCCGGTCAAAGACGCACGGGGCCAAAACAAGGAATCCAAGGTCGGCTTCTACGATTCGGAATGGAATTACTACGCCACCAAAGGCGACAAGGCCCTCGTCTTCGATTTCCTCGTCGGCCCACCCGGCCTCGCCGCGACCATGTTATCCGCGCTTCCCACCGACGGCGGCAAGTTCACGAAGCTCGAAGGCTTCGGCGACAAGGCCATTTTCTACCACGACAAAACCGGCCTCGAGATGATGAACATCCTGAAGAGCAACACCCGCATCACGATCGGCATCCACGGCATGCCGCGCCCCGCCGCGTCGTCCCTCCTTTTAGCGGCGGTCTATGACCGTCCCCATCTCCCACAGTATGGGATAAAAAGGTTTATATCATGGACGCGAAAAGCGGAAGCAAGGCTGAAAAAGGCTGCAGACCATGCCGACGACTGAAGAAAGGAAGGTTGAGGGAAGGACTCGGGTTACCTACCAGTTCCTGACCAGCCTTCCAGTCGGGTCCGGGAGCAAGAGCTGGCGAAGGAAAGGCGCCGCGGCCGGCAGGCGGTTCACGGGTCTGGCGTAACGTTCATGCGAAATCGACTCTGCGGACTACTCGCACCCTCAGAGCTTTTTTTGAAAAGAAAATTAGCCTGACCTACCCGGTCTGACTTTCTATTTCGCCGAAGGTTACCGACTTCAGTTCCACGCCCGTGATCTGGTCCATCTGGTCCGGACCAACAACCTCGACTTGCCCGGGCGCCCTTTCGAAAACGAGTCGCCAGGAGGGGGTGACCCAAACGTGCTCGCGAGTTCTCACGTAGACCGAGTCACCGCCAACTCGGTGTATGGTAAACGGCTGCCATTCTCTGGCTCTTAGGAGTTCCCGAATTCGTTCCACCATACGATACGGCTAAGCGCAAAAGGGAACTCCGACAAGGATGGCGACTTCCTGACCCGAAAAATTGGCAACACTCCACACTCCAATACTCCATCACTCCGCGTGGCCGGATTCGAGGACGAGGACGACGACGAGGACGAGGACGAAGCCACCTGTGAGATCGCGCGCAATTCTTAAGGCCGGCGTTATCGCAAGCAGCCCAAGATCGACGCATTGAGACAGTATAAGGAAGAGATTTTGGAGGCGCATCGTAGCGGTCTCAGCGTCGATCGGATCGCGCAGATTTTCAGGGAACGGGCGTTGACATCTCGGTTCCCCATATGCTGCGCACCATTCGGCGTCTCATCGACGAAGTAGAGCGGGTGGCTGGCCGGTCCCCCGCTCCGCACCGTCCAGTGAGTCCCGTGGCAAAGGAAGGCCATCCGGAATCGGCTGCCGCTCAAGAGACAAAGCCAAAGGCCCCGGTCACGTACCAGGTTTCTGAACAACCTTCCGCCAAAGTCCAGGAGGAGGAATTTGCGAAGCAATTGCGGCTTGCGCGTTACCTGGCCGCGGGAGGCTCGCCGCCATCGCGGCCAATAGAGCCGGTTCGCCAGCCGAGAACGCCTAAACAAGAGCGACCCATGGCTAAGTCGGGGGCTAAACCGAAGGCGGGAACGGCCGGCAAGAAAGCCCAAGAGGAAGAATTGGCGAAAGAAAGGCGGCGGGCGGGACGGGTGAGACCAGCCACTGGCGCAGAGCCAGGGAAGAAGCAATCAACCACTCGAGGTCCCTCACGGTGACAGGGATTTCATGCTAGGTCGTCGGCGAGACGATAGGGCGAACTCGCTTGTTACGAGGCATATGAGCTCTTCCCAACATCTGACTACGGATCAGAAGGTTGTGTGTTCGAATCACGCCGGGTGCAGATTAAGTCCTAGAGCCGATCGGCAGACGATAAAGCCTCTCAAAATGGACTATGAGTTCAGTCTCAGTTGCAGAATAGTTGCGCTAAAATTTGAGGCGGCGAGTATTTGTGGGACATCGGTATCAGCAACCGCTGGGCCAGCGCGTCCTCGGCTTTTCTCCAGCAAGAGTCATGATGATTTCGCTGAGGTTCACGGTCAGCAACATGTCAAACGCGCGGTCGAAGTCGCAGCCGCCGGGGCTCATAATCTGCTGATGATCGGGCCTATTTTAAAAATGGCCGCCGTAGCCTGGGAACAAAGGACTCCCCAAACCGCGCTCACGCAAACCGTCGGGTACGGATCAGGTTAAACGTTTGAACTTAACGTTGTCTCGAAATTCGGCGGCCGGAGGCGTCTCCAGCAATATCGTTAACGTTCTGTGGAAGCTGTTGATCTCCTTGGAGTCGAGCACGGCATGGTGTTTACCATAGCCGAGGAAAGGGCCGGCTAAAGCCATCTGGACAGCGTCATGCGAGGCACGCAAAGTTGTAGGATAGTCGAAAAAGACCAGACGATTGCGTTTAAGCGTTGAACTGATGTAGAAAGGAAATGATCTCCCTTCGGTTGCCAATGTGAAATGCTTAAGTTTTCTTTCCTTGATGAATTTTTTTGCACCCTCTATGGACGCCTCTGAAAGGCTTTTGGGCAGAACGATGGTTAGGTCGAAATTGTCATTGCTAATATCGACTTTGGTGCGTTCGACGGTGACAGTAGACAGACTCGCTAGCTTCTGGCACACCGGTAGAACGAAGTTTTCAAAGTAACCGACAGCGAGACCTGTCGATGGGAGAAGCTGTAAAACGGCCTCCTGGTTTCGGGCGTCGATGGCGTCGATGACATGGGCGAGCTCTTGAGCTAGCTGCTTTGCAGGCAGTTTCTTGCCTGGGAACTTCCGCAAAACGACGACGTTGTTGCCAAGCAAATCGGAAGGGATTTTTGGGGGCCGAGCCTTGGTTTGGATGACGATAGCAAATACCCTCCTCCGCCCCAGGGCACCCATAAACAAACCCAATTCGAAGATGACATTGTCTCTCGGCGCACCGACCATTTTTTTTCTACTAATCGTCGTATCGTCATCGGAAAGAATCAGAATGGCGAAATCATAGAACTGCACGAAGCGAAGAAGATTGCTCAGCGTATCTTCTCCAAGCTCGAAAAGTCTTTCACTCCACAGATTGGCAGTGAAACGGTTCTCAAGCACAGATTTAATTGCCTTTGCCTCTGGTAGCGCCTCTGAGGAAGATCCGATAAGAATTAACGGGCTCGACATAGGAATTGGATCGATAGAGTAGTCGAGACCAAGCTTGAACAGCCGTCAATACGAAGATCTGCGTATTGCAGGCCAGTCTGTTTCTTCTTTACCCGTGTAGAGTTGAAGGATTAAAAGCATGAACACATTGCGTTTAAGCGGGACACAAGGCAGGAGAAATTGACTATGGCGATTCCTGAATCGCAGCTCGAAACCTGGTCGCATCAAGGTTCGGTCAGACAATCGACCACGACATACGACACGATAAAGGGAGCACTAGAAGCCGCAGATACCGGCTACGCCGGCAAGGGCACCGAAATCTTTCTCCAAGGCTCCTACGGGAACAATACGAATATCTACGCTGAAAGCGATGTGGACGTGGTCATTCGTCTTAAATCGACGTTTCACTACGACCTGGAAAGACTGACACCTCAAGAATCTGAATCGTTCCAAAATAAATATAACTCCGCGACTTACGATTTCAGAGATTTCAAGACTGATGTCATTACTGCTCTCGAGACATCTTTTGGAGTCGAGGCAGTGCAGCCCGGAAACAAGGCGATCAAAATCCGTCCAAATGGGAACAGACGGAGTGCCGACGTGATCGTGGCGACTCAGTTTCGACGCTATATCCGCTTTCATTCCAGCTATCTGGGAATTCTGGACGAGCAATATGTGTCTGGCATTTTCCTCTTAGCTTCCGACGGTGAGCGTATAGTAGACTATCCAAAACAGCATTCTGAAAATTGCACAAAAAAGCACCAGTCCACCAAGGAGTTGTTCAAGCCGATGGTTCGCATCCTGAAAAACCTGCGCAGCAGGCTCGTCGAAAATCACCTGATCGACGAGGGGATAGCGCCATCGTATTTCATCGAAGGTCTGCTCTACAATGTTCCCGACGATCGGTTTGACGGCCCCTACACCAGCGTTTTTGTGGCGGTCATTAAATGGATACTCGACGCTGATCGCAGCAATTTCGTCTGTGCAAACGAACAGCATGCGCTATTCGGAGAATCTGGTTCCGCGTGTTGGCCGGCAAATAAATGTGATCTTTTCCTCCGCGCGCTTGTAAACTTGTGGAACGACTGGAGCTGATCGTGTTCTCTGCCCAAAAAAATCTTGCCGATTTGAGTTGTCAATTCCTTTCGAGAAACCGAAGAATCCGCTCGACGGTTCCTTTTCGGCCAACCGTCCGCCCCGTCATCCAGGCGCGAACTCCGTCGACGTTCGCGCCTAGTTTGGCGGCTAGCTCAGTCTTCGTCATTCCGTAACGGATGCGAACAGCTTCGACTTTGCGCATCAAGGCCGCAAATTGCTTTCGTTCTTCGTCACGACGGCCCGGTCGCCGTATCCAGCCAGGCCGTCAAAAAGAAAAAAGCGGTCTGCCATCGCCGTCTGTTACTGCGTAGATGTCCATAATTTAATTCTTGGAATATTCTTCCTCTTGTGCCCCTTTTGCTTCTGTCTACAGTGAGCCCGCTTCCCGGCGCGATGTGGTTTAAGTCGTCCCATAATTATTTGTTCCTGTCTTCGTATTTATCCCA
>Ga0073928_10008787_pt1 | contig 12533 bp, 11 predicted proteins | sample PaiPotPPA55metaG_FD_76969 | JGI IMG/M metagenome (GOLD analysis project Ga0073928, IMG submission 76969) | Iron sulfur acid spring bacterial and archeal communities from Banff, Canada, to study Microbial Dark Matter (Phase II) - Paint Pots PPA... ...
GAATACGGCCCGCTGCTCGATTCCATTGTGCGGGAGGGCGACGTCATCGCCATGCGATATTTTCGCGCCGTGGAAATGCGCGTGGACCGCATGCGCGATGGCTCCGCAGTGACCCAGGCCGATCGCGGCGTCGAAGAAATGGCCCGCGCAAAGGTAGCCGCCAGCGGCTTGGCTCTCGACGTTTTGGGCGAAGAAATGGGCGGCGCCGATATGGAAGCGGCCAGCTCCGGCGATCGCGCCCGATTAATCATTGACCCGATCGATGGCACCGAAGAATTCTCGCGCGGCATTCCTACATTCGGAACGCTGCTGGGTATCGAGCACCGGGGAGAAATTGTCGCTGGAATGGTGAGCGCTCCCGCACTCGGCACGCGTTGGTTCGCGTATCGCGGCGAGGGTGCTTTTCGTGACGGCAACAAGATTCACGTATCAAGTGTGTCGAAGCTGAATGAAGCCATGATTTTCACTACTGGCACCGGTCCCAAGAAAGACGCAAACGACCGGGCGAAACTGCGCCGGCTTCACGATGCGGTACGGAACAGCCGTGCTTTGGGCGGCTTTTGGCAACACATGCTGGTTGCCGAAGGCGCGATCGAAGCCGCGGTGGACTGGACCTCGATGCCCTGGGACTTGGCTCCGCTGGGTTTAATCGTGGAAGAAGCCGGGGGAAAATCCACAAATCTTCTGGGCGAGCGCACGATTTACGGCGGCCAATTCGTCAGCAGCAATGCGCAAATTCACGATGAGGTTCTGGGACTTCTGACGTGAACCGTCAGGCTGCGCTGAAGCGTCTTGCGCGCGAGGTGGTGGCGTGCCGCTTGTGCCCGCGCCTCGTGGAATATCGCGAGCGCGTGGCCCGCGAAAAGAGGCGCGCCTATCTCGACTGGGAATATTGGGGAAAACCGGTACCAGGATTCGGTGATCCCGAAGCAAAGTTATTGATCGTCGGGCTTGCTCCCGCGGCACACGGAGGAAATCGCACTGGCCGCGTATTCACTGGCGACCGCTCCGGCGATTTTCTTTTCGCCGCGCTTTACGAAGCTGGTTTCGCGAACCAGCCAACGTCTGTGCGTCGCGATGACGGTCTGCTGCTCATCGATAGCTACATCACCGCTACGGCCCGCTGTGCCCCTCCAGACAATAAACCACTGCCAAGTGAAATTCTGAACTGTCGCGGATACATGGAGCGCGAAATCCGCATCCTCGAACCGCGAGCGGTTCTGGCTTTAGGCCGCATCGCGTGGGACGCCTACCTGGAAGTGTTGAAGCAACGAGGCCTCATCACCTCGCGCACTCCATATCGCTTCGCGCATGGCGCTGAAATCCAACTGCCGGCACCCGCGCCACGATTGTTCGGCGTATATCATCCCAGTCAACAAAACACGCAGACCGGCAGGGTTACACCATCCATGTATGCTGAAGTTTTGCGACGCATCAGAAATTTTCTTGGCGACTAAGCGGGGTGGTCTGCTTTAAATACCCGCTCTTGCATTGCTGCAAATGAAGAAATACCCTTGAAATACGCGTTGGCACCCAGGCCGCATCTAATATTCTGCGCATCAAAATTGATAACCGGCGGAAATAAATCTGGGGAGAGAAGCATGACCCGAACATTTTTAACTTACGCGAAGTCTACTAGCGCCCTGTTCGCCATATTGCTCGCGGCCGTGGTTTTTCCCGCACCTGCGAAGGAAATTCAGCAAATGCGGCAGCAGGATAACGGGCAATCTGCGCCGGAGCCTCAGCAGGCTGATGGACGGAGACACGGCTTGCCGCCCGAGACCTTCGCGGTGGCTCCCGGAACAAAATTCCTGGTGGTTCTGGAACAAGACCTCACTTCGAAGGGCACAGAAGAAAACGCCAAATTTGTCGTAAGAACGGTCGAGCCCCTGGAGGCCGGGCGAGGCATCTATCTTCCTCCCGGCGCTGAGATTCACGGCCACGTCAGCCGCATCGAGTCCGCCGGCCAGACCGGCCGCGCAAAAATTTGGCTGACCTTTGATGACATCTACACAAAATTTGGCAAACTGCCTATCGTCGCTGAGGTAGTGAACGTTCCGGGCGATCACAGCGTTAAGCCTGCCGGAATCAATCAAGAAGGATTGATTGAAGGACGCAGTAGCACGCAACAGAACGCCGCCCAAGCGGCTGCGGCTGGCGCGGCGGGAGGAGCGGTGCAAGGCGTGAGGGACAAAAACAAAAGAGAAGCTGCGGAAGGCGCGGCCCTCGGAGCCTTGACGGCTTATCTCGTGGAGTCCGGACGCGGCCACGAACTGAATTTGCCGAAGGGCGCAAAACTGGAATTAGAGTTGGAAAGAGCGCTGTATTTGCTGAAGGAATAGCGCCAGTCGTGGCTGCGGCGACATGTTTCTTAACGTGTCTTAACGTGGATTTAACACGGCTTAACATGCCGTGAATTTCGCAGGTGCTCTAACAAAAAAGTTACCAAAAACTTGGCAAGCACTCATGGGCTTGTTAGAGTCGAGATTGCCCAGTCAAGCGGCTTTCTAAATAGCCAAAACCACGATAGGCGGAGAGGTTTTTTACACATGGCGGAAGAAGCGAAGGGCGCGGCTCGCGCTCTCGAAGTGTCCGAGCGCCGCGACCGCGTTCTGATTGTCGAAGACGAAGACAACGCACGCAAAGGTTACGAACAATTGCTGCAACGCTGGGGATGCGAAGTTCTGGGCGTAAGCAACGCGGAAGATGCGCTGGCAAAATTCGCTACTTTCCAGCCCGACGCTCTGATCGCCGACGTGGAATTGCCAGGCATGAACGGATTGGATCTGCTCCGGCAGCTCGGACCGGAGCTTCACGACGTTCCGGCGATCATTATTACAGGTAGAGGTAGCGAAGAGCGCGCAGTCGCAGCGATCGAAGCTGGCGCTTTCTGGTACATCGAAAAACCGCTGAAAGGCCCGGTCCTGCACGCATTATTGGATCGCGCGTTGCGACGCGCGCGTGATGCCCGCCAGCTGGTGGTATTGCAAAGACAGCTGCGCGAATCCGGAAGACTGGGCGACCTGGTTGGCGGCTCTAAGCCGATGCAGGACGTAATGCGCCTGGTGGAAATGGCGGCTCCCAGTTCCGCCTCGGTACTCATCACCGGCGAAACTGGATCGGGCAAGGAAATCGTCGCACGTACCATTCACAAATTGTCGCCGCGCGCTGGCGGTCCATTTGTCGCCATCAATTGCTCGGCAATTCCGGAAACACTCATGGAAAGCGAAATTTTTGGTCATGAGCGCGGCGCATTTACCGGCGCTGCGGAAAGACGCATCGGCTGTTTTGAATTGGCCGACGCCGGCACGCTCCTGCTTGATGAAATCGGAGAAATGCCTGCGCCTACACAGGCCAAGTTATTGCGTGTGCTGGAAGACCGCAAGGTTCGCCGCCTCGGCAGCAAAAGCGAAACGCCCGTCGACGTGCGTGTGCTAGCTGCTACAAATAAAGACGCTGAACAAGCCGTAGCCAGTGGAGATTTACGGCAGGATTTATTTTTCCGTTTAAACGTTTTCCATATTAATTTGCCGCCGCTTCGCGAACATAAAGAAGACATTCCTCTGCTGGTCGATTACATCCTGCGCGATGTGAATTCCAAACACGGCAAACATGTCCGGGGAATCGGAGCGGAAGTGGCCGATATTTTTATGAGTCATACCTGGCCAGGGAATATTCGTGAGCTGCGCAATATCCTGGAACGCGCCTGCATTATGTGCGAGAAGGAATTGATCACCCGTTCGTGCCTGCCGGAGGAATTCGGCCGAACCGCCGCCAAAGGTCCCAGCGATCTTTCCAGCATCAAGTTCCCCGTGGGCACCACCGTTGATGCCATGGAGCGCGAGCTGATTCTGCAAACCCTCAGCGCCACCGGCAACAATAAGACACGCGCCGCAGACCTCCTCGCAATCAGCCTCAAAACTCTGCACAATAAGCTCAAAGAATATGGCGCTGACCGCGCTGGCGCGGAATAGGGACTTTCATGCAGCTACGGCTGCGCACAAAATTAACCATCGTCATGACCGGGCTGGTGCTGCTGGTCGTTGCTGTATTATCCGGAGTATTTCTCGCGCAACTTCTCCAGCAAACTTTACTTGAAACCGACAAGCGCGCCAGCGATCTCGCTCATCAAGTATTCGTCCAAGCTCAGCACGCGCTGGCCGACGCTGCCAATCAGGGACTTCGTCCCTCCTCCGATGATCCGGACGATATCCATGATTACGTTCGCCGCGCGTTTGAAATTAACGCCGGCTTGCAAGCGCAACTGGAAGCGGCCATCAGCTCTCCATCGGTCTACGAAGTTTCCATTACGGATGACCAAGGACTGGTATTGATTTCGAACGACCAGTCTTTGCCAGGGAAAACTCAGCCGCGCCGGCCTCCGCTCTCGCAACTGGTACAGAGCGGTTTCGTAAACCAGGTAAAGGTGTTGCGCGGACCATCAAAAATTTTTGAGTACGATTACCCTTTCAATATGGCCAGCAAACCTTTCGGCGAAGTTCGTGTAGTGCTGTCTACCGGATTGCTGCTGAATGAAATTGCACCAAGTCTGAAAACTTCCGGAACCATCGTTCTGCTCGCCTTGGGGATCTGTACGCTCCTGGCGGCGGTCGTCAGCGGCGCCACACTCGCGCCATTGCGCGACATCTCGGCCCAACTGGACCGAATTTCAGCCGGTCAATACGATACGCCCGCAGGAAGCCTACGTATCTTTGGCGGCAGTGGCGACGAGCTTGGTCAAGTAAGCCGAAAAATTACTCAAGTAGGCCAGCAACTTCGCGGTGTGCACGAGATTTTCAGCACCTTGCGCGAGAATATGAATTCCGTGATGGCCGGCCTTGAAGACGGCTTGCTGCTATTCACGCGCGATTCGCGCGCGGTGATGGTCAGTCCCGCGGCGGAAAAATTTCTGGGTGCTCCCTCGGGAGAATTTCTGGGCCGCCGCGTGGAGGACATTTTCCCCGAAGGGCACCCGTTGCGCGCGGTGCTGCATCTGGAAGGCGATGAACTCAGCGAAGTTGCGGCAGAAACCGAACTGGTGACCGCGGGTGTTGCGCGGCGCGTGGGCGTCAGCGTGCAAGCAATTCAGGAAGGCGGTGAGCGTATCGGTGCGCTCGTCACGCTACGTGACCTCGACTCACTCGAAAGCATCAATACTCAATTGCAGGTCAGCGAGCGTCTGGCCGCACTCGGCCGCATCACTGCCGGTGTTGCGCACGAAGTAAAAAATCCGCTCAACTCCATGCGCCTCTGGCTGGAAAATCTGAAAGAATCTTTGCCAGCCGACCAGGAAAGCGGCGCGCAGCAAGCTGTCAACGTGCTCGACAAAGAAATCGATCGCCTCGACGCGGTGGTCAAAAGGTTCCTCGATTTCACCCGGCCGATGGATATTCGCCTGGAGGCCACGCAACTGTCTCAACTGCTGCCTGAAGTGCTCGAAATAGCGCAGCCGCAGCTGCAAAAGGCCGGTATTCAACTCGCACAACTTCTGCCGATTGATGTTCCGGAAGTATATGTAGACCGTGCTTTACTGAAGCAAGCGGTGCTGAATCTCGTACTCAACGCGGCGGAAGCGATGCCTAATGGCGGGCAGTTGCGCCTGGTTCTTAGTAGAAGGGGCGAAATGGCGGAAATTACTGTGCAGGATACCGGCAAAGGCATTCCTCCGGAAAATAAGCAGAAGATTTTTCAGTTGTTTTTCACTACGCGGCCGGGAGGCAGCGGTATTGGTTTAGCGAGCGCTTTCAGAATTGTGCAACTTCATAACGGTTCGATAGACTTTACTTCGGAAGTAGGTCGTGGCACGACCTTCCGCATTGAGTTGCCTCTTGCGGCCTAGCTAATGACGGTAAATAAAACCCAGCAATGTTCCGTCAAGTCGCGCAATCACGCGCGCGCGGGAGTTGTGTTTTGTTTGTGTGCTCTGCAGTTTATTCCCGGGTGCGCGGAGCGCAAGAAAACCCCCATTTCCTGGCGTGGCGCGGGGCTTTCGAGACCCATCGTGCCCGCCACGATTACCGCTCCCAAGCCTCGTCCGCTACCCGATGAGAGTGTCGATCCCGTACCAGAATTGCAGCTGGAACTTCCCCCACCTCCTCCATTGCTGGCCGTTCGTACTTCGCCTGTCCGACCCCGCGTTGCACCTGCGCCGGTAGCGGAAAACAACGCTGACAGACCGGAAGCTCCCGTTATTGCTCCGCAAATGTCTGATGCGGAAGCATCAGCGGCTCGACAACAAATGACCTCCAGCCTCAATGAGGCTGAGAAAAATCTTGCCCGTTCGCAGGGTAAGACACTGAACGCAACTCAATCGGATTTGGCAACCAAGATCAAACAATTTATAGGCGATGCGCAGTCGGCTAGTCGCGAAGGTGATTGGACGCGCGCACGCAGCCTGGCTACCAAAGCTCAGGTTCTCTCGGAAGAGCTGGCTTCCTCGCTGTAACTGTCCGCTTGCCTCTAAAAATCGATACGTAAATCGCCAACGGCATCAGTCCGCAGCGCCATGCGCTATGATTAATTTATGAAGACGTTTGATGTCGCTATTGCGGGCGGTGGACTGATCGGAGGCGCGATCGCGTTCGAATTGGCGCGTGCAGGCCTGCAGGTCGCTCTCTTCGACCGTCAACAGCCCGGCGAAGGCTCGTCGTGGGCTGCCGCCGGAATATTATCTCCGGCCCCCGAAAACTCGGGAATGATTTCAACTGTTCCGCTGGGGCGCGCAAGCTTACAGCTTTATCCGGAATTTGTCGCCGCTGTCGAAGAAATTTCGGGCCAAAACGCCGGCTATCGAGCGCGAGGAACACTCGAAGCCCTCTTTTCCACCGACGCGCAAGAGAAACTCAGCACCATCATTGCCTTGCATCACGGACTTGGATTGAAAGCAGAGGCAATCAGCGCCGAGGATGCCCGTGAAATGGAGCCGGGTTTGAGTCCCGAACTGGAGGCCGCGGTATTCCGGCCCGACGAGGCCAGCGTCGATAACCGCGCGCTGACAAAAGCTGTCCTAATCGCCGCGGAGCGCTCTGGCGTAAAAACTTTTGCTGGATCTAACGTGCAATCGATCGCGAAGAACGGAGGGCGCAGCAACGGATTCCTTGTTGACGGCGAAAAAGTACAATCTCGTTGGACCGTCATCGCCGCAGGCTGCTGCTCTGCAGAAATCGAAGGCGCTTCTCATTACGCGCCTGTCCGTCCCGCCAAAGGGCAAATGATTGCCTTGCGCGCAAAAGACTTCAGCATCGAGCGTGTACTGTGGTCGGATTACGTGTACTTGGTGCCAAGAAATGACGGAAGAATTCTTGCCGGAGCCACGGTCGAGTACGTCGGCTTCGACAAGAGAGTCACTGTTGGAGCCGTGCACAAAATCATCAACGCAGCGTTGCAGCTCGCACCGGCCTTGGCTGACGCGCAAATAGAGGAAACCTGGGCCGGGTTGCGCCCGGACGCGCCCGATCATCTGCCAATTATCGGTCCCACGGATCTGGATGGCCTTCTAATCGCCACCGGCCATTTCCGCAGCGGGATTTTGCTCGCTCCCATTACGGCTCAATTAATCCGAGAATGGATTACCACGCAAAATGTCAGTGTGGATTGGGCGCGCTTCAGCCCTATGCGCTTCGGTCCCACGCACCATGGTGAGGTCGCGAGAGCGACAAATTCCTAAAAAAGTTTGCGCCGGATATTCGCTAGACAGGCCGAAGCTTTTACTGTTCGCGCGACGATGGCGGCGTGATCGGCGAGAATATGCCCACGTCCCTATAACGAATCTGATCGCCGTCCAGAGATAAATCGCGTTCCAGCACAATGTCCAGTGTTGAGCCTCGCGGCAAATGTGCGTCCGGTCCGCGAGTCAGCAATACCGCTGCCAACCCCGCAGCGCCGCCGATCCCTGCTCCGATGCCTAAGCCTTTCGCGCCCGAAGCAATTGCGCCAATCCCGGCCCCGGTGGCGGTGGTTGTAGCAATCGTTTCAGCGTCTTTGCCTTTACCGCCCGGTCCTGTCACTTTCCCTTCTGAGTCCATCGTTTCATTCCCGCCACTGTCCGCGCTTCGTGGAACGCTCAGCAGATCCACAGTGTATCCGTTCGGAAAAATCAGCGTCGTCAGCCGCATGCGGAATTCTCCGCGTCCCTTGACTCGTCCTGGCCGCTTTGCATCCAGTAGTTCGCCGCGAACATAAGATCCGATGGGAATCACGATGCGATTATTCTGAGTGACGGGAAACGACGTGCGCAGATAAACGGAATCGCCGGCTTTCGCGTCTCTTGTCGAAATGCCATTCTCCAGCACCACCGCCAGCCGAGTTCCCGCTGGCACCGTAATTCTTTCTGAAGTCCCACTGTGACGAGGAATACTTGAGCTCGCCATAGGTCCAACCGCAGCCGGCGGCGAAGTTTGCGGGCCATCGGGCTGCTGTGCAGACATTTTCGGAACCAATAGCATCATCCCGCCCATCAGAGTCACGCCGGCATATTTTGTAGCCGCAATTCGCTTGCTGAACATGCGCTTCATGGGCACCTTCCCGTAATGTTTGGTCCGATGCTGTCGCTGGAATGGAGGATGCTCAACGTATCACGTTTGCAAGCCGAGGTCTTGCCGAATTCAATATCATGCTTGGGGCTCATTGACCTACCTGACAGTGCGAGCTAGGCTGGCGTGACACTTGGAGGCCGTGATGGCAAAACTAGCGCTGATTTATGGAATGCGTCTATTACCCGAAGACGATCTTGGCGAGGTACGCGACGCCACCGTGGTTTTGAAAAATGGGCGCAGCGCGCGCGTCACCATGCATCTGATCGAAGGAAGCAAGGAAGAAATCGAGGCCACCTTCCGCCAATCCATGGAAGCGTTTTTTGAAATGTATCCTGAGATTTAACGCAATGCCGTCAGTAGCTCCGCTCCGCGCCGCGAGTGCTGCTGGAGGCCTTGCTACCTACCGGTTCCCGAAATTTTCCGGATCGGCGTTGGGATCGCCGAGGGTATCGTTGATTAACACGGTGGACTGCCCAGTCAGCTCAAACCTTTTCCGGCACTTGTAACACGCCACCAAATCGTCGAGCCTGACCATGTAAGAGCTGGCCTTGGCGAATCGTTTCTTGTCTTCCTCGCCGGCACCGCGCGGCAATTCCCTTTTCTTGCGAGCGACTTTCCAGCGCACTGGGGCCTCAAATTCTCCTCGGCAACTGGGGCAAATGAGCTTTACCTTTCGTACTTCTTCTTTCTCGTTATAAAAAGAGCGCTCATCCATGGTTATAGAGCGGGAAGACTCACCGCTTCATCAATTGTAACAAATTCAAGCCCCAGGTCACGCCAGCGCGGAAGCCAGTATTGCAAAGCCTCCACCGTGGCTTGGCGATCGGCATTCAAGAAACGGTAATCTCCGTCGTGCAGGCAAAGAACGTCGCCATGGCCTGCGGGTGAATTATCAGCGGCGGCACTCGAGGACTGCGCTCGCTTGGCGACGGGCTCCATCCGTTTTATGAGCCATGACGCCGGTTTGACTCGCCAATCACCGGGCAAAAGCGTCCACAATGCTGTGCGCATACCCAGACCCATGGCGCTGGAAATCACCCAAGGATTGCGCATCCCCCACGGCGGACGAAACCACTTGGGTGTCACGCCCGTAATAGTGCCGATCGCTTCGTTACATCGCTGCATCTGCTGTCTTATCTGTGCCGGCGTTCTCCAGAATAGATTCGCATGCGTGACGGTGTGGTTCCCGATGGCGTGTCCGCGCACTGTAATTTCGCGCACCAGTTCCGGACATTCTTGCGCGAAGCGCCCAACCATAAAAAAAGTTACGCGTGCCTCATAACGTTCCAGGAGCTTCAACAGTTCCGGGGTGATTTTAGGATTGGGACCATCGTCAAATGTAATGGCCAGTTTCCGGCGCGAGTTTGTCCGCCACACGGTGGGGCCAAACAGTTCAGAACGTGGATTGACGCCGCCGTAAGCTGTCACCGCCGCCGCTGTCAGAGCGATAGGCGTGGCGATAAGCCATGGATTCACGAATTCATTCTGACACGCAGAAAGACAGACTCAGGCAGGATTTTTATCATGAATACACAGAGTTGAACTCTTATGCGGGCTTGCGAATGGCCTGTAAGTCGATCCCCAACTGCTGGCACTTCTTGTACAAATGGCTGCGCTCCAATCCTAAAGCGCGCGCCACATTAGTCATGTGAAAATTCTGGCGCCGAATCTCAGAGATCAGTGTCTCGCGTTCGAATGCTTCACTTCGCTCCGCAAGAGTGCCGCCGCTTTCATGGTGGTTTGCGCCTGCAACAGCGCTGCTATCACCGGTTTTGCTAGTGGAACTGGGAAGCACCAGCCTCACATCATCGACGTTTACAGTATCGGCCTCGGAGAGCAGGATCAACCGTTCCACAACATTGCGCAATTCCCGGACATTTCCCGGCCAGCTATACTGCTGCAGCTCTTCAACTGCTTCGTCATCAAAAGATTTTTGTTTCCAACCGTTCTGTGAAGCGACTTGACTCGCGAAATGCGCGATCAACTCCTGCATGTCTTCTTTTCGTTCGCGCAATGGCGGCACGCGCAACGGAAACACGTAAACCCGGTGGAATAAATCCTGGCGGAATCCATTTTCTTTAACAAGATTCTCCAGATTCCGGTGCGTGGCCACCAGCACCCGGACATTTACGCGGATGGGCTTGTCCCCACCCACTCGCTCGACTTCTCCTTCTTCAAGAACCCGCAAAAGCTTGGCCTGCATCGCCAGCGGCATATCGCCAATCTCATCCAGAAACAGCGTGCCGCCTTCCGCCTGTTCGAATTTTCCAAGATGCTTGGCCGCCGCTCCCGTAAACGAGCCTTTTTCATGGCCGAATAGCGCCGATTCGATCAACTCCGCCGGCACCGCAGCGCAATTCAAGGTGACGAACGCATTCTCTCTCCGCGCAGATTTGTCGTGGATTGCTCGCGCCACCAGTTCTTTGCCAGTTCCCGTTTCTCCCAGTATGCACACGCGCGTCTCGCTAGCCGCCACGCGCTCAATTTCGCCCGAAAGCTTTTTCATCACTGCACCGCCGCCCACGAGCTCATGTTTCCCAATCCGGTGCCGCAACTCCTGATTTTCACTCTCGAGCCGCGTGATACGCAGCGCGTTCTCGATTGTCAACAAGAGTTTGTCGGTGGAGAGCGGTTTTTCCAGAAAATCCAGCGCACCAAGCTTTGTCGCGCGTACCGCCATTTCGATGTTGGCCTGGCCGGAGATCATGATCACAGGCGTTTTTATGCCCAGACTTTTCATTTCTTCCAGCAAATCCAGTCCCGTTTTGCCAGGCATCACCACGTCGGAAAAAACCAAATCAAATGCCTCGCCGCGAAGAACTTCTACCGCTCTCGTAGCGTTGTCGCAAACCGTTACTTCGTGACCGGCCATGCGAAAGGCACGCGAAAGCGAAGCCAATGTATTGGGGTCGTCGTCTACTAGAAGCAAGTGGGCCTTGCGCGGCAAGCGAGCTCCTTGAAGCCTCAGCCCGACGCGGCGGCCAATGTGGTCGGTGTGGTCGGCTCGTTTTTTGTAGCTACGACTTCATTGCGCGGGGCTTCTGGTCGGTCCAACTGGCGCTGCGGCAGCTCGATTCGAATGGTGGTGCCGCGGCCTTCTTCACTGGAAATTGAAACGGTGCCGTGGTGGTCACTCACGACGGACTGCACAATCGCCAGGCCGAGACCTGTTCCCTGTGGTTTTGTCGTGTAGTACGGGGTGAACAGCCGCGCGGATTCTTCGGACGTCAATCCGTTGCCGGTGTCGGCGATTTCCACTCGGATTTTTCCGTCAAGTTCTGACGATCGCAATGTAAGCGTCCCCCCGGCTGGCATGGCATCCACCGCGTTCAACACCACATTCTGAAACGCGCGATGCAGCAATTCCGGATCGCCATCAATTTCTGGCAATCCGTCTTTCAGGAATAGTTCCCGCGTGATGGCCGGCTTCCCAACTTCATTAAATTGCGCATCAAAAAGCCGCAGCACCTCGTGAAGTGATTCATTCACATTCATCCGTTCGAATCTTGGCGCGGGCATCTTCGAGAAATCACTGAAGCGCGCCACAATGGAATTTAAATTAGCTAATTCTGTTTTCAGCGTCGCGGTCGACTCGGTAAAAACCTCCATAAACTGTGCATGGTCCAGCTTCCGCGCGCGTTGCAGATTCTCCACGGTAATTTGCAGCGGGAACAGCGGGTTACGCAGCTCGTGCGCCAACCTCCGCGCCAATTCTCGCCAAGCGGCAACCCGTTCGGTCTGCAGCAGCCGCTCCTTGTGAACTCCCAGTGTGCGGGTCATGTCGTTAAATGCGGTCGCCAACTGTCCCACTTCGTCATAGGTGTGCACGTCAATCCGCGCGTCCCATCTTCCCGACGCCACGTCGCGCGCCGCAACCGCCAATTCTTCCACCGGCTGTGTAATTCGCGCCGAAAACCACCAGATTAGCAACAAGGCAATCAGCAGCGCGCCAGCGCCCACCGATGCGGCGATCCATCCAATACGTTCCGTTAACAGCAC
>Ga0073928_10008788_pt1 | contig 12533 bp, 13 predicted proteins | sample PaiPotPPA55metaG_FD_76969 | JGI IMG/M metagenome (GOLD analysis project Ga0073928, IMG submission 76969) | Iron sulfur acid spring bacterial and archeal communities from Banff, Canada, to study Microbial Dark Matter (Phase II) - Paint Pots PPA... ...
CTCCCGAACTCGCGCTCCTCGGAGCGACGCCGGGCCGGGTCCTCGTCGTAGAACTCCTCGATGTCCATGCCCACCACCATGCCGACTGGACCCAGCATGGTCGTGCGCCGCGCCGCGGCGCGCACGGCGGGGACGGCGCGGGGACCAGTCGACCCGCGCCGGCGTCGGGGTGGGGTCGATACGATCGAGGCGTCCGCAACTCGAATGAAGCGAGACGCGATGAGCAAGATCAAGATCCTCGATCCGACCGCGGCGCCACCCGAGGTGTCACCCGATCCCGGTCCCGACGCGGGGCCGCTGGCGGGTCGGCGGGTCGGGCTGCGCACCGACGAGACCTGGCAGTCCTGGGAGTGGGTGCTCGACGAGTGGCGACGCGAGCTCGACGCGGCCGGCGCCACGGTGCAGGTCTGGACGGCCCGGAACCGCATCGGCGACACCGGCGACCAGACCTTCCGGGAGCTCGAGGACTTCGCCCGGGACGTCGACGTCGCGATCGTCGGGCTCGGCAACTGAGGCTCCTGCACCTCGTGGAGCGTCCACGACACCGTGGCCGCAGCCCGCGAGGGAAAGACGGCGGTCGTCGTCGTAACCGCAGAGTTCGAAGCCCTCGCCCACACCATGGCCGCCAACGCCGGCCGGGGCGGTTTGCGCGTCCACGTGCTGCCGTACCCGCTCGAGACCCGGCCCGAGCCCGAGGTGCGCGCCATCGCGGCCGAGCACTGGCCCCAGCTGCTGGCGACCATCGGCGCCGCCGAATGACCGAGTCGGGGGCGGTGGGGCGGTGACCGACAGCGCCATCGCGTCGCGGGTCGACTGCGGCCCCGAGGGCTGCACGATCGAGTGGCTGGCCAGCGCCCGGCTCGAGGTCGACGACGACCCGGTCGAGTTCACCAAGCTGGCGACCGACGCCGGCTGGGGCGACGGCCTCCCGCTCGTCCCGCCCACCGAGGCGCGCGTGCGCGGGCACGTCGCCAGCTCGGGCCGGTTCCCGGACGAGCTCCTCTGCGACCTGCCACCCCGCAACGGGCGGGCCACGGTCGAGAAGGTGGCCATCAACGCGGTGATGGCCGGCATGCCGGCCGACGCCATGCCGCTGCTCTGCGCCTCGGTCGAGGCGATGGCCGACCCGATCCTCAACCTGTTCGCGCTGAACACCACCACGTCGTGCGTCGTGCCGGGCGTGTTCGTGAACGGGCCGAGCCGGGACCGCCTGAAGATCCCCTACGACGCCGGCTGCTTCGGCGGGCAGGCTGGGCCCGGCCCCGCCATCGGCCGCGCCACCCGCCTCATCATGCGCAACGTCGGGGGCCAGGTCGTGGGCGTCTCCTCGAAGAGCGTGTTCGGCCAGCCCGGGCGCGTCACCGGCATCGTGGTCGGCGAGTGGGAGGAGCGCTCGCCCTGGGAGCCGCTCGCGGTCCGGCGGGGCGTGGCCGGTGACGCGGTCACCGTGCACGGCTGCACCGGCACCGTCGACGTGGCCGACATCGTCGCCGACAACGGCGTCGACCTGCTCGAGATCATCGGCAAGTCACTCGCCTTCCCCGGCACGAACGCCTTCATCTCCGGGTACCACGGGGCCGAGATCCTCACCTGCCTCGCGCCGCCGTGGGCCGACCTCATCGCGGCGTCCTACCCGAGCATCGAGGACGTCCAGGAGCGACTGTGGGCGCACGCGGCGCTGCCGGTCACGTGGTGGCCGGAGGCGCACGAGCGCCAGGCGCACGAGCACGGGCGCGTCGACGACGCTGGGCTCGTCCACCTGGTCGAGGATCCCTCCCACATGCTCGTCATGGTGTGCGGCGGGCTCGGGAACCTGCACGCGCTCGCGCTGCACAGCTTCGGGCCGACCCGCGCCGTGACGCGTCCGTTCTGATCGGCCGGGCGCACCCGGGCCGGCGGGCGGTGAGACGGTGAGACGGTGAGCGGACCCGGCGCCGCCGTCGTCGGCACCGGCTTCGGGGCCCGGGTCCACGTCCCGGCGCTCCGAGCCGCCGGCTTCGACGTCGTGGCGATCGTCGGGCGCGACCCCGAGCGCACGAGCCGGCGCGCCGCCCGCCTGGACGTGCCGGACGCGTCGACCGACCTCGCCGCCACGCTCGCCCGGTCGGACGTCGCGGCGGTGACGGTGGCGACCCCGCCGGCGGCGCACGCGGCGGTGACCGTCGCGGCGGCCCGGGCCGGCAAGCACGTGCTCTGCGAGAAGCCGTTCGCGCTCGACCGCGAGGAGGCCGCCGCGATGCTGCGCGCCGCCGACGAGGCCGGGGTCGTGCACCTCGTCGGACACGAGTTCCGGTTCGCGCCCGAGCGGGCCGTGATCGGGCGCGCCATCGCCGAGGGCCGGCTGGGCGAGGTGCGGCTGGTGTCGCTGGTCCAGTTCGTGCCGCTCGTGGCCGATCCCGAGGCCCGGGTGCCGCGGTGGTGGTTCGACGAGGGGGCCGGCGGCGGCTGGCTCGGCGCGTCCGGCTCCCACGTCGTCGACCAGGTCCGGGCTTGGCTCGGCGACTTCGAGACCGTGAGCGCGCGGCTGCACGTCGTCTCGGACCGGACCGACGTGGCGGAGGACACCTTCACGGTGCGCTTCCGGCTGCGGTCCGGCGTCGAGGGCGTGCTGCAGCAGACGGCGGGGGCGTGGGGTCCGATGAGCGGGGTGACCCGGATCGCCGGCACCCGGGGGAGCGCGTGGATCGACGGCGACACCGCGTGGCTCGCCGACGCCGACGGGAGCCGACCGCTCGAGATCCCGCGTGACCTGGAGGTCCCGGACCCGCCGGCGGCCAGCGACGATCCCCGGCACCGCTTCACGCACCTCGAGCTGGGCCCGTACACGCGGCTGTGCGCGGCGCTGCGCGCCGGCGTCGACGGGCGGCCACCCCCGTCGAGCGTGCCGGTCCCGACGTTCGCGGACGGCGTCGCGGAGATGGAGGTCCTCGACGCCATCCGGGCGTCGTCGGCGGCGGGGGGCGACGCCGTGTTCGTACGATCCGAGGCTCCCGGCGCTCGCTGACCGAACGCGGCGCGCGCCGACGGCGACGACCGAGCGTGCCTCGAGCCGAGCGTCCGTCTTCGCCACCACGCACGACGGGCCGGTAGGGTCCCGGCTCGGCCCGGTGGCCGCATCCGCGCCGCCGCACCGACCCGCCGGCAGCCGAGCCAGGAGGAACGATGCAGCACTTCCGGATCGCGACGTACGACATGACCAAGGGGACCCCCGCCGAGACCGCGGACCTGGCCAAGGCCGGGATGCTCCCGATCTTCGAGAAGCAGCCCGGCTTCGAGGCCTACTCCCTGATCGAGGTCGACCCGAAGACGCTCGTGTCCGTCAGCGTGTGGGAGTCGCACGCGGAAGCCGAGGCGGCGGTGAAGCTGGCCGCGGACTGGGTGGCCGCCAACCTCGCCGACCGGGTCAGCCTCAAGCAGAACATCGTCGGCGACGCGCTGTTCTGGGCCGGCTCGGCGAGCTAGGCGTCCGCCTCCGCCCGGTCGGGGCCCCGGTTACCAGCGCGTGCCGTAGCGGTCCCGGTGCGTGTGCGTCGGGAACGGCTCCCGGCGCGGCGGAGCCAGCGGCCGCGCCGGGCGGCCGAGCGGGACGACGGCCTGCGGCGTGATCGTCGCGGGGAGCCCCAGCGTCGACGCGAGCTCATCGGCGAACGTCGTGGTCAGGGTGGTGAGCGCCGAGCCGAGGCCCAGCGCCACCGCGGCCAGGCAGAGGTTCTGCACCGCCGGGAAGATCGACGACGGAATCGTCGCCGGGTGGCAGCGCTCGGTGTCGGCGGCGACCACCACGATCACCGGCGCCGACCGGTAGCCGCCGCCGGCGATGCCGTGGTGGACGTCGGCGAGGAGGCCCGGGCTCAGCCGACCGGCTGCGAACTCGCGCCCGCCGTCGGACCACGCTCGCTCGGTGAGGTCGTGCAGCCGATCGCGGAGCGCTTGATCTCGGACGACGAGGAACACCCACGGTTGGCGGTTCTCGGCGCTCGGCGCGTACGTGGCCGCGTCGAGCACGCGGCCGAGCTCGTCGTCGGACACCGGCGTTGGCGCGAAGGCCCGGCAGGCCCGCTGGGCGTGGACGACGTCGAAGAAGTCGGTCACGCGGCGCGTTCGCCGAGGAGGCGGAAGCTGTTCACGTACATGATTCGCAACGCGTCGTGCCACGCCCAGGCCTGGAACGCGTCCGGGTCGTCGAGGCGCTCCCGGACGAGGGGCGTCATGGCCTGGAACGCCGCCTCCGGGTCGTCGGTGTCCATCTCGTACCAGTGGAGGTACCGGGGGTCGCCCCCTCCCACCCGCTCGTAGGGCGTGATCATCGTGTAGCCGGGTACCGCCACCTCGGCGATGTGACGGAGGTGCACGAAGTCGCCCCAGTCCCGCAGCTCCTGGGCCCGCCCCGGCTGGCGCGGGCTGATGAGCACCAGCGACAGGCCGATGGTGGGCCGCCCGGTGAGCCGGCCCTGGCCCGGCCGGGGCGTCCGCCGGAAATGATGGCCCCGGATCCCGGACCTGGGCTCGGGGGCGACGAAGCCGTCCTCGACCTCGTAGGCGGCGAGCAGGTCGAACTCGGGCAGCACGCGCGGCAGGTCGTCGCGATCGCGGCGGACGTTCGCCCACCAGGTCGCCCGCGTGACGCCCGGCGCGCGGAGCACCCCCGGCACGCGCTCGGCGGTGTACGCATCGACGGGGGTATCCGTCATCTCCAGGTACAGCCCGGCGGTGTCACGGTCCTCCATGGGGCGACGAGTCTACGAACGGCGCGGGGACCCCGACGCGGGCGCGCGTACGCTGGCCGGCGAGCAGGATGAGCGTCGCCGACGGCAGCTGGGTGGTGCCCGGTCCGGGCTGGGTCTGCCCGGAGTGCGGGTTCGACTTCGACGCCACCGATCCGCGCCGGGCCGCCGACCTCGTGCGGGAGTTCCCCAGCCGGTACCGGGTGCCGCTCGAGCGGGCCCTGCCGGGCGAGGACCTCGAGGCGCTGCTCCGCGCCCGGCCCGCGGGGGACAGCTGGTCGGCGCTCGAGTACGCGTGCCACACCCGGGACGGCTTCACCCTCTACGAGCAGCGCATCGGCGTCACGCTCGCCAACGACCGACCGGTCTTCTCCCGGATGCACCGAGACCAGCTGGCGATCGACGACGCGTACAACCGCCAGCACCCGGCCTACGTCGCCGACAGCCTCGCCGAGAGCGCGACGTCGCTCGCCCGTGCGCTCGACGCCGTCCCCGCCGACGGCTGGGCGCGGGCCGGCGCGCGGGAGGACCTCGAGATGACCGTCGACTGGATGGCCCGCAACGTCGTCCACGAGGGCCACCACCACCTCCTCGACATCGGTCGAGCGCTGCGAGCGGCGCGTCGCGCCGGGGCGACCACCACCTGAGCCGGGTCGGACCGGCGCGGCCGCCGGTACCCTGACCGCCGTGTCAGCCCCCCGGGAGTCCCTCCGCCGCCGCGCCGTGCCGGCGCCCGGCGAGGCCCCCCTCCCGGCGCCGAACGCGGCTGCGCTGCTGCGGTCGAACGGCACCAGCGCCGAGCGGGCCGACCGAGCGGCGCTGCAGTTCGGCGACCGGCGCTGGACCCACCGCGAGTTCCTCGCCGAGTCGCGGCGGTTCGCCCGCCTCTGGCGGACCCGGCTCGACGGCGCCGCGCCGCCCCACGTCGCGGTGCTGCTCGACAACACGCCCGACTACCTGTTCGCGCTCGGGGGCGCCGCGCTCGCGGGCGCGACGGTCGTCGGCCTGAACCACACCCGCCGCGGCGAGCACCTGCTCCGCGACGTCGAGCACACGCACTGCGGGCTCGTCATCACCGAGCCCCGTCACGTCGAGCTGCTGGCGCCGATCGCCGACCGGCTGCCGCCGGTGCTGACCAGCCGCCGGTTCGTCGACGGCGACGACCCCGACCGACAGCTCGGCGACGACCTCGAGGCCGCGCTCGGCCCGGCCGCCGCCGAGGACCCCGGCTTCGAGCCCGACCCCGACACCCAATGGGCGCTCATCTTCACGTCGGGCACGTCGGCCGCGCCGAAGGCGGTGATCTGCACCCAGCGCCGCTTCCTCGTGACCGGCGCCCGGATGGCGATCATCATGGACCTCGGGCCCGACGACGTCGGCTACGTCTGCATGCCGCTGTTCCACTCGAACGCGCTCATGGTCGGGTGGGCGCCGTCGATCGTGCAGGGCGCGTCGGTGGGCCTCGCCCGCCGCTTCAGCGCCTCCCGCTGGCTCGCCGACGTGCGCCGCTACCGCTCCACCTACTTCAACTACACCGGCAAGCCGCTCGCCTACCTCGTGGCGACCCCCGAGCGGCCCGACGACGCCGACAACACGCTGCGGGTCGCGTTCGGGAACGAGGGGTCCCCCGAGATCGTCGACCGGTTCGCCCGTCGCTTCGGCGTCGACGTCATCGACGCGTACGGCGCGACCGAGGGGGGGGTGGCGGTGAACCGCGACGCCGAGGAGCGGGCCGGCGCGCTCGGCCAGGTCGGCGACAACGTCCAGATCGTCGACGACGAGGGCCACGAGCTGCCCCGGGCCCGCTTCGGCGCCGACGGGACGCTCCTCAACGCCGACGAGTGCGTCGGCGAGATCGTGAACACCGCCGGCGCGGGGCCGTTCGAGGGCTACTACAACAACCGCGACGCCAACGAGCGCACCCTCCGGTTCGGGTGGTACTGGACCGGCGACCTCGGCTACCTCGACGAGGACCGCTACCTCTACTTCGCGGGCCGCAACGCCGACTGGCTGCGGGTCGACGGCGAGAACTTCCCCGCCGCGCCGATCGAGGCTGCGGTCGCCCGCTACCCGGGGGTGGTGCTGGCCGCCGTGTACGGCGTCCCCGACGACCAGGCCGGCGACCAGGTCATGGCCGGGCTGGTGCTGGCGCCCGACGCCGCCTTCGACCCCGCCGGCTTCGCGTCGTGGCTCGACGCCCAGGCCGCGATCGGCCCCAAGTGGCGACCCCGATACGTGCGGGTGCTGCGCGACCCGCCCACCACCGGCACCAACAAGATCGTGAAGCGCACCCTCGTCCACCAGAAGTGGCGACACGACCGCGTGCGGGGCGACGCCGTGTTCACGCGGGGCCGCCACGACGCGACCTACCGCGCGTTCACCGCCGACGACGAGCGCGAGCTCGAGGCCTCGTTCGCCCAGCACGGCCGGGCCCGCTTCTGGGACCTGTGAACCTCGCCTTCACCGCCGAGGAGCAGGCCTTCGCGGCCGAGATCCGGGCCTGGCTCGCCGACCACCTCGAGCCGCCGCCGCCGTTCCCGTCCGTCGACGAGGAGGTGGCGTGGGGGCGGCGCTGGCAGGCGACGATGGCCGCCGACCGCTGGGTGGGGATCCACTGGCCGACCGAGTACGGCGGGCGGGGCGCGTCGCCGGTGCTGGTCGCGCTCTGGAACACCGAGTACGCGCGGGCCCGGGCGCCGCAGCCCGTGAACCGGGTCGGCGTGAACAACGTCGGCCCCACGCTCCTCGCCTACGGCACCGAGGACCAGAAGCGGCGCTGGCTGCCGGCCATCCTCGACGCCAGCGAGCTGTGGTGCCAGCTGTTCTCGGAGCCGGGCGCGGGCTCGGACCTCGCCGCGCTCTCGACGCGAGCGACGCCGGTCGACGGGGGCTGGCTCGTGACCGGCCAGAAGGTGTGGACCAGCTACGCCCAGTGGGCGCGGTGGGGGATCTGCCTCGCCCGCACCGACCCCGACGGGCCCGCCCACCGCGGGATCTCCTACCTCGTCGTCGACCTGGAGGCGCCCGGCGTCGACGTCCGGCCCCTCGTCCAGCTCACCGGGGAGGCCGAGTTCAGCGAGGTGTTCCTCGACGAGGTCTTCGTGCCCGCCGACCACCTGGTCGGTGGCCTCAACCAGGGCTGGACCGTCGCCAGCACCACGCTCTCGCACGAGCGGGGCACCGTCTTCGCGTTCAAGGAGCAGGTCGTCCACGAGGTGTACCTCGACGAGATCTACGCGCTGGCGCGGGAGCAGGGCCGGCTCGGCGACGTCGAGACTGCCGACGGCCTCGCCCAGTCGTTCGTCGACCTGCGTGTCCTGCGGCTCCACAACTGGCGGACCCTCTCCCGCCTCGGCCGCGGCATCGAGCCGGGCCCGGAGACGAGCTGGGTGAAGCTGGCCTGGAGCGACATGACCCAGCGGCTGTCGGCGGTCGGCCTGGACCTCTGTGGTGAGGCGGCCCCCCTGTGGCGCGGCGCGCACGACGTCCCCGGCGACGGCAAGTGGCAGCGTCAGTGGCTGTGGAGCGGCGCGGCGTCGATCGCGGGCGGAACGTCGGAGGTGCAGCGGAACATCGTCAGCGAGCGCATCCTCGGGATGCCGCGTGGCTGAGCCGACCGTGCGCGTGGTCGGGCTCGACCACGTCGTCCTGAGCTGCGGGGACGTCGAGGCCTCGCTGCGCTGGTACGCCGAGGAGCTCGGCCTCGAGCCGGTGCGGGCCGCCGAGTGGCGGGCCGGCGACGCCCCGTTCCCGTCGGTGCGGGTCGACGACGCGACGATCATCGACCTCCTCGCCGCGCCGCGCACCGGCGTGAACGTCGACCACGTGTGCCTCGTCGTCGAGCCGACCGACCTCGACGCCCTCGCCGGGTCGGGGCGCTTCGAGGTGGTCGGCGACGGCCCGGTCGAGGGCCTGTTCGGGGCCCGGGGCCTGGCCACGAGCCTCTACATCCGGGATCCGGACGGCAACACCGTCGAGCTGCGCTGCTATGGCTGAGTCCGCGGACCCGGCTGATCGGGCCCGCTTCGGGGTCAAGGGCCCCCACCGCCGGGTCGATGAATCATCCGTGGACGGGAGGCCGCCGTTTGACGTCGACGCTTCCAGGGAGCTGGGTGCCGCGGCGCTGCTCGAGCAGCACCCGGCGGCGCTCGTCGCGGCCATCGGCGCCGACGGGATCTTCGTCCCCATGCCGGCCTCGCTCTCGCTGGAGGACCACGCCCTCCTGCCCGGCAAGTCGGCCATGGACTTCGTGGTCGCCGACGACTGGGGCGCCATCATCGACGCCTGGGAGCGGGCCCGCGCCACCGGCGCGGCGCGCACCTCGGTGCGGCTGGTCGCGGCTCCGGACAAACCGGTCGTCATCCACTATTTCGACCTCCGCCACCGCTACGGCGTCTACCTCGGGGTCGTCGTCGGGCCGCAGGCCCGGGACGCGCTGGCCGAGGGCGTCACCGTCGACGACGCCCCGCCCCGGCTCGCCCGAGCCAAGAAGAGCGAGGCCGCCGTCCTCCTCGAGGTCGACGACGCCCTGGCCCAGATCCTCGGCCGCCCGGCCGAGGAGCTGATCGGCCAGCGCACGCTCGAGCTCATCCACCCCGATGACCAGGAGCAGGCGATCCGGGCCTGGATGGCGATGCTGGCCGCCGGGGACAACGGCCCCCGGGTCCGGCTCCGGCACCGGCGGGGGGACGGATCGTGGGTCTGGCTCGAGGTGACGAACCAGAACCTCCTCGACGATCCCGACGCCGGCTACGTGGCCGCCGAGATGATCGACGTGTCGGAGGAGGTCGCCGTCCACGAGGCGCTCCGGCAGCGCGAGCAGCTGTTCCGCCGACTGGCGGAGGCGATGCCGAGCGGTCTGGTGCAGATCGACCACGACCGCAACGTCGTGTACACCAACCCGCGCGTCGGCCAGATCGTGGGCGACGCACCGGCGACCACCGTCGACGCCCAGCTGGGGTCGGTGGTCCGGGACGACTGGCCCGCCTTCGACGGCGCGATCACCCGGGCCCTGGCCGAGGGCGGCGACGACGACATCGAGGTGCAGGTGCAGCGAGCCGGCGACCGCGGGCTGCGGCGCTGCCTGGCCCGGGTCCGCGCCCTCACCGACGACGGGACCGTCACCGGGGCGATCATCTCGATCGAGGACGTGACCGAGAGCGCGCTGCTGCACGCCGAGCTCGAGCGTCGAGCGACGATGGACATGCTCACCCGGTGCCTGAACCGGGCGACCGTGATGTCGTCGCTGGAGGCGACCCTCGCCGAGGGTGGGGACTGCTACACGGCGGTGATCTTCCTCGACCTCGACGACTTCAAGGCGGTGAACGACCGGCACGGCCACGCGGTCGGCGACGAGCTGCTCATCACGGCGGGGGAGCGCCTCACCCGCGTCGTCCGCCAGGGCGACTACGTCGGTCGCCTCGGCGGCGACGAGTTCCTCGTCGTCTGCCCGGAGATCGAGAGCCCCGACGAGGCCCGGCGCATCGCCGATCGCATCACGACCGCGGTGCGGGGCGAGTTCAGCTTCGGCGGGTCGACGATCGAGCTGCGGGCGAGCGTCGGCGTCGCCTGCGCCGCCCGCCGCGAGACGACGACCGAGGACCTGGTGTCGCGAGCCGATGCCGCCATGTACGCCGCCAAGCGGCGGCGCCGACTGATGCCGCAGCGGCTGGAGACCGAGATCACCGCCGACGACTGACCGGCGTCAGAGGAAGCGGCGGATCAGCCGGTCCTTCTTCTCGTTGTAGGGCGGGTACGCGAGCGCGGGGTCGGGCTTCGGCGGCTTGCGCAGCACGCTCTTCGTGTGGCTGAAGGTGTCGAAGCTCGCCCGGCCGTGATACGCGCCCATGCCGCTCGGGCCCACCCCACCGAACGGCAGGCCCGGCACGGTCACGTGGTACATGGTGGCGTTCACCCCCACGCCGCCGGAGCTGGTCTCGGCGACGACGCGGTCGCGCGTGGCGTGGGAGCCGGTGAAGACGTACAGCGCCAGCGGCTTGTCGCGCTCGTTGATGTGCGCGATGGCGGCGTCGACGTCGTCGACCGGGAGCACCGGGAGAATCGGCCCGAAGATCTCGTCCTGGAGCACCGGTGCGTCGTGGCGGACCTCCTGGAGGACGGTCGGCGCCACGTAACGGGTGTCCTCGTCGACGGTCCCGCCGACCGTCGGCCGGCCGCCCTCGAGGAGCCCGGCCAGCCGGTGCACGTGGTGGTCGTTCACGATGCGGCCGTAGTCGGGGCTGGCCTTCGGGTCGGCGCCGTAGAAGTCGAAGACGGCCCGGCGCACCTGCTCGACGAAGGCGTCCTCGGCGCCCTTGGTCACCAGCACATAGTCGGGCGCGATGCAGGTCTGCCCGGCGTTCAGGTACTTCCCCCAGGCGACGCGCCGTCCGGCGACGGCGAGGTCGGCGTCGGCGTCGACGATCACGGGGCTCTTCCCACCCAGCTCGAGCGTGACCGGCGTCAGGTGCTTCGCCGCCGCCTCCATCACCACCCGGGCCACCCGGCCGTTGCCCGTATAGAAGATGTAGTCGAAGCGCTCCGCCAGCAGGGCCTGCGTCTCCGGTACGCCGCCCTCCACGACCGCCACCGCGTCGGGGTCGAGGTATTGGGGGATGAGCTCGGCGAGCGCGGCCGACGTCGCGGGGGCGATCTCGGACGGCTTGCCCACCACGCAGTTGCCGGCTGCGAGCGCACCGACGAGCGGGGACAGCAGGAGCTGGATCGGGTAGTTCCACGGCGCGATCACGAGCGCCACGCCGACTGGCTCGCGCACGATCCGCGCCGAGGCGGGCCGAGTCACCATCGGCGCCCAGACGCGCTCGGGCCGGGCCCATCGGGCCAGGTGACGCCGGGCGTGGTCGACCTCGCTGATCACGAACCCGATGTCGGTTGCCCAGGCCTCGGTCGGCGGCTTGCCGAGGTCGGCCTTCAGGGCGGCGAGGAGGTCGGACTCCCGCTCGACGAGCATCGCCTTGACCCGCTCGAGCTGCTCTCGGCGCCAGTCGAGGGACCGGGTCCGCCCGGACTCGAACGTGGCCCGCAGCCGGGCGACGAGCGCCGGGACGTCGACGGCCGCCGCGGCGGTCTGGGCGGCGGCAGTGGTGGTCGTGGTCATGCTCCCTCCTCCATGAGGTCGAGCACGGCCGTCAGGTCCGGCGCGTCGAGCACCCCTTCGGCCCGGGGGTCGGCGGGGGCGGCGTCGTCGGGCCAGCGGCCCGGGCGTCGAAGGTACAGCGCCGTCATGCCGGCCGCCCGGGGCCCGACGACGTCCGGGCCCCACGTGTCGCCGACGAACAGCGCGTCGGCGGCCTCGACGCCGAGCTTGGCGAGCGTCGCCTCGAAGATGCGCGGGTGCGGCTTCCGAGCGCCGGCCCAGGCCGACGACACGACGACGTCGACGCGCCCGAGGACGCCGACCTCCTCGAGCGCCGGCAGCAGGTCCCAGTCCCAGTTCGAGCAGACCGCGAGCGGCACGCCTCGATCCCGGAGCGCGTCCAGCACCCGGTGCACCTCGGGATAGGGCTCGAGCACCCGGGTCTCGGTGCCCTGGCGGAGTTTCTCGAGGATCACCTCGTACTCGCCCGGGTGCACGTCGGTCTCGGCGAGCATGCCGAGGATGCGCTCCCGCTGCCACGCCACGTAGTGGTCGCGGCTCTCGGAGTGCTCGAGGTGCTCGATCCCGTCGATGCCGTCGTTCCACCATCGATCGCGGATCTCGGTCGGAAGCTCGTAGCCGTGCTCGGCCAGGACGACGTCGATCGAGACCCACTGCGTCGCCTCGGCGAGCGTTCCGTAGAAGTCGAAGAG
>Ga0073928_10008789_pt1 | contig 12532 bp, 17 predicted proteins | sample PaiPotPPA55metaG_FD_76969 | JGI IMG/M metagenome (GOLD analysis project Ga0073928, IMG submission 76969) | Iron sulfur acid spring bacterial and archeal communities from Banff, Canada, to study Microbial Dark Matter (Phase II) - Paint Pots PPA... ...
ACGACCAACGACGCGAAGGACGGCTGGTTCGCGGGTTACCAGCATCAACTCGTGGCGATCGCGTGGATGGGATACGACCAGCCGAAGTCGCTCGGCAGCCGTGAGTTCGGCGCACAGCTTGCGTTGCCGATCTGGGTGGAGTACATGCAACGGGCGCTCGCCAAGATCCCGCAGCAGCAAATGGCGATGCCTGATGGTTTGACGACCGTCGACGGCGAGTTGTTTTTCGCCGATAAAACGCCGGGCAATGGGTTTGTTGCCAGCATCGGCGTGGATTCAGCGAATCCGATCGAAGGTGCAAGCGATGCGGTGGGCGGTGTCGGTCCTGGTGGATTGACGCCTCCGAGCGTGCCGCCCCCCAGCGTGAATCCGGCCGAGCGCCAGGAGATCATGGATCTCTTCAAGGGGCATTGATTGGGATGTTCACTGCAGGAGCATCGGCTTGCGATGCTCCTGCAGTCATCTGGCTCTTGCGTTTTGCGAGGCCGATCTGGTGAAGGTAATGCCAAAGAAGAAGGGCGCGCCGCAATCAAATTGCCGCGCGCCCTTTTTATTGCAGCGTGCTTACTTACCCAGCGTAGACGCAGGCTTCACCGCGCATGTGGTCTCGATGCTCGACTGATCCGCGAACGTCAGCTTCAGCGGAATCGTTGATCCAACCTTCAACGGCTTGGGTGCGTCCTCGAGCATCAGGTGATAGCCGCTCGGAGCGAACGCTAGTGTGCCGTGCGCGGGTACTTCGGCGGATTCGACCATCGACATGGTCGATGTACTGCCGTTGCTCGTCGATTTATGCAGCATCGCCATGCCGAACGCTGGGGTTTCGGCGCCGGTGAGGGTGGCGGGTTTATCGCCACTGTTCGATATCACGAAGTAGCCCGACGACGGCAATTTAGCCGGCATCGAACGGATCCAGCAATCGTGCACATCGAGCGTCGCGGCTTGCGCGCCGGCAGCGCCAAGAGCACAAGAGGCCAGCAAACCGGCGTGAATCAGTGTGTTCTTTTTCATGGTCAGCTCACTTTACGTTGAAGAGATAATGGCCCTGCGTACGATGACCGTCGTCGGCCACGGCCGTCCATTTCACTTGATATGCGCCCGTCTTCAGATCGCCAAGTGCGACGCTCATGTGTTTCTTGTTGGTCGCATCGACAGCTGATTTCGCGCTGTTGACTTGCTTGCCCGCTGCATCGACCACAGTCAGCGTGCTGAATGCCGGTTCGAGACCTTCCGTGAAATCGATGGTTACTTCATGCGGCGCTTCGACGGTTGCATCGGGTGCGGGCGTTTGCTGCGTGGGATGCGCATGTGCAAGAGCGAGTTGAGCCGTGGCGAGGAGCAGGGCGCCAAGGCCGCCATGCCTGGCCATGTTTATGAGGGACGTGTTCATGCTGATCCTGTTTTGATCTCGTTTTATCCGGGTGACGTGGATGATGGGTACTGGCCATTCAGCCGGCGGCAGTGCGGCCAAGAATCAGACGAAGACTGGTGGTGCGCGAGGCTGTGCAGCGAAGACCGGCGCATACGGCGGGAAGGGCTGGGCAGGGGTGTTGTCGGGTAGAGGTCCCGACGTAACGCGCGCTTGATATGCACTTGCGCAAGGTGGTGGTGCGGGTGAGTGTGCCGCGAGATTACAGTACCCGCATGCGTCCCAATGACCCGCGGCGGAGTGCGGCGAACGAATGGGTTTGTCAGTGCCGGCCTGCTGGGCCTGTAGGGTTTGTGGGGTTTGTGATGTGGCCGAGCAGAATGCGCTCAGGATTGTCTCTGCTTGCGTGCCGGAGGCAAGCGCTTGCGACACGGCCGGAGCGAGCGCGGTCATCAGGATTGCAAGCAATCCGATGAGGCTTCCTAACTGGCGGACGAGGCGGCGGCGCATGAGGCTAACGTTGGCTTCCAAAGCAGGAGTTCAGCCGCTGATTATGCCACGCGTGGATGCAAGGGTTTGTGCGTGCAAGGCGACCATTCAGCGCAGCATTGGAGCATGAGCACTTGATACTCGCGCTACACAAGCGCGTGCCCCAACGCGACCTAACCCGGCAATTGCCGCCGAAATGAAAAAAGCCCGGAGAACCGGGCTTTTGACTTTTAATCCTTGGTTGCGGGGATAGGATTTGAACCTATGACCTTCGGGTTATGAGCCCGACGAGCTGCCAGACTGCTCCACCCCGCGAAAAAGATTATAAGGCAACGGACATCGCAGTGCAACATGTTTGTCATGTTGCTTGGGTTTTGATGGATTGATCGAGCACAGCTTCAGTTGACGAATAGCGTCGAGACTGTTCGTGCTCTTATGTCTTGAGGCGCTGCGAGTGAGCGGGACTTTATCCACCCGGCCTTGAGCGCATATGAAAACACGGCCGCATATCTCATTCGAGAGATTTGCGGCCGTGTGTATCAACTACGCTTTGAAGCTGCTTGTACGCTGCTTAGAACCCGAACGCGAAACCTGCACCTCCCGTGCTTTCTTCGCCAGTCGTCGAACCGCCGACCGTGATGACCATGTTGGTCCCAAAGCGCTTCTGGAAACCGACCGCGATAGCTGCCTTGTTACGATATACACCCGTGCCTGCCGCGAAGCGATTGTCCTTGTCAGCGACGGCTGCCGCGCTGCCCGCCATCATCGCCATCGCGCTGCTCATCGCACCGACGCTATTGATGTGGTTGTTCGCGATCGACAGGCTGCTGTTCATGTCAGAACGAAGGGCATCTGTGTAACCCTTGCCCGCTGCCACGTTGGTGATCTGACGTTCCTTGCCTGCTGCGCCGACAGAAACCGTGTTCGCACGATCAGCGACCGAGTTCGAGCCAAGTGCGACTGCATTGTCCGCAGATGCATTGGCCGCGCCACCGATAGCGACCGAATCCTTGCCCGTCACCAATGAGTCGACGAGTTGCGAATTCGTGTGGAAGTACTTGATGCCGCCGCCGTTGTTGATATTGCCTTCGAACGTTTCGAGCGAGCCAACGCGCTGATTGGTCGAGTACCCGCGGCGACATTGGTGATCTGGCACTCCTTGCCCGCAGCGCCAACGGACACGGTGTTCGCGCGAGTCGCAGCCGAATTGGCGCCGATCGCAACCGAATTGTCCACCGATGCAACCGCTGCGCCGCCGATGGCCACTGCATCCGTACCCGTTGCCAATGAGTCGGCAAGCTGCGAGTTCGAATGGAAGTACTTGATGCCGCCACCGTTGTTGATATTCGTTTCGAACGTCTCGAGCGAACCGACGCGCTGGTTGGTCCCATTCAACTGCGAACCGTTGACTGCATCGGTGCTGGTCGCGCTTAGGTCAGCGGCCTTCACGTTGGTGAGCTTGACCTGAGCGGTCGGGGCCGTGCCGCCCAAGGTTACTTGCGAATGGTCGAGCGAGTCGTACGCGACCTTGCTGGTCAATGCTGTGTCGATCTTGGTGACGGCGTCGCCCACGGTGTTGGCAGTCGCGCCTGCGACGGTATAGGCAGGTGCCTTGACCGTGCCGTCGGCGTTCAGCGTCGCGCCGCCGCCGAGCAGAGTAGTCACGTTTTGAAGCTGCGTGAGGTTCACGGCGTCATCGGCTTGGGTGCCGGCTGCGACGTTGACGACTTGACGTTTGTTGGTGCTGCTGCCAACCGAGACAGTGTTGGACCGGTCTGCGACGGAGTTCGTGCCCAAGGCAGTCGAGGACGACGCCGAGGCCGTTGCGCCTGCACCGATCGCGGTAGTCCCGGTAACTCCTGCCTTTGCTGAGTGGCCAATTGCGACAGCATCGTTGGCTTCCGAGCCCGCGGCGTTCACCCCAACAATAGAGTCTTGTCCGATCGCAACACTGCCAGTGCCAAATTCGGCCGCACCATAGCCAATCGCAATACCTGCGGCGACGGTGGGCGGCTCGGAACCCACGACTCCGTCGGTCTTCGCGTTCACACCCATGGCGATTGAGCCACGGTCGTAGGAGACTGCATTCGGGCCGATTGCGATCGAGTCCTGTCCGTCTGCGTTCGAATCGGGAAGAGCCGAATTGGCGTGGAAATAGGTACCTGAGCTGGCAGCAAGTCCGGCAAGCGCGTCGCCCACGTTGTTATAAGTACTGCCCTTTAGCGTATAGCTTGGCGCTTTGATCGAGCCGTTGGCGTTCAATGCCGCCGTGCCGCCAAGTGCGGCAGTGATGGGGGTCAACTGACTCACGTTGACGGCGTCGGTAGCTTGCGTTCCTGCACTGATGTATGACAAGGCGCGCGTGCTGGCAGCAGTACCCATGGCAACCACGTTCGCGCGGTCCGCGACGGACCCAGCGCCCAGCGCGACGGAGTTCGATGCACTATGTTCACCGTCGCTCCGCTGCCTAAGGCAACCGATTTGCTCGCGTTAGTGCCGACACGCGCGGCGTCGCCGACGATCACCGAATTGCCTGACGCACTTGAGACTGTGCTGCCACTGCCTACTACCGTCGTGTTACTCGAAGTCGAATCCACCCCTGAATTTGCACCGACAACGACACTGCTGGGTGCGACTGCAAGCGCGAAAGAGCCGAGCGCAACAGTATTCAGTTGAGATGCTGTTGCACTGGAACCAATTGCCGTTGCGTAAATTTGCAGCGTTTTGTTTGCTGCGCTGCCGGCAGATGAACCCGCACCGATAGCTGTCGCGGCACAGCCTTGAGCTGTCGACCCATAGCCAATGGCGGATGCCCAGCCGAAGGTGGTCTGGTTTGGGCAGGATGACGAAACGCCGTAGGTGTGGTCGCCAACCGCAATGTCGCCAGATGAGCCGGAACTGTCCACGTTTCCGAGCGAAACGCCTGCAAAGGCCTGAGGGCCGAAAGCCACGGTGGCAGCCAGTGCCACTTTTGCTGCTTTTTTCCCGCCTTTCCCGCGTGAGCGAGCCGTTTCCGAAACCGCGACCCATGCGCCGATGGATTCATTCCAGACTGACTTATAAACCTTGTTCATTTGGCATTCCTGCGTAGAGTTGATTCGGATCCGTGACGCGAGCACGCAGATTGAAGAGATCAGATCTGCATACCGGGTCAGCACCAGTGCCGAATCCAGGTGGACTCGCTAGTGGCTGCGTGGACAAGGTTCGAACTCTACTGAGCGAGATGAAATGCCTTAATGAGAAAGCTCCTAATTAACCTCGTGATGTAATTTAAACAACATATTAGCTACCCGAATTAATTGAGATGGCCGCGTGAATTAAGCCGAATTAAGAATTTATAAGTCGAAGGACGATTTGCGCGCGAATGGCGAACGAAACGTATCAGTCGTCGCAGAGCAGCTAAATGACGCGCCGACACAAGTCCCTTCGCCCAGGCATGTCACAATTTGTGTTATTCGCGTCGCGCATTGAACGACCTTATGGTCGCGTCGCCCGACTTTTCACTCGCCAGGAAACCATTGCTTATGAATATCGCTCAAGATCTCCAGACCATCGCTTATCAGGAGCGCACGCTGGTTTTTCCGCAATTCGATTCGGATCGCGCATGGCAAATCGGTTCGCAGCTGCGCGAGATGGCTGTCGCACGCGGCGCGGCGGTGGCGATCGAAGTGCGCACCTTCGGGCAGCCGCTTTTCTTCGCAGCGCTCGACCGCACTACGCCCGATAACGCCCGCTGGGTGCAACGCAAGGCGCGCACCGTCGAGCACTTTCGTGTGAGTTCATACGCGATCGGCCTGAGCCTGCAGCAGGCATCCGTCACCCTCGCCGATAAATACAGTCTCCCTGCGGCCGAATTCGCTTCGCACGGCGGCGCGTTCCCGCTCACGGTCAAGGGCGCAGGTGTGATCGGTGTGGTCACGGTATCGGGCCTGCCGCAACGCAAGGATCACGAGTTTGTGGTCGAGGCGCTGTGCGCAGTGCTCGGCCACGACGCAAGCACGCTCGCGTTTGCGTCGGACAAGGCGTAGCCCATGCGTCCATCGCCTTATATGCTGCTCGCGGTTGCGATCGTTGCCGAAGTCGTGGCGACGTCGGCTTTGCGGGCGTCGGAGGGATTCTCGCGGCTGGTGCCGTCCGTCATCGTGGTGATCGGCTACGGCATCTCGTTCTACTTGCTCTCGCTCACGCTGAAGTCGCTGCCCGTTGGCGTTGTGTATGCCGTCTGGTCGGGAGCGGGGATCGTGCTGATCACGCTGGTGGCGGCGCTGCTATTCAAGCAGATCCCCGATCTGCCCGCCGTGCTCGGCATGGGCCTGATCGTGGCGGGCGTGGTTGTGCTGAACGTGTTTTCGAAGGTGAGTCCGCATTAGCACTGGCTGCGCATGCGGGGCAGGCGGCGCGTCAGTTGCAGCGCACGACCATCGAACGGTTTTTAACATTAGCCGATACCACGTTGGTGATGCTGCCGCCCGATGGCCCGCCTTCCTCGTTGTCCTTCGATACGATCGTGTAGCCGGTCGCGCCGCATTTCTCGCCCGCCAGCACGTAGCAACTTGCCCATGTCGTACTGGCATCGGCGCCGCTGCAGTTGATGGCATAGCCGCTCTGGCCGTCGGGGAGATGGATCAGCGACGCATCGGTCGACGATGCACATCCGCCGAGGCTTAAAACGCTCGCAGCAGTGAGAGTGAGGCCTGCCGCCTGTAGAACTCGCGTCATACGCAACGGGGAGGGGGTCGGCAAGCGCCGTGCAAATTGCTTCATTGTGTTCCTCAGGTGACAAACGCCGGAAAAGCGTGGAAAAGATCAGGCGCAACGCATGGACGCGGTCGAACCCGCTTTTCAAGCCCGCTTTTCAAGGCATGATTCACAACCATATTTCATGTTTCGTCACGTATTTTCCCACACGCCAGTGATCGCAGGAAAAAGCCGCCCGTTTTGACCTGGATCAAGCTCGCTTCTATAAATGTATTTGAAATGCAGGTTGCGGGCGCGTGCCTTGCAATGCGCAGTGCAGTGGCTCGCTTTTCAACGCATCTACGTCATTGACTGCGCGGTAGGAAAATGCAACAGGTTGCAACGGCGGCGAACTAATTGCCGGTGTTAAAACCTTACTAAAGGCGTGGGCAGCGCACGAATACTTATAAAACATCGAGAGGAAGACCATGGCTGCACGTGTCAACGGCCCGTATCGGGGGTATTACATCGGCGCGGCGGCGCGCACTTACATTGACAGATTGCTGAGAAATAGCTGATGCGTACGCTCAATATCCGTCATCCGGCCATGCGTTGTGTAGCCGAGGCACTGCTCGATTTGTTCCCGAGCGGCGCGGATATCAGCGAGATCGGCACGGATCAGAAACCGTGTTTGTTCGTAAGCTGGCGTACCGGCGGCATGGCAAATCACCCAGGCAATATTGCGTGGGGCGTGCACTATCGGTTCGAGACGGAAGCATTGAGCCTGTTCGATCTGGCCACGCACCCGGAGCAGCAGCAATTTTGCGAACGGGTAAGGGACATGAGCCGGCATCTGAGGTTCGACTACGCCGATCCCGACGCAGTTTCCCTGATGATCGTCGATGTGCCCGCCGGGCTGATGCGCGCAAGCATGACTCCTGCGGGGTAGACTGCACGTTTGCTCCGCGAGTACCATCGTTGCGATCTGTTTTCTTGCGTGAGAGGCAGCCATGAACATCCTTTTTCCAGCCGACGCGCCCGCGTATCGCGACACGAATCTCACTGTGGTATTTGCCGCGCTGGTCAACGGTGAGCGGGTTCCGTGCGCGATCTCGGTCGAGGCGCTGGAGGATCATTTTGGCGTGGAGAGTTTCGACAGCAGCGGCTGGATTCGAGCCTTCGACGCCGCCCGTCCGACAATTGAAGCGGTCGCGCGGGAACATCTGTCGATCAGTCAGGGCGCGCCCGTGTTGTTGAAAAGCGGGCACTTTCCGCCGGGCTTGGTGAGTTGACCGGCGGCTTATAGCGATTAATCTGATCTGGCGTGAATTAGCGCTCATCGGGCTAAACGCCGTTCAGTTTTCAATTGACTTGGATCCCGTCCTGCGGAAAATGCGCGGGATGGTCAGCTCGAAGCCCCACCTCTCGAATCAGCCGTTATTACGCAGCCATATCCTCGATGCAGCGCGGGCAATCGTCGTGCGTCAGGGATTTGACGCGTTGTCCATGCGCAAGCTTGCCGAGGTCGTCGGCTATTCGCCCGCTTCGCTTTATCTACACTTTGCCAGCCGCGACGCCATTGCCCACGCGCTCAGCGTCGAGGGCCACGCGATGCTGCTGGCGGCGTTGCGTGCCTGCGATTCCATTGCGGACGCCGGTGAGCGGGTGAGGGCGATGGCGCATGCCTACGTCAAGTTCGGGCAGGCACATCCCGAGGTGTATCGGCTGATTTTCATGCAGAATCCCGCCTATACCGATGCCGCGTTCAGCGATGTGGCATCGGCCGGCGAGACGGTGCTTTCCGTGCTGACCCGGACGCTGGCGCTTGTTCATGACCCTGCCGCCCAGGCCGGGACGTTGTGGGCAGCGTTGCACGGTATCGTGTCGTTGAGCTTGACGGCCCCGACAGTTTTCGCCGCGCCGACCGCTACGCTGATAGATGAAATGCTGGATCTGTATTTGCCGGGCGTGAACAAGAGAGCTGCCAAGCAGAAACCTGCTCGTCGACGGCCGTCCGCAACCGCGGGTTGACGTGCTTTCCGGTTCCATTTCCCGCTGTGTCTCCCCTCACACGAATAGAAACCTGTACTGCATATGACCGAGACCATCGACGAAATTCGTATTGAACGCGCACAGGGGATCGGCTTTATCGCGCTGAACCGTCCGAAAGCGCTGAACGCGCTGTCCACTTCCATGCTGCATGCCATTCACGGCGCGCTCGAAGCCTGGCGCGACGACGCGGCGGTGCACGCGGTGGTCGTCTACAGCCCGCATCCGCGCGCGTTCTGCGCGGGCGGCGATATCCGTTTCCTGTATCAATCGGCGAAGGCGGGTGAGCGCGCGGCCATCGACGAATTTTTCACGGATGAATACCGCCTGAATCATGCGATTTTCACGTATCCGAAGCCGTATATCGCGTTGATGAACGGCGTGGTGATGGGCGGCGGAATGGGCATTTCGCAAGGCGCGAGGAAGACGGGCGGCGTACGGGTGGTTGCCGCATCGACGAAGCTGGCCATGCCCGAGACGCGCATCGGCTTGTTTCCGGATGTGGGCGTGAGCTGGTTTCTCGCGCGCACCCCGGGTGCGATCGGGCGCTATCTCGCGGCGACCGGCGCGACGATCGATGCTGCCGATGCGCTCTACGCCGGTCTCGCGGATATCTACATGGAAGACGACTCGCTGGCCGGGCTGGTAGATGCGCTGAAGGAAAGGACCTTCGCGACGGGCGCGGACGTCTTGCGGTTTGTCGAGGCGCAGGGGCGGCCGGACGCGGGCAAGGCGAGTGATCTTGAGCGGACCCGGGTGTTTATCGACAGGCATTTTGCGTCGGGCAACGGCGCGGCGTGTCTGAAATCGCTGGAAAGCGCGACGAGCGGGCCGGAAGGCGAATGGGCCGCGCATACGGTCGCCGAGCTACGCGAGCGTTCGCCGTTATCGATCGATGTATCGCTGGAACTTGTCGACCGCGCGAAATCGTCCAGCATGGCCGAGACGCTGCGGCGCGACCTCGGGCTTACGCGCGCAACGTTCGATCATGGCGACGTGATGGAAGGCATTCGGGCGCGTATTGTCGATAAAGACAACCAGCCCGCGTGGAAGGTGACGCGTGTGGAAGCGGTGACCCGGGAAGAGGTGCTGCGGATGTTCGACAGCCCGTGGACCGGGCCCGACCATCCGCTGGCTGCGCTTGTCGATTAGTCCGCTTCGCTGCCGGCCGTGAAGGCGCGCAGGAAGACGAGCGCGCCCCAGCCCCACATCGCATTCGATGCAAATCCGAGCGCGAGGCGGGGAAGCATGTTGCCGCTCGGCCAGATGCCGCGCAGCGGGTCCACCACGAACACGCTCGCGGCCGTCAGCACGACGCCGCCGAATACCAGCGCGCCGACCCACGGCGCCGCGCGCTCGGGCGAGACCCGCAGCAGCCACGCCATTAGGATGCCGAAAACCGCGCTCCATAATGCATTCACGATGAATTCGGGAATGCCCAGCGGCAGGAACGGAACGGTGGAATAACCGGCTGGATCGACTACCCCGGCTGCATGCAGCAACGCGATGGTCGCTTCACGGAAAAACAGCGCGGCGAGAAAGCCCGCAACGAACGGCAGAATGACTTTTTGCATTAAAAACCACCGCTTGGGACGCTAGCCGCGGCTGCGCCAATATTTTAAGGTGGCGTCATTATAGGGGCGGGTATGCCGCGTTATGGTGCAATCAAGCGGAGCTTTGCGGTAGATGCAACGGGATGCTTGCTAATGTTGCTCGATACTTTCCGGTTTATCGGCGCAGGACACCCAGCGTGCGTGCGCTACTTGCGGACCCTGCTTGCGGTGGGCGCACTTGGACGACAAGCGCCAGCCGCGGCGGCTCGCAGCGAGCCAAGATCGTGCCGATGTTATTTCGCGATCGCGTCGCTCGCCGGATTGTTGTGCAGCATCCGGTCGCCGTTGGCCGGAAGCGCAGGGCGTTTCATCGGCATGTTGTCGGGGTTGTAGGCGCGCGATCCGCTTGCATTCGGGGCCTTGGGCGCATCAGATGCTCCCGGCGCGGAGGGCGGTTTTACCATCGACGCCGAGTCGACAGGACGCGCAGTCTGAGCTTGCACGGTCGTTACGGCGCTGACACCAGCAATCAATGAAGCAGCCGCGGCCACAATGCCAGACAGGGTTCCAAGGGCGCGGGATTTCATGGTTTTCTCCGGATCGGCGCGCGCGTTTCTGTCGAGGCGCTGCAAGGCGCTGCCGTTTGGTTTGTGACATCGGAGAGGGTGGAAGATTCGTTTTTTTGCGGGTCCTTCGTAAAAGAAGCGTTGGGCTTATGCTCAGAAGTCCAACTGTTCGAGCGTGATTCCAAGTGCGGCCGCAATCTTTTCCTTCGTGGCCTTGCGCAAGCGCAATTGACCGCTTTCCTGTTCCGAATAGGCGGGCTGGCTAATACCGAGCCGGGTTGCCATCTCGGCTTGCGTCAGGTTTAGATGTTCGCGCCACGCACGCACGGGCGACGCGCCGTCAACGGTGCGGCTTACTACATCGTGAGGAATCAGCCCGGTTTCTTCACGGTGCTTCCGGACATATTCCGCGTACGGGATAACCACAAAAGCGGGCTTTCCATCCGTCCCGTTGATGATTTGGATGTTAGTACGTACGTTCATCGCGTTTCCCTATGTCTTCTATATCGACGATCCTGATAACGCCGTCCCAATTGAACAGGATTCGGTAGTTGCCCACCCTGAGTCTGTAGCCGTGTTCGTGGTTCGTGAGCGATTTTACGTTTTGGCAGTCAGGCATGGTTTCCAATGTGTTCACCCCATCACGAATCGCGACCTGATGTTGCCGATCCAGCTTTCGAAGTCGCTTGGCGGCCTTCGGTGTCCAGTTGATCGTGTTCAAAGACATTATTATAGGTTATTTATAGGTTTATAGAGCCAATTATAGGCTTGGACAAAGGGTGGCCGTGCTCGCACGTGCTGGGTAACACGAGCAGGGTGCGTCGGACTGTTGAGGTTCCCGGGGTAGGTCAGCGGGATCAGATGCGCCGATGTAAATAGATCACGCCTGAAGAGCGGATCATACGATTCTGCGGAAGCGGGCTGTCAAGGGGGCGTCTTGCTTTCCATCGAGATAGCCTGCGCGCGAAGGTGATTCCGTCGTGACTTATCTGGCACTGTGCGTCCCGGCGCGTACCGGACCCAGCATTTATGTCTTTGGTAGCACCGATGGCCAGGTGTACACGCGCAGCGGTTGGACGACGAGCTGGACGCGCCTGATGGTCTACTGCGAAAAGGTAGCGACGGTGCGGGGAATTACGTTCGAGAGATTTACTTTGGCAGACATGCGACCGACCGCGACGACGGATCGCCTCGATGAAGGCGACGAGAAAATCACCGATGCGACAGGAAATTCCGAACGGATGGTAAGGAAGGTTTACGACCGGCGCCGCGAGAAAAAAGTGAGGGCTACGCGCTTAGCAGAAGGCTAAGGAGCTGCTTCTGGAAGAGTCCTGCGAACAGACTCTACGACGTGGTGCACAGTGTCGATCATTGCCTTTTCGCTCCAACTCGGAAGATGCACCGGCGCCAAGCTGAAGTTGTACATTTGCGACAACCGGGCAGTCGTTCCGTCGCCAAGAAAGCACACACCGTGGTGAAAGCAAACGACGAACGGAATCTTACGCTGGTCTAACTGCCAAGCCTTCCAGTTCCGACGCATCGGTCCGTAAAAATGCTCGTCCATCCAGGTCTTCGCCTCCGCCCGGAACTGATCCAACGTCCCGTGAAATGGCGTATGCATCATCGGGCTGCTCTGGGTGACATCAAGCACAATAACGCCAGCGCGATTTGTACCTTCTATCTGGCGCCTTGCTTTTCGCACATGTTGCTCAAGATTGCCGATCTTGAATCGCTTCACGGCCAAACCAAACTCCAGACCGCGAGAAGAGCACATGAAGTCGGGTTCCGCTTTCCTAATGGCACACCCCGCGGCCTTAAATCTTGCGCTG
>Ga0073928_10008790_pt1 | contig 12532 bp, 9 predicted proteins | sample PaiPotPPA55metaG_FD_76969 | JGI IMG/M metagenome (GOLD analysis project Ga0073928, IMG submission 76969) | Iron sulfur acid spring bacterial and archeal communities from Banff, Canada, to study Microbial Dark Matter (Phase II) - Paint Pots PPA... ...
GCTCTCCGTCTCGACTAAGCCGGCAGACGAAGCCGCCGCGCTGGAGTGACGCGGCAGCTCGCGACGAATTCGGCTCCAATGCGGTTCCCATCTGCGCCCCATGCAGAGAGAGTTGCGATATCAGCGCGGTCGGCCTCGAATCGAGTTCGAGCGATTGGGCAACGCAACGCCAAGCAGCGTATGAACGGCGGGGAGCCGGCTCAATCCCAATGAATAATTTGCTTCCAATTTAGCACAATGAATCGGCCGGCGACGACGGGAGGGTTCGGTTAAGCCGATTTTGGGGCACCTGGGTGACGTTTGCTGGATACGTTAGGCAATCGCGCAAACGTTCGGAATTGGCCCTAAGGAACCTTCTCATTTGAACGGGCATGCTTGATTCGGCGCCGACCTCTTCGATCGATGCTATGTCGCTTTGCCGCTTCAATTAGTCCGGCATATCTCGGTTTTGTAGCAATAAGGGCCACGGCGAGAACAATGCTGAGCCCAATGTCGAATGTTGACAAGGTGTAAACTCATTTTCTGGTTGGGTTCGGACTCTTGAGATAAATTAAGGTCTAGATTCCGATACCGCAGTCGCTTGTCGCTGTGGTATCGGAAAAAGCGGCGCTATTTTTAGTTGGGCTGCGTCGCGATTTTATCAGGGAGTTGGCCTGACGTAATTAGCCGCTTGCCATGCGCAAGAAAATCAAAGCATTCTCCTGAAAAGCCAGCCAAGCGGAACACTATAGTGTGCGCTAAGTTTCGAAGGCGTGCGATGTCGTCCAGGCGCAATTGCCTCTCCTCAGCCGTCAATTCACCGAAACGTTTTAAGAAGTAGCCGTTATGCAGCAGTTCGTCGCGCATAGCTAGGACGCGCTTTGAATCACAATCGCTCACATCGATGTCGAGAGCGGCGAAGAGCTGCCGCTGTCTCCATGACGTCTGCGAGCGATTGGCGTGCCTAAGCACGACCCAGATATTTGAGACGACATCATTGCCGATGTCTTTGTAGTAGGGCTTGAGAACTGGACGAAAGATCTTTCGAAGCAGAGCAAACCAACTTTTTTCCCACCGTTCGTCCTCGATCCAAAGATCCACGCCAAATATTCGATTCCAAGCCTCGATCGCGGCGTGAATGGCCAAGGTAAGGTGCTGCCCGTCTAGATCGAGATCGTTCGTGTTCGCTTCGGTGAGATGGTGGACGATAATCGCAATCGGAAAGCCGGCACGCATAAGCCGCGTAAAGCCGTCCGCAATTTGCTCGATACCCGTTGCAGTTATTCGTCCGTAGAATCGATGAAACGGCGCATTCCGCCCTCGGCTCATGCCAGCCCCGCGCTGATGGCGGATTTCGATGAGTTCGCCATCCTCATCAAAATAGTCGCTCAGCAGCACGTTAAGGCGATTTCCGGAGATGAACGATAACGTATAAAGAAGCGACAAATCCTGTACTTCATCGAGCGTGCCAACCGTCGTTGCGCTAAGCAGCTCATCCGCGGGGGATTCGGCGTCCTTACTCAATGCCGTTAACAATAGCGTCTTGCCGCCGATCTCCGATGCGCCGCCGAGGTCACTGCCCTCGAAGATCGTTCGAACTGCCGCGGTGTCACGTCCCTGCGCCGGGCCATGGATGACCAATTCCTGGACTTTGAATCGCCAGGAGGTTTCTTCGGGCCCCGGTCCATCGCCCGATCCATCATTGATGCATTTCGTGATAGCCCAGTTGCCTTTGACCGATTCGATTCGGGCGTAGCCGCGTTCTGCGATGAGTTTTCCGGGGTTTTGATCGCGCAAGAGGAAATCGCTAACGAACAACTCGCCCCCTGACGCGCCTTGTGCCTGGAATTTCGTGATCATGCGATCCATCGGACTGACGTTACAGACAAGTTCGGCGCGCATGTTCTTGCGGCGCGCACGGATCGTCACAAGACCATCGATCTGATCGTCGTGGCCGATAAATCGGGCGGGCTCGTCCTTAAACTCGGTCTCTATCTCGACCGGCGCCTTTGCGATGTTTCTGATCAGATCGGGATCCATATCAGCATCCTTCTTATCGCGCGCTGAACACCCTACAGAGCCGCGAGACACGACAAAATTTGGGAAAAGCGTTTGGGCGTTAAATCCTCGAAAAGGAGGCTCATATGGGGAATGTCGGCTAAGCTTATATGGAAATGTCGGCCGCGGACTGGGGCGTAGCAGTAACTGCGATCGTAGGCACCGTGGGTATCATCGTCGCCATTATCGCTGCGATTCCGGGCATTACTACAGCCCGCGATGCACGCCTCAGAAGTTCGGTTGTCCGGGAAACGCTGCTCAGACAGTTACGCAAAAGCTGCTCCGATGCGTTTCTGATACCATCGGGGCTCTATCCGCTTGAGACATGGCGAGATGAACATGCAAACATCGTAGAGCGCGCAAAGCAGCTGGACGTGGCAGCTTCCATTCCCGAAGGCAAGTACGATCTCTTTATCGAGATTTTGGAAGGGATTAGTTGGGCGATCGATACTATAGAGGATTTTCGGTCGGAGTCGCCACCGAACGATAAGGTTGTCGCAGAACTTACCGCAGACACTTTGGGAATCCAATACGAGCAGGCCCTCAGGATGCTCGGGGATTCGAAAGCTGCGGACGAAGCTCGTCGGCACGCGATAGAACTCCAACAAGCAACTAAAGGCGAACCGGACCCCACGAGTTCGGGCGATGGACCTCAGAGACACGCCGCGCACATTGAAACCATTACGCGTGACGACGTTGCATTACTCGAAGGCGAAGCAAATCAAATTTTGCATGCGCTGAAGGCTGATGGGGAGTGTAATGAAATTCAGTGGCATGATATGCACACCCGCGTTGAGGCGCGCGCCAGTGACATAAGCGCAAAACTGACCGATGATTGGGGCGTCGAATTTAGCAGAGGCGTAGGTGAAGCTGCCCTCCTTCTTCGTGAATATCCCTTTGAGTCGCGTCAACCGTGTGAGGACAAGGACCTGCGAGAGAGATTTGTGGTGGCGCTACGCGCTTATGCGACCGCGGTCTATGGTCTCGGCGATAACGACGCAACTGGAAGACTCAGAGTAGCCATATTAACGGCGCTATCAAGACATTAACGCGACGCACGTAAGAAAGAGTCATCGCCGCGAAGCTGCCGAGCCGTCGCCCGTATCTCAAAGCAGTGGTAGGATTACGTTTAATTTGGCCGGATAGACGAGTACATGCCAAGCCCGGGCGAAGACGCACCGCGTTTGTCAATCTGAGCGGCGATCTCGACCTCAATTGAAAACTCGTCGGTTATTTCCGTTACGTGCGGCATCGCCGGAGGGTACTGCGCGTAACGAGCCGCCCGATTTCATGTGAGCACTAGCAGAGATTCCTGGCAAGATAGATGCGCTATGTCCAACTCTCCGGTTTAGAGCTTGCGCATTTTCTCTGAAGTGTTGGAAGCCTTCAACTTCACCCTCTATTTGGCTTATTTGGGTTCCTCGGTGTCGGACGTGGGACCCACCTGCTCGATCGCTCGCGTGGAATTCTAACTTCTTGCTACCTAACTGACTCACGTTCTATCAACAGCTGCCCGCTAACGCATTAATCCAGGTGTATGCTCCATTCTTAGTCTCTGCGTTTTCCAACGCCGTGTTCACATCCGAAGCCCACAGGCTCTCGGGGTCGGTAACCGTGCTGCTTCCCGAAACGTTGCTGCCCGGGTCCACCCCCAACTTCTTAGTCCACGGAGAACTAGAAAATCACGGCGAACTTCACCGACCTAGGAGGTCCGCCCATGCGCAAATCGCGCTACTCCGATGAGCAAATTGCCGCCGCGCTGCGGCAAGCGGAAATCGGCACACCCGTCGCCGAGATCACGCGTAAGCTCGGCATTTCCGAGGCCACGTTCTACGCCTGGAAGAAACGCTTCGGCAGCCTCGGAACCCCAGAAATCCGTGAGCTGCGCCAATTGCGCGATGAAAATGCGAAGCTCAAGACGGTCGTCGCGGATCTGACACTCGATCGCGCCGTCTTGCAGGACGTGCTCAAAAAAAAGTGGTGAGTCGGGTGCGTCGTAAAACCGTGCTCCCGGACGTCCGCAGAATCTGGCGCTTGAGCGAACGACGTGCGTGCGCGATCCTGACCGTCAACCGTCGCGCGGTGCGCTATCGGTCACTCCGAAGCAACGACGATGCGGCGCTGTGCATGCGCATCAAAGACATCGCCGCCGCCCGCGTTCGGTACGGCCAACGGCGCATCTACGTCCTATTGCGCCGCGAAGGCTGGCAGGTGAATATCAAGCGCGTCGCACGGATTTATCGCGCCGAAGGCCTGGCAATACGAACAAAAATGCCACGGCGACGGCGCGCGCCGGCGGTACGCGAAGCCATCGCCCCAGTGACGGCGCCAAACCAGAGTTGGGCGATGGATTTCATGCACGATATCCTTGCCGACGGCACCAAAATCCGCCTGTTGACCATAGTCGATACCTTTAGCCGCGAGAATGTCGCTTTGGAAGTCGATTACGGCTTCAAATCCCCGCAAGTCGTCGACGTCCTGCGCCGTGCGGCTGTACAGCGTGGCGTTCCCGAACGCATCCATTGCGACAATGGCCCCGAGTTCGTTTCTTTGCATCTCGATCAGTGGGCATATTGGATGCACGTAAAATTGGCATTCTCGCGCCCGGGACGCCCTTCTGACAACGCGTTTTGCGAATCGTTCAACAATCGCGTGCGTCAAGAATTGCTCAACCCGAATTGGTTCAGCTCGCTCGATGATGCGCGCCGCATAGCTGCGGCCTGGCGCATCGACTACAACACGAATCACCCATACAGTTCGCTTGGTGATCTCGCTCCCGAAGAGTTTGCCAAGCGCGTCACGAATCGCACACTACCTGCCACAATTTCCGGTCCATGCGCGGACTAAAAAGTGGGGGACGACCCCCCAAAGCGCCCTCGAATGGAGGCGCGGACCATCTTGTGGAATAGGACCGTCTTGTGGAATAGGAATGAAAAAGCAGCAATGCAGATAAAACCTAATGGTGCCTTTGTACGCGCGGGGAAGTAAGTGATAATACAGCCTAACGAGTCTCTCGACCTCTATAGCGCGCTTGACGAGCTTTCTGTGGATGAACTTAAGGCGCTAGTTGTATCGCTCAAGTCCCGCAAAACCATCGGTCTCTATTGGGAACGGGACGAAGTTAGCCTGGATCGAGCCCTTAATAGGGACCACATTTGCTTAACTAACGCGGATTCCACCGTAGGCGGTTTTGATGCAATCGGTGACGCTCCGTGGAACAACCTTATTATCGAAGGCGACAACTTCGATGTTCTACGATTGCTCGGCAAGACGCATCTCGGTCGCATACGGGTAATACTCATTGATCCCCCCTATAACACTGGGAACAAGGACTGGGTTTACAATGACCGCTACGTGTCCAAAGAAGACCGTTATAGATCTTCTCAATGGTTAGAATTCCTTTATGCGCGCCTTCTCTTGGCTCGTGACCTATTGACAACAGACGGTGTGATTCTCGTTTGCATAAACGACGAGAACCGAGCAAAGATGGAGCTTCTTATGGACGAGCTGTTCGAGGGCATGCGAATCGGCAGCTTCGTTTGGAAGACGCGGTCGGGCAGTAATGACAGTAGCGGGCACAATTTCTCAGTTGATCACGAACACATACTGGTCTACGGGCGAAACGAGTTTCAGTTTGGTGGAGCAGCAAAAGATTTCCGGCAGTACAAGAATCTGGACAATGACCCGAGAGGACCGTGGAAAACGGGCGATTTGAGTTGTGGAAAGAATAGAATTCAGCGCCCCTGGCTTTACTATCCAATTCAAAATCCCGCTACAGGAACATGGTATCCTGCGAACCCGAACACCATATGGCGTTTTGCGTCTGAGAGCAAGATGAAACCGGGAACGAAGTTGCGTAAGCCCACCATGGAAGAGTACATTCGTGACGACAAGATAGTATGGCCTATCAACGAGCGCATTGAAACGTTTCACACGAAAACCGACTTGCTTAGAGCTATTGAGGCCGGCGACGTACCAGTTGCGAATAGAGGGCGCACCAAATTACTGACTGCCGACCTGCCGGACCTAGACTTTTGGGTCAATAAGCCCATAGGCTACGGGCGACCTTGGTTTAAACGGCATCTGCGCGATGTTGGAAGTAGGACTAGTCTTGTTACGAGCTGGGTTCGCGGACAGAGCGAGAAGGCGAATCGAGGTGAGGGTGATGACGTCGATGACATCGTGACGGCGCGCAGCGGCACCTCCGAGGACTCAGTTAAAGAGATTCTTGGCTATCACGCCTTTGACTTTCCTAAGCCACCGAGCTTATTCCGCGAATTATTGCGGTTTGCATCGGATGACCGTGACATTATCCTAGACTTTTTCGCAGGTTCGGGCACGACGGGGCATGCAGTCCTCGCACTTAATGACGAAGACGATGGCGAAAGATCGTTCATACTTGTATCAAGTACTGAAGCGACTTCGGATAATCCGACTCGCAATTTGTGCCGTGATGTATGCGCTACGCGCGTTGCGCGCGTGATAAATGGCTACGAAGGCAAAGAAGGCTTAACAGGGGGCTTTGTCTACCTTCAGACTTCCCGTATCGCCGAGTCCGACCTAGAGTTTGACATAACGCCAGAGCAGATGTTTAACACGCTATGCCTCCGATATGCTGGGAGAGGTGGCCTCGGTTTTTCGAGCTGCGGATAGCTCGTTCTTAAGTGGTAACGCCGCAGGTTAGGCCGCCAATCCGACGGCCGGTGAAGTGAAGTATGCCGCGTCCGGCGTGCACCCGTCAAGCGCCGAGTGCGGTCGTGTGCTGTTGTAGAACTCGATGTACTTGCCGATCGAGGCGCGGGCTTGCGAAGTGCTCTCGTACGCGTGCAAGTAAACCTCCTCGTATTTGAGCGATCGCCAGAAACGCTCGATGAACACGTTGTCGCGCCAGCAGCCCTTGCCGTCCATGCTCAGCGCGATGCCGTGCTCTTTGCGGATCAGGTCAACAAAATCGGCGTCCGTGAATTGCGAGCCCTGATCCGTGTTGAAGATTTCCGGCTTGCCGTGCGTAGCGATCGCCTCTTGCGCTGTCTCAATGCAGAATTCAGTCGTCAGCGTGTTCGAAAGCCGCCAGGCCAGAACGCGCCGTGTTGCCCAATCCAGCACCGCGAACAGATACAAGAAGCCGCGCCGCATCGGAATGTACGTTATGTCCGCCGCCCAAACTTGATTCGGCCGGTCGATCGTGAGGCCGTGAAGCAGATACGGGAAGACCGGATGCTCGGGATTGCGTTTGGTGGTCCGCTTCTTGCGATACAGGGCTGCAATATCCATCAGCCGCATGAGGCGCGCGACGTGCCGCCGGCCCACGTTGTAGCCTAGCGCCTTGAGCCGATCGCGCAGCATGCGCGCGCCCATGAACGGATAGTCGGTGTGCAAGTGATCGATCCGGCGCATCAATTCCAAATCTGCCGGTGAAATCTCAACCGGAACGTAGTAGAGCGAGCTTCGCGAGAGGCCGAGGATTTGGGCTTGGCGCGTCAGCGAAAGATCGTGGTTGCGATCGATCACCGCTTTGCGCTCGGACCGCCCATGCGCCCGAGCGCCTTTTCTAAAAAATCGTTCTCCAGCGCCAGCTGGCCGATCTTCGCGTGCAAGGCTTGGACATCTGGGACCTCGTCTGCTCTGCCGAGGTCGCCAAACGCAGCCGCAGCGTTTTCCAAGAGCTGCGTCTTCCATTGCGTAATCTGATTGGGATGGATATCAAACTTTTTCGCCAACTCCGCGACGGTGAGTTCACCGCGAACCGCGAGAAGCGCAACTTTTGCCTTGAATGCCGGTGAGTGGTTCCGGCGAGAACGTCGTGCCAAGATCTGCTCCTTCTGAAGGCTCTTTTCGCCTTCGGTGGAGCGGAGTCATCACTTAAGCGGCTGTCCGACTACCCGGGGCCACCTCTGGGGTCATACGTGAATATAACCCAACTTCAGTTATCCACATAGTCGCCGAAGACGATGCTGCCGTCACCGTATTTTGTCCTGTCGTTTCTGAGGAAACAGTAGAAGCTTTGGGCTCACTAGACGTTCCTGCCTTACGCGTCTTTTCAGATCGGCCCCTATCCATTAGCGACGCGTTGCAAGGTCGGGACGTTGAAAGCCTTTCCGCAATACAATCTGTGAGGCTGGACCGTGATTAGGCTCCCGCTTCGAACCTTTGGCGAAATCCACCCCGAACAATTTCAAATTGACATTATAAACAGTATGAGCTCCGAGCTTCTAGAAAATAGAACGCCGCTACTATTGCGCGCACCTACCGGCGCAGGCAAGACGCTCATGCTAGGTAGAATCGTGCAGAGTGTATATCAACAGACAAGGTCGGTGTGGTTTTGGTTTGTTCCGTATAATCATCTTGTCGCCCAAACGGCATCAAGCCTAAGTGCTGCCTGCCGCGATCTCGTTCCATACCCTCTAGCAAAAGAGCGTCAGGCAGTTCACACTCCTGGAGACGTGCTAATATCGGCAATACAAACGGTATCAATTGCGGACAAAAACAATCGAAAGATATTCATCGATGACGACTATTCCCTACCGTCGCTGCAGCGCCTTGTTACCGCGATTCGCTCCCGGCATCAAAAAATCGGTATCGTTGTTGACGAGGCGCATATAGGGCTGACCGATGCCACCGAATTTGGACGTTTTTGCGCGTCGCTTAACCCCGACTTCTTTTTGCTCGCGACTGCCACACCTAGAGACGACAAGTTAGCGTCCTTCTTTGCCGCAGCCAACTACAGCTCGCACCTCACATACTCAATCAGCCGAGCCGATGTGGTTGAAGCCGCGCTAAATAAAGCGTTCATTGAAGCGCATGTCTTCCGCTTGGAACGCGAATATAGCGAGGTGATAGACCAGCGGCGGACTGCCCTGAAGGCGGCGTGGCAGAAACATGAATTACTGAAGCAAAAAATGTCGACCCTAAGCCTGCCAACGAAGCCATTGATGCTTGTTCAAATTGAGAACGGCGCATCAACCGCTGTAATTAGGGAAATACTAATTGCAGACTGCGGGTGCAGCGCGGATGCAATAACTGAGCACACCAGTTCTAAACCGGACCCCATTGCTCTCGCGTCCATTTCGGAAGATTTGAGTCAAGAAGCACTCATCTTCAAAGAGTCTGCGGGCACGGGTTTCGACGCACCGCGGGCTAACATCCTAGTTTCACTGAAAAACGTCATTAGTGAGAATTTTGCTACTCAATTTCTCGGCAGGGTGATGAGGGTCGAAAGGTCGGTTAGAAGGTTGTTTCTCAGTGGTCATCGCGACCCCGACCTTGATACGGCCTATATTTACCTACTTAACCCGGAAGCGCAAGCTGGTTTTCAGGATGCGGTCAAGACGCAGCAACGCATTGAAACGGAGCTAAGAGGTGTCGTAAGCGAGATTTATTGCAGGCAAGGCTCCAACGGAGAAGTGATTTTTACGAATCGCGACTCCTTCCAGGGTATTCTTGTCGGCTCTATGCTCTCGCCCTTGCTGAGCAATTCGGGTAGCCCTGATGAAACGAGGTCTCAAATTGACTTAAGCCAACAGAGCCTATTCGGAAACTTCTTAGACGCGCAAGAAACCCGTCGCGCGCCTTCGGTTGCGGATGCGCAAACAAGCTATGGCTCACGGGCTGTCTTCGAGGGGCGGCTATCGAGATCCGCGATTTCGTTTTACCGTCTTCGTGACGAAATTCAAAATAGGCCATCCTACTTTAGCTCGGAGAGGCGGCCCCCGATCAGAGACCTGAGAGAAGTTGGCTCAGTTATCGCTGAAAGCATTGATATTTCTGAACACGAATTGCGCGCTCATTTAACAGCAATATTGCGGGGTGTAGAGGCATCTGAGTTGATCACAGAATTAACAAAAGAGATGCACTCAGAAATTGCGGTTAGAGGTTTCGTTAACCCGGATGCTATTGCTCGCGCTGCGACGCACAAGCTAACGGATCTACCGCAATTGGAGGAGGCCGACAGAAATAATCTTCGCCGAGCAATATGCGATAGAATCGCGAACGTGATAAACGCGATGCTAAGCTTACTCCGTGAGGAGGATAGACCTGTCGACGCTTCGCTCCAATCTATCGTTCGCGGAGTCGCTAACTTAATTATTCTTAAGCATATTACCGAAATCGAGCGCGCATTACATCACGCGCTTGCAACGAGGGTGGAGGTTTTCAATGCCGAGCAGCTGCCTTCAATGATGCTGTGGGGTAGCAGCCTTGCAACTTCTCGTAAAAACTTGTACGGGGTGTTTCCTCCGAACAAGGCGTCGTACGATGACATACTAAGCCAGTTGAACCCTTACGATAGGCTTTGGCTCTCGCAGTCAGCTTATCTAACGCTAAAGTATGAAGACGGAAACTACGATTGTGTAGCGTTCATGGACCACTCTTCAGCTTTAAATCGTGATGAACGGTACTTTGCTGAGTTACTAGATGACGCAAGCTTTGTATCGTGGTGGCACAGAAACCCCGACAAAAAGCCCTACTCAGTTGGAATTGTGCGTACGGATTCCGCCTACCGCTTTTACCCAGATTTCGTTGTCTGCATAACACCTGTTGACGGCGCGTCTACGCAAATGCGTCTAATCGAGACAAAGGAAAGTTTGAAGGACGCCATACGCAAGGGGAGGCGTGATTCGGTGCCCTTCGGTCAAGTTGTCTTTATCACACGCGAGGCGGACGACTTTTTCATTGTTGGCAGAGATGGCACGCTTGGGTCCAAAGTAGGGCGGGACCTGAGGGGACTTCGCGAAGAAATACGACGCACATTCACCAAGTGATACACACGCACTAGGGTGCGGGCTCAACATAAAGGGAATGCCGAAGCTCATACCGCTCGTCTTCGCGCCGGGACCGCCTCGGTAAAACGACATAGCATATTCACGAGCGTCATCTGCGCAGGCGAATTGCAATGAGTCGCGAGCAATCGCGGATTACACACGAGCACACTTATGCACTGCGCTCTCGAAATGGCGACATTGAAGCGGTTTCGGTCGAAGAGGAAATCCATGCCGCGCGGAACGTCCTCGGCCGTGGACGCTGCCATCGAATAAAACACCACCGCCGCCTGCTGACCCTGAAATTTGTCGACCGTGCCGACTCGAACGCCGGGGTAGTTGGCGTCTTTCAGCAACTGCTCGATCCGGTTGCGCTGCACATTATACGGAGCGACCACGAGAATGTCGCTTTGGGTGATGGGCCGCGTCGAATTGTCTTCTATGGTCACTGCCCCTAGTAGTAGTTTCCCAATCTCGGCCAACACCCGTTGCGCTTCCTCGTCGGACCCGTTTCGATTGCCCTCATGGGCGATTGGAATATACACAAGACCGCTCCCCGAAAGTCCAGCCGAGTCAACGCGGTTATTTGCCGTCTTGGCAATGGCGTGCAGTCGAGCCTCATAGACTGCCTCGGAGATGAAGTTGCAGATGGCTGGATGCATTCGGAACGATCGGTCGAGGAAGACACCGTACTCAGGTCGCACCGTCGACGCGTCACCCCGCAAGTGATCAAGAATGGACAACGAAGTCGCAACCGGATGCGAGCCCTTTGAAACGTGCGGCAATTGCATCGGATCCCCGAGTAAGACTACATTTTGGGCGGCGCGTGCAGCAACCAGCGCGTCGGCCAGGCAAACCTGCCCCGCCTCATCGATGAACAGGTAGTCGAAAGCGCTAACCAACGTTTCGTCGGCCCACGCAAACATTGTGCCGGCAGCGAGTCGACATTCGGCGGATAAAAGCGTTGCGATATCGTCGACGCTTTCCACCATCGCCCACTGTTCGAAAGGTTCATATGTCGAGCCCTCGGTTTGGTCGCTCTCTTTATGGCAGCCGCGGAATTCGAAACTGCGATCGTGCGCCACTTCCTCTACCTTGCGCAGCAGGTTATGCACTGCTTTGTGGCTGTGCGCTGCGATTCCGACGCGTTTACCCGCTTGCAAAAGATCGACAATCGCCCATGCGCCATCCGTGCTTTTTCCGGTGCCTGGCGGTCCTTGCACGAAGAGGTAGCTGCTGTCGAGGCGCTGGATGATGGCGGAGACGGATTCCTTGGTGACGTCGTCGGGTTGGACGCGGTCGTCAACCTTCGACAAGCTCAGGGTGACATCGTGGCGGAGGCGCGGTTTCCGGACGAGCAAGATATCGATAAGCGCGGAATGACGTTGCTCAAGTTCGCCTGCCAAGTAAAGCTTGCCGATGTCCTCGAGCGACTTGCGCTTTTTGTTGTCGGGTATCGGTCTACCCGGAATGAGTGCGCGGAGCGCCTCAGGTTGCAGTTTCGAATTGAGCTTGAGGCGCAGTAATTGCTCGGTGCGAAGAATTTCAATGATCGTGCCAGCGTTTTTCTCGGTGTCAGGGCACACGGGATCTTTGCGCAGGCGGTACTCCTGGGGTGGAAATTCGAAGGTATAGACCGGAGTGCGTTCGCCGTCGCGAACGACTGGTGGGATATCCTCGCGCCAGCGCAATCCGCCGATCGCTTCGCTATCGAACTCTTCCAGATCATCAACATTACC
>Ga0073928_10008791_pt1 | contig 12531 bp, 10 predicted proteins | sample PaiPotPPA55metaG_FD_76969 | JGI IMG/M metagenome (GOLD analysis project Ga0073928, IMG submission 76969) | Iron sulfur acid spring bacterial and archeal communities from Banff, Canada, to study Microbial Dark Matter (Phase II) - Paint Pots PPA... ...
AAAATCCGGCAATCCCCGATCGCGATATACCCAGTCATCGAAGAACCACTCCAGATCGCGCTTTGTTTGCCCTTCGATTAAGCGCGGCATGTACGACGGCTCTTTATCTTGATCGGAACGATAAGCAGCAAGAGCGTGTTTCAAAGCTACGTCTCCAACCATCTCGCGGACCATCCACCAGACGTACATTGCCTTGCTGCGATAAAACTCTTCGGTGCTGGTATTGATCAGCGATTCCGCAGCGGCCGTATTCGAATCATGTTTTTCCGCGAAGACGCGTTCGGCGGCGACAATTGCCGCTCGATGGGAGTTCATGAAATCGAGTGCCGCCTGGTGTCCGGACTTGCTCTCAATACTTGCAGCTTGGGCGAAGTGGGCCAGCCCTTCATAAATCCATAAACGCGATGAATAAAAAGCAGCATGCGTGAGTTGGTGGACGGCCGCGAGACTGTACTTTGTGGAATCATTTTGCACCAGCGGATTCAGGAGCGTCGGCCCACTCTCAAACGGCGAGCTGTGTGGATCCTGAAGTTCGATGATCTTAAGTTTCTCTCGCGGAGCTCCAAACCAGTCCGTCACGAAAGGAAGTTCCATCTCGTCCGCCAATGCAAAATTCTCTGCGGCGGGTTTATGCTCCGGTAAATGGTAAACAGTAATGCTTTGCCGTTCGAGCGTTCCATAGTTCCCTAACGCAATGGAAGGAACGGCAATTCCAATCTTTGAAAACGCACAGTCAGCTGAAACCAACTGCGCTCCGCCCACTTCGAAGTAGAGTTGATTTGTTTCGGTTCCACTACACAAGAGCGTTGGTGATTCCTGAGAACTGCTCCGCTGGTAGTGAAGCTTAATTTCCAGGCTTGAATACGACCCCCTGCGCTTCCATCGTCCAATCGCATCCGCCACGCTGTTGCCGTCCGACAAGCTCGCCGATTCCATCGCCACTGGATACCACGTCACGTATCCCACACCACGCACGGCTGTGAACGACTTTCGAATCTCATCCCAATCGCTGTGCTTCGCAACCTCTTTTGGGACTCCGATTCGTTCCAGCCGTGTCGTGTCGAGCGCGATGGTTCCCTCATATCCCACGTTCAGTTCAGCCGTGCTGTGAGGCGCAATCTCTTGAGGCAAAGTAACAATCGCTTCTGAAAGCGCTCCCGTATGGTCTACATCTGAGGTATAACTTTGCGCAATGAATTCGACAGGTTTGTCGCCCATCTGAATCGAGCGCCAACCTAAGCTTGAAGATATTTGCAAAGAGACATATTTCTGAGACGTACCCGAGTCGTTTCGCAGAGTGATTTTGCCACGGACGCCGATACGTTGCTGCTCGGGCTCGATACGAACATCAAGATTGTAGTTAGTGAAAGTGAAGGCCTCGCGGTCGAGCGACCACGCAGGTAGTTGCAAAACACAAAACGAAAAAACCAGCCACAGCCACTTCATTTGGATTCGGACGGCTCCGATTTCTTTCTCCGCTGACGCACAATTTCATAAAGCATCACGCCAGCCGCCACCGAAACATTCAGCGACGGCACTTTTCCCAGCATGGGAATCGAAACCAGAAAATCGCACTTCCTCGCCACCAGCTGATGAATCCCTTTGCCCTCGGCTCCGAGAACGATAGCGCAATCCATGTTGTAATCCAGCGAATCGTAGCTTTGCGGACCGCGTTCGTCCAAACCAACAGTCCATATGTTCTTGGCTTTCAAATCTTCCAGCGTGCGGGCAATGTTCGTAACTTTCGCAACTGGCAAGTGCTCACTCGCCCCCGCCGACGCCTTCGCCACCAGCGCAGTCACACTTGCAGCCCGCCGTTCAGGAATAATCACGCCGTCCGCGCCCGACGCATCGGCGGTTCGAATCACCGCTCCAAGGTTATGGGGATCCTCGACGCCGTCGAGCACCACCAGCAGAGAATATTGACCACGTTTCGCTTCCACTAGATCGTCGAGATCGTTGTATTGTTTCGCCGACGTAACCGCGACCACTCCCTGATGCGCATTGTTTCCCGCCATCTGGTTAAGCTCGGCACGGGAGACGAATCGTACTGCGACACCTTGCTTCCGGCATTCGTCGACGACTCGCTGAAGCCGCAAATCGTGCCGCTCCTTCGACACTGCCACCCAACTGAAAGAACGCGCACGCGCTTTGAGTCCTTCAGCGACGGCATTGATTCCGTAGATGTAGTTCATGAGAACTCAGTTTAGCGCCTAAGCGGTTTGCAGGCTAACTCGCGGGACTATTTACGAAGGGAGACTCACGTTGCAGAAGAAGCTGCTTTTTCACCGTTGGGCTTGAATATGCGCCCCGTCTATATACTGTGATCCAGCGGTGCGGTGTTCTCTTTCGACTGATCGCGATGGCCAGTTCACCTCCAAATTATGCGAAGACGATTTGTTCCAGCTGACCAATTAGGTGTTCAATGAGAGTGCAAAAAGTAGTTCGCTCAGCAGCTGCGCTCCTCTGTTTCAACCTTTCCATTTTTGCGAGTGCGCAGGGAAATTCGCGAGAGGTTCACTCGAAGATTCCCGAGATAGGCACCGCGGCCATAAGTGCGGTATCTCCAAAGGGAAAGGCCACCGTGACGATTCAGACGATCGTTGTGGATGGAGATTGTCAGAAAGCCTGTCCTACAACCCGTTTTCTAACGGAGACCGGGGCCAAACGGGCGTCGGTCGTTCAAAGTTTAGCGATCTCTGTCGAGGGCGAGCCGATAGTAGTTCCCCCTTTTGTTTATTCCGGCTTATTCAATGTCCAATGGGCGTCGCTAAATTACAAGAACGGCACCTTCAATCTGGAAATTAACGAGGGAACTGATCAGTACCTTGTTCACGTATATTTTGACACTAAGAATGGCATTAGCCGAATGACGGTCTATGATTACGTGGCGGCAAAATTAGTCGAGGATGCTCATTTTTATCAAGCTGTCCTTGATTGATTCCGCTGAGCGCTTGGCCCTGATCGGCGAAGCGATGCATCGTATGTTGAGATTTTTCATATTCATCACATTGACATTTGTTACGAGCCCTTTAAGCTTTTCCCAGGATTTCTCCGCCGAAATGTTTGACTCGCGCCCGGGACGCACTGATGGCGTCAAGATTTTTGTCGAAGGTTCCAAAGTGCGGATGGAGCCGCAAGGAAAGGGAAAAGACACCCAAATCATGATCTGGGATACTGCCGGACAAAATAGCTATGTGCTCTCGCCCGCGCGCCACATGTACATGGAGATCGGCAGTTCGATGTTGCAGCGAGCTATTAATCTCTGGCGTCCCGCGGATGTCGAGAACGCCTGTCCCGATTGGTTGAAGGTGTCGCAGCAACTTGGTCCCGGAGAAAAGCCTTCGACTTGTCGAAAAGTTGGCGATGACACTCTAAACGGTCGCAGCGCTGTTAAATATGAAGGAACCTCAGGCGACGGCAAGAAGGGGGAAGTCTGGCTCGACGTTAAAGTGCGCTTTCTCGTCAAAGTCGTGAGCCCCGACGGCGGCATGGAATTGCGCAACATCCAGGAGGGACCGCCCGACCCCAGCCTATTTGAAGTTCCGCCTGGCTATAAGAAAATGGACGCCGGAAGATAATGCCAATTAACCACGAAGGGAACAAAGGCACACAAAGGAAATTCCGGAACCATGGCCTTCGTGATCCTTCGTGTCCTTTGTGGTTTAGGGTTTTTTTGATCCCTAGCTATACTACAGTCGCTATACTAAAGATGACCGGCGACAGCGCGGAACAATCATGTCTCTATCAGCCGTAATCGTGGACGACGAACAACTCGCCCGCGACGAACTCGCATATCTCCTTAAAAATACTGGAGAAGTAGAAATCGTCGGCCAGGGCGAAAACGGCCTCGATGCTATCAGTCTGATTCGCGAACACAATCCTGATCTGGTTTTCCTCGACGTGCAAATGCCCGGCCTCGACGGCTTCGGCGTCATCAAAAAGCTCCTCGACAAAAAAGTTCCCTTGCCGAAAATCATTTTCGCGACCGCCTTCGATCAGTACGCCGTAAAGGCCTTCGAGGTAAATGCCGTTGACTATCTGCTCAAGCCCTTCGACAAAAAGCGAGTAATGCAATCCGTGCAGCGGGCTCGCACCACGCTGGAGGCCAATGGCTCATCTTCCGACAAGCTCGAGACTCTGGTGAGGATGCTGGAGGCGCAAAAGCCGCAGCCTTCCAAACTCCTGCTCAAGGCTGCCGGACGCCTCTTCCTGGTCAACCAAAAAGACATCTGTTTTGCCTCAATTGAAGACGGGGTAATCAGCGTGGCAACCACCGGACCAACCGGTATGGAAGGCCAATCCAACTGCCGCACTCTGGAAGAACTTCTCAGCAGCCTCGACCCCAATTCCTTCTGGCGCGCACATCGGTCTTATCTGGTTAACATCAATAGAATCAAAGAAGTCGTGCCCTGGTTCAAAAGCTCCTACCAACTCCGCATGGACGACAAGAAACAAACCGAAATCCCCGTAAGCCGCGCCCAAACCAAACGCCTCCGCGAGTTATTCGGACTGTAATTTTCAGTTGGGAGTGGTTTTGAATTTAACTCTGCGCTCCGCGATGCAACCTGCGATCGGGTGCGACGCGATGAGATTTAATTAGGGTGCAACAGAGAGAATGGCAGCCTAACGGTGCACGGGTTATGCTAGGCTGCCTGACGAGGGCGATCTTGATCTTCTTTCCTTTGCTCTCTGTGCTTAGCGCGTACCCCGGCGGTAATTATCAGGCCACAAGCTGCGGCAAAGAGAATCCAAATGACACCAGCAGACATAGCTCACCCCTTACTTTGATTCTAACCAAACTCCGAGCCATATAAACCCGAATCCCCCAACAATAGCTCCCGCGAGCACCGTACTCTCAAAACACGTCAGATGTCGCCCATGCTGAATAAGCGTATCCAGCGGAGCAAATACTAATAGGAGAATCCCTATATCGCGGATGGATTCTCCCCACAATTCTGATTGTGGGCGCGGCAATGTGTGGACTCAAGTGACGCTGGTAACCTTAACACTGCATCAACCGAATTCAAAACCACCTCACTATCTGCTTGACAACCTTTTCGTATAACCGTGCATCCCTCTAGCATCTATTTGTGTATCTATCCGGAGCTAGGTGAACTTTAGTAACACAGCCAGACACCGACGGCAATTCACCAGAGCGTTGGCGCTTCTGGGAATCCTTCTTGTCGCACTGAGCAGCTTCACCCAGGCCGTCCACGTCCACACTGACAATTCCAAGCTCCCCAGTCACGAATGTTCTCTCTGCTCTGTCGCTCACTGCGGAGTGATCGGAACCGCGGTATATCAGCCAGCTCCGGTTGTAACTGCCACGATTCTGCACATCGCCCCTGACGTTATCGTTCGTTCCTCGTCTTTAGTACTCTCTCACCGCATCCGTCCTCCGCCATCGGCCTAGCCTCGCTTCGCAACTTTCACATTCAACTTTAGCGACCGAACCCGAATTTTTCGGAGGACTTTTATGCTTACTTCTTATAAGAAGTCGGTTCATCCGGCTTTTATAGTACTTCTCTCTTTCTTTTTATCCCTTTCCGCGAGCGCACAATCCAACTCTGCATCCATTAGCGGAACTGTATTGGATTCCACTGGCGCTGTAGTTCCGAATGCAACCGTTGAGATTCACAATCCAGTAAGTGCCTTCGATCGATCAACCACAACCGACGCTTCCGGGAGATTCAGTTTCCAAAACGTTCCCTTCAATCCCTACCACTTAAGTGTGTCCGGTTCAGCGTTTGCTCCTTACAGTCAAGACGTAGAGGTCCGATCGCCGGTTCCCTTGGACATCAAGATCAACCTCAAGGTGGCGGGGTCTTCCGAAACCGTCACCGTCGAGTCTGGCGGAGACTTAATAGAGAACGATCCAACCGGCCATACCGACGTGGATCGTGGACTGTTCGACAAAATTCCTCTCGAGAGCCAATCATCTTCCTTGAGTTCACTGGTCACGCTCGCGTCCCCAGGAGTGGCCGCCGATTCGAATGGCCTGTTTCACGGACTCGGCGATCACGCCTCAAACTCCTTTTCAATCGACGGCCAGCCCATCACTGATCAGCAAAGCAAAATCTTTTCCAACCAGATTCCCGTCGATTCCGTCGCATCCCTCGAGGTCATCCCCGGGGCTCCCCCCGCGGAATACGGAGGCAAGACAAGTCTCGTGATTGTCGCAACCACGCGCTCGGGACAAGGTGTGACCACGCCTCACGGCAGCATCAACACCTCTTATGGCTCCTTTGGATCGTCCAATCTCGGTTTCGATCTCGCTTACGGAGGCGCTAAGTGGGGAAACTTTATTTCCGCAAACGGATTAAATAGTGGCCGTTTCCTCGATCCGCCGGAATTCGTGGTCATCCACGCCAAGGGCAATGAGGAGAACATTTTTGACCGGATTGACTATCAACTCACCAATGCGGACTCCATGCACCTGAACTTGGGCTACACCCGTTCATGGTTCCAGACGCCCAACTCGTTTGACACCCAGGATGCCACCGCGTGGTCAAGCTTCGGTGGAGTCGATCCCAATGGCAATGTCGTTGGCCCGGCCGATCAGCGCTCAAAAATACAGACCGTCAACATCGCGCCGTCATGGACGCACGTGCTCAATCCGACCACGCTCTTCACCGTCGGCGGCTGGTTTCGCCGCGATTCCTTCAATTACTATCCCAGCGCCAATCCATTTGCCGATCTAGGCCCCATCCAGCAGTCCACCGTCGCCCAACATCGGACGCTTGCTAATGCCGGTATTCGCTCCGATCTGACCTATGTGAAAGGAATCCACAACGTAAAGTTCGGCGCAACTTATCAGCAGACTTTTCTAACCGAAAATTTCAACCTAGGAATCGTCAGCCCAGTTCTAAACTCGCCGTGTTTGGACGCAAGCGGCAATCCGGTCGAGGGCTTCAACGATCCATCGCAATGCGCCGCGGCTGGTTTACAACCAAACGACGCTTCGAATCCCAACGCCGCAACTCCATTTACGCCACTTCTCGGCTGCTTCGATTTGACCCGTGCTACTCCGTCACCGAATGACAACTGTGCCACTTCGAGCAGCACTTCTTACCTGTTTCACGGACACACCGACGTAAAGGAGCTCGCCCTCTACCTCCAGGACACAATTACAAAAGGGAACTGGTCCTTCAATCTGGGGATACGCGGCGACTTCTACAACGGCCTCACCATCTCTCGTCAACCCGAGCCTCGTGTGGGACTCGCCTACAACATCAAGCGGACCAACACCGTCTTCCGCGCTTCCTACGCCCGCACTCTCGAAACTCCGTTCAACGAAAATCTCATAGTCTCAAGCACCGGATGCGAGTCGGCAGTTCTCTCTACGCTGATCCCGTGCGTAAACGCGCCGCTTCAGCCCGGCTTCCGCAATGAGTTCCACGCCGGCTTCCAACAGGCGCTCGGACGCTACGCCGTCGTGAGTGGAGATTACATTTGGAAATACACCCATACCGGCTACGACTTCAGCATCCTGGCCGCAACTCCGATCTTCTTCCCCATCGGATGGCACAACTCCAAGATTCCTGGATACGCCGTCCGCGTAAGCGTCCCGGAAATCCACGGATTCACCGCCTTGATGGTCTTCTCCAGCGTCGCCGCGCGCTTCTTCCCGCCGCAGACCAGCGGCTTGGGTGTGACGGTAGGCCAGAGCGGAACCCCCTTCCGCATCGACCACGACGAGAAGTTCAATCAGACAACTCACCTCCAATACCAGCCCTGGAAAACCGGACCTTGGCTCGGCTTCAACTGGCGCTACGACAGCGGTCTCGTCGCCGGCTCCGTGCCATTCGCAACCGACACCACCACTCCGGTGGATTTAACCGTCCTCACCGCCGATCAGCAACTGCAAGCAGGATTATTCTGCGGCAGCCAGCGTCCAACGCTCTCTACGCCGCTCACCACCTGCGCTCCCTCGCAGTATGGTTCAACTCTGGTCAAGATACCGGCGCCGGGAACGCAAGACCCTGACCACAATCCCCAGCGAATCGCCCCAAGAAATCTGTTTGATATTGCAGTGGGAGACGACAACCTCTTCAAAGGCGAACGTTATAAGTGGAGCCTGACCCTGACAGCGATCAACGTCACAAACAAAACCGCTCTGTACAACTTCCTGTCAACCTTCAGCGGCACACATTACGTAACTCCGCGAGCGATGACGGCTCAGATCGGTTTCCATTTCTAAAAATCAAGGAGGGTTGTCGGTCAAACCGACGACCCTCAATTCTTACCAAAGTCGGTGCGGCAGCATGTAAGTAAATCCCACAAACGTTCCCCAGCGCGTGGACGTGTCCGTCAGCCCACGATTGAACCCGGCATCCAGCACCAGATCTCTGCGGACTACGTAGCTGACCGCCCACAGATTCCCAATCGCATTCCCACGCACGAACGGCTGCGTGAACCGCCATATCTCGCCGCTAAGCGAAAGCCTCCCTACTATGGAATGCGAAATCGAAAGCGTCTGACCAAACTGCGCCCGCCGAACCGGCGCTTGCACTACCTCATTGAAAAGCGCATTCGCATCGTAGTGAAACCCCTTCACATCGGCGCTAACGAGAAGCACGATCGAGTTGGTCGGAGTGCCCACATCGAAGTCCGGCGCCCCGCCTCCATAAATGTGGCGAAAGTAGCTCGCGGAAACTGTCGGCTTCGCGCCTTCGCCCTGGAACAGTACCGTCTGTGCGCCGAGAAAGACGTCTCCGGGATCATTTGCGCTAATCCCGTCGACAGTCGCATGGACAATCGGTTCGGCAGCCGCCAGCACCTCAAGCCGCGGTGCGACCGACAGTTTGATCACTTCGTTGAGGCCATAGCGCGACGAAAACGCCATCGAATGCCGCGCGCTGAGGCCTCCCGTCTCGAACTGAAGATAACCAACCGGAGTCAACGTTGCCGGAGTCGACACCGTAGGCCGCCCCGGATTCGCTTCCGGCTCGTTAGGCGCCGCCTTCTGCGCGGCGCACCAGGGAACAAGCGCGCCGAGGACGAGCAACCGTACGAGCCGCGATAATGATCGATTCAAGGGTCTTCGATGCAACGGTCTTCGATTCAACAATCCTCCGCGCCTAAGAATAACGGTTTCCCCCGCTATGAAATCGCCGAAATTCTGTCAATAGCAAACTAGTACCTAATTCCCCGCAACTCCATGCAGCCAATCGAGATAAATTCCCAAAACCGTGGCATGATCCCCCATATCCAATTGATATAATAGACATATAACCTATAACTAAAAGCAGGATATAGAGACGAGACGCGGCTTGCCGCGTCTAAAGGTTTTCACCAGCGGCCTCCACCAGGGAGAGCCGCATTTTTATTGGAATTGTTTATTGAAACCAAGGACTCCATGAACCGAGGCATCGACATCCAGCACCACAAACTCCGGGGAGAATGGGCCGAGCTCCGTTTCATGGCTCGCGCCACCGAGCACGGACTCAGCATCGCCAAGCCCTGGGGAGAAATGTCTCGCTACGACTTCGCCATCGAGCACAACGGACACTTCGTCCGCGTCCAGGTCAAATGCACCATCAACCGCCGCCGCAATTCCTACACTTGCAATGTTTCATCCAATGGCATCCCCTACGCCCCCAACCAACTAGACTTCATAGCCGCCTACGCCATAGAAGCGGATGCCTGGTACATAATCCCCGCCGCCGCCACCGGAACCCAACGCCACATCCTGCTATCCCCACACCTGAAAAATTCCAAATACAACAAATACAAAGAAGCCTGGCACCTACTCTTCCACGGAAAGTAAATTCAGCAACAAAAACATAAAAATATATAAAAAAGAATTGTCATCCCGAGCCGCCCTCTTTTGGCGGTCGAGGTTGAGGCGTTTAGCGGGCGTCTGAGCCCGCTGCCGAAATCCTGAGCGCAGCCGAAGGAACCCCTGGGCGTGCTGCGCCATTGCCTCGCGTTCTTTGCGAGGCCCAAAGGCGCGCTTAGCACGCATCCAAATTGGACTCGGTCTCGTGTGGCGCGGGCGCCCTCGCCCGCGAATGCGTCCCTATTTTCCGCACTGTCATCCCGACCGAAGTGGAGGGACCTGCTTTTGAACCGTGCGGACGAGCAGGAACCCACCACCGCCCACGTAGGGACAGCCGCCCTCGTGAGCCTGCCCTGAGCGCAGTCGAAGGGTCCAATCGAGCAAAGCTCGATAAGGTCGAATGTGGCGCGGACACTCCTGTCCGCGAGATGTTAAAGGACGACATGGCCTCAGCCATGCCAAAAAGCGGTTCGTGGAAGGGCACGGCTTCAGCCGCGCCAAAAAGAGCAGAAAAAGACCCACGCAGCGCAGTCAGAATTCCGCTTCTGCGAAACGTGGGAAGTACCGGTATATCCGAGCATATCGACCTACGTCTTCTTCAGGGATCGAGTGGCCCCCCGGGGGCACCCGTGTCGGCAATTTCGAATCGAGATAATGTAGTTCCTTAAACGTAAGATTAGGTGCCTCAATTAGAAATGCTTCCTCCCCACCACAGACGAATGGGAGATTTTTGCCGAAGGCGCATCGCTGGAAAATGCCCTCTTTTCCCTTTTCGTAGATTATTCCTCCCACTGTCACCATTTTCGTTCCGTCGGAGTAACGAAAATTAAAGAGTTGCTTGTATAACAGCTGTTTGGATTCCTCCACTCCGCCATTGCGGTAACTAAGTCTTTCCATGATCTCGTTGTTTATAATCCTCCGGCATGCTGCAGCCGTTCCCCAATCCGCTAATCCCGTGAAAGTTATATCCGTCGGGACTTTCAGTTTTCCAACCGCTTTGCGTAAGCGCTTAACCCGTTCTTCCGGTTCTTCGTCTGGTTTCGCTTCAACAGTGACAATCACTATGCTTCCGGACACCGCGTAGGTGCAAAAATGACCTATATCGGTCAGGACTGACGAGTTCAGTTTTGAGTCATAGTCGAGCCATAGGACTGCCTTTGACCGCCAAGAAAGAGTGGGTAAGACCGCGTTTGATTCTCCGAAAGCGAGCTTGATACACGAGAATGGACGATTAAATCGAAAGCGGCCTTGGTTCTTAATATCCTTTTCAATACTGATCATTCGGTTGATCCCGAGGGCCTTGTGAAACAGACTAAAATCGCTGAAATAGGTCGAGCCAAAACCTACGTACTGGTAAGTTTCAAGCCCGCCAAATTCGGTTAATCGCCTAACGCACTCAACGAGCATTTTGCGTTGCACGTTCTTAGCGGGCCGAATCCGGTAGTTGATTTTCTCGTAGCTCGGCGGCATGTCAGGCCTTGCACTCAGCGTTGAAATAGTAGTCGAATGTCTTTTCGCCGACCTCTCGCAGGGAAGTCACTTTGAGCGCTCTCTTAACCTTCGTAACCTGTTCGAGAGGCCGCCGATAGGAAATTGTCTTGTGCTGAGGCAACGTTGCGATGGGCGGCGCTTTTGGCGCGACAAAGACCGGTTGTCGTTTGAGTGCGTCTAGATCGACGGACTTCGCTGCCTGGATCTGATGAAAAAGAGGGGTCTTGCCCGTCTGTTCCTTGACGTCATTTTCCTGCTTCAACCTGTTGAGGAAGTCAATAACGGGTCTCGACATAGCAATCATTTGCTGTCGAGTGTTTTGGTAAATTTCAGAATCTAGCGCTACATCGGTTTTGGCGGTGTTCCACGGAAGCAACCCGGCGTTATCCGAATCGAAAAAAGCATATCCTCTGAATCGTGCGTACTGATTGTGATACTTCGGAATCGCCACATCGCGATTTTCGCCCCATCCAGTTCGGGGAGTCTGATCCGCTTGAAGAACCTGCCTCCCGTTACAGAAAACGTACCATCCACCCAATTCAGGATTTGACTCCGCGATACCGGCGTACAGCTTCACAGTGACAGGCGTTCGCTGGTCACCCTTAAACGAAAGGTCCTTCACGGCAGGTTTCAGTTCTTTTGATCTCAGGAGTTCGGCAGCCTCAAACTTTAGCGGTATTTTATTAAGCGTTATAGACAAACCCGCCTCTATGCTGAGTTGGTGCTTGGACTCAAGCGTGTTCACAACCCTAGTAGTGAAATTCTCAAGGCCAAGTTCTTTTGCGACACCCGAGTTTAGCTGGGTAATGGACACGATCGTTCCTGTCTCATCGATCGGAGTCTTCAGGCTTTCGTTCAGTTCTTTAAACTCAAAGGTCCATCTGTCCTGCTTCTCGTCCACCGTGTCGTTAGGCTTCCTGGAATCCTCTCCCTGCTTACGCCAAGCCTCAACATCCTCATCGACCTTAAAAAAAGATGAAGTTGTCCTGGATTCAACGGTGAACTTACCACCGAGCTTAAATAGGGCCCGCTTCATGCCAATGCCAAATTGCCCCACCGAGTGCTTAGTTTGCTGCATACCCCTTGGTCTCCCGAAACGAAACGCGTAGTTCCTAGCTAGCTCGATCGGGATACCGCCGCAATTGTCTGCGATTCTGAATCCGACGGGATCGGACTCGATGCGCACCCACAAGCCGACGTAGTTTCCTCTTGGGCGCGTCCTGCGTGCGCCATCAACACAGTTGTCGACAAGATCT
>Ga0073928_10008792_pt1 | contig 12531 bp, 10 predicted proteins | sample PaiPotPPA55metaG_FD_76969 | JGI IMG/M metagenome (GOLD analysis project Ga0073928, IMG submission 76969) | Iron sulfur acid spring bacterial and archeal communities from Banff, Canada, to study Microbial Dark Matter (Phase II) - Paint Pots PPA... ...
GGCTGCGACCAGTGCGTCGCGAGCGCCGGCTCGAGCCGCAGAGTCCGGTCGCGGCGCACCAGCGGCTCGTAGATGTTGCTGTCGAAGGACTGCAGGAACACTTCCTGGCGGACATAGGGGTCGAGCGAGTCGACATCGGCGTCGTTGGCCCAGCGAAAGGTCTTGGCACTCGCCGGCGTCGCCATCATCATCGCCGCCAGTGCCGCCGCGCACAGCGCCTTTTGCATTTGCGTTTCCCTCGCTGCCGGCGATGGCCTTGCGCGGCCGTGGCCGCCCGGATCGCCGTTTGTCGGGTCTGAGGGTTCTTCGCTCCGCTTCGCGAGTCAACCGGCTATCACGCCGCGGCCGTGCTCCGTGGCGGGAAGGGCAGCGGCGGCTGCCGGTCATCCTCGATCGCATGGCAGGGGATGAAGTGCTCGGCCGGGCTGCGGAAGAACACCGTGGCGAGATCCTCGAGCAGGCGCGCCGCCTCCTCGCGGCCGAGCGCCTCGAGCGCGGGCATGTGGCGCACGCCGTCGAGGGTGAAGCCGCGCGTGGTGGTGTCCGGGCTGATGCGGAAGACATTCTCCGAGCCGATCAGCGTGTGCGCGGTGGAGATCGCCGAGGATGATTGCGCTTTCATGAACACGTCGGCGATGCGCGCGCTCCAATAGGAGGTGCCGAAGGAGAGGCGCTTGGTCCAGGCGACGTCGAGGTGCTGCGAGGTGCAGCCGAGGCTCAGCACGCGCACATCCTCGCGCGGCCAGTCGAGCACGCCGATGGCCTCGACCACGGCGAGCGCCAGCGGATTGCGCGCCCACAGGCTGCCGTCGATGAAGGCGCCGTCACCGGTGAGGTGGATCGGGAAATAGGTCGGCGCCGCGACGGTGGCGAGCGCCACTTCGATCGCCGGCAGCTTGTAGTCGTTGATGAGCCGCGGGTGATGCGCGGTCTTGTAGATGTAGACGCGCTCGGCGGCGAGGTCGAGCGCGGGCACCAGCACGCGCTTCCTGCTGTGGCCGAGGAGGCGGCCGCCGAAGGCCTTGCCGACGATCTCGCGCAGCGGCTCGAGGCTGTATTTGGCGCGCAGCAGCTGACGCAGATTGCTGGTGACGACGCGCGACTGGAAGATGCGCGCGCCGAACTCCTTGTAGAGCTGCAGCAATTCGCCGGCGGTGAGGCCGAGCCCGAGCCCGATGGCGAGGATGCCGCCCGTCGAGGTCCCTGCGATCAGGTCGAAATAGTCGTAGATCGGCTCGCCGATGCGATCCTCGATCTCCGCCAGGAACGCGGCCGGGAAGACGCCCTTGATGCCGCCGCCGTCGATGGTCAGGACACGCCGCAAATCTCGCCTCATCCCGGATACGCTACTTCTCCACGCTACCGTAAGGCGAAAATCTTAACAGGAACCACCGCATAGCGCATCGTCCCACAGATCCGGGAGCGACCGCGGCCTCAGCGCCGACATGCTGCCGCTGGTGCCGGCCGCGCTTGGCGGGGATCAGGCGGCGGCTTTGACCGGCGTCCGCGCCTCGAAGCGCAGGTCGGGACGCAGCCGGAGCGCCATCACCGCGCCGAACAGCAGGAGTGCGATCGAGCCGAGGAAGGGATAGGTCCAGTTCCCGGTGACGTCGATCATCTTGCCGAAGAACCACGGCGAGATCATGCCGGCGAGGCCGAAGCCGAAATTCATCATGCCGCTGGCGGTGCCGGCATGGTTGGGGGCGATATCCATCGGCACCGACCAGATCGGCGCCACCACCAGCTCCGCCGAGAAGAACGCAAGCGACAGGCACAGCGCGGTGAGTGCGAGGTCATGGACGAAAACCACCGGGATGAGGAACAGAAACGCGCCGAAGAGGCCGGCGGCGATGACGCTGCAGCGCGCGCGGCGCACATCGCCGGTCCGCTGCAGGATGCGGTCGCTGATGACCCCGCCCAGCGTGTCGCCGACCACGCCGGCGAGGAAGACGCCGGAGGAGAACAGCGCCGAATCCTTGAGCGGCAGGTGGAAGCTCTCATAGAAGAAGGAAGGGATCCAGCTCAGGAACAGCCACAGCGTCCAGCCGTAGCAGAAATCGACCGCAGTCACCGGCAGGATGCGCCGCGCTAGCGGCGGCCACTCGCGCAGGCGCTGCCGCCACGAGCGCGGCGCCTCGGCGCGGCGCGGCGCCGGCAGCGTCGCCATCTCGTCGGCGCCGATGAGCGGGTGCTCGCGCGGCTCGTCGCGGAAGAACCACACCCAGACCGCGACCCAGATGAGGCTCGCGAAGCCGAGCACGACGAAGGAGCCGCGCCAGGAGAGATAGCCGATGAGCAGTGCTATGAGCGGCGGCGTCAGCGCGTTGCTGATGCGGGCGAAGGAATGGGTGATGCCCTGGGCCCAGCCCCATTGCCCCTCGGGCAGCCAGCGCGCCATGGCGCGCGTCGCCGTCGGGAAGGCGGCGCCCTCGCCGATTCCAAGCGCGAAGCGCGCGAGATAGAGCGAGAGAAAGCCGTTGATCGTGCCGGTGAGCGCCGTCGCCGCGCAGGCGATCAAGCCGAAGATGCCGAGCGTGCGGCGCGCGCCGAGCACGTCGCCGAGCCAGCCGCCGACGAGCTGCAGAGCGGCGTAAGGATAGGCGAACGCGGCGAAGACGAGGCCGAGCGTGGCGTTGTCGAAGCCGAGTTCCTTCTTGATCAGCGGTGCCGCGGTCGAGATGTTCACGCGGTCGACATAGAGCAGCAGGTACATGAGGCAGAGCAGCCACAGCACCCGGTTGGAGACGGTGGGCCGGAACAGCCGCCGCCAGTCGCTCGTGGCCGGACCCGCCATGGCTTGCCCTGCGCGATGTTCGTTGAGGTTCAGGCGGCCGGGCGCGTCGTGCCCTTGATCTGCGTGCGGTGCATGATGCGGCGCGCGGCGGGATCGAAGGGATCGCGCCGGTGCATGGTGCAGCGATTGTCCCACAGCACCACGTCGCCGACGCGCCAGGTATTGTACCAGGTGTACTCGTCGCGCGTGGCATAGGCCCAGAGCTCGTCGAGCAGCGCCTCGGATTCGCCCAGCGGCAGATCGACGATGTACGCGTTGCGGCGGCGGCCGAGATAGAGGCAGCGGCGGCCCGATTCCGGATGGGTGCAGACCAGCGGATGGATGGCGCCGGGCGATGTCCGCGGGTCGTCGCTGGCGGTGACGCCGGCGCGGAGATATCCGCCGCTGTTGTAGGTGCCGTCATGCTTGATCTTGAGGCCGGCGACGCGGCGCTTCACCGCCTCGGGCAGCGCCGCATAGCCGCTGTACATGTTGCAGAAGCCGGTGTTGCCGCCGTCGGGCGGGATCTCCAGCGCGTAGAGCATGCTCGCCATCGGCGGATCCGCGAGATAGGACATGTCGGTATGCCACACCGCCTCGCCCGCGCCGAGGCTGCCGATGGCGACGCCATTCTCGATCACATTCGAAACGATGTAGATTTCGGGCTTGCCATCGACGAAGCGCCGCCCGTTCTCCTGCACCGGCGCCTGGTCGAGCGCGCCGAAGCGGCGGCTGAAGGCGACGAGGTCGTCATCGGACAGGCGCTGGCCGCGGAACAGCAGCACCGAATGCTCGACAAAGGCGCGGCGGATCGCGGCGAAGTCGCTATCGTCGATGCTCCGCAAATCGAGACCTGCGATCTCCGCGCCGACGCCCGCCCCGGTCGGGCGGACGGCGATCGGCGAGGAAGGGGACGCGGTGCGCTCGGTGATCGCGGCCATGGGCAGGCTCCTAAGCTCCAAGCCCTAACATAAGAATGCCGCAGCGCTTCACACAAGCGCCAATCGGCCTTGCCGCGACAATCACGAACTGGGTTTGTGAATTACGGATCCCGTTGCGGCGGGCTTCGCGTCGGGCCCGGCACAAGGCCAGGCACCACGCTACCGTTAAACCAGGCTGGTCATAGCGGTCGCTATTGATACAGCCCCGCCACCCGCGCGCGCTGCTGCACCAGCGCCAGCACCGGTCGATGGTGGGCGTCGACACGCCGGTGAGGCGGCCCATCTCCTGCACCACGGTGATCAGCGGGTCGATCTCCATCGCACGCTGGCGCTCGAGGTTCCTGCAGCATCGAGGTCTTGTGGCCGGTGACCCCGCCCGCGCCGTCGATGCGGCGCTCGACATCGACGCGGAAATGCACGCCGAGCTTGTCGCCGATCGCCTTCCAAGGAGCTCGTCTACGCCGGCGGCGTCGATCTTGCCGGCGGGGCGACGCCGATCGGGCGAACCTGCCGCTTGTGCGAGCGGCTCGACTGCACGCACCGGGCCTTTCCGCCGCTGGGACAGCGTCTGGCGCTCGACGAGAACAGCCGCGCCAGCTCGCTTTTTGGGCTGCTGCGCGCCGCCGATTGATCGAAACGCGCACATAGGGTGCCTCAGATAAGCGCGCCACGCGCTAGAGCGGAACGCGTACGAATTTGCCGCAGTTCCCGACAAGAGACTTACTTCAACACAGGACGCGTCCATGCCGGTCGACGGAGCCGCCGTGGAGGCGGAGCACGGACGCGCCGGCAGACGTCGCCTCGGCCGGCGCACCGTTCTTGGCGCCGCGGCAAGCTTGGTTTTTCTCGCCGGATTCGACCGCGCCGCGCTCGCGCTGCCGCGCGGCGAGCGGCGCCTACTGCTCTACAATCCGCATACCGACGAGCGCTTCAGCGACGTCTTCTGGTGCGACGGCAGCTACGTCCCGGATTCGCTCAAGCACATCGATTGGCTAATGCGCGATTTCCACCGCGACGCGGTGGCGCCAATCGATGTCGACCTGCTGCAGCTGCTGCATCGCATCGGCCAGCGGCTCGAGACGCGACGGCCGTTCCGCATCCTGTCCGGCTATCGCACCGCCGCCACCAACCGGTTGCTGCAGCGCGAAGGCTGGGCGCCGGCGGCGCATAGCGAGCATCTCGTCGGCAAGGCCGCGGATATCTGCATGAACGGCATCTTGCTGCGCCACTTGCGCCGGGCGGCCGTATCGCTCAAGGCCGGCGGCGTCGGCACCTATCCGCGCGATCATTTCATCCATGTCGACGTCGGCTCGGTGCGGGTATGGTGATCCGGCCGAGGAACCCGTCGTCCGCGTCGATGTTCTCGTGGGAGAGTGCGCGGACAGATCGCGGGAGAGACGCGGATGAACTGGGATCAGATCAAGGGTAACTGGAAGCAATTCACCGGCAAGGCCAAGGAGAAATGGGGCAAGCTGACCGACGACGACTGGACGGTCATCGAAGGCAAGCGCGACCAGCTCGTGGGCAGAGTCCAGGAGCGCTACGGCATCGCCAAGGACGAGGCGGAGAAGCAGGTCGCCGAATTCGAGCGCGATTACGAGAACGTCTGATCACGCCATATCGGCAGCGGGCGGGAGCCAGAGCGGTTCCTGCCCGTCGCTTTTGCAGCGGCGCAGGATCGCTAGCCGCGCCCCAAATACCGGAACCGCGCGTCGCCATCGCGCGCGATCTGCGCCACGAGGCCGATCTCCCAGCTGAGATAGGCGTTCATCGCAGCCTCGGCGCCGGCCTTGCGATCATAGGGCCGGTACCAGGCGTCGATCGGCGCATCGGCCATGTGCGCCGCGCCGACGGCCAGGGGCTGACCCGCCGCGCGCCATGCATCGGTGCCGCCGGCCAGCACCTGCACCGGTCGGTCCGTCAGCGCGGCAAGCTCCGGCGCAGCCAGCGCCGCGAGTGCGCCGTCGCGCGAGGTCAGCACCAGCATGCCCGTGCCCGGCAGCTTGGGCAGCGCCTGCGCGAGGCGCGAGCGGATGGCGAACCACGCGCCGGGGATGTGGCGCTCGCGATAAGCGAGGCTGGTGTCGAGATCGATCACCACCGCCTCGCCGCGCGCGAGGGGCGTCGCGAGTGCGGCGACGGTGACCACCGGCACGTCGGCGTCGCCGAGGCCGAGCACGCGCACCTTCTCCGACCCGGCCTCGACCGCGCCGTCGCCGCCCTCGAGCACGTAGACGTCCGGCAGGCCCATTTGCACCAGCCACGACGCCGTCATAGGCGCGCGCACGCCGTCGCCGTCGATGAGGACGATCCGCGCGTTGCGCGTGCCGACATAGGTATCGGTCGCCTGCACGAGCTGGCCGCCCGGCGCCGAGCGCGCGTCCGGCAGATGGCCCGCGGCGTATTCCTCGGGCGTGCGCACGTCGAAGAGATAGAGCGTGCGCTGATCCCGCTCGCGGCGGAATTCCTCGAGGCGCGTGCGGCCGATGGCCTCGATGCCGCAACGCCGGGCGACACGCACCGCGGCGTCGCGCGCCCGGGCGGCACCGTCCGGAGTCGGCGGCGCGGCATGGTCTGTCTCGCCCTCGGCCAAGACGAAGCCGGCGAGGTGCCAGCCCATGGTGCCGTTCTCGAGCGCGACGACGCGGTTGGGGACGCCGGCCTCGATCAGCGACTGCGCGCCGATGATGCTGCGCGTGCGCCCGGCGCAGTTGACCACGACCAGCGTCTCGGGCGAACGCACCGTGTCGTGGAAGCGGTAGACCAGCTCGGCACCCGGGCAGTCGATCCCGCCGGGGATGCTCATCTTGCGGTACTCGTCGAGCGGGCGGCTGTCGAGCACGATCATGTCGGCGCGCCGGTCCTGCAGCGCCTTGACCTCGCGCGCGGCCAAGCGCGGCGTGCCGGCCGCATGCTCGATGAACTCGCCGAAGGCCTTGCTCGGCACATGCACGCCGCTGAAGAGCTCATAGCCGGCCTCGGCCCAGGCGCGAACGCCGCCCGCGAGCACGGCAAGATTGCGGTAGCCGAAGCGCATCAGCTTGGCCGCGGCACGATGGGCGAGCCCGTCGCCCTCGTCGCACAGCACGATGCGCGTCAGGCGCCGCGGCACCAGCGCGTCAAGCCTGAGCTCGAGCCGGCTCAACGGCAGCGACGCGGCGAAGAGCAGATGGCCTTCGGCGAACACCCCCTCCTCGCGGACGTCGAGCAGCGCCAGCTCCTCGCCGTCGCTCAGCATCGCCTTGAGCTCGGCCGCCGGCAGCAGCGGGCAGGCGATGTTGGGCGGCGCCGCGAACACCGTGTAGGAGGTGCTTTCGGCAGCAGAAAAATAGATGCGCTGCGGCAGATTCTCGAGGCTCATGCCGTAGAGGTGCAGATGCAGCGACGGCTTGCCGCCGGTCACCTCGATGGTGTGGAAATCGTCGGGCAGGAAGGCGCAGGCGTTGCCTTGGCGCACCGTGAGATCGCCGGTCTTGCGGATGCGGCCGAAGCCGGGCCGCTCGCGGTTGTCGATGCGCTCGTAGAAGACGTTGTGCTCGTCGCCGAAGACGCCTGATATCACCGCCCAGGTGGTGTGGTTGTGGGGCGGCTGCGCCTTGCCGGGCACGCCGGCCGAGGCGTAGAGGGCGAAGCGCCGGTCGGGATCCTCGGCCAGGCGATAGACCTTGCCGTGGCCGCCTGGCGTCACCGGGAAATGCGCGGGCGGGAAGAGGTCGGTGCGGGCGGCGAGCGCGATCAGCACCGGCTTCAGGGCGTCCAAGGTCGCGCGGGTCACGCCCATCTCCGCCTCGATACGGCGGACCTGGGCGAGGGTCTGCTCGACCGCCTCAGCGCGTTGCTGCATGAGCGACATGCCTTCCTCCTTCCGCCTGCCGGGCGTTTATGCTAGGGCACTGCGGCGCGCCGCTCAAATGCTCGCTCGGGCGGCCGGCCAAAGGGAGAGGTTCTTGATGGGAAAGGCGCGTACCGGACTCGGCATCGTCGTCATTGCGGCCGTCGCCGCCGCGGCGCCGGCGGCGCGGGCCGCCGAGGGCGACTGGTATGCGAGCGTCTATGGCGGGGGCATGTACCTCGAAGACGCCCACAACCGCGGCAACGGCAACCCGCTCGACTTTAACAGCGTCGCGAAGACGGGCTACGCCTATCGCGCCGCGGTCGGCGTCTACCGCGCGCCGCAGGTCCGCGTCGAGGGCGAGATCGGCTACCGCCGCGCCGGCCTCGACAAGCTGTCGCTGAACAACGATGGTGGGCTGGGCGCCGCGGCGGGCACGGCGCCGCTGAGCGGCTCGGTCGCCGCCTCCGGCCATGTCACGGCGATCAGCGCGATGCTCAACGCCTATTACGACTACGACACCGGCAGCGCCTGGCGGCCCTATATCGACGCCGGCATCGGCGCCGCGCGCCTGTCGATGAAAAACGTCACGGCCGCCGGCGTGCCGGTGGTCGACGCTTTCGACACCGTCTTCGCCTATCAGCTCGGCCTCGGCATCGGCTACGACGTGACCAAATCGCTGACGCTGGCGCTCGAGTACCGCTACTTCACCACCCTCGACCCGACCTACAGGGACGCCGTCGGCAACACCTTCAATTCCGAATTCACCAGCCACAACCTGTCGCTCGGCATCCGCTACCGCTTTTGAGCGTGCCGCGGTTGCGCAACCACGGCAACGATCGGTTGCCCGGACGGTTGCCGCTGTTACCATGAGCGCGCCCACACGAGGGCGGATCGCCACCCCCACAAGAACGGCGCAAGGCGACCGCCGGGAGGAAGCATGGCCGCGGTCGAGCTCGACCATTTGACGAAGCGATTCGGGGCACTCGCCGCCGTCGATGATATCACCCTCAAGGTCGAGCACGGCGTCTTCACCTGCCTGCTCGGCCCGTCCGGTTGCGGCAAGACCACGGCGCTGCGCCTCGTCGCCGGGTTCCTGGCGCCCGATGGCGGCGCGATCCGCGTCGGCGACCGCGTGCTCTCCTCCACCGCGAGCGTGGTGCCGCCCGAGCGGCGCAACATGTCCATGATCTTCCAGAGCTACGCGCTCTGGCCGCATATGAGCATCGCCGAGAACGTCGCCTACGGCCTCAGGCTGCGGCGGCTGCCGCGGGCGGAAATCGAGCGGCGGGTCAACAGCATCCTGGCGGTGACGCGTCTGACGGCGCTGGCCGAGCGCTATCCCGCCGACATCTCCGGCGGCCAGCAGCAGCGCGTGGCGCTCGCCCGCGCGCTCGTGGTCGAACCCGAAATCCTGCTACTCGACGAGCCCTTGTCCAACCTCGACGCCAATCTGCGCGAGGAGATGCGCTTCGAGATCCGCCGGCTGCACGACGCCTACCGCTACACGACGCTCTATGTCACCCATGATCAAGCCGAGGCGATGACCACCGCCGACCTCATCGTCGTGATGAATCAGGGGCGCATCGAGCAGGTCGGCTCGCCCGAGGAGGTGTATCAGCGGCCGCGCTCGGAATTCGTCGCGCGCTTCCTGGGCGGCACCAACATCCTGCGCGGCCGGCAGGTCGGCGACGGGCTCGCCGATTGCGGCGGCGTGGTGCTGCGCTGCGGCGAGGGCGGGTACGGCAGCGGCGCCGAGGCGATCGTGTCGATCCGCCTGCACGACATCGAGCTGTCGGCGCAGCCCGCGACCGCCGCCGAGCCGAACGAGGCGAGCGGGACCGTCGCGCGCCGCGTCTATCTCGGCGCGCAGCGCGACTATCTCGTCACCCTCAAGGACGGTCAGCAGCTGCGCGCGGTGACGCCGCTCTCCGTCGATATCGCCGAGGGCAGCGCCGTCCGCGTCCGCCTGCCGCCCGCGCGCTGCCGCGCGCTGCCTTCATGAAGAGCCGAAAGATGGAGAGGAAGACCATGAGCATGAGACCGCACTCGGCCGCGCGCACCATCGCGCTGGCGACGCTCGGCGCCCTTCTTGCCACGAGCGCTTGGGCGGCGCCGGTGCCGAGCCCGGTGACGCCGGAGCTGATCGACGCCGCGAAGAAGGAGGGCACCGTCGTCTTCTACACCGCCATGGACGTCGAGGTCGGGGCGAAGCTCGGCGCCGCCTTCGAGGCGAAATACCCGGGCGTCCACGCCCAGGTCGAGCGCTCCGGCGCCGAGCGCATCTTCCAGCGCGTCGCCCAGGAATACGCCAGCAACATCCATGCGGTGGATGCGATCGATTCCTCCGACGTGGCGCATCTGCTCTACTGGAAGAGCCAAGGGCTGCTCGCGCAATACCAGCCCGAGGACGTCCCGCGCTGGCCGCAAGGCGCGCGCGATGCCGATGGTTACTACGCCGCCAACCGCGCCACGCTGTCGGTGGTCGGCTACAACACCAAGCTAGTGACGCCGGCGGAAGCGCCCAAGAGCTATGCCGACCTGCTCGACGCCAAGTGGAAGGGCAAGATCGTCAAGGCGCATCCCGGCTACAGCGGCAACATCATGACTGCGACCTTCGAGCTGAGCCGCGCGCTCGGCTGGGACTATTTCAAGAAGCTCGGCCAGCAGCAGATCATGCAGGTGCAGTCCTCGACCGAGCCGCCGAAGAAGCTGGCGCTGGGCGAGCGCCCGCTGATGTTCGACGGCAACGAATACAACGCGCTCCTCGTCAAGGCGCGCGGTGCGCCGGTGGCGATCGTCTATCCCAGCGAGGGCACGCCGCTGGTGAGCGGCAGCGCCGGGGTCATGAAGGATGCGCCGCATCCCAATGCCGGCCGGCTGTTCATCAGCTTCCTGTTCTCGCGCGAGGGCCAGCAGCTGCTCGTCGATATGGGCCAGCTGCGCTCCTTCCACCCCGACGTCAAGGAGCCTGCGGACCGTGTCCCGTTGTCGAGCATCAAGGTGCTGACCGCCGACCCCGCCGAGCAGGAGAAGGCGGTCGAGGAGATCAAGCGCCGCTACGCCGAGTATTTCGGCACGTGAGCGATGCTGTTTGCAATATCTTGAGCGACCCCCTCACCCCCTCCCTCTCCCCAGTGGGGAGAGGGAGGGACCCGGCCAAAGGCCGGGAGGATGAGGGGACGAGCCCGAGCGGCAATCTATGACCGTCGCCGCGGCGCCGCGGCGCGCGCGGCTCGACACATCGCTGCTGGTGCTCGGCGTGCTGGCGCTTGTGCTCTGCGTCCTCGTGCTGCTGCCGCTGGGGTGGCTGCTGTGGTACGGCTTCACCGACAAGACGGGTGCGCCGACCCTGGCGAATTTCGCTCGCCTCGCCACCGACCGCAGCTTCGCCGCCCCGTTCCTCTCGACCATCGCCATCGCGCTCGGCGTTGCCGCCCTCTCCTGCCTCGTCGCCACGCCGCTTGCCTGGCTGGTGGCGCGGACCGACATGCCCGGCCATCGCCTGGTGCGCCTCCTCGTCATGGCCTCGTTCGTGACGCCGCCTTTCCTCGGCGCGATCGCCTGGGAGATCCTCGCGGCGCCCAACAGCGGCCTCTTGAACCAGTGGTACCGCGAGCTGTTCCAACTCGATCCTTACGCCCATCTTTTCGACATCTACACCGTGGAAGGCCTCACCTTCGTCATGGCCTGCTACGCCTTCCCTTATGTCTTCGTGCTGGTGGCGAACGCGCTCGAGCGCATCCCGGCAGAACTCGAGGACGCCTCCGCCATCCTCGGCGGCGGGCGCTGGCTCACCTTCCGTCGCGTCAGCCTGCCGATCGTGCTGCCCTCGCTGCTGGCCGGCGCGCTCGTCGCCTTCCTGCAGGCGATGACGCAATTCGGCGCGCCGGCGATCCTGGCGCTGCCGGCGGGATTCCACGTCATCACCACCAAGATCTGGAGCCTGTTCCAGTTCCCGCCCGACCCGCATCTCGCGGCCGCGACGTCGCTGCCACTGCTGCTGCTGACCCTGCTGCTGCTGCGCGGCCAGTATTGGCTCTTGAAAGGGCGCGGCTACACCGTCATCGGCGGCAAGAGCGGCCCGCCGCGGCGCGTTGCGCTCGGCGCCATACGCTGGCCGGCGCTCCTCTTCGCACTCGCCGTCGTCGCGCTGCCGGTGCTGCTGCCCTACGCGGCGCTGCTCAAGACGGCGGTGGTACGCACGGTGTCGGAGCCGCTCACTTGGAGCGCCCTCACCTGGCGCAATTTCCGCTTCGTCTTTACCGAATTCTCGGCGACGCGACTCGCGCTCGCCAACACCTTCATCCTCGGCGTGCTGTCGGCGACCGCGGGCACCGCGCTGGCGCTCGTCGTCGCTTTCCTCTCCGCGCGGCGCCTGCTGCCGGGCGCGCGGCTGCTCGGCTTCCTCGCCACGGCGCCGGCGGCGATCCCGGGCATCGTGCTCGGCGTCGGCCTCTTCCTCGCCTATACGCGACCGCCCTTCGTGCTCTACGGCACGCTGATGATCCTCCTGCTCGCCTTCGTCACCATCGAGCTGCCCGCGGCCTATCAGCAGCTCCAGGCGGCGCTTGCCGGCCTCCATCCCGAGCTCGAGGAGGCGAGCCGCATCCTCGGCGCGTCGCGGCTGACGGCGCTGCGCCACATCACCGCGCCGCTGTTGCGCTCGAGCGTCATCGCCACCTGGTGCTTCATCTTCATCGGCGCCATCCGCGAGCTCTCGGCAACGATCATGCTTACCACCGCCAACACCAAGCTCGTCTCGGTCATCATTTATGACCTCAACGAGAGCGGCGACCTCGGCGCGATCTCCGTGCTCGGCATCAGCCTCCTGGTCATCACCTTCGTCACCGTCGCCATCGCCAACCGCCTGCCGGCGCTCGGCCGCGGCGGCGCCGCGCCATAGGGGAGACGCATGCTCGAGGGCTTCACCCGCCGCGAAATCCGCACCAGCGGCGCCACCATCGTCGCCGTCCAGGGCGGCA
>Ga0073928_10008793_pt1 | contig 12529 bp, 9 predicted proteins | sample PaiPotPPA55metaG_FD_76969 | JGI IMG/M metagenome (GOLD analysis project Ga0073928, IMG submission 76969) | Iron sulfur acid spring bacterial and archeal communities from Banff, Canada, to study Microbial Dark Matter (Phase II) - Paint Pots PPA... ...
AACTCGGCGGGCGGGCGCTGACGGTGAACATTGCGCGGCCCCGCGAAGAGCGGCCGGCCGGCGGCGGTGGCGGCGGTCGTCGTCCTTATGGCGGCGGTGGCGGTGGCGGTGGTGGTCGCGGCGGTGGCGGCGGCGGTGGCGGGCGCGATCGTTACTAATCGGACAACGGAATCTTTCGGGGCTCGGCCAAGGCAGAGCCCCTCATTCTTGGTTTGACTGCGGCCTCAGGGCCGAAGTGTGGGCTTGTGCCGTTGGAGCGTGATGGGACGCTCGATTCTTTGACGTTCCAGCCTTTCACTCGGCGAACCCGATCATCTCCTCATAGCCCGATGACGACGGCTTTTGTTTCGGTGTAGAGTTCCAATACTTCGCCACCCATTTCTCTGCCCCAGCCGGATTGCTTATAGCCGCCGAAAGGCAGCGCGGCATCGAATACGTTGTAGCAATTGACCCACACGGTGCCGGCGCGAAGTTCGGCGGCGATGCGGTGGGCCTTGGAGAGGTCACGCGTCCAAACCCCGGCCGCCAGGCCGTATTGCGTTTGGTTGGCGCGGGCGATCAATTCTTCCGGTGTATCGAAGGGTTCGGCTACGACTACGGGACCGAAGATTTCTTCGCGCACGATGCTCATTTCGGGATTTACATCCTTGATGACAGTCGGCTGGACGAAGTAGCCGCGTTCCCCAGCGCGTCCACCGCCGGTGAGATAACACGCGCCGTCCTGCTTGCCTTGGTGCAGGAACTGCGTGACGCGCCGAAGTTGTTCCTCCGAGACCAAAGGGCCCATTTCGGTATCGGGGGCAAGACCCGGACCCAACTTGATCTTCTTAGCACGATCGGCCACGCCGGCAACGACGTCGTCGAATACCTCGCGCTCGACCAGAAGCCGGGAGCCGGCGCAGCAACATTGGCCGTGGTTGAAAAAGATGGCGTTGGCGGCGCCGGCAATTGCGGCGTCGAGGTCGCCCGCGTCCTGGAAGACGATGTTCGGGGATTTACCGCCCAGTTCGAGGCTCACTTTCTTCAAGTTGCCCGCAGCCGCTTTGACGATGAGTTTGCCGACCTCGGTCGAGCCGGTGAACGCAACTTTGTCCACGTCCTCGTGGGCGGCGAGGGCGGCGCCGGCGGTCTCACCGAAACCGGTGACGATGTTGAGCACGCCTTCGGGGAGTCCGGCGGCGAGGAACAATTCGCCCAGGCGCAGCGCCGAGAGGGGCGTTTGCTCGGCGGGCTTGAGCACAACGCAGTTGCCACAGGCCAGCGCAGGACCGAGTTTCCAGGCGGCCATGAGCAAAGGGAAGTTCCACGGAATAATCTGGCCCACGACCCCGACCGGCTCGCGCAACGTGAAGGCATGGAATCGTGCGCCGGGCGCATAGGGAACGCTGATGGGAATCGTGTGACCTTCGATTTTGGTGGCCCAGCCGGCCATGTAATGGAACAGGTCGGCGGCGAGCGGCACATCGGCCACGCGGGCGACGGCGCGCGGCTTGCCGTTGTCGAGCGACTCCAACTCGGCAAGTTCATCGGCGTTTTCCAGAAGGAGATCGCCGACGCGCCAAAGGAGCTTGCCGCGTTCGCTCGGGGTCATGTGCCGCCAGGCACCCGACTCGAAAGCGCTCCGCGCCGCGGCGACCGCGCGATTGATATCTTCTTTGCCGCTGTCGGGAACCTGGGCGATGATGGAAGCATCGGCCGGGTCGAAGACTTCGAAGTATTTGCCGGAAGCGGCCGGGACCCACTTGCCGCCAATCAGGTTTTGTTTAGGCTTGCCCAGCCATTCGGCGAGGCGGGAACTGATGTTTTTTGCCGCCGACTGGGTGGCGTGGCCGTTGCCTTGCGGAGCAGGCCGATTGGCGGGCGAATTTCCAGGGATGCGGGCGGTAGTTTGCTTATGAGGGGCTCTGGTTTTCATAACATCAAAACAGTTTGCTTGGTTTCGAGTCGTTAGGGGTTTCGACCAAAGGCTAGTCCTTCCGCGCCGGAAAAGCAAGTCGCGCCCAACGGAGTTTGGCAGCGGCGCAACGGGGGTTGGCGCGTTGTTCGGCAGGGGTGGGCCGGAGCACTTCGCTCGAGGTGGCGGCGTAAACGCCTTCGCGCAAACCGGACGCAAAGGCCTTCTTGACGCGGCGATCCTCGCCGGAATGGAAGGTCAGAACGGCTACGCGACCGCCGGGGCGCAAGCAAGAGGGGAGTTGGCGCAGAAACATTTCCAGGGCGGAAAATTCGTCATTGACGGCGATGCGCAACGCTTGAAAGAGGCGACGGACGGTCAGCTCGCGTTCATCGTGGCCAACCCGAGGCAGCGCGGCGCGCGCGCCAGCGGCGAGGGCGGTGGTCGTGGCAAAGTGATGGCCGGCGAGGGCTTCCACCAACAGGGGCGCGCGTGGTTCGTCCGCGTTTTCGACCAATATCGCGGCGAGATCACCAGGAGAGATTTTGCGGAGGAGAGCCGAAGCGGTCTGGCCGCGTTGCGGGTTCATGCGGAGGTCGAGCGGGCCTTCATGCTTGAAGGAGAAGCCGCGCGCCGGATCGTCCAGTTGCATCGAGGAGACGCCCAAATCGGCGAGGATCACGTCGACGACGCCGAGCCCTGCGGCCTGCAATGCTTGCGGCAGGCCCGCGAAATTGCTGCGGTGGGCGGTGAAAATTTCCGGATCGAAGCCGAGAGCGCGCAGGCGGGCCTCCGTTTTCGGGAGTTCGATCGGATCGACGTCCAGGCCGAGAAGGCGGCCTCCGGGTTGCAGGCGGGCAAGGATTTCCCGGGCATGGCCTCCGTAGCCCAGTGTGCAGTCCGCTGCAACTTCGCCCGGCTGCGGCGCCAGGACTTCGAGAATTTCTGCCACCATGATTGGCCGGTGGGTGCCAGCCGGCGTTTTGCCAGAAGCGACGACCTTGGCAACGGTTTCGCCGTAATGTTGTGGATTGTGTTCCTTGTATTTTTCTTCGAAGCGGCGCGGATACTTGCCGGAGTAACGCGGTCGCCGGCGGTGCGAACCCGGCTTTGGAGTGGGTTCCGGTCCGGGAACAGGCTCGGCGGTCATGTTGATCCCTTCGCCCTAAGGCGCCGGTTCGTCGGTGCCGCGAGAAACTTTCGCATGCAATTCGCCCTGATCATCAAACCACAACGGATCCAGCGCCAGAAAACGATGGAAGTTCCGCCCGGCGTCCCACTTTTCGTGATAAATGGAATACGTTCCATTCACCCGAATGACCTCGGGGTCGGCGATTTCGCGCTCCGGCATCAGTGGATTGCGATAGGTGTGTGCGCCAGAGGCAGGTTTTTCGTCTGCCGCTTGCGCGCGGCTGATGCCGGGCTGGCAAAACATCGCAGAGCCGGCGAGGAGCCATCTCAATATCGGCATTCTCATGTCCAAATAGAGTAGTCGGGGCGAGCGACGGACGCGAGAGGCAATCGGACTCCCGGCGCAGTTGACCCGGAAGAAAAATAAAGTCAGGCTGCACGCCGTGCAACATGCCGCGTCACTGCAATCTTTTTTGGAAGACCAACTGCCGCAGGGGCTGGACATGCTCCGTCAAATGGTCGGCATCAATAGTTATACGGACAATGCGGCGGGGGTCGATCGCCTGGGCAGATACACGGCCGAATGTTTTGCGCCGCTGGGTTTCGCGGCGCAATTCGTGCCGTCCACCAATCCGCGATGGGGCGCGCATCCGGTCTTGACGAAACGCGGGCGTTCCGCCCGGAGCATCGCGCTCGTCGCGCATCTCGACACCGTCTTTCCGCCTGAGGAAGAGGCGCGCAACCATTTCCATTGGCAACCGGAAGGCCCGCGCATTTTCGGTCCCGGCACGCACGACATCAAAGGCGGCACGGTGATGATGTGGTTGGTGCTTTCCGCTTTGCAGGCGCAAGCGCCCGAGGTGTTCGAAGATATTACCTGGAAATTGCTTTGGAATTCATCGGAAGAACAGTTCTCGCCCGATTTCGGAGACGTGTGCCGAACGCAGTTCGACAGCGGCACACTGGCGGCGCTGGTCTTCGAATCCGAAGGACGCGCGGGGCAGGACCGTGCGCTCGTGGTAGCCCGCAAGGGCCGGGCCACGTGGCGCGTCACCGTCAATGGCCGGGGCGCGCACGCTGGCGGCAAACACAGCCACGGCGCGAACGCGATCGTCCAACTGGGATCGACTGTCCAGCGGATCGCAGCGCTTACCGACTATTCGCAGGGTTTGACTTTCAATCCCGGCACTATTTGCGGGGGGACCGTGTTGAATCGGGTGCCGCACGAAGCGACGGCCGAAGGAGAGTTCCGGACCTTCACGCCCGAAGCGTATGCACGCGGGAAGACGGCATTACTCGCGCTGGCAGGACGCGGCGAAGTGCGGAGTCCCGCTGACGGCTACGCGTGCGATGTGAAAATCGACATCCTGAGCGAATGCCGCCCATGGCCGCATAACGCCGCGACGGACAGTGTTTTTGCCTTGTGGAAGCAAGCGGGCGAAGAACTGGGCCAGCCCGTTCTTGCCGAGGAGCGCGGCGGCCTTAGCGACGGGAATCTCATCTGGGATGCCGTGCCAACGTTGGATGGGCTTGGCCCCTGGGGCGACAATGATCATTGTTCGGAACGCAACGCCGATAGTTCGAAGCTGCCGGAGTTCGTGGATGCCGACTCGTTCGTGCCCAAGGCGCTGCTGAATGTGACAGCCGTCATCAAGCTGGTTCGCCAAAGCGCCTGGCCGGACAGATAACGGAGAATAGTTGGGGGGGGAAAAGCAACATCAGTTAATGACTGGATACCCCTCGCAATCCCAGTTGATGTCGGGACGACCGGGGTCGTGACCGGCCGGGACCGGTTGGCCAGCCGTCGGACCCGAAGGGGTAACGGCGGTTCCGTCAGACACGACGTAGTTGTATTTGTAGTAAGCTGCATGGCCGTCGCTGAAGGTGATAAGGCCACCCTGACCATGCCGTGAGGAAAAGCGTGTGGTGTAGCAATGCGGAGTGGCAAGGATAAACTGATTGGGATCGCCCATGGGATAAAATGGTTGTTCGGCGGAACGGTCGCGAACATCGGCATAAAGCACGAAAGAAGAGGGATGGGCTACCATGCTCATTCGGAGGCGCGTTGGTCCACCCGCGCTGATATTCTCGTTGGCGATCGATTTCGAATTCATCGCGTAATGGAACAACGGACGGACTCCTGGAATCATGTCAAACTTATCCGTAGCCGCGACGGCGTCGGCGGAGGTTATGCCTTGTGAATAAGCGGTCGGGCAGGTGAAGATGGACTTGGAACCATAAAAATTGGCTGGTCCGAATGCCCAGACAAACAGGGGCTTATTGGCGACATAAGGAGGCAGGGCATTGAACCAGACATCGTCGCCTTCATGTTGATTATGATAGGTTGGAATGGACAGCCATACCGGATTGTCCTGATCTGCTGACCCGGCATAGGCGTCCTGATATCTTGGGTACGGAAACGTCTGCTCGTTGTCGTCCAGATACATCGAGTCTGCCAACCCCCATTGCTTCAGGTTGCTCAGACACGTGGCTTGCTGCGCCTTGCTCCTGGCCCTGGCGAGCGCCGGCAGCAGCATCGCGGCCAGAATCGCAATAATGGCGATGACAACCAACAGCTCAATCAAAGTAAATCCGCGGCAGTTGTTTCGTCTCAAATTCATTTTTTGCCCTCAATATAAGTACGCCTTCCACCGGATTATGCCGATTTGTTGGAAGTTGCCAACTTCTAGAAAGTGACAATTGTGTTACGATTCAAAGAGCAATGCCTCGACGTGGTCCGCGCCAGCGCGCTGTAACAAAAACGTCACCGCACAGACGTTGCTTCGTCACAATACTCAGCATAATGGTGGGCGCTTTATCAGCGAACAGGATGTCTGATGAGGTGATTTAATAACCAAAATATAACTAAAACGAATGAAAAACAGAATCATGGCGCCTGTCGCGGCGCTTTTCCTCGCCTCAGCGGCGGCCACGCATGCTCAGACGACGCTGACTGCCTGGTCGTTCGACAATTTAGCGGTTGGCATCAACAGCAGTCCCCACACTTCGACCGGCCTGGGCACGGCCAGCGCTTTGGGGATGAACAACAGCTACAACAACACCAACAGCATCAGCAATCCGGATATCCAGTCCCTGGCGGGCAGTTCTTCCGGTGGCGCCAATTGCTGGCGAATTCGCGGTTTTAGCACGATCAACGGAAGCCGAGGCAACGGCTGGTCGACGAACGCTCCCCTCGGCACGCAAGGCGCCCTGTTCGCTGGCAGCACGTTTGGTTATTACAAAATCAAGGTCTCCTTCGATGTTTATGCCACTGCGGACGCGGAGGCCAACTTGCAAGTGCAATATACCACCGACGGCAGCCATTGGTTCAACGCCAACATCGCCTCGGCGGCTTCCGGTACCATCGCCACCAACACCACCAGTCCCAGCACCGTCAGCGGCACATACATCAGATTAGTCAACGGCTGGAACAACCAGGTCACGGTCGATTTGAGCGGCCTCTCTGGCGCGGACAACAACGCCAGCCTCGCCGTTCGTATAGTCAACGCTTCCACTGGATCGGATTGTGTGGACACGACGGGGGCCACTTACGATAACACCTCCGGAAGCTGGACTCTGGAAAATGTGGTGATCAAAGGCCAGACCATTGATACCATCGCGGACTGGGACTTTGATCTCATCGGCATAACGGGACCACCCTATAATACTCCGGCGCCCAGCACAGGTTCGGGGACGGCTAATTCTTTGGGCATGATCAACAATTATACTTTCAGCGATGGTTCGGTCGGGAGCAGCAACTGGTGTGATATTCTCTCTCAGGGTGGTTCGTCCACCGGGCCGAATTCGCTTTGCTGGCGGGTACGCGGCGGGATAACGGGCGCTGGCGCCCCCAATAGCGGATGGAACTCGGCCGCTCCCATCTTCAGCCAGGGCGCCGAATTTGATGTCAGCACGGCTGGCTATTCCAATATTTTCTGCAATTTCGATATTTATTTTACAACCCAGGCCCCGGATAAATTTTGCGTGCTTTACACCACGGACGGCTGGGTTACCACGAATGTCGCCAACAGCCTCTTTTACGGAGCCAATCCCACCTTCATCCTAAACAACGCCAGCGATCCAAACTTGCTCGTCGGAAATTACTTCTACGAGACCAACGGCCAGGGCTGGTATAACAACGTCGTGGTGGATTTGACCGGTATTTCCGCAGCGGAAAACAATCCGCTGTTTGGAATCAGGGTTGTCAACGCCGCCACTGGCGTGCAATACCAGAACTTCCTGGGACAACCATACAATAACCTTTCGGGCAACTGGCGTTTTGACAACGTGACGGTCGGGGGCACTGCGGGAACGCCGCCGCCGGCAATTGCCTTCGATCCCAATGCCACGGTGGATAACCCTTTCACCAACACTTACACGGATAATCCCGCATGGCGCACGAATATTTCGGCCATCTATGTCAACGGCCTGATTTTGACGAATACGGCTTACAGTACGGCGAATGCGGGCGAAATCATCTTTAATCCTGCAAATTCCACCCTCCTCCAGGCGAGCGGGCTTTTGAGCATTTCCATCATTTCGCACGGGTTTGGATCGGCGAGGGTGTCCCAGCCGCTTGCGGCTGGGGTGGCCACGTCACTCGCCCTGACCACCCAGGCTGCCGGCCCCTCGGCCAGCGGCGGCACCTTGACCGCCAACCCCGTTTTTCTCGTTTCGGACAAATACGGCAATGGCACGACGAATCCCTACGCCAATATTACGATCACTGCGGCCGTCGGCGGTGCGGGAGGCTGGACATTAGGTGGCGACGCCCAACAAACGTCGATCAACGGGCTGATCACCTTCACTAACCTGACGGCCACCCTCGCCGGCTCATCACCCGTCTCCGGTGCGTACCTCACGTTCACAGTGGTTGGCTACGGTGCGACGTTCAACACGAATTCAGCGACTTTCAACATCGGAGCGCCGCCAGTTCCGTTCACGCAGGGCAATCTGGCCGTCTTCCAGATTGACACGAGGAATGCCAATGCGACCTTCAGCATCATCGAAGTCAATCCTTCCAGCGCAAGCCAAACCAAGCCGGTGAACATCGTGCCCATCAGCGCCACGGGAACGAATGCGCTGCGCCAAGCCTCGGCCGGCACCACTGGCCGTCTGGCGCTCAGTGATGACGGGACTTTGGTGTCTTTTGCGGCATTTGCCGATGGCAGCGCGGCCACTCCCGATGAAACCTTTGATCTTAACCGCGTGGCGGCCGCCATGAACTACACCAATCTCTTGACAATATTGGGCACCTACACCTCGATCTCCCTGGGTGGCAGCGAGGCGCGCGCGGCTTGCGTCCTGGATGATGATTCGACCTGGATTGCGGATGACAAAGGCGGATTATACGAAGGCATCTCTGTCGGAACCATTGCCAATCCTAATTTGAACAATTTCAACAACGTGGTTGTAAAAATCTTTGGCGGTGTTCCCTGGGTCGAGACGCAAAAAGCGGTCTCCGGGCAGAACATACCAGTGGTTTATGCTCTTCAGCTTGATCCCAGCACGGGCTTATACGACGTGACATTGGCCAACAATTTGACCACCGATCAATACGCGTCGGATTTCTACCTGATTTCCACCAACGGCGGCACATCGTACGACATACTCTATATCGCCGATCAGGTCAGCGGGACGCAGGGTATTATCAAGAAGTTCTCATTAGTTGGCGGTAACTGGACTGCCAACGGTACCTTCACCAGCGCGAAGGGAATCGACGGCCTGTTTGCGACTACCAATGGCAACGGCGGCGTCAATCTGTTCTACACGACGGGTAGCGGAGGCTCGAAGAGCAACAGCATCGTCCGGGTCACGGACGCGACTGGCTGGAACCAAAACATCAGCATCATTTCCAGCAATGTGCTCTACACCGCGACCGGTGACACTTCTCTGAAAGGCCTCACCTTTGTGCCGCAAGGGATGCCCAATGCCGCGGAACTTATTCCGCCCCCCGTTTTGACGGCTCAAAACGGAGCCAGTGTCAGCAGCACCTTCGCTGTCACAAACACACCGGCCGATTCAGCCTGGCATGCCGCCATCACAAACATCACTGTGAACGGTTCCACCCTGCCGCCAGCGGCCTACGACACAACCCAAGCGGGCATGATTATATTCAACCCGGCCCACTCTGTGCTATTGCAAGGCTCGGGACCAAGAAATATCGTAGTCACCGCCACGGGTTACAGCGCTGCCGCAGTCACTCAGACGATTGCCGGCGTTACCCCACCGATTCTGGGTGGTGTGTCGTTGAGCGGGGGCGACCTTAAGTTCACTTTCACCAGCACGCCTGGTTTGAGCTTCACGGTGCTGGCAACAAACAACGTGACCGCGCCAATAAATACCTGGCCCGTGCTCGGAACCGCCACCGAAGGCCCGGCCGGACATTACCAGTTCACGGACCCGAATGCGGCGACGAACCCGCAGACTTACTACACCGTCCGCCAGCCGTAAGCGGCTGAGCTGGTAACCGGTTTACTCACGGGCGGAGCAGGCGAAAGCCTGCCCGCCTTTTGCTTGTACCCCGGGGCAAAATTGGGGTCGGATCCAAACTTTGGATTCGAACTCTAATCTGGTGCCAAGCCGGAAATGAGTAGCACCGGGCTAGTGGCTCAGGTCCTTACTTCAGCAATTCCGCGACTTCCACCGATACATCAGGGAAGGCCAGGGAACTGGCCTTTTCGCCGGTGCGGACCGTGGTAAAGGATTGGTAACCGCCCAACTTTGGCTCACGGTAAACTTCAATCGCCTTGTCAGGAACATTCACAATCCAAACCTCCGAAATACCGGCGCGCGCATAAGCCGGAAGCTTCTTGGCGCGGTCAACGTCGAGCGAGGTGTCCGCCACCTCGATCAGCAACAGCACCTCTTTCGGGCCGGGATGCCGCGAGCTGTAAAAGTCCGGAGTGAGCCTCAGCAGCATGAGATCCGGCTGTGGTTCGGAATAATCGTCCAGACGCACGGGATTCTGAACAGCGACAATCCAACGCCCTTTGGCGCATTGCGTGAGGAGATGATTCAGGCGATTAATCGCGCCGCCATGAGGAGGACCTATAGGTGACATATCGATGATTTCTCCGTCCAGCAGCTCGACCCGCGCGTCCGGCTTGAGCAGACCCGTCTCGGCCATCCGATGATACTCTTCGGCGGTAAATCGGTGTGTCGTCAAAACCGGCATAACAAGACAATTACCATCTATCCCGGCATCTGCAAACCGAGTTTAGCCGCGGCTTGCGTCACGTCTTTGTCGCCGCGCCCGGACACGTTGACGATGATGAGTTGGTCCTTGGGCAATCCGGGCGCTCGCTGGATGACCTCGGCGACGGCGTGCGCGGATTCCAGCGCGGGAATGATTCCCTCCAAAAGCGCCAGTTTCAGGAACGCGGCCAGTGCCTGTTCGTCGGTGGCGTACGTGTATTCCACGCGCTTTTGGTCGCGCAACCAGGCGTGCTCCGGCCCCACGGCCGCGTAATCCAAGCCGGCGCTGACACTGTGCGTGAGTTGCACCTGGCCGAACTCGTCCTGCAAGAGATAGGAGCGCGCGCCCTGAAGCACGCCAAGCGAGCCGCCTTGAAAACGGGCCGCGTGTTTGCCCGTCTCCATTCCCTCGCCGCCAGCCTCGACACCGACCATCCGCACTTCGGTGTCCTCGAGAAACGGATAAAAAAGGCCCATGGCGTTCGAGCCGCCGCCAACGCAGGCGATGAGCAAATCCGGCAGGCGCTTTTCCTTTTCGAGAATCTGCCGCCGCGCTTCGTTGCCGATCACACGGTGGAAATTCCGCACCATGAGCGGGTAAGGATGCGCGCCATAGACCGTGCCCAGGATGTAATGCGTCGTGCGCACGTTGGTGACCCAGTCGCGCATGGCTTCGCTGATGGCTTCCTTCAATGTCTGCTGCCCGGCCTTCACGGGCACCACCTCCGCCCCGAGCATCTTCATGCGGAAAACGTTGAGCGCCTGCCGCTCGCAATCCACGGCCCCCATGTAGATGACGCACTTCAGGCCGAACATGGCGGCAACGGTCGCCGTGGCCACGCCATGCTGGCCCGCGCCCGTTTCGGCGATGATCCGCGTCTTGCCCATCCGCCGGGCCAGCAGGATTTGGCCGATGCAATTATTGATCTTGTGCGCTCCGGTGTGGAGCAGGTCTTCGCGCTTGAGATAGATCTTCGCGCCGCCCAGTTCGCGGGTCAGCCGCTCGGCGAAATAGAGCGGCGTGGGTCTTCCGCAAAAATCCTTCAGGTAATATTCGAACTCGCGCTGAAATTCCGGGTCTTCCTGCGAGCGCAGGTACTCCTGCTCCAATTCGTGCAACGGGTGCATCAGCGTCTCCGGCACGAAACGACCCCCATAGGGGCCGAAATGTCCCAGCGCATCAGGCATTTTCTGGACGGCAATCGAACTCATGTTCGTCATCTTAACTTGTCTCAAGCTGTCGGTCGAGGCAGGAAAGCGGCTTCTTATTTCGCCGTGCCGAAGTTCGGCGGCGGAACGGAAATTTTAATTTTACATGGCTTTACATAGCTTTACATAGCTCGCGTCACCGAGCAGACCGAGACAGACGAGGGGCCTCGTGGCGAACGGATCGTGTTGGCTGACTCGAGTCGTTGCTTCCATTCCGTCCGGTCCCGACGCGTCGGGAGACGGGACAGGCGGGTCGCCTGTGCTACCCACGCCGACCGGGACTCGGCGGCCCTTTTTTGCGAATGGACCGTTTCGGTTGGATCGAGGCGTTGCTCCCGTTCCGTCCGGAGATGGAACAATCCCGATTCGGAATCGGGACCCGCTGGGCGGGCCGGGTCGCCTGTGCTACCCCACCCTCGGTTTGGAACGGAATTCTTAACCTTGAATAGCCGCGAATAGCCTTGAATAGCTGTCCGCGGCTCGGTTCCAGGGACCTAATCCTGAGTAAATCACTGATATTAGTCATATTTGGATTTCTGCGGTATGCACCCCCCGGCCATGCTTTTTTTGCGCAACTTGATGCAACTTGGCGCGACTTGGCGCAACAAAACGCAACTGCCAGGTCCTCTGGGCTCGGCCTTCCGCCGTACGCCACAGCGTGGTCGAACTCGGCGATCCAATCTCTAGGACGCCGAAGCTGCCGGCTGAAGCCGGCGTTCCCATCCGCGGCTTCCCCGAATACCGAGGACGATACCCCGCTACCGCACATTTCCCCCTGCTGGACCCGCAACATCCGCAACATGCCTGCAAACATTGGATCTTTTTGAGGTCCGGACCCGCAACATTTATTTTTCGTGGCAGCAAACCTGCAACAACCCAATAAAGACAGGGGGTTTATGAGTTTTCGACCCGCAACATTTCGTGAAAATGACGCTCGACCCGCAACATTTGCGAATACCGACGGCTAACGAACCCGGCAGAGCAGGCAAAAACATGGGGGCAAAAAAATATAGCCAGGAACCGGGAACCAAAATTACCGCCGAGGCGCGACAAACGCAGAGAAAGGACACTCCAAACGCCCCCCTGGGTTGATTCATT
>Ga0073928_10008794_pt1 | contig 12528 bp, 10 predicted proteins | sample PaiPotPPA55metaG_FD_76969 | JGI IMG/M metagenome (GOLD analysis project Ga0073928, IMG submission 76969) | Iron sulfur acid spring bacterial and archeal communities from Banff, Canada, to study Microbial Dark Matter (Phase II) - Paint Pots PPA... ...
CGAGCGCTCGCTGTACCGGATGCTGCCGGCCGATGTCCCGCCGTTTCCCATCGGCGCCATGGTGCCCGGCACTTCCTATGAGCTGCAAGAGCTAATCGGCATCGGCGGCTTTGGGGCCGTGTACAAGGCGAGAAATCGCTTCGAGCAGAACCAGCCGCCCCGGGCCATCAAGTTTTGCCTGGACAGCTCCATGCTGGCCACGCTCTACCGGGAGCGGGCCATGCTGGATCGCCTTATGGCGGTGGGCCACAAGAACTGGTCCAACCGCATCGTGAGACTGTACGGCTACGCGCTCGAAGTCCAGCCTGCTTTTCTGGTTTACGAGTACGTTGCCGGCGGCGACCTGACCAGCCACTTGACCGCCACGCGCCAGAAGACGGGCCGCGGCTTTCGGCCGCGCATCGCGCTCGAACTCGTGCGGCAAGTTGCCGAGGCCCTGGCCTTTGCCCATAGTCAGGGGCTGGTTCATCGGGACCTGAAGCCCGCGAACATCCTGGTCAGCGGCTCCACCATCAAGCTGACGGACTTTGGAATTGGAGGCGTCGTGGCCACTCACGTGGCACGCGGCGGAGGCTCGGGCTCGATCAGCGGCGCGGCCAGCGCCGCGGACCAGGCGTCCGTTTTCCGGGGGAGCGGCACGCCTCTATATATGTCCGCCGAACAGCGTCGCGGAGAAAATCCAGACCCGCGCCACGATCTCTACAGCCTGGGGGTAGTCTGGTACCAACTTCTGGTCGGCGACGTGACGCGCGAGTTACACCCCGGCTGGCCGGATGAACTGACCGAGGAATTCCGCACACCGCGTGAACACATCGAGTTGATCCAGCGCTGCGTCGGTTACTTCAAGAAACGGCCGGCCAACGCCGGCGAACTGCTGGCCCAGTTACCTCCGCCACCGCCGTCCGCCGCCACTTCTCCAGACGCGCCGCGGACCAGGCACAGCGGCACTGCGCCCACGCAGGAATATGAACGGCTTAAATCGCTCATGGCCGATCAGATCGAACACGAAGCCTGGCACCGCGCACGAGAGACCGCCAACACGCTGTTGCAATGGAAAGTGGATGATCAAAAGGTACTGGCAGCCAAGTCGCATGTTGACGCGCATCTCGCCCGTTCGCCCCAGTTCGAGATCGCCTGCTTTCGCGACCATACGGGATGGGTGCGGACGGTTGCCATGACCGCCGATGGCCGCTCGGCCCTGTCCGGCGGCGACGATACAACGTTGCGCCACTGGGATCTCACCGAGCGAAAATGCCTGACGGTCCTTCGCGGGCACACCGCGGCCGTCATGAGCGCGGCCATGACCAAGGATGGGCGCCGTGCGCTGTCGGCCGGCTGGGACGGCAGCATGCGCTGGTGGGACCTGGCTGCAGGCAAGGAACTGCGGGGTTTCAAGGCCGGCAAATCGCTCAAGTGTGTGGCGCTGGCTCCGGATGGGCGGCACGCGCTATCCGGAGGCGATGAGCACGAGATCCGGGTCTGGGACTTGAATCGCGGCAACGAGATTGCCCGACTCAAAGGGCACAGCGATATGGTGCATGCCCTGGGCGTGAGTCCCAATGGCCGCCTGGTCGTGTCCGGAAGCGATGACAAAACGGTAAGGATCTGGGACCTGGCGAACCGAAGCGAGGTCAAATGCTGCCAGGGCCACACCGATACGGTGACCACCGTCGCATTTTCGCCCGACGGCAACTGGGTGGCATCCGGCAGCAGCGATATGACCGTACGGCTCTGGGCCGTGGAGGATGGTGCCGAGCTTTGCCGGATGGCCGCACATCGTAACTGGATCAACGCCCTGGCCCTGACCGCGGACGGGCAACGCCTGTTGACGGCCAGCGGCGGCGAAATCAGGAATGGCCAGTTTGAAGACGGTTACGACACCAGCGTGCGGGTCTGGGACACCGAATCAGGCAAGGAGCTGATGTGTCTCTTGGGGCATCTGGCATCGGTGACCTGTGTCGCCGCCACAGGCGATGGTCACTATGCCGTTTCCGGAAGCCTCGACCGCACGGTACGGCTCTGGGATTTGGCGGCCAAAGGCTAACCTCGGGCCGAAGTGATTAGACACGTCTCTAGCGGTCCGACGGTCCATGCTGCGCGCTGGCGATACGTGTGGCGCGATCCCAAAACCACTTGACGTGGCGTGTGGTGCGGATAGACTATTGATCCTGAGACTCAATCTCATTAACTGAGGCGATTATGAAAGTACACGCTCGCCACGGCTTTTCGCTCATTGAGCTGCTCATCGTGATCGCATTGCTGGCAGTGGTGGTCGGGCTGCTGGTCCCAGCTGTTCAAAAAGCGAGAGAAGTGGCCAACGGAAACGCCTGTCAAAACAACCTCCGGCAGATCGGTCTCGCCATGCACCATTACCAGGATGGCCAGGGCTGTCTACCGGCGGGCTATGTGGCGTCCTTGCCGTATGTAGATGGAGCCTCGGACACGTCGCCGGGCTGGGCCTGGCCAGCCTTGATCCTGCCCTACATGGAGCAAGGAAATCTTGCCGATTCCATTGACTTCTCTCTTCCCATTGCGGATCCCAAGAACGGGCTCGCCGTCAAAACGTTCGTCAAGGCCTACCTTTGCCCATCGGATGTTTGGTTCGAGGACCCGTTCACAATCACGGATGCTTTTAGCACACCGATTTGTTCGGTGGCCCCGATGAGCTATGCGGCTTGCTGCGGCAATGATAATTCGGACACGACGGGCGCGAGCGGTAATGGCGTTTTCTACCGCAACAGTCACGTCCGCCTGACGGACATCAGCGATGGAACGAGTGCCACGATCATGGTTGGGGAAAGGGCCTGGTCATGCGCCAATGGAATCTGGGCCGGCGCCATCACCGGCGGCGTAATGGCCCGTGGCAAAATGAACCCCTGCCTGCCCATCGTGCCCGGTGCGTCATTCCCCGCGCCTACCCTCGTTCTGTCCCACGCGCACTTGAACAACGCGCAGTTTGATGCGGACGGCAGCGCCGGCATGGATGATTTCTCGAGCCGGCACGCGGGCGGATCAAACTTCCTGTTTGCCGATGGCTCGGTGCACTTCATCCGCAATGTTCCTGCCGATAACCCGGACGGCAGCTATACGCCGGAGGGCGTAATCTTCCAGGCACTGGGGACTCGCGCGGGCGGTGAAGTAGTGCCTCCCGACTGGATCAATTAAACTCGACCTCGGGAAGCAGCAAGATGTGGCATCGCCTGAGGTCGATCTGCCTGGCCGCGCCGGCGATTGTCTTCTGCGGTTGTGGCCAAACGCTGCCGCCCTTGGCCGGCGCCAAATGGGCTGCCGCTTTGCGCGACCCGAACGCCAAGGTGCGCAAAAAAGCGGCATTTACCTTGGGCAATCTCGGCCCCTGCGACTCCGCGGTTTTGCCCGCTCTGCTTGCGGCCCTCGAGGATGCCGATGGCGGCGTCCGTTGCCAGGCTATTCTTGCTCTGCTCAAATACGGCCCCGCCGGCCGCCAGGCCATTCCCAAACTGGACGTGCTTCGGCAGAACGATGCCGACATTAAAGTTCGCCGGTGCGCAGCCCGAGCGATCGAGCAGCTTTCGCCGACACAGTAATGCCTCGCGCCAAGACCGCCCAGTCTGTGAGGGCTCTGTTCGCTGACAGCAAGCGAGATTCGACCGCCGGGAATAAGAATCGGCCGCCGATGTGAATCATCGGCGGCCGATACTGGATTCTTTGCTCCGGGCGTGGCTCAGAACACGGGCGGCTTGTTCTGATCCTTGGGCTCGGGAGCGGGCACCGGCTCGGTCCGGTTGCGATTCATGTCGGTCCGATCGCGGTTCAGGTCCCGGTCGCGGTTCCGATCAACATCCGTGCGATTCATATCGTCCGTGCGGTTCATATCGGTTCGGTCCCGGACGCGATCCCGGTCACCGGGCTCGTAACGATTTCGATCGCGATCATAGGTGTCCGTTCGATTATAATCCGTGCCCCGCATGTCGCGGCCGCCCATCGCCATGAAGTCGATACTGCTTTGCTGGCCGGCACGTACGTGAACCTTGCGGGTTCGCTCAACCTTGTTTCCGTTCTCGTCCCAAACCGCGCGGATCTCATAGGTGAAGGTCTGGCCCGGATCGAGCGTAGGCGTCACGAAGCGGCGGACCTGGCCTCGCTGACTGGTTTTCTCGCCATCGAAGAACACCTGCGCATTGGGCGGCACAACGACATCGATGTGCGCGGCGTTTTGGTCTTCGTTCGGAGCCGAATAGAACGAGGTGTACCCCTGATCGGTCGGGTTGTAGCCGTAGTAATTGGCGTAATCGGGCTGGTCGTAATAGCCGTAAGTATATGGTTGGTACCAGCCGTAGGAAGGATAACCCCAGTTGCCGCGCCCGCCGCGCCACCCGTAGCCATCTCCATACCGGCCATGGCCGTACCAGCCATAGCCTTTGCCATACCGGCCGTTGCCGTACCAGCCGTTGCCATTACCGTACCACCCATTGCCGTAGCCGCCATTGCCGTACCAGCCGCTGCCATTCCCGCCGTTACCGCCGCGGCCGCCACGCCCGTTCTTCGCAAACGTAGGATCGGCCGCCCAGGCCAGTACTGCCAAGGTTGCCAGGGCCAACGTGATGGTCGAGTACCATCGATGCCTCATAGTTGTTCCTCCTTTGCTCCCGCAGAAAAGAAATGTGGCTCGGCAGATCTGCTTTCCGCCGAGCGCTCGTCCAGATTTCAAGTGGTTTTGCAAATGCAATGCCGATAACGGATGTGCTGGAGTATGAGAATCGCTTGACCGGCGTCGGAGTTTGACCTAGGCTTGGCAATGACCTCGGGGGTTTTGGCCGGTCCATCCCGTCTTGCCGGCTAAACACAGGACGTCTAAAATAATCAACCCTGCGCCTCAGGCGCGACTATTCCCGCCCAAGCGAGAAAAGCCATGCTGATACCAGTGCGAAAGCGCGTTCGCAGTGCGGCCTCCGTCGTCGAATTCGCATTCGTGGCGCCCATTTTTTTCCTGATCGTGCTGGGGCTCGTTGAAATCGGCCGCGCATTCATGGTGCAGCACTTGCTGACCGATGCGGCTCGCCACGGCTGCCGCTACGCGGCGATCATTGAAGGCACGAGCACGCAGACTATCAAAGATACGGTGACGAACTATCTGGCCGACCCCGCGTTCGGGATTAGCGCCGAAACGGTGACCGTCCTCATCAATGACACACCTGGACTCGAAGCCTCGACGGTCCCCGCTTACACCGAAATGACCATCACGGTCTCCATCCCCGCTTCTTCGGTGACTTGGCTGCCAACCGGCGTCACGATGTGGCTGCCGGGCCTCGGGACTGTGCCCATCAGTATGAGTGGAACTCTTTCGGGCCAGTTTACCATGCGCCGCGAGTAAGTTCGGAAACGGAGAGCAACGTCATGGCACTCTATCGCAATATCAATCGTTCAAAGCTTCGCCGGGCAATCGCAGCGGTGGAACTGGCGGCCCTGGCGCCTTTGCTCGGGACCCTCATCGTGGGCATGGTGGAGCTCTCGCGGGGAATGATGGCCAAGGAGACGCTCTCCAACGCCGCCCGCAAGGGCTGCCGCACGGGAATTCAGCGAGACAAGAGCAGCACGGACGCTTACAACGATGCCCTTAACATCATGACGGATAACGGCTACGGCTCCACGCTCTTTAACCCCCAGAATCCCGGCGGCACGACGACCGGAACGATCATTGGCACAATCACGATCACGGTCACCGATCCCGGCGGCAACACGCTTACGGATGCCTTGAACGCGCCTTCGGGAAGCAGCGTGTCGGTGCAGGTTGGCATCCCGGCGTCATCGGTAAACTGGGTTACTTCGTTTTATTTGCAAAATGCGATGATTGAATCTGAAACAGTTGTTATGATGAAGCAGTAAGTCGGCGGTTGATGCGGGGCCGGGCTAGATTGCTTCGGTCCCAGGCAGAGCTTGATTCACTTCCCCCCAGTTCGTATCCCCCCATTTCGGTTTCGGCCCCCGTTTCGTTTTTCCAGTCTGATTCCCTGATCAAGGAGCCGCCGACAATGAGACACTTTTGGAAGCGCGGCAGCGCGCGCCGCGGCGCACTCGCACCACTTGCCGCCGTGCTGATGGTACCGGTTCTTGGAATGTGCGCGTACTCGATCGATGCCGGGTACATCGTGCTCGTGCAGACCGATTTGCAGAACACCGCCGATGCGGCGGCGCTGGCCGGCGCGGAGCAGCTGCAAGAGCTCTTCGTCCAGTACAATTCGCCTGGTGCAAACCAGTCAGCCATCTTGACGACCGCAACGACCAACATTGCACCAAGCGGAACCTACGGCGACACGACGGGCCCCAGTGCATATGTCCCCGGCAGCCCGATGTGGACAGCCGAAAACGTTGCCTATCAGAATAAAGCCGGCGGCGTCTACATCAGTGTGCCTGATTCGGATGTCACCTTCGGCTACACGGATCAGAACGGTAACTATAGCAGCACGCTGGGCAGCAATTTCCCGAACACGATAACCGTCGTGACGCGCCGTGACGCCACGGCCAACAACCCCATCGGTCTCTTCTTCGGGCCGGTCTTCAACAAGTCCCAGCAGAGCCTGACGGCGACATCCCAGGCCACGATCTACGCCGGCGACGTCAGCTCTCTTAAAGTCATCACGACCATGGGCCCCAACGGCATTGAAGGCGTCAATGCCCACATGTTGCCTGTCGCCTACGATTACAAGATGTGGCAGACGTTCGCTTCGACCGGTCAATCGCCGGACGGTCTCATTCACTACAACCAGTCCGTTTCCAATTCTCTTGGCAACGGCAAACCGGAGTTGTGGGTGTACCCGTATTACACCACGCCCAAGGGCAACAATGCAGCCGGTAGTTTTGGACTCGTGGATGTCGGGCCGCCCAGCAACAATGCTCCGGCATTCCGGAACTGGATCGATACCGGTCAAACGCCGAACGATATCCAGTACCTGCTCGACAACAACCTGCTGCCTGTTTCGCTTGACACAAGTAATGGCAATCCAGGGCCACAGAACTGGAAAGTGGGCCCAGGGTTGAAAAGCACGCTACTGGCGAACTTCCAAGAGGTCATGGGAGAGCCCGCGACACTGCCGCTCTTCAAACCGGCCGTTGGCTGGGATCCGAACGGTACCGGCTACCAGGCGGCCAACGGCAACGGCCAGAACGCCACCTACGCCATCGTTGGCTTTGCCGGTGTCACCGTCAGCCACGCCGATGGCAATGGCAACAACATGACTATCTCCGTCCAGCCCATGGCGATAATCGATCCGACCGACATCGTTCCGAGTCCTCACCCCGCGGTGAGCGGCGGCACGACGCAGTTCAGCACGTTTCAGACCACATTTATTTCTGCGAAGCTGACAAGGTAGCGACAGCGACCCGCGCTCCTCGAATAATCTTCGAGCACATTGGCTGAACGCCAATGTGCTCTTTTTTTGTTTCGTAGGCAGCGCAGGGTACCAGATGCCTATCTGTACAAATGACCATACCACAACCGAGGCGTTTCCAGTTTTCTTGCAAAATAAAATGCTAGAATCCGAAAGAGTTTGATATGATAGATCATTAACTCGGCGGATGATGCCCACCTAAGTTCGCTATTTTTGGCCCCAGAGTGTAGTTCCTTCGGATTTGGTTTCCCCCCCGGTTCTGGCCCCCCCCCGCCTTTGGTCCAGTACCCGAATCACTGAGTAAGGAGCCGCCGACAATGAGACACCACCCCAATCGTGGCCAAAAGCGCCGAGGCGCACTGGTACCATTGGCCGCCCTGCTGATGATCCCCATACTGGGCATGTGCGCCTTTTCGATTGATGCCGGCTACATCGTCCTGGTGCAAACGGACCTCCAGAACGCGGCCGATGCCGGCGCTCTGGCCGGTGCGGAGCAACTGCAAAACTTATACGTGCAGTACATGGCGCCTCTCGCCAACCAGCAGTCAATCATCACCACCGCGACCACGAACGCGGCGCCCAGCGGCACCTATCCCAACACCACCGGGAATAGCGCCTACGTTCCTGGTAGTCCCATGTGGACGGCCGAGCACATTGCGAGTTTGAACAAGGCCGGCGGGGTCAACATAACCGTGCCGGATGCGGACGTCACCCTGGGCTACACAGATCAGAACGGCAATTACACAAGTACGCTGGGCAGTAACTTTCCAAACACGATCACTGTGGTTACACGACGCGATACCACGGCCAACAACCCGATCGATCTGTTCTTCGGACCGGTTTATAACAGGTCGCAGCAGAGTCTCACAGCATCCGCCACGGCCACAATCTACGCCGGAGATGTCTCGGGGCTGAAAAAGATCCCGGGCGTGGATGCTCACGTTCTGCCGATCGCATACGACTACCAGATGTGGCAGACTTTTGCTTCGACGGGTAAGTCACCTGACGGCAACATCTATTACAACACCGATAACGGCCAGGACTCGCTCGGCAATGGCAAGCCGCAGCTGATGGTCTACCCGTACTACACGACTCCGAAGGGGAACAACTCTTCTGGAAGCTTTGGGCTGGTTGATGTGGGGCCGCCTGCCAATAACGCACCGGCTTTCCGAAACTGGATCGATACAGGCGAGACACCCAACGATATCCAGTACTTGATCGATAACAACCTGATACCGGTCTCTTTGAGTACGAGCAACGGTCAGCCCGGTCCCAAGGACTGGAAAGTTGGTCCCGGATTGACTGGCACGCTCCTTACCAACTTCCAGAGCATCATTGGCGAGCAGGCCGCGGTGCCCCTCTTCGAGCCGGTTTCTGGATGGAATTCAGGCCAGCCTTATCAGGCCGCCAGTGGGAACGGCCAAAACGCCGTGTATCAGATTGTGGGATTCGCCGGCGTAACCATTAGCGAAGCAGTTGGTCACGGTGCTAACAACATGACCATCTACCTACAGCCGATGGCGCTCATCGACCCGACCGATATCATTACCAATCCGCAGCCGGCCGGCTCGGGCAACACGGTGTTCGGGACGCCGCAGACCACGTTTATCTCGGCCAAGCTGACGAAGTAGTAACGCCTGCGATTTCTTTCGATGGTTCAGAGCACCTCGGCCTACGCCGAGGTGCTTTTTTTGCCCTTCCGGCGCATCACGGCGTCATCGGTAAACTGGACTGCTACGAAATAACCACGTCCGCGTAAATGTCTCGGGTACTTCGGCTTCGTCGCCGATGTACTTTTTATCCTGGTTTACAAGTTTGGAAGTCGCTGTTCACATCTGCGCAAATGAACCTTTTTTCTGGCTTCCAAGTTTTTTTTGCAGGGTCTTCACCAGAATTCGTGGGTAGATTTTGAGGAAGTCCGCCCGATTCCGCGACCCATTTCTCCCGAAGGGAAAGAAGGCAGGTAGGATTTTTTGCTGCACGAGCTGGCAAAGCGTGTATCGTTCGGTACAGATTGGTGGTGGACTGGGGCCTGGTTCACCGCAATCTGGACGGGATCGAAGCGATAGGCGCGGACGAATGCAATGGCGCAAGGGGCATCGTTACTTGACGCTTGTGTACCAGATCGACGGCGGCTGCTGCACATCGCACCGTAACGAACGGCGCGCAGCCTGCTGAGTTTTTTCCGGATGCTGGGACCGCCGCGGTCGGCGCTGTTGCGGTTCGTGTGCAGCGACACGTGGCGGCCGTACCTGAAGGTGATTGCCAAGAAGGCGAGCCAGGCAGTGCACGTGCTCGATCGCTTCCACATAATGGCCAAGATGAACAAGGCCTTCGATGAGGTTCGAGCGGGGGAAGCGGTTGAAGCAGGACGGCTATGAGCACATCCGGAAGCACTCGTGCTGGTGCCTCTTGAAACGTCCGGAGCACCTGACGGATAAGCAAACGGTGAAGCTGTCGGAGGTCCTGAAATACAATTTGCAGACCGTGCGGGCCTACTGCACCGCGAGGACTTCCAGCGCTTTTGGGAGTATCGCTCGCCATACTGGGCGGCGTGTTTTTGGTGCAGCGTCACGCGTTGGCGGATCGAGCCCATGAAAGGTGTCGCGCATGTTGGACTCGCATGCCGAGCTAATCCTTAACTGGTTTACGACGAAAGGGGCGAGCTCAGCGGGGATGGCCGAGGGGCTGAACTACATTCCGCACCGAAGAAGCGGTGAAAATCGCGCTATATCACCGCCCCGGCGCCTTGCCCGAGCCGGAATTCACCCACAAATTCTGGTGGAGGAGGCTTTTTGCAAAATAAAATGCTAGAGTTTAATGATAGTGCGGGCTGAGCAGTTTGAAACGGGCCCCAGACAGAGCTTTGCCTTCCTGCCAGTTTGTTTCCCATCTATTTCAGTTTCGACATTTCCGCTTCGGTTACCCAGCACCGAATCATTGATTAAGGAACCACCGACAATGAGATACCACCGAATTCGCGGCCAAAAGCGCCGCGGCGCACTCGTACCTTTGGCCGCCCTGCTAATGATCCCCGTCATGGGAATGTGCGCCTTTTCGATCGATGCCGGCTACATCGTCTTAGTGCAAACGGATCTCCAGAACGCTGCCGACGCAGCGGCCCTGGCGGGTGCGGAGCAACTGCAAGAGCAGTACGTGCAATACACGCTCCCGAGTCTTACTTCTGGCCAACAGCAGACTGTTCTGACCGACACCACAACGAATGTCGCTCCCAGCGGAACCTATGGCACCACGAATTACGTGCCTGGAAGCCCAATGTACACGGCCGAGCAATACGCCCACTACAACAAGGCCGGCAGCGTCGCCCTAACCGTGCCGAACTCGGATGTGACCTTTGGCTTTACGGACCAGAACCGCAACTACACCAGCTATGACGGCAGCACTTTCCCAAACACCATCACCGTCGTCACGCGTCGGGACACGACCGCGAATAACCCGATCGACCTTTTCTTTGGACCGCTGTATAACAAGTCGCAACAGAGTTTGACAGCCACGGCTTCTTCGACAATCTACTCCGGCAACGTCACCAACTTAACGCCGATTAGCGGCGTCGATGCACATATTTTGCCCGTGGCACTTGACATCAACATCTGGAAGAATTTCTATACGACGGGCTTGTCGCCAGATGGCACCAAGCATTATTCCCCAATAAACGGCTTGCCCGAGATCAAGGTTTATCCCAACAACACCAACACGCCCGGCAGCTTTTCTTTGGTTGACGTTGGACCGGCTTCAACCAAAACCCCGACTTTCCGCAGCTGGATCGATAATGGCGAAACTCCCAACGATATCCAGTACTTGCTCGACAATAATCTCTTGCCCGTATCGCCGGTTAATTCGCAGGGAGACCCTGGCCCAAAGAATTGGCCAGTGGGGCCTGGCATGACGAGCACCTTGGTGAGCGATTTCCAAAGCGAAATGGGTAAGCCGAATCTGATTCCGCTGTTTATCCCAAAGGACTCATCGCCGTCCACCTACACTGCGGCCTACGGTACCGGCTCGAATGCAACGTATAATATCGCCGGCTTTGTTTCAGTGACCCTCAGTGAAGCCAGCGGTAGCGGCAACGCCAATATGACTATCGCTATCCAGCCGATGGCGATCGTCGATCCAACGGCGGTAATTCAGTCAATGCCTGTGGGAACGCAATCCTCATGGTTCAGTAGCAGCAGTACGACCATACCGGACACGACGTTCATTTCTGCAAAATTGACGAAATAAGAGCCTGGCTCAAAAGGCACGAGCGCTTCGGCTTCGGCCGCAGCGCTCTTTTTCATGCGCACACCTTTGGCCAGTGCCTTTCGGGCGCGCCGAGGCCGGGTCGGAATCAATCCGTGGCGGCTGTTATTGCGGTTCGACGCTGCCGAATCACCCGCGCCGGATTGCCTGCCGCGACACACCCGGCCTCAACCGGCTGGACGACAACGGCCCCGGCCCCGATGATGCAGTCATCGCCCACGCCCGCGGCGACCGTGGCCCCCTCGCCGATCCACACGTTGGAGCCTATCTCGATTAACTGGCGAATGCCCCGCTGAAGCTGCATGGGCATTTGACCTAGCTCGCTCCCGTGCTGGTGGCGGCCGCTAATGATGCTGACGCGGCTGGCCAAGATCACATGATCGCCGATCCGGCACTTGCCGATGACGCAATAAGCGCCGCAATCGAAGTAATGGCCGACCTCGGCATCCGGGTAAACGAAGTAGGAACCGAACCCGACCGTGAGCGAGCGGCCCGCGCGGCGAAGCGTCAGGAGATAAAACGCCCCCCGCAGTTGCCGGCCCAGCTCGGTTGGAATCAGGGCCAACAGCGTTCCGTAATCGTTGTAATGAAAGCCCGGATTGATGAGCTCATGGAGCTTGCAGAGGACGACCAGCGGACTGACAAGTGCGTATGCCAGGCAAAAGGCAACGCACTTTAGACCCGAGCGGATTATTGCCATCATTTTTTGAGCCCGAGGCGCAAGCCTTGCGCATCTGGCTTTGGTAGCTTCCTTTATGGCCTTGGGCCTGCCACTCTCTCTCGCTCATTAGGCTGTAAGGCCGATGCGTTGGTTGCGGAACCAGGCGATGCCATGGCGGTCGAAGAACCGCTGGAATGTCTGGCAAACGTTGCATCTTTCCAGCGATCACGCAGATCATCC
>Ga0073928_10008795_pt1 | contig 12528 bp, 13 predicted proteins | sample PaiPotPPA55metaG_FD_76969 | JGI IMG/M metagenome (GOLD analysis project Ga0073928, IMG submission 76969) | Iron sulfur acid spring bacterial and archeal communities from Banff, Canada, to study Microbial Dark Matter (Phase II) - Paint Pots PPA... ...
CGGGAAAGCCGGATTCAAAGCTCTTTCTTTAAGGGCAATAGAAGCAATCGCCGACAAATTCAAGAGGCTGAATCCATACGATCCGTTTCTTGTGTCTGAAATTCTCAAAATTGAAGATGTGAATTATGTGGATTCCAATCCAAAAAAGCCATTCCGCCAGCTCTACGGTTATGCAGTTTCTGCAAAACGATACGCACTCTACACACGTTCGGAAAACAACATTCAAATCAAAAAGGCCAGCGGACACGGGCTCGGTTATTTATTTGCGCCAAAGGAACGACAAGAAGATGAAGAAGAAGAAACGCCGCAATGGGTAACGGAAGCCTGGAACTTTCTCTTACGAAAAGAGCTAAAGCTACGAGCCGAAGAACCGCCTTGGTTGGATTTACCTGCAATGATGCGGATGGTTGTTACGACTCCAAATGTGTTTAAGCATCAGAGACCGGAATGGTTGGGACCATTCAATTTCTTCCTGTTTCCAATCGTTTCCGTTATTGACGGGTATCCCGCAGGCTATGATAATTCCAATTTTCTGTTCATAACTCCTTACGAATCTGATCGCAAAAAGTGGAAATCGCTTGCGGGCGTGAATCTTGCTGATGGGCAAAAGTTTCAGATCGCAATGCGACCAACGGCAAACCAAGATAAGGTAATTCCAGACTCTTTTCGCATAGTCCTGCGCAATTACCTAGTTAAGCCAGAAGTGAAATCACTGGCTCCCGACGGGATGCCATGCACTGGCGCAACGCAGGGCCTCTTGCTGAGATCTAAGATAATCGCTGGTAAATTGATTCCGGTCGGCAAAGAAACTGATCGGCGCTGGGAGCAAGGGGAAGATCCGAGCATGCTGGATTCTCAAGTCTATGTGTATGAAAAGCAGAAGAAAACGGTTGTTGCTGACGCTTTGGAGAGGAAAAGCTGGTCCGCCATCGGCGTTAGGCGCTTGATGAGAGAATCGAAGCTAAGCCAAGCACCGGTCACCAACGCAATCAAGGGTACACCAGTTCGTCGTCAAACCCTCTCGATCATCAGACAAGCAGCAACCAAGATACAGCGTGAGTAATCGTATGACCTGTCCGGTAACGCGGGTGGTCTCAATGGGTCGATGCAACACTCAAGTCGAACCCGACTTGCATTGAAAACAAAGGCTAAATCGCTCGCTAGGGTTAGATCAGCCGGAACACTACCCTGGCTAGGTTTTGACCGACTACAGCCGAACAGGTCGCTTCTCCTGGGGAAGCATTGTCGAATCAACGAATGGGAAAGTGTTGCATCGACCGGTTGAGCCGGCACGACTAATCAGGCAATTGAATCGGTAAACGCGAGCGCGTTTATCGTTACCCGATGTCTGCGGAGAGTTTCGAAGGCGTGCTCCTAGCGTCGCTTGCTGTTCCAGGTTCGGAAGCGGATCACAGATCCTGGTCACGAATCCTACTGATATCCGCTACTCCCCAACCGACCAACGCCAGAGTTTGACGATCTCAGATACGCTTGATAGTTCTTCGACGACTTCAGCATGTAGCTTCTCCCTTCAATCACAAAGCCATCCAAATTGTGCTCTATCGTGTAGGCCGAGAGATCGGCTATGTTGTTTATGAATCCTCTTCCTTTGAAATTCAGGGAAGTATTGCACAAGACACCGTAACCGGTATGTGCCTTGAACGCCATAAGCAGCTTATGTAAATGGCTGTTAGTCACGGAGGACACCGTTTGAATCCGTGCCGTCCCATTCACGTGGGTCACCGCAGCTAGCGCCTCCGTAGAAACAAGTTGTGTGTAAAGCATGAATGGGCTCGGGTGATCGCAGCCGAACCACCTTGCAGCATCTTCTTCGAGGGAAACGGGCGCAATCGGACGAAACTGTTCGCGCTGCTTAATCTCATTCAGCCGAACCCTTGTGCTGCTATGAAACGGCGAAGCAAGAATAGAACGGTTTCCCAACGCGCGTGGTCCGATTTCGCATTTTCCATTTACCCATCCAATGATCAGGTTGCTAGCCAGCATGCTGGCAACCACTTCATAGTTCGTCTTGTCCTCATCAAATAAAGATGCATCGAATGCGTCATTGGCAGCAAACTCAAGGCCCGAGTAGACATCCCAATCTATCTTTGGGTTCCCTGTAAAATAGAACTGCCCGTCAATCGCCGTGCCGATCGCCGAGCCTGAATCGTTGGCAACAGGAGGCACAAATATCTCTGAAAAAAGATTAGTCTCCCTCCACTTCGTGTTCCAATCACAATTTAGTCCGCACCCCCCAGTGATCAGCAACGGCATGCCTCTCTTCATATTCGATTTGGCAAATTGATAAAAACGATCGAATATTCTGTCGCTGAAAATACCTGCGAAGTTACGAAACTCCGGATCATCCAGCCCTACATTGTAGTGTCGGAAATGCCGTAAAACCTCACAATCCCTCGGCTTGAGGTGCGGGCAATCCTGCATTAGAAACTCGATTATTTTCTCCTCATCATCCAAAGGCTTGCTTCGCTTCGAAAATGAAGCCAAAGCCATGAGCTTTCCCGCGTCGGAAAATCGGGAGAATTCTGCAACACTCTTATCAAAGGTCGGATCCGCCAAACCGTAGAGCAGGGCATAACGATGTCCAGGTTCAGGCATGATATCGGCGAGCTTTGTCAAGTTCAACTCGGAATCGATTTTGTAAAATGAGCCGATTACTCCTTCCCAAAGCAACGCATAGCACGGAGTGCCCTTGGGCAGATTCGACATACCAAAGGTACAGAGAAGATGGGAACGTTCGTGGGAAGATGAGAAGGATTCAACCGTCTTCCCCAATAGGCGTTTTTGACCGACTATGATGTCGCTGTTACTGACGCCATGGTATCCAGCAAGAACGTGCTGCTCAGACATAGGCGCGTCGCTAGGCCACCAGCCACCTCTACAAAGAACGTCGGGAACTTCATTGAGTTCGCCGAGAACGTTGAACACATCTGGAACGGACAGTGATGAGTGCCGATAACGGGAGTTTTTCTCAACCTCAATTGAGGCTACTAAATGGCCGTCCTCAAGATAAGCGAATGCGCCATCGTGGCCCGGATTGAATGAAAGAATTTTCATTGTGTTAGCTTGACTCTAGTTAAAACTACCCAGCCAGCCTACCTTGACCGGCGGAGATCATTAGGCCGGGCGAGGAAATAACGGAATTCGCCTCCAGACCGATCGATCCTATTATTGTGGTTGCTGGGAGCAGTCGATTGTTGATTCGACCGGCAAGTTGGGTAGAACGAGTCGGCCAAATATTGACATGCAGCGCCATTGGAAGGTGCGGAATTGGCGTCGGATCCCAGATCGCGCGTCTATGAACCAGATGATCGTCAACCAACCAGCGGATCTCGCACGGATTCCATTCAATTGCGAAGCGGTGGCTTGCTTTGGATGCGTCAAACCCCAGTTCAATATAGCTCGGAGCACCTCTATAGCCATAGTCAAAGTGTGCTCCTTCGCCACCTGGGTTGTAGAAGACATTTACCAAGAGGCGGTCTGATCGATTCCCTGCGATCTCGATATCTATTTCCTGTCGCGGTGAGTCACGGTGGAGAAAGAATCCGGTGACTACCCCGGGTACATTTGAACCTTTGATGATCGCTTCGAATTTACCGAACAAGTATTGGTCCCGACTGCATAACGAAGCGGCGGTATAGTCTCGAACGCCCAGGGGATCCCTTCTGACGGAAAGCGCAGCCCCAATTCCAGGACTGAACACGACGTTTGAGGGGCGAAACAACGCCAAATTGTCCGTGAAAGTGTCATTTCGTAAAACCCAGCGTCTCGTGTCGAGGTATTCCAAACAGTCGTCGATTCTAACGAACGTTCCAGTGCCCGTCTGACCATCCTCAGTCGGGACGGGGCGAATGCCTCGCCACCACTTACGCGGCTCAATGACCCATGGCGACCTATCACGCCTAGGCCTTTCGCATTTTGCGCCTTGGTCGGCTTCAATGGCTACGTCGAGAATTGGTCTTTTACCAAGGTCCTTCACCGTAGGGAAGGAGCAAGCGGGCGGTGCACATCTGAGGTGTTCGCAAACGACTTGCCATCTATTCGGTTCGTCTGAATGAAGCACAGCGGTGTCGGCACCATTGAGGTCGTTCTCAACACTGAGGAAAGTGTCATCTGCAATGATGCCCTTGGCTGAGGTAAGAATAAACTTTGCCTTCGGGTAGCGGCTTCGGAGTCCGCTGATGTTCGCGTCCAAAGATCCGATGTTTACATATGCGTCAAAAATGCGATCGCCTTTTCCCTCAAGAAGCCGTTCTAGTTCAGGAGCTGGTAATGCTTGGAGATCACTGCAACATCTGTATCCGAGCATGGACAAAGCCATTGCAAGCGATGAATGGCCGGAGCCTTCAGGCCCAAAAGCAAACACTGGATGCTCAGTTGGGCGGATGTTAAATAGGGATGCTCCTTCACTAGTGATCGCGCCGATGGTAGTGAGAGTGGGAAGTATTGAATACGAGTTGGTGGATTTAGCGTCACGTCGTTGGCTAATAATAGGCCGTTTAGTCGCGCGTATATCTAGGACTTTGAATTGGTGATTTATCCAGAGGTCAATGGGACCGCGACAAGGAAGGAGTCGAAGGAGTTTCTGAGCACCCTCGCGCGAAAGAACATATCCGGACAGATGCCAGAGCCCGCGCACTGGGCGGAATACGTTATTTGACAGAAATGTTTTTGGCGCACCGTGCTTCACTTCGAGATACGACACATAAAGAACGTCGAATCTTCCATCCTTATCACATCCGGTCACGACTTCGTCCCAAGCCTGGTCAAAGTATCGTGTAAACCCGGAATGAAACCATACGTCGTCCTCAAGGATGAGTCCATACGCATGATCACTTGCCGCAACCTGCCTCCAAACATTGATGTGCGAACGAGCGACTGCGATCTCAGCTCGACTCATTCGAATTGGAGCATTTAGTTCGAGCTGCGTGGGAAGAACTAAAGGTTGGGGTTCTACAAAAAGCTGATCTCCAAGTGTGTAATGCGGATCAATGTCGGCATCCTTGGGTGGCTCCTGCGAGAATGCATTAGCATCGACGGCAGCATGCCGCTCAGTCAGGCTCAAGAGGCCGGATCCCGACGAGTCCAATATGCGCCTGAGCTCTTGCTCCATCTTAGACCAGCGGCCCGGTTCACGATCAAGGTTGATGACATAGATCTTCCCAACCCCAGGACCTTTCCCCGCTCTGTGGACACCGAATGTTCGACACTTTCGCCTCGGCAGGAGCCTCCGAAGAGCCAGCCAGAATCGGAAAGCTTGACTGACAGCTGCTAGTGGAGGGCGCGCCAAGTTCATAGTTCCTCCGCGCGCCATGAGGCCCGATACGCTTCCTGATTCGAAAGCCTCCAGTTTCTCTTATCACTCCGGTAACTTAGTGGCCATTTACTGGTGGAACTCTTCTCCCAATCGTGCAGAACGAGCAGCACTTCCTCCGGGCGGCTTTCATTAGTAACCACTTCAAATACGGATCTGGTGAGGTTGCCGGGGCCAGTGGTTGCCTGGACTTCGGGCAACCCGCCTTTCGATTCTTGCTCAAGCGATGTCGTAGCGTTCAGCAGTGCACGCTCTATGATGGGATGATTGCGACCCGCGATCAACGGCGTAGTGTTGAAGTAGAAAATCCAACTTAACTGGTTTGCCTCCGGATTGACGAAAACCGAGGGCGGAACCATCTGAGCTGCCGCAATGTCGTAGCAGAAAGGTTGAAGCTTCAATCTCCCATCTGTAAAGAGGTGATCGATTGTAGTTCCGTGATATACATCGTCAGCGTCAACATAAAATCCCCCCTCAACGAAGATGTAGGAGTAACGGAAGTAGTCTGACTTCATTGAAGGGTGATAGCACTTGTCAAAGGCTTTCTCATATCTCGAACCCAAGTGGATCCGGATAAATTCCCTCGCAGAACTCTCGTCGAAAATCTGAAGCTCGAATCCGAACCGTTCGAGTTTCTTCCATGACTCCATGCACTCCCTAACATCCTCGGGCAATCGGCCAAGATCGTCCCAAAACTGCACTATGCGTCTGGGAGGTGGGGCTAGGTGCCCCACGGGGACCCGGGACGGCTCATTGGGACGTTGGACTAACTCCCGGACGAAGTTGGAGCGATCACGATGGTTGGCTTCGAGAGGATCTTCTTCACAGAACTCGTGCACAATCATGTGGTCATATATTGTATCTTGTCATCAAGGAGCAGAGCAAAGACGTAGCCGCGGAACTCGGCACGGAAGCAGGCAGTAATATCAACCATGCAATTTGTCGAAAGCAAAACTGGCGTTACTTGCTGAATGCGGTGTGATTGAAATACCATAACCACGTCGTGCTAAGATCCAAACTGAAAAGGAGAGCAAGAATGAAGAATCCACGGGTTGCAAGAGAGTTTGTGTGTGGTTTAACAGAAGACGCGTCCAAGCCCTCGCAGGAAAACTGCAATGAAATTTCCTCTCCCGACCGCCGCAGTTTTCTGGGCAAAATCGGTGGCATGGCGACTGTGGCGATGGCCGCCGGCGGCGCAATCACAACATTCGAGCCGCTGCTCGGCAGCAAGGAGTCGCGGGCAGAAGCCTCGGTAGTACACAATGGTGAGCCCAGCACTGTGTTCAAAAATGGGTTCGTAGATCGACGGCGATGGCGCCGATGACAGTCGCGGGCGGACGCCATGATAGTCCGTTATGGTGAGGGCGTCCGCGCGACGAGCTGCTTTACCTAACGCATGTCCTGTGTTCGGAGCCCGTGGTAGAGCACGGCACCGTGAACCTTACGAACCTTGCAGTGCCGCAGCGATCATGTGTCGCAAACCTCTTGAAGGAAACAGGAGAAGGGGGCATTTGAATCCTATCGTGAAGCCGTCGCCAGCATTTCAGCCAACATCCTCACGGCGAAAAGAACGTCTCTGTAGCGTTATTATCGGGGCGTGAGACTCTATGCCGGGAAATATTTCACAACGATAAAGTTCTCGTAACAATTTCGAATTTACTGGAGTCTTTCGCTAGCCTTATTACGCGATTTAATAATCTTTTTCATTGAATGGATATGCGTGGAACTTTGTTCACAATTTTCGTTGGTGCAACCAGAATTCAACAGTCCGCAAATTACGTGTTTACTGCAACTTATGAATACCGTCGGAGACCGCCACCGAAATTTAAATCGTAATTGACGTTCACCTCCGTCGTAATCACGATTCGCAACTGTGCGCGCGCAGGCAACTGAACTTTAACTTGCCATCGTTATCGCGCCAAAACAGGGTGTATCACTTTTCCCCGCTCTGTAACCTAACCCGTCAAAGACAGAGGGGGGTTCTCTACCTACCCCCCAAATAACCATACACTCCGGTTTTGGCGCGATATCGATGGAAAACTAGGTTGCGGTCGTCTGCGGGTGCGGGATTGTGGCCGTGATTTAAAGGATATTGCAAATCAGTTGTGAAGGCGGTACATATGACCCTGCCAACCCATCATGAACCTGCCCTGGCCAAGTTCTTTTGAGGTGCTACTGTTCATCACCTCAACCAGTGCGGTGGGTGTCTGAACCACGCAGTCCCCGTTTGCGAGGGCCGCAAAAACCGAAATTTCTGATGTTTTTGAGTTCCAGCGCCAGAGTTCCCTTCCCGCGTTCAGGTCGAAGGCAATCAGGAGGCCACCGCGAGTCGCAAAAGCAACACCGCCATGCCCAATTACCATCTCGTCGTCCAGCGGCCCCGTGTACCTTGGCAAAGGAAACTTGTAAAGCACGTCACCATCAGGATTCAGGCGGTACACAAACTCATCCGCGGATTGGCTGGGGCTTTGTGAACGCAAATCGTGCGACAGTCGGATTGGAATGATGAGACCGTTGTCGTTATCCGTCACCAGTGCACCGGTTGGCGCGGCAACGTCCAGCGGAGCCGAGGCTGATTGTTCATTCCTGACCGACTCAACTGTTGTGCTGCGGTAAGTCCCATCGGAGTGAATCTGCCAGAGCATGACATTTTCCGCCCGTACCAGATTGACTTGAGTCGGATCAAGGGTTGATCCGGGAGTGCATTTTGCAACTTTCAGTGTCCATTCGTTCTGAGTGAACGCAACGTAGGCATACCCGTCAATGTTCACAAGCATTCGGCTGGTGTGAATTTGAACCGGATTGGAGATATCTCCCGGAGCGCAAAACAGTTTCTCCCTGTGATTTTTAACGTTGACCTGCACTTCGCGGGATGCTGGGAGGGAAAGGGTAAACTTCTCTTCTCCCGAGTACTCGTCAAGCCCTTTGACGTTGCTTGCAAGGCCATCCGCGGATTCGGTGAGCAAATAGACCATATGTTCCGTGCTTATCGCGAGACTCTTGCGATTACCCTCTACAGCAAGTCGCCACCGCAGTTTGCCGTCCTTGCCAACTGCGTAAAGGGTGTAAGAGGCGGGGTGATTCGCACTAATCAACATACCGCCGAACCAGTCGCCACATACTAGCTCTACGTCGGAGTTTTTTTCCGGCATCAGCCAAGTCCATGCCTGAATGCCATCTTCTTGATTAGCCCGCAGATAGGTGCTACCGCTCGCCGTCTCCTCCAAGGCCAATTCAGTAGGGCCATTCACCGTCGGCACGGCAGGCAGGTCTCGGATTTCTCGTCCAATGGGGTGAATTCCCCAATTTGTCGTGCCAGCGGGCATGGGTTGGGACTCTGGCCAGATTTTGATGTCGCGGAACCTCGTTTGCTGTCCGAAGGTGGCACTCACCCGCACCGTGCCGACAGCTTTCGTGTGAACTACCACCCGACCGTCCATTTCCTCAATTTCGGCAAGGCTGGGATCGTTCACTGACCACACCGCGTCATGGAGTTCCTGTGCTGAGTCGTCGAGTAATTGCAGGCGACGATCTGTTCCCACTTGAACATTTATGTTTTCGGGAGAGATGCGCCAGCCACTATCCGCTTGTACCTGCGCGAATGTGCGGAGTGGAAACAGAACGAGAACACTTGTCGCGAGTAGCAGGATTCTTGTGCAGGTACACATGTTCGGAGGCCTCTGTTTCAATTGTGAGCAGCGCGACAGGCATCACGCAAGTATCACGTCCAAGCATAGTTCCAGGAGAAGCTATTACACGACTTGGGTGATTGAAAATGTCGAGGGCGACGGCACTAGAAACTTAACGAACAGCAGGGATCGGTATTCGGGTAAACTTTCCAACACGCTATAAAAGTAGCACGAACCTGATAGTGCATAAGGAAGTAACTAGGTATCGCGCGAATCCAAGATCTTCCGTTGCAGAATGCTATCTCCTTGAGGTGAGCGTGCCGGAAAATGAGATCCCCGATTTGATGCGGACGATACTAGCCGCGGGATTCGAGGTTCGACGCTTGTTGTCGTGAACATCCGACGTCGGCATACGAGAATTTCTCACTCTGCTGGGTTGAGATGAACGCAAGAACAGAGTTTCGGCTAGGCTTTGACCAGCAGAACATTCCCTTACCGGTGAGTATATTGAACAGCAACGAATAGGGCGATTCCGACGACGATACAACCGGCGAAAACGAACAACAAAGCTGTGCGCGCGCGTTGGGGCGATTTGCTGAGTTTAGCTACATCGCCTGGGCCGACTTCTTTCGACACGTAAGTGAATTTCGCAACCGCTCTCTTGTACAGGCCCCACAGCATCCACGCCGAGGCACCAAAGCAAAGCATCCAAAACAAACCGGTTCCCGCGGCGGTCATCAATTTAGCGTGCATGGGAATCGCGCCAGCGTACAAGTTGTAACCGAGCGAAGTGGGAGCCAGCATGGCGAGGTAGCAAAGTAGGGTAAGAATTAAGTTCGCTCCGCGGTACATCCCGACAAGCGCGCGAAGCTTTTCTTCATCGACTTTTGAGTCTACGAAATAGCCCTGACCCTTGGAAATGAGCGGAAGAAATACCACTCGTCCGCCGGAATCTGTGCGGAAGTGAAATCCAACGGCGTAATCCACCAGCCTGGCGAACGGAGAAATCATCACTACTCCTTGTGTCTGGGCCGAATTCCTCGTCGAGCCTGCGCGTTGCGCTTTCGACTGTTACTAATGATGTATTTACGCGAAGTAAATGAGGAAAGAAATTGCGCTGGCGGTGCTTGGATTGTAAACGACGTTCGACGTAGAAGGAGCTACGGCCTACGTAGGCGACTATGCTTGCATCACGGAGGGCCGGCCCCTTCCCCGACCCTCTGCTTAGAAGCCGTACTGACGATCAGGCTACTTTGACAATCTGCTTCGGTTTAAGATCGAACCCGATGCCCCCAATTTAGTCTTTGCTTTTATTTCGCCAGCCAGTAAAATGGCAATCGAGTTTTGATGATTAACCTATTCATCCGCCTCTTTAGCAAGAATGACAAAGCTCGCATAAGAACCTTTTGGATCTTGTGTGCATTGATCGCGTTTGGAATCATCTTTTACGTTATGCAATGATATGCAGAGCTCCGGAATCCGTTGCGCCGGACCTGATCGGATTCTGTGAGGACCTTTTAGGCACCAACCGCGAGAGCCACCGTTACTTCAAGAAACAGCCTAAAACTGCCGAAGAATTAGATCTCGCGATTAAAGCTGTGCAGGTTGGTTGCTGCGAGGCTTACGACTATGCTGGGGCGGACCCCGTTCTAAAAGAAAAACTCAGGCTTGCTGGTGAAGGCGTCGCAATCGATCAAGACTAGTCAATGCGGCGATTGGACATCACCCAATTGCAAACGGTGCGGCACTGAGGCGTACGGTGCTTCGAATCAAAACCAGACTCGAACCAACCACCAACGACAGAGGCCCAATTAGCACCGCGAGCCAATAGAGCACGCCGGACATCGCGACTGGACTCACGCATGCTCCAGCCGAACCGCACAGCCAGCACGCAGCGTGTTTTGAATCTCCGTGACGGAGTCGGTTTCCCGAATCAGATCATCAATTTCCGCTTGCGGCGCGTCGGCATGCACGAGAACCCGGTAACTAATGTCGCGGGCTGGCTCGCCGGGATTCCCAAAGGTGCCGGTCACTTCCACATCGACACTCTGCACCTCGATGTCGCGCTTTCCAGCTTCACGGTAAAGATCATTGCAAAAGCATGTCGCCAGAGCGGCAAACAACAATTCGCCTCCATTTAGACTGGAGCCGCGTCCCGTGTTCTTTGGAGCTATGGCTATTGACTGCTTGCGACCATCGGTCTCGACCTCAGCGGCGTGACCTGAAATTGTATTCGATACGCGAGCGGCAACCTTCATCGTATGCTCTTCGTTTTCGTACGCTAATAGTAGATCGCTGTGCAGTCCAAGCGGCTGCCGCCGCATCTAGCAGATCATCGGCTACGACACCACGTGGTTGGTTCGGTTGCGTATTATGCCCGATTTTTCAAGCCACTGGAAAACGGCCTATGAGAGTGGCGAAGCGATGTTTTAAATCGGATAACTATTGTGAAATCCGGTGACCGCCGGCGATCTCCCCAACGAGAAAAAACAAGAACTCCTGAAGATGATCGAATGGAGTCTCTCCCACGCTGACTATGTGAACCCGTTCACCGACCTCAACTGGACCATTGAGCAGTTTAAGGATCGTTACTGGCATTAACAAAATTGTGCAAAAAAGGGCAGTTTTGCCCGCTCCTATCTCCTGTCCCGTCAAAGACCGAGGACAATTGTCCGTTCTCAAGCAGTATAAATAGATTGCTACTTCAACCGCTCCCATACCGATTCAATGGTCACCATAACGCCTCCTCTCAACTGGGGCGTGTTTCGCACAAACAAGCGATTGCCTCCAATGTGGACGAACCGTGTTTGATCCGTGTTGACCCAGTTTTGCAGCGACGCAATTTCAACGTAAGTTACGACTTTGCGCACGTGAACGTGTATCGTCCCGCGTAGGCCAATGAATGTGGAATAAGCCTGAGCTCTCTCCTCTGTCGGAGCCGCAACCCTGTCAGCAATCGATAGCGGCTTCCGTCCGTCATCGGAAATAATCGCCATCATTCTGCCGTCTGCCGTATACGAGGCCCGAATAAGAACAAACGCTCGCAATGTCCTGTGGATGCGTAGTTACCCCAACCGCGGCGAAAAATCCGTCAGTGTCAAAAACGTCGAGTCAATGCTCGCCACCAATTTCCCATTCTCTTCCGATTTCGCCTTCACGCTCTTCCACTCCGGATCGTCCTGGAAGGCCTTCCAGTTCGCTGCCGCCGCTTCCCGGCTCGGGTGCTCCAGAATGTAAAAGAAGGTGCTGCTTTTCACCGGTTCTTCCAGCGCAGTCCAATACGCAACACTCTTGATTTCATGGTCCGCAAAAAGCTTCATCGTGTAGTCCCGGAAGCGGGCTATCAGGTTCTCTATCTTTCCGGGGACTACGTGATAAATCCGTAGTTCATACACCACAGTTGATCCTCCTCTCGCGCCACCTTGCGCTCTCTCTCCCCTCTTGCCACCCTCATACGCAACTGATTGCGCTCACCACCGGCCTGCGTGCGCACCACCGTCCACATGCAGCACCTCCCCGGTTACGTTGCGAGCTTCCGTCAGGTAGACGACCGCGTCGGCGATTTCC
>Ga0073928_10008796_pt1 | contig 12527 bp, 12 predicted proteins | sample PaiPotPPA55metaG_FD_76969 | JGI IMG/M metagenome (GOLD analysis project Ga0073928, IMG submission 76969) | Iron sulfur acid spring bacterial and archeal communities from Banff, Canada, to study Microbial Dark Matter (Phase II) - Paint Pots PPA... ...
ATGCCGGAATCTTTACTTCTCGAACTTCAGCGCCGGGTGCAGGCTTCGCTTTTACCACCGCCAACATCGTGTCAGCCATGAACCTACCTTAACTTAGAATTCGGATTCAAAACCAAAACCCTGAATTCTAGCATCCCGGACCTGGGCTTTATTTGCGCGTTTCATTGAGCGCTTATCGCGCATCAGAACGGTCGCGCGGCACGCCTTTCTCGTAAGTCTGAGCCATGGCGTTGAAGTCTTTTGATTTCCCGCGTGGAACGCTGAGGGTCTTCCACTCGCTTGACCGGAAATGTTTCGCTAGAAAAACGATCTGCCCGGTATGCTGTGCGTAGTGCGCGATCTGCCGGTTGATAGCCTGCAGCACCGAATGGGGTTCGCCGCGGATCGTGACCGTGCGCATGACATCCTCTGGCTTAAGCGCTTCAATCGCCGCAAACACGCGCCCCCAACCATCGTCCCACCAGCGCATGACTTCCGCGCGCGTTGTCGCTGGAGTTATTTCGAATTCCTGATCGCGGTTGCGGTCAGGCTTTTCCCCATCGCTGGTCAGAAAATCGGTAAAGCGCGAGCGCATGTTACCTGCTAGGTGCTTGATCAGGATTGCGATTGAGTTCGACTCAGGATCGAGGGCTAGGAAAAGTTCTTCGTCCTTGAGTTGAGCAATGGCGCCCTCGCCGAGACGTTTATGGCCGCGAAACTGGCGGCGGGCTTCATCAAGATAATGGGTGGCAATGTCGACATTCATTTGGCGTCTCCTGGCGAAATCATGAGGTCCAATCTTAAGCGCAGTGTACTTCAGTGGACTGAACGGGCGTCGAGTTACATAACCCCTAAAGCACGATTTGTGTTGACAATGAAATTAATAGTCATCAATATCTTGTGGTGACAGCGCCGTACCTACAACACCGGGCGGCAGCTGCGAATCTGGAGCCCTTCCAAAAGGGAGAAAATCGCTACGGAGGAATTTGATGGCAACCAAGAAAAAGGCCGCCAAGAAAAAGAAACACTGACATACGAAGTTCATTATCTCGCACGACGTGGAAGTTCAGAAAAGCCTCTCGAGAGAAGCACCTCTCCTGAGGTTTTTTGTTGATTCGGTAGGATCATATACAGGAAAACCCTGAACCTGAAAATGAGGGGTTGTCCGGAACGCCCGCTCATGCTAGAAACGCGATAGGGAGTGAGGCGAAGTCTGTGATGTCGGCCACTTCTAAATCCCCGATGACTGCCCACAATAAAGCCGCGTCGAAATCGGTCAAAACCGTCGATGTGGTTATTCCGGACAAACTCTATTTTCGCATCGGAGAAGTTGCTCAGCTTTGCCGTCTGCCTGCGTACGTGCTCCGTTTCTGGGAAACAGAGTTCCCGCAACTCCGACCGGTCAAAGGCAGTACCGGACAGCGGATGTATCGCCACAAAGATGTGGAGAACGTGCTGCGCATCAAGAAACTTCTTTATGAAGAAGGTTTCACCATTGCGGGAGCACGTCAGCATTTGCGCGCGGAAAATAAAGTCGATAAGAAGCAGACGCCGTTGCCGTTCCCTGAAAGGACTGCTCCGGACCTGAAACAAATCCGTCAAGGCCTACGTGAAATCCTCGCCATGCTTTCCCCTCGGCAAAAACGCGCTTAGTTTTCTGGAATGTGCAGAGACTCCCGATGTCAACAGGCCACACGGAATCCATAGTCGGCATACTGAAACTCTGGAGGAATGCTGGAGCGGGCAGCGCATCGCGTAACTTTAATGTGGTGGCGCCACGAACCGCCGCGAGAGGATCGGCGTTGACCGGTATCTGGACCTTGGGGGTTTCGCTGAGGGGAGTGCGCATAATAATCGGACTGATACCAGTCACTGCACCATTCGTGCACGTTTTGGCAAATGTCGTAAAGTCCAAATCCATTTGGCGACGAACGTCGTATTGGCTCCGGACCGGCTTTCCAACGCTCTGCATAGTTGGGCAATGATTGTGGAGAGTCGTCACCCCAGGGAAAAAGTTTGCCTTCAAGTCCGCCGCGAGCGGCCCGCTCCCACTCAGCTTCTGTCGGCAAGCGATATTTGCGGCCGCTGATTTCGCTCAGCCATGCGCAATATTTAAGTGCGTCAAACCACGAGACCGAAACCACGGGCCGATCGGGACCATTAAAGTTTGAATCATGCCAAAGTGGCGGGACGTTTCCACGAGTCGCATCCAGAAAGCCAGCGTACTCGGCATTAGTGACTTGGCATTCGCCCAAGTAAAAGGGATCAATCCAAACCTGACGAACCGGACGCTCGTTCTCTTGGCCATTTCCTGATCCCATAGCGAACCAACCTTCGGGAATCAGCATAAGCCGCGGTTCCTGTTGCGGAACCTTTGTAACGGAAATTGACGTTTGTGAGCCGCTCATCTGTTGATGAGCCTAGCACAACGTCGATCATTGTCCTGTTTCAGCGCGATCCCATTTCGGCTGGTCGGCATCGTCGCGGCAAGCAAACACCGAGATCCCTCGCTTCGCTCGGGATGACAGTTCGTCATAAAACGGAAGGTTGTTAGCCTCTCAAACGCCGCACTACTTCCGCTACGTCATTCTCTTGAAACAGCCGGATAGCGGCAATGCCCGCAGCCCCGGTCTGAATGCAGGCAGCAGCGTTTTCAAGCGTAATGCCACCGAGCGCGAGTACCGGAATCTTCTGCCGGCAAGCCACGCGCAGTTGGTCGAGGCCAGCGGCCTTGGTTGCTGGAGCGTCTTTTTTTTCAAAAACTGGAGCGAAGACAGCGAAATCAGCGCCCGCAGACGCAGCCCTGGCAACCTCAGCCACGGTATGGCAAGAGACGCTGACCAGCGCACGCGAAGAATTTCCTGCGTCAGTCCAAATCTCCCGAACGTCCAATGGGGAGATGTCTTCAGATCGCAAGTGAACGCCGTCAGAGCCGCAGGCTAGGGCGATATCACTTCGCGAATTAATTAACAAGCGGGTTGCTGGTTCGCTCGAATTTTCGCGGACAATCCGCATGGCAGCGTGGACAAGAGCTTCAAGTTTGCGAGTAGAAAGATCTTTCTCCCGCACTTGAATCAGATCGACCCCGGCGCGAGAGGCTTCGGCGATCTTCTCCAGTAGAGTGTGCTGGCGCGCGCTCTCGTCACTTGGGAATCTCGTACGATCAGTGATGTAGCAGAGAATCAAGATTTACGGGTTTGTCTTCGCGATTTCAGGCGCGCGTTCGGTTTCACCTTTGTATTTGGGTTCCGGTCCGAGATGATATTTCGTCAGCCCATCGCGCAGAAATTCAAATCCTTCTTCTGGCGAGTCTACGATCTTGAAGAGTTCAAGATCCTCAGGCGAAATCGTGCCCGCATCCACCATAGTCTGGAAGTTAAAAAGCTTATTCCAGTACTCGCTGCCGTAGACCACCACGAGAATCTTCTTGGCCAGCTTTTGGGTCTGCGCCAGCGTAACGATCTCAAAAAACTCATCCATGGTTCCAAATCCCCCCGGAAAAATAACCAACGCCTTCGAAAGATAGGCGAACCAGAACTTGCGCATGAAAAAGTAATGAAACTCGAAATTCAGTGATGGTGTAATGTGCGGATTTGGCATCTGCTCGAAAGGCAGCGCAATATTCAAGCCGATCGTCTTCGCGCCCGCTTCGCGTGCCCCGAGATTAGCTGCTTCCATAATCCCTGGGCCGCCGCCGGTCGTAACCACAAAACGCCGTCTGCGGGCGGGAATTTGAATCGACCACTTGCTCAACAGAAAAGCTAGCCTACGCGCATCTTCGTAATAGCGCGCCATCTCGATGCCAGCAGTCGCTCGCTTCATCAAAGATTCGCGCTCGCCGTTCGGAAGCTGAGACGCAGTCGATTTCAATTCAGCCAACTTATCCTCAGCGATTGTCCGGCTATGAAAGCGGGCCGACCCGAAAAACACCACTGTGTCCTGAATTTGCTCCCGCCGGAAACGCGCGATCGGCTCCATATACTCGGACAGTATGCGCAGAATACGCCCGTCCGGACTGTTAACGAAGGTCTCATTGGCATAAGCCAGTGGCGCACGTTTCATTTCGTCTTCACTCATAAGAACATTTCTTTCCGTAAATTAATTAGCCGGCAGCAGGTGAGTGCGTTCGCCGGCAGGATCGTGCTTGCTTTAGGGGCGCTTTTCCTCGTGGTAGTGAATTGCTTCAGAAAATCCAATCCAAATATCGAGCACCCCGAGCCCGCTGCACAATCCGCGTACAAATCCGTTGGCAATAAATGCTCGCAACGCGGGAGATCCCATCAGAAGATGGTTGTCGGTCCATTCCGGTCTCCAGGGAAGCAAAACCAGAAGCACTCCGACAACCGCACAGACTAGCCCGAAGGTCAGCACGGTAATCCGATGCAACCAAAGCTCAACGCCAACGTAATGGCGTCCTTCGGAATGCCCGGGACGCGCTTCCAGCGCAGTCGCCGGAGAATCACCGCGTTCCGAAGGCAGCTTCGCCCCTAATGACCTTGGCGGAATAGCTTGGGGTGTATTCGGATCCGCGGTCACCGCACGCTCCAGAAAACCGTGAGCGATGCAGGCCGGGTTTTGCAAAAGCGCGTTCCCAGCGTAAGAGCGTAAACACCCATCTGGACATTCTACGACTTCAGGGTCTTAATGCGCTCGCCCACATCCCTGTAATCGATGTTGCTGCCATACACTTCCATGAAGTGGCTCAAGGCAGATGACTTATCACCGGCGACCTCATAAGAAGTTGCAAGCTCATAGTGCAGGGCGATTCGCGTCTCCGCATCGATGGTCGGCAGCTTGAGCGCTTTTTCGTACCAGCGAATGGCTGCCTCGGGGATACCTTTATCGAGGAAACATTGCGATAGCCAAGTGTAAGTCTGCATTATGTGCGGGAATGAATGCCCGCGATCCACGGCCTGGCATACCTTCTGCAATTCACCGATTGCTTCGTCCAATAGCCCCATTTCGCGGAACGCCACGCCGAGGTTGTAATGCGTTTCCGGGTCTTCGTCCGCCTTGGCCGAGTCTTCCTCAAGTTCATGCTTGAGTTCGCCGAACATGTCGCCCAGATCGACTGCGGGACCGAGGTCGAATTTCGCCGAACTCCCACTGGCAGTGCCCGCTGCTAAAGGCTGAGCGACCGGAGGATGATAGGCGATAGCTGGTGATGCGCTAACTGGTTCCTGCGACGCGGTGGAGTGGGTAGCGGCCGCGGCCATTGCAGCCGGAACTTGCGCTGCCGGGGCAATCGCCGGAGCCGCAGTGTCCATCTTCGCCGCGACCAGATCAGGCTTTAAAACGGGCGTAGTCGGGAGCTTAGGTGCTTCAGCCAGAAAGCTGTCGCCGAGAGACGCTTCGAGGTCGGATACGAAATTGTCCAGCTTGCCGCTGGGGTGCTGTTTCGGTCGGCTAGGCGTTGTCGCAACTTCCACTGTTTGCGGTGGCTCAGGCTCAGGTTCCGCGGCTGCCTCGCGTACGGTAGTCTGCGGAAGGAAGCCATCTCCCAGTGATGACTCCAAATCGCTGACCAGCGCGTCCAATATTGCAGGCTTAGTCTCGGGAACGGCGGACGCTTCCTTGCCGGGTGCCGCAGGAATGTCTGCAACCGAAATTTCTTCGATAGACTCTGGTTCCGGGGTCCGGGCCTGCGCAGCGGCAGACTCAATCTCGTGCCGCAGCGTTGACAACAGAGAAGGCTCTGGCCTCAACCGATACAGCTTAGTGTAAGTTGCGCGAGCCTCTTCCTGCATCCCATTCGAAAGATAAAAGCGAATCTCTTCGACCGCCCCTTTCACTGCCTCGGCGTCGGTCTCCGGTTCCGTCGCGGCAACTTCAGGGGGAGCCGCTTCTTCGGGAGCAGCATTGGTATCTACCTCTACCGCGAGCGAATCTTCCCACTCGGACGAAATATCGATTTCATTCTCGGATGCAACCGGTTCGGTTGGGGCAGCCGCTTCGGTGGCGGACTGGATTTCAAATTCCGCGGGCTCTTGGTCGGAAACTGGAGCTGCAGCTGCGACTTCCCGATGAGCCGCAACCGCCGCTTCAATGCCGGTTTCGAACCCGACATCGAAGACTGGAGCCTCAGCGTGTGCAAACTTCGGTGTCGCGTGTACCGCAACGCCAGCTTCCGGCACGGTGGAACCACGTTCCTCATACTTCGCCGCCAGATCGCCGTAGCGGGTAGCTTCATCCGGAAATCCAGCGTCGTGGTAAACGCTTTCGAGCGTACGACAGCAAATCCCAGCCTCGGTGAACCGGCTGGCTCGCGTGTGCAGAGCGGCTAACCGCTGGTTGACCCGCAGATCGCGGGGTGCCTGGGGCAAAGCCGAGAGCAACGGCCCCAAAGCTTTCGCCGGCATGTTATAGGAAATGAAAAGTTCAGCGTCAGTAAGCGCACCGCGGACAAAAAGGGCCACGTCATCGGGATAACGCTGGTCAATGAAAGGTGCGGTGGCTTCGAGTTCATCCACCATTACCGCGCCTTCTTCAGGCGTGATCATCCGCGATCCGGTCGCCCCCCCCAGCTTTTCAATTACCTGCTGGTAATTGCGGGCGTGTAACTGATTCTCAGGCTCCAGTTGAGTGAGTTTCAGATAATAATCGCGGGCCTTTTCCATCTCTCCGGCCTGCACATATCCATGGGCGAGAAGTTCGTAGACCTCAGTCAGATGCGTATTGTCTGCCGCCTTGTTCAACAGCGCCAGCAGCATTTCCAGGGCTGGCGTGTTTTCCTGCACATGGCCGATCAGGGAATGCAAGTTTTCTAGAATCTTTCCCGAATCCGCGGCCAGCAGCCGATCGGAGTGTTGCTGATATAACCGCAGAGCGCCTTCGAATTGTCCGGCCGCAATTAAGGCGTCCGCATACGACAGGATTGCACCGATATCATTGTGGACGGTGAGTAACTTCGTCGCGAGAGTTCCTGCCTCGGGCAAACGTCCAGTCTGTAAATAAGCCTGCAACAGGGTTCGCAGCCCGTCGGGATGAGTATCGAGGTCCGTGACTTTCTCGAGGCACTCGACTGCCGCGGCGACGTCGCCTGCATCGAACGCATTGCGGCCACGCAGCAGCAAGGCATACCCATTGCCCGGATCGAGCGTGATCATGCGCTGCAGAATTTCTTCCGCTGGACCAAGTTGTCCTTTAGTCCGTAAAGTCTCAGCTGCTGCCGAAAAAATCTGCCAGGCCTCGGTCTTCTTTCCCAGGCGAACGTACACCTCGGCAAGCCGGGTCCGCATGGCAACATTTTCTGGATCCATCTCCAGAGTTTTCTGGAAAATTCGTACAGCCTGCTCTAGTTGACCTTCACGCAGAAATTCTTCGGCGACCTGCAAGTACTGCGCCCGCGCATCATTGAAAAGACCCTGCTGGGTGTAAAGCTCAGCCAGTCGCAGCGCGCACTCCAGCGACGCCTTCAGCTTGCTCAGCTTCTTGTACATGGCAATCGCCTTTACCGTGAAGCCTTGCGAGGCGTAGGCATCGCCGACGCTTTTGAAGCATTCCACGGCTTTTTCGCTATTGCCGAGACGCGAGTAAAGGTCGCCCACGGTGTTCATCACCGTAAGGTCCTTGGGGTCGGCTTTGAGGACTTTTTCGTACTCAGTGATTGCGTTTGGCAGCTTGCCCTGTTGGACGAACTTCTCCGCAGCACTGAGAACCTTCTGCTTGTTGAAGCCAAAACCAAACGCCATAAAAGTGCGGACTCCAGCTCCGATTCGCCTCTCGTCCGCAAGCATTCTCTACGTAACGAGAGTTCGTGCCCAATTAAACCATTCCATCGGCATCACGCCCCATGTCAGGAGATGGTCTTTAGGACAAGGGTAATTGTACGGCTGGGTACTCAGAATCGTATGGTTACTAAGGGTTACCGAAAGGGAGTGTACGACCGGGTAATTGTAGACGCGAGCGTCCTCACTCGTGTAGGCGCGGGATCCCGCCCGTGCGGCTCACTTCCACAAATAATAAAATCCCATCTGTTTATCGAGCAGCTTTTCCCCCGTCGGAAGCCATTGGGAAATGTCCCCGAACAATAAGTCAGATAAAGTTTTTCGATCTTTTTCGGGATGCACCAGTACCGGCTCACCTTTAATCCCGACCGACTTCGCAGTTTCGTCGACCGCCGTCTGGAAATCACCGATTTGATCGATAAGGTGCATCGGAAGCGCTTCCTGCCCGGTCCAAACTCTGCCATCTGCAATCGCTTTGATATCCTCGGGCTTCGCGTGTCGCCCATCAGCCACCGCCTGCACAAATTGGCCGTACATATTGTCGATCAGCGATTGCAGGTAAGCGCGCTCAGCGGGAGTCATGTCACGGCTCGGGTCGCCCGTATCTTTCAGCGCGCCGACCTTCAACACCTCGGGCTTGAGCTTGGCCCAGCGCAAAAGGTCGCCGTAATTGACCCACTCGGCAATCACGCCGATAGAGCCAACCACGCTGCCATTGTCGGCATAAATCTTATTGGTCGCAGAAGACACGTAGTACGCCCCGCTGGCTCCTACGGTGCTGATGGAGGCCACAATTCGTTTGTGTTTTTCGTCGCGCAGACGTTTGACCTCGCGATAAATCTCCTCCGACGCGGCCACGCCTCCGCCGGGCGAATTCACTTTCAGGATGATGGCTTTGATGGAGTCGTCGTCTCCGAACTTCTTAAGCTGAGGCACGATAACGCTGGAATCCAGGATCACGCCTTCCAGTTCGACGACTCCAATCTTGTCGCCAAAGCTGTGAAGAGAGGCTTCCTGGCCGCCTGCGTGCATGGCGAGATACACCAGCGTAAACACGGCCAGCACGAAAAGGAAAAACACCCCTCCGCCGATTACGATCCAAAGCGCAGTGCGGGAACGACCATTTTCAGCCATACAGTGAAGGTAGTTTAGCACCCGCAGTAGATTAGGGGACAATCACTCGCAGCGCCTTTCGCGCCACGCTGACTTCGACGGGCGTGCGGCACACGTATTCGCCATCGGCATAAACGTCGGCCGGGTTATCTGTTTCGATTCGCAGGCGCTCGGTTTGGAAGTACTCGACTTGCGGAATACTCAGGTGACGTCCGAAATAGATGGTAGGGAAAAGGCAAAACAGCGCGAGTCGATTGATATCGCCAACGAAGCAAATGTCGAGACGCCCATCGTCGAGTTTGGCCAGCGGGGCGATCTTCATACCACCACCATAAGTCGGCGCATTGGCAAACGCGGCTACCATGATGCGCTTGAAAGGCGCGGAAATAAATGCCCCATCCCTAAACAACGAAGTGCTCGCTTTGAGGGGAGTGAATTTCAATAATGCCGGCAGCAAACTAAGAACGTATCCGCCATGTGCCCGCAACCAGCGTGGGAGCAAGTTGGCACGCCGGGCGATCTCCGCATCCAGCCCAACACCACCCACGCAACAAAAAAGATGCTTGTGTGGCGCGGGCGCTTCGCCCGTGCGCTTCTTATCGGCGGGCGGGGTGATCAAACCTAAATCAACGTCCCGCACATTCTGGCCAGCAGAAGAAAATTTACGCCAGGCGGCCAACGAATCCCGAATACTGCGCAATCTTAGCGCACGCGCAAAATCGTTTCCGCTACCCGAAGGGACCAGCAGAACTGGCAGTCGCAGTTCCACCAATTGCGGCAGATGGCGGTGCACAGTTCCGTCCCCGCCAAAGATAACAATTGCGTCGGCCTCCCTAGATTCCGCAGGCGGTCCAATACTCCAATGCGACTCTGAGTTCGCCTGGAATGGGCGTAGGTCCTGAGCGGAACATCCCGGCCCGAAAATGGCGGCTGCGCGCATGTCTGCGGGAGATTACCAGAAGCTCAGCCCTATAGACACCTAAGAACCCGAACGGAGCGTTCCCGAGTAACAAATTCGCATCGTGTAAACCGTTTTCACGTCTAAGTAAAGCAATCGGTGAGTGCTTCAGGAGGGAAAATGCCTGCCAACGAAAATGGCTTAGTTCATGTCGCCAGTTCACGCTCTGTAGCAGAAACTTTGAAGAAACTTCAGACCACGATTGAAGCCCGCGGACTGAAAATATTTGCTCTGGTCGATCACAGTGGTGAAGCCGAGAAAGCCGGACTGAGCATGAGGCCAACGCAACTTCTAATCTTCGGTAGCCCAAAGGCCGGAACTCCATTAATGATCGCCGCGCCTACCTTGGCCATTGATCTACCGCTTAAGACTTTGGTTTGGGAAGATGGTGAGGGCAAAGTCTGGGTCACCTATAACAGACCGGATTACCTGCAACAAAGGCACGGCATCCCCGTAGATCTTGTGAAAAATGTCGCAGGAGTTGGTGCGTTGATCGAGAAAGCGGTAGAGTAATCGGCACGGGAACCGCGCCCCACGATTTAACAGCAGAACGAAGATGGCGAATGATCCAAGAATGAGTGATCTGGAAAAAGCAGCCGCAGCCCGCGCCAGCTTGGGTTTTGTTCACGACGGCAACATCGTTGGGCTGGGAACCGGCTCAACTGCCGCGCACGCAGTGCGCTTTCTAGCTGAACGGGTTCGGGCAGGATTAAAGATCCGCGGCATACCAACCTCGGTGCACACCAGGGATCTAGCCACCAGTGTGGGCATTCCGCTGACTACGTTCGATGAAATCCAGTCCATCGGATTCCAGCCAATCGATGTCACCATTGATGGAGCCGATGAATTCGATGCGCAACTGCGCCTGATCAAAGGCGGCGGCGGCGCGCTCCTGCGCGAAAAAATCATCGCGTCGGCGTCGAAGCAAGAGGTCATCATTGCCGATTCCAGCAAGCAGGTCGCGGTACTGGGCAAATTTCCTCTGCCCGTGGAAGTGATTCCCTTCGCGCAGTCATTGGTAGCAGCGCGAATTACAGCCCTCGGCGCTACCGTAAAGTTGCGCAAAGACGCCAAGGGAAATCCCTTTGTAAGCGATGAAGGTCACCACATTCTCGATTGCAGCTTCGGCCAGATTCCCGATCCACCCGCGTTGGCCCGCGCCCTGAGCGATATGCCAGGTATCGTCGAGCATGGACTGTTCATCGGCCTCGCCACAATAGTGCTGGTCGCGAAAGGCGAGAATGTTACCGAATTCCGCCGCGGGGCCGCATAGGTCAACCGTTGTCACAGGCGTGGACGCCCTACATGATCGCTTCTCGCAGAACTCCCAGGAACCGCTCAACTTCTTCGGCCGTGTTGTAATGAGCCAGCCCGATGCGGAGAAACCCGCCATCTTTTTCCACATCGAGCCGTTCGGTAAGGTTCAGCGCATAATAATTGCCGTCCCAGGTGAAGAAGCCGCGCTCGCCGAGCCGAGTAGCCAGCTCAAGCGGGGTGCGGCCTTTGACGCGCACAGCGAGCGTCGGACAGCGCTGGTCAAATCGCTTCGGATCGCCGATGCCGTAAAGCTTCAGTCCAGGAATGGCGACCAGTCCCGCAATCAGATTTTCCATCAAATCGCGTTCGTGTTTCTGGATTGCCTCGTAAGCGGCCAGCAGGGCTGCCCGGCGACCGGATGCCGACGGATTCACGTGTCGCCCAAGATCAGCCAGATAATCAACGCAGGCAGTGATTCCGGCAATGCATTCATGATTCAGCGTACCCCACTCCCAGCGGTTGGGAATTGTATTGGTGTTGGCCCGAACTTTATAGGGCTGCAGCCGCTTCAGGTGCTCGCGCTTCCCATAGAGCACGCCCATGTGCGGACCGAAAAATTTGTAAGTCGAGCACACGAGAAAATCGCAATCGAGCGTGCGAACGTCGATGGGACCATGCGGCGCGTAATGAACCGCGTCAATATAAGCCATCGCGCCACGCTCGTGGGCTAGCCGGATAATTTTCTTTACGTCGTTAATTGTGCCCACGGCGTTCGAAGCGTACCCGACCGCGACCAGCTTGGTGCGCTCGGTGATTTTGTCTGCCAAATCGTTCATGTCGAGCGTGCAGTCGTCTTCGTGAAACTCCGCCATGCGGATGTTCACGCCGCGTTCTTCAAGCGCCCGCCACGGAGAAATGTTGGCATCGTGATCAAGATGGGTGAGCACAATTTCATCGCCCGGACCAAATGCGCGTCCGATGGACCGACTGATGGCGAATGTCAGCGAAGTCATGTTGGGTCCAAAAACGACTTCGTCCGGATCGCAGCCCAGAAAGTCCGCCATCGCAGAACGTGCCCCGGCAATCATCGAGTCGGTGCGCCGACTGGTGGCGTACGCGCCGGCCGTGTTGGCATTGTCGAGCTTCAAATAATCGGAGATCGCATCGATCACGCGCTGCGGAACCTGCGTGCCGCCCGGACCGTCGAGAAACACAGCAGGCTGCCCGTTGACGGTTTGCGCAAGCGAGGGAAACTGCGAGCGAACCCAAGCCAGGTCGAGAGCGTTTATAGTTTCGTTCTGCGCAGTCGGCATAAATGTCTCAAATTATTCTGTAGAAACGTAACTCCGCTACTTCTCGCTCACCGCGCGCACGAAATCAGCAAGCATCCCATACGCGGTGGCTTCCAATCCAGGATTGTTCTCCGTAATGGCCAAGCCCGGAAAGATGTCAGTCTCAAAATACACGATCGACGACGTTCCGGCGACCCAAGC